>Ga0335075_10007866_pt1 | contig 16368 bp, 21 predicted proteins | sample Lox_Sample_24_FD_206723 | JGI IMG/M metagenome (GOLD analysis project Ga0335075, IMG submission 206723) | Soil microbial communities from Loxahatchee National Wildlife Refuge, Florida, United States - Lox_Sample_2.4 | ecosystem: Environmental > Terrestrial > Soil > Wetlands | place: USA... | reverse complement strand
GAAATTGAAGAAAGCGCCTGACCCAATCGCCTTGCTCTTGGCTTAGCGTTTTTCCCTCGAACAGGGATCCGAAAAATGTCGTGGAGCTAAGGGGATTCGAACCACTGACCTTCTGCATGCCATGCACCCCGGTTTCGTCTGATGGCGTCGCGCCAGGTCTAGTTACCGCAGCTCAGAGCAGCTAGCGCTTCCAGTGACGTCGCACTTGGTCTGTCATTACCCGGGGTCGCTGTCACTTGGTTTGTCACTGGTTTCCCTCCCTCCCTCCCTCCCTCCCGACGAAGGGAGAAAGTCTACGAACTTGTGGACCGGGCCGCTTACCGGACGCCATTGGCGTCTGAGGCGAAATAGCCCGGCACCTGGTCAGCCTGTGCTGTCCGCAGGCTTGTCCGACCTGTCGTGTCTCATAGAGCGAGCTAGTCTGAGCGTCCGGATGTCTGATAGATTTATTCCCACAATTATTGCATTCAATCTAAGGCGAATACCAATGTTTTCGTTGGTGAAATCATCGGCATCCATTTGGCGAAATCTGGATTTTCCGATATTTAGGATTTCTTTTAGAACCCGATATCGACGGAAGTCTGAGGCCCGTCCCTCCAGAAGCTCACGGCTACTACCCTGCTCATTGTCGATCCGCCCTCGTGAAGTTAGTCGGATCGTAACCCCAGCCACTTGGACCGAAAAATCATTTATGAGGGCTCTGCGGGTTCGAACCACCGTTAGGCCGGTTCGAAGTAGAAGATACCCGGCGCTCAGCGCAAGGAAAAGCGGCAGCGTCAGTTCATTGAATTCCACCCTAAACTGAGGCCAGATAAACGACAAGAAGTAATTCAACAAGAATACCGGAGCAACAGTTGCCAACGAAAGTCCGAGGGCTGGTCTTAGGACACTATAGACTTCCGATTTGGAAGGTCTTAGTTGCGTCATCTGCGCCAACAAAGGAGCGCTGTAATCACTCCATGATCCAGGATCGCCGAGCATGCTGTCCAAGAGTTTGCCATACATTGAATTTCTTGTGATCCATGATCGTGTCCATGATCTTTGGGGGGCTACGTTTGATTTATCTGCGTCCCTACCCTCAAGAGACGACGAGTTAAGAAGATTGGCAATATTCTGGTCTATCAGAGCACGCTCTACTAGAGCAGCCGTCCAGGATTTTACACCGCTTTCGCACCTTGACAGGATTCCCTGCAAGACAACAAAATCATCGGCAGCAGTTACGACCTGTTCCATCAATTCGCGTCGGCCAGTTTTTTCGGCGATACTGATGGCGCTCTCTGCATCCTGACGAGCCAAAGTCGAGAGCAGCCTGTCTTCGGCGTGATGGCGTTCTATCAGCTCCAGCAATACTTGTGAACTGTCAGGCAACGCGGAAGTACGTCGGGATGACTCTGCAGCAGCATCCCTGAGCATCGTGATAATTACACGCAATCGGACAAACCACTCCGAATCCCAGTCGCTTGGATTGGAGCCCAGGAGTGTCGTAACTTCAGACTGTATGGCGTCAATAATGGTTGGATTTTCGTATGCCTGAGTTTCGATGATTGCTTTGAATGTCAAGTATGAGTTTTTGAGTTCAGTAAGGTCTTTGAGTATGCATTCCCGTAGTGCCCTTGGAGCCAATCCGGCAGCAAATGCCACGACCTCTGAGAGTCGCGCCTCCCAGAATTCTCCCCGTTCTCCTGGCTGCGGCGCAGTGTCACTTCTCAGCACTGAGAGCAGTTTCTCCCAGCTTTGATTTCCCCGTTCGACGACTTCTGCGGCGGCGAGAAACTCGCAAAGTGTGAGATGCAGAAATCGCATTGTCTCGCCTTTGCGTTCCCAGGCGAAAAGTCCAGTGTCGTTTGCTAGTTGCTCAAGAGTCGCAAGCGGGTCAGAGCCTCCGTAGTTCTTGAGCTTGATCGCCCTGACGAAGCGGTCGACTGGGAGAGCATTGGGAGTCTCATCTTTGCTCAACAGATGCTCTAGACAGACGCTGCCCAGAATTTCTCGCCTTGTATCACGAAGGCGCTGGATTCCTGTGGCTGCGCTCTCGTGCCGAAACCGTCTATGGACAATGAGCTCGTCCATTAGTGAGTTATAGAAGCGAGATCGGGTCTCCGGGAGCTCCGAACCGCCTGTTTGCTGATCTCTCGCCACATACATCGAGAGAGCCAACGGGTTAGTGCACATCTCGGTTAGTGATGGCAACTGCATCAACCTGGAAAATAGCCGCGTAATATTGGCCCGGCCGTCTGACCTAAATGGCCACTTGGTTAGAAATTGGTAGATGTCCCCCAGGGAAAATGGGCTTACCGTATATACTTCGAAGATTTCTTCAAGATCGCGGCGCTCTATAGAGAAAAAATATTGTGTACGAGAACTTATTAGGACTGTCGAGCGAGGCGAAGTTTCAGCCAAGAAAACGCTCAGCTTCGTTAGCGCCTCCAGCGCAACTGACACTTGAGCGCTAGAGACCTCATCGAGGCCGTCGAGCAGAACAAAGAAACCGGCTCCGCTGCTCAGATCATCGACCGCATGAGATGCGCGGTATATACGCGACTCCTCAAGCGGCGAGACAAGTATGTCAAATAGTTCTTTACCTGTAAGTCGTCGATCTCCGGCGTTCTCCTTGGGCAAGTTGCGAAGCTCAAATAGAATAGGAACCTGATGCTGGCTCGGAGAGGATGCCGCATAACGACACGCGTCGCGAAAGAGCCTTTTGAACAGTGATGATTTACCCGAGCCGGGCTCCCCGAGTACCATAATCCGGCGGCCGTGTCCGTCAAGGAAGTTATCATAACTGATCTGTTCTTGAACTGATCCTCTCAAGAGAAGCGGAATGAAAGCCTTATCGGTCCTGAGGTGCACCGGATACGTGGCAGGAACGAGCATTTCACGACCAGTGGAGCGAAGAACAAGTCGAGCGTATTGTCTAAGAGTAAGTTGCGCAGCCAATTGCCTACGGACGAATGACCCAACATAATACCCGACTCCCTGGGCTGCATAGCGCGAGAAGGATTCAATCTCCTTTCCGCCGGATCGCTTAAATCTTTTGTAAGCTGCCCGGAGGATAAAACCACCAACGGACAATATTATTGTCCCCGCAATACCTGCCACGAAGCGGGTGTCTGTAGCATTCATTTGAAGATCTATAACCTCAAATCGTTTAAGAGGGCTGCGGTCCAGCCTTTTGCGACGATGCCCGAAGGCCAGCTAATCCTAGCAACGGTGAAGGCATGCTGCCAGCGGTATCATCGATAATTGAAATTTGTTGGAACGCTCATGGATCATGCCGCTTGGCCTAATTTGATCTTCGTTCGTCCCGGTGCGTCGCTGCCAGGCGGGTCGAAGAGCGACCGGCTGGGGCGCTGCGGGATTGAGCGGTTGGGCGGAGTCCTGCCGAGAGGCGCCGACTTCCGGCGGGGTCGGCGAGGTCTCAGGAGATCCCACTAGATCGACTAGCCGACGCCCAGACCTTGTCAAAGCTGTCGAGGTATGCGGTGGCGATGTCGCCGCTCGCAGACTTGCGGTAACAGAACACGGGGGAGTAGGCCGCAGGGATGCCGTAAGCGTGCTGGTTGACGAAGAGTTGGTCATCGGTGCGGTAGATCGAGTTGTACAAGACAGCTTCATGTAGGCGCACCTCGACGTACTCGATTTTCATGAGCGGCTCGTACAGCGTAAGGGCGTTGCGGACCTTCGCGGCCATGGCGTCGCCGATGCCCTCTTCGTCCCCACGTCGCGCCACGGCAGCGCAGTCGGGATCGCCAAGCGCGATCCTAACTCGCACGCCGCAGCGTGCCCTGCTCGTAATGATGCTCAGCAAACCGGCGTCCTCGGCGAGGAACAGGGCACTATAGGCAAGCACGCCGATCTCTCGTTCGGCTGACTCGAAGAATCGCGTCCACACGTCGCGAGGAATAGCCCATCGGTGCGGGAAGATAGCGCCGAGTTCTTCGGGGCGTGATCGTCCTGAGAGTGGACCTCCAGCTTCGGGCCATAGGTCGGCTTCGTCCGCACCGATCAGGTCGGCCAACGCGGCCCGACTGCCCGGATAGGGCACGCGCCCACTGAGCCACCGTCGCACGGTCTTCGGATCAACGCCCAAGTGTGCCGCGACGTCGTTTTCGCGAAGCCGTGCCCGCAGCATGGCGCGGCGTAGCGACTCGTTCAATGTCCCTGCCTCCCGTCACACAGCGGGATCATGGCTTCACCGTAGCAGAAGACGTCCCTAGAAGTCCCTAGTCGTTGTTTAGAAGTTCCACCGTTCTCGGCAGGCTTGGTTACCCGGCACGGTGACCACACGAAATGGCGCCGACTGCTTTCGTCCCAGTTCAGCCGCTTAGAAAGGCATGAGGGACGTCCCCATGCAGACAAAGACGACCAACCCGCCCGAAGCGATCACCTTTGAGCGCGACTATCCAGGCACCATCAACCAGCCCTGGCACGTTCGCGCCGACCTGGCGAAGATCACCTCCGAGTGCCCCGCCGCCGATGGCGTGATCTTGTTGGCGTCTGAGTTGGCAACGAACGCCATCTTGCACAGTCGGTCGGGTCATCCCGACCGGGTATTCACCGTCCGAGCAACGCTCTACCCCGGCGACTACGCATGGGTTGAAATCATCGACCAGGGCGGCGCGTGGACGGCCGACGCACCCGACAACGAGCGCGGGCGTGGCCTGGCTATCGTTGCCGCTGTCGCTGGGGCGGGCAACTGGGGCATCGATGGCGACGACGCATGCCGCGTCGCCTGGTTCCGGCTCGACTGGAACAACGAGTGAGTCGGCCAACTGGACGTGCGAACGGCCTGCCCAAGTACAAGCAGGTCGCTGCCAGCGTCCGCGCCCAAATCGATACGGGCGGTCTCTCGCCGGGAGCACCCGCACCGAGCGGCGCTGAACTCGCCCGTACAACGGGGTTCTCACACCTCACATGCCGCAAAGCGCTTCAGCTATTGATCAAAGATGGCGTATTGGTCCCTGGTCCTAGCCCAAACGCTAGGCCACGTGTTCCGTGTCCCACCCATGATGAGCAGACCTCCATAGAGGCTGAGCGTGTCTTGTCCATGGCGCTCGCTGGCCGGCGTCGCGGCGCCGGGATGGCGCAGATTGAACTCGCCGCTATCGTCGGCGTGTCCGTCACCACCGTTGGGCACGCCGAGACCGGCCGTCTGTGGCAGTCTAGAAACTTCTGGGAGCGTGCCGACAAAGCCCTTGGCGCCCACGGGCTACTCTTGCGCCACCACGACGACTACCGTGCCGCAGTAGTCCCCAGCGTGTGCGATGCCGAAGCCGAGCCCATGGATTCGCCCGCCGCAGACGCCGCCCGCGCCCCCGCCCCCGCCGTTGTGACCTGCATAACCATCACGTGGGCCGATGGTACGACAACCACCGTGCACCGGCCCGACCACACCGCGGCGGGCCGCATCGCGATATCAGAGATTCACGGGACGTCCCGAGACGGTGCGCCACGTCCGTGAACGTCCCTCGCGTGTTGGGTAGCGTCAGTGGTTATGAGCCAAGCACACTGGGCCGCTGAACTGGCACGCAAGCTACTCGAAGTCCCGCTCCCGCGTCGCTGGGCTCACGTCCAAGGTGTCGCCGATCGCGCCCGATTTCTCGCGCCCGTCCTTGGTGACGACGCTGAGCTGCTTGAAGCCGCCGCCTGGCTCCATGACATCGGGTATTCGCCCGAGCTCGCCGACACAGGCTTTCACCCGCTCGACGGTGCCCGCTACCTCCGCGATATGCAGCACGCTGCCGCCGCACTGTGCAACCTCGTGGCCAACCACTCGTGCGCGATCATCGAAGCACAGGAACGAGGGCTTGCCAACGCGCTGTCGAGCGAGTTCCCGGCGCCACCTGAGAACCTCAACGATGCTCTCGCCTACTGCGACATGACCACGACACCGACCGGCGACGCAGTCTCCGTGCATGAGCGTATCTCTGAGATCAAAGAGCGCTACGGCCCACACGGCGTAGTCGGGAGATTCATACATAAGGCCGAACCGCAACTCGTCTCAAGCGTCGTACGTACTGATCGACGCATTTTTCTAGCACAATAAATGGCACTGGGTGACCCCGGCAATTCGACGTGCGCTCGATAGCCATCGATCTGCATTTGCATCCAGCGGTCCCTGGTGTATTCGCGAACCTCTTGCACGGATACTCGGCGAGTCTGGCTCGTCTCTTTGCTCGGCGTCGCTCGCCGCTTAGCGAACGAGCGGTCGTGTAGCACGCCAACTCCGATCTGTGCAACCTGGCGAATCGATCACGCCCGATCATGGTGGACCGAGACCGCGGGCATGCCGATGTGCTGCTCGTCACGGTCCCTATGGTCTTGGGGCGAGCCCGGCGGTTTGGGCAGGGAAGATAGGGTCGATGACTGTGCTGGAGTGGACCTGGATCCATATACTTCGCGCATGAGTGATCGCGTAAGGGGACCAAACAGCCTCGGCTTGCCCGCCGAGCCCAATAATACGCAATGGGCCTTCCCTAAGTTTCCGGAAATCCTAGTACCAGATTTCTCTGCGCTTCGAGTCGTGGCCACGGGAATTGGGAGGCTGATTGAAAGCCTTCCACCCAACTGGTCAGAAGATGTCATTTAATCTGAAAACTTGGCAACTGTCATTGGCGATGATGGCATACCACTCGTGTGGGTGCCAAGAGCAGATATAGTAACTGCGCTACTAGCGGCCCCGTGGATCGTAAAGCCCGGATGATGATTTTGGTGGCATGCTGCGGCGAAATAGCGGAAGATTGCCACGAGAGGCTTGAAGAGATTTCCCACGAGAGTCTATTTGCTCAGCGAGCATTGGCCGTAAAGTCACTCCATGCGTTCGCAGCAGGTCACTATGAGGCTGCCCAGGCTCTGGCTGTGTTGGTCACCGAAACCGCCGTAGCACGGGAATTTCCGGGCATGACATATAATCAGATAAAAAAGGAGATTGAAGTTGATCTTGGCCAAGTCCGCCTGATCGAACTTCGCGTGCAAGCTGCCCTCTGTGCTATCAGTCCTTTCTACACGCCGTGGAGACCGGGATTGGGAACTGAGGCATCGGAGGAGCTCAGCCGGCATGTATCGGTGCATCAGGCTGATGTAGGGCACTACACTCAAGGCAATGCTGCAATAGCTATATTGCTCGTGACATCCGTGCTCCGCGCTCTTCAGCAATTGCACGAGCAGAGGGATTCAGTGCCACGAGGTAAAGACTTAGCGGGGAGCGCTAGACAACCAGCGGGAATTCCCCGCGGTCAAGGTAGTCGTTAATGCGGATTCGCATCGAACGATCCATCGCATACCGGTGAATCTCGGATTCGGGGACCCAGCGAACCTCGCTCGTTTCGCTGCTCGGCGTCGGCTGGCCGCTCAGCGGTCGAGCAGTCAGGACGATCGAGAACTCTTGCCGAGCCTCGCCGTTGCTCGTGTAGAGGATCACATGCTTCGGGTCTGAGTAGATCCCGACGATTCCGGTGATCTCGCACTCGATACCGGACTCTTCGCGGGTCTCGCGAACCGCGGCCTGACCGACGGACTCGCCGAGGTCGATCGCCCCGCCAGGAACAGCCCAGTTGTCGTTGTCCGTCCGGCGGATCATCAGCATCTCACCAGCGTCGTTGACCACGACCACGTTCACGGACGGAACAAGGCTGTTGGCCTTGGGCGCGCTCGGATCGTCGTAGTAGTCGATCCTGCGAGGACTCACCCGTCGTTCCCTTCCGGTAGCAGTTCCGCTTCGGCCCAAACGCGCTCGAAGCTCTCAAGGTAAGTAGCGGCTATCGCGCCACCCGGTATCTTCCGCAAGTGGAAGAACGGCGCGTTGTTGGCCATGACACCGTAGATGTGCGTGTTGACGAAAAGTTGATCGTCGGCCCGGAAGATCGAGTTATACAGGATCGTCCCGTGTAGCCGGATCTCCACATTCTCCACCGACCCAAGCGGACGGAACATCGCGATGGCGCTCCGCACCTTGGCCGGCATCGTGTCACCGATACCTTCCGACTGCCCGCGTTGGAGCACGAACGGGCTTTCCGGGTCGCCGAGCAGGATGCGCACCCGCGCTCCGGACTCGGCTTTCTCGGCGATCAGCTGCCGCAAGCCGGCGTCCTCGGCGAGGAAATAACACGAGTAGGCAAGGATGCCGATCTCTTGCTCGGCCCGGCCGAAGAGATGCCCCCACGCGTCCCGCGGCACAGCTCGACGGTATGGGTAAACGGCGACGATCTCGCTCTCAGACGCGGCCATGACCTGGTCGTGATCGAGCGCATCTGGCCAGATGAACGACTCGTCTACGCCGAAGAACGCGGCGACGTTGTACCGATGCTTCCGATACGGAACACGGCCAGCCATGATCCATCGCTCGACCGTCTTGGCGTCTACCTGCACGGCTTCAGCGAGCTTGGCGACAGTGACCCGCCGCTCAAGCAGGAGCGCTCGAAGTCTCTCGTTTGCCAATGCCACCGTGCCCAAGGATGCAATAGGACGGCTTCATCCTAGCGGAGACGTCCCGCCGCGTCCGTGGGATGTCCTAGCGCGTAGTCACTGCGTCCTCACTCCTCGCGCCACCCTTGCTCATACCGGGGCATTAGCGCCAAGCCGGACAATCCGGAAGGCGCCGAATGAAGGGAGGTTCGGATGCTCAATCTCGCTCTCACCGTCATTCTCGCCGACCAGAGGCGTCGCCAGTGCCCGTGTGGCGCTGTCGCCGATCGACCCTTTGGGCTATGCCGCAAGTGCCAGGACCGCAAGTCGTGGCGTCGCAAGACCGAGTCCACCCATCGCAAGTCCACCCACCGTAAGACCGGCCGCCGGCGGATCGCCCGTCGCGTCCACGACGTCGCCGGCGGCTTCCTGGTCGCGGCGCTGGCCGTGCTCCTCACAACAACGGATTGGAGGTCTGATGTTGCCGCTCACAGTTCTAGTGCTAGTCATGGCTCTGGCCATCCTCGCCGTGCTCATGTTCGTCGCGGTCGTCCTCGGCATCCGCTCCGAATCCGGCTACCGAGAGATGCCCACCAGGGCGCAGCGGCCCCTCGCCGTGATGGTTCGCCGGCTGCTCGGCGTCTACGTCGGCAAGCCAGCCAACACGGACGCCGAGGACAACCGCGAAGAGTGCCTTACCGGAAGCTCCACCGACTGGTGGACGAAAGGCGGCCGGAACTGATCACCCCGCCCGACTGGCTGCTCGGCGAGCCGCGCCCCGTGCGCGGCTCGCCCGACGTGCTCGCCACCACCAGGGTCGACCGCCCAGGAAGGGAGGTGATTACAACGGCAATCTCGATCTCGCTCATCGCCCTGCTAGCCGTCGCGGTGTGGGCGCTCTACAAGTTCGCTGCCTTGAAGCTCTGGCATGGCGTCGTGTGCATGCTCTTCGGCTTCTACCTGGCGTCGAGCAGCGTCGCCCCGGAAATCCGCACCACCGTCACCAGCATCATTCACGCCCTGACCGGCCAGGGCTGAGCCGACCCGCAACCGAAGGAGGTGGTCACCACGTCCGATCGCATCAACCCCGACACCAATCTTCAGGAGGTAGCCAGCCGCCACGACACCGCGGCCGCCGTCATAGACAAGCTCGGCCGAGCACTCGACACGATCCCGCTCTTGTCCGCCGAGGTCACCCGTCTACGCCGACGACTCACCACCACCGTTAGCGACCTCAACAATCTGCTCGCCGCTGCCAAGGCCACCCTCAGCGCCCGCACCGACGGCGAGGAAGACCCGCTCTACTACCTCCGCGACGAACTCACCGCGCAAGGCCATCTCCGCGCCGAGCAGCGCCACCAGGAGCGGCCACGATGAGCCGCCCGACGCGAAGCCAACTCCGTCGGCACGCCCGACGAATCACCCGCGACGGCTACCAGCCGATGATGCTCATCAACTCAGGTGGCGATCTTCCCGAGGCGGCAACGACCGCGCTCGTCCGCACCATCTGGCGCTACCGTTCCGAACTCGTCCCCATCGCCGTCGCTGTCGCCACGTTCATCGCCGCGAACACACTCCACCGCGCCCACCACGCCGCGTGGCCGTGGCTGGCACTGGCGACGCTCGCCACCATCGCGGCTCTCGCAGTCCCGCCACCACGGTGGACGCGCAAGTCATGGGCTATGCTGGACCACCCCGCCGAACGCGCCTTCGGGATCGCCGTCACAATCACAATCGGCGGTTGGCTTGCCACCGCAACCGCGCTCGGCCCGACAACCCCGCCGATGCCGACTCTCGTCGTGGCGCTCACCATCGCCTGTGGCCTCCCGTGGTGGACCAACCGTCGCCGTCGCGCCAAGGTACGTGTCGATCGCATGCTCGACGCGTGGCCCGAGATCGCCCACGCGACCGGCCTACCCGGATCGCAGATCATGTCCGCCCTGGTCGATGTCTGGGGCTGGCGAGCCAGGCTACGCCTCGCCCGCGGCCAGACGATCAATGACGTCATCTCGAAGATTCCAGCGCTCGAATCCGGACTCGGCACCTTCCGAGGAGCAGTCCGCGTCTCCCCGACCCTCGATGACCTCGCCAACCGATGCGAACTCCGCGTCCTCGACATCGACCCCCACGCCGACGCCATCCCGTGGCCTGGCCCGTCAACCAACACCATCACGGAACCCATCGACCTCGGCCCGTTCGAAGACGCCGCACCCTGCCGGGTGCTCTTCCTCCGGCGTCACGTCCTCTTCGGCGGCGCGACAGGCGCCGGCAAGAGCAGCGGTCTCAACGTCCTGATGGGCAACCTGGCCGCATGCGAAGACGTGGTCATCTGGGCCATCGACCTCAAGAAAGGCATGGAACTCGGCCCGTGGGCGCCGTGCATCGACCGCCTGGCCACCACGCCCGACGAAGCCCGCCAACTCCTGGCCGACGCGGTCAAGATCCTCGAAGCTCGAGCCGCCCTACTCGCCGAACAAGGCCAGCGCGTCTGGCAGCCGACCCCCGACATGCCCGCGCTGGTCATCGTCATCGACGAATACGCCGAGCTCTCCGACGATGCCCCCAACGCAATCAAGCACGCCGACTCCATCGCCCGCCGCGGTCGCGCCGTCGCCGTCAACCTGGTCGCGGCGACCCAGCGACCAACCCAGAAGGCCATGGGCCAAGGCGCGGTCCGCTCACAGATGGACGTCCGCATCTCATTCCGCGTCCGTGAACGCAAAGACGTCGATCTCATCCTTGGCCAGGGCATGCTCGCCGCCGGCTGGCACGCCCACACCCTCAACGCGCCCGGCAAGTTCCTCATCGCCGCCGCCGAGCACGACACGCCCAAGCGCGCCCGCGCCTACCTGCTCACGGATCAAACAGTCGAAACTGCCGCGACCTACTACGCCGACCTTCGCCCGCCGCTCGATGCGGTCTCCCAACAAGCGATAGAAGATCAAGATCCTTATCCCGAACGGACCGTGATTCCACCCGATCCCGCCGCCATGACCACCGACGCTGGGGGAGACGGACCGGAAACCTTGCTGTGGCTGGCGTTGATGCTCGCCCCGGAAGATGGAACCACCGTCCCCGACCTGATGACCGCGACCGGCATGAGCCGCCCGTGGACCTACCTCCGCCTGCGCGACCTCGCCGAGCAAGGCCACGTAGCCCAGGTCAGCCGAGGACGCTGGCGAGCCGTAACCGATGACACAGAGTGATTGTCTACGTCTACGTCTAACGCGCGTGTCTGCACGTAAAAGGCGCGGACGCAGGCGCTAGACAAAGACGTAGACAACGAAGGGCAACCCCGAAAGGAGCCGCCAACGCCGACCCGACAACCAAAGGAGGTGGTGCCACCTTGCAGGCATACACGGTCGAGCAAGTCGCGAAGATGCTCCACATCAGCCGCGACAAGGTCTACTACCTGCTCCGTACCCGCCAGCTACGAAGCATCAAGATCGGCAAATCCCGCCGCATCACCGACCAGCACCTAGCCGACTTCATCGCCTCACTCGAAGACCCCGCCGCGTGAGCTCAGAGCAGCGCGCGGAACTCCTCAGGAGTCATGCCGATGGCCGCAAGGATGCCACGCAGAGTGCCTTTGAGCAGATCCTTGCCGGAGTGGACTGGCACGGCCACCGACCGCCCGTCGGGATGACGCATAACATGGTGGCTGCCGTTGATCCGCGCGACGACGAAACCAGCGCTTTCCAGCGCCTTGATTACCTTCGCGCCGGGTACGGACGGGATGGTGCTGGGCACAAGCCAGCACGCTACTACAAATCAGGCCACGTTGAGTGTCAGCGTGAGTTCGTCAGGTATCCCGACCTCTTCGATCAGGAGCTCAAGGCCAGAGCGCAGATCGGCGATCGCGTCTTCCTGCGTCTCACCTTCGCCGAACGCAGCGACGCCGGGGCGCAGTTGGGCGGACGCGTACCAGCCGCCGTCCTCATCCTGGTCGACGGTGTAGGGCACGTGAACGACTCTTGTCACAAGTCAAGTGTCGCACGTCACCGCACCCCACCGCATCCCACAGCGGGTCACCGCAGCCCACCGCGTCCCACAGCGGGTCACCGCAGCCTAAACGAGATCCACGGAGGCGCTGGATCCCCTCATGCCGTATAGGCGACGAAAGATCGACCATGGGACGTCTAGGGACGTCTTGAGCTATAGTCGGGGGAAGGGGAACGTCAACCCGAAGGGAGCGATGCACGGTGGTCAACCAACCCCCTAAGCCGAAGAAGCGCTATCGCGACCACGGCGACGACGGCATTCACTGGGACAAGATCAACAAGTGCTACATGGGCACGATCTCGCTCGGCTTCAAGGACGGCAAGCGCGTCCGCCGCACCGTCCGCGGCAAGACCAAGGCCGAAGTCAGAGACAAGCTCGGCCAGGCCCACGACGAGATCAACGCCGGTATCCGCACTCCGGTGAAGTACACCATCGAGCAATGCGTCAACGACTGGCTCGGCACGATCGAGCGCGACGAACACACCCTCGCCACCTGGCGCGGCCAGGCCAATAAGTGGATCTATCCGAGGATCGGCGCGACCAAGCTCAAGGACTTCACCGCAACCGACGCCGACCGCTTCTTCGAGGAACTCGGCAAGCACCTCAGTAAACGAACGCTGATGATGATCAAGAGCACGCTCCGCCGGTCCATCCGCCGCGCCCAAGTTCACGACCTCATCGCCAGGAACGTTGTCGAGCTGGTCGACCTCCCCGCCGGCCAGCCAGGCCACCCGTCACGTGCCATGACCGAAGCCCAAGCCGCCAAGTTGCTCAAGACTGCGAGCGGTAAGGCAACGGGATTCGTGAGGGTCGTGAAGGCCAGCAAGGGCCAGTACGGAGCAACCCACGCGGCCACCGAGACCGGCGAACTAGCCTGCGGCGCCAAGCCACACGCGAACGCGCCCATAACCGAGGTCAGCCGCGAGCCGAAGGAAGCAACCTGCCGCTCGTGTCAGTTGCAACTGGACCTTGATGGCTCCAGCGACGCGGCCACGCGCCTAGAAGCGCTCTTCGTTCTGGCGATCACGCTCGGCCTCCGCCCGGGCGAACTGCGCAAGCTCACATGGGACCACGTAGACCTAAACGGGGGAGTGGTCCACGTCTGGCGCTCGGCCAGCAAGACCGGCGACACCAAGACCCCGAAATCGAAGCGCTCGCTCATCATGCCAAAGCGCGCGATTGCCGCTCTCAAGACGCATAAGACCAGCCAAGCCCGTGAACGCCGTGAAGCGGGCGAAGCCTGGCAGCCCAACAACCTTGTGTTCTGCCACACCAACGGCGCCGCTTACACGTCCGAAGGCCTCAACTGGCGCTTCTCCAGGATGACCAGAAAGGCCGGCATCGGCCACTGGCACGCCCACGAAGCCCGCCACACGGCAGTCTCAGTCATGAGCAGCAACGGCGTCCCCATCCAAGAGATCAGCGACACCGTAGGCCACAAGTCAACCCATGTAACGGAGACCGTCTACCGCCATGTCATCGTCCCCGCGATCCGCGGCGGAGCGACCGTGATGGACGACATCTTCAATGAGGTCAGAGACGACAGCGGTGGTGCGTAACGAACAGCGCGCACGCGACTTGCCGTGGCCCGACCACACCTCACACATCCCGCTAAGGAGACGTGACTCGCGATCGACCTAACCCGTTGTTCTGATTGCCTTTGCGACTTTTCGAGCCGTCTCTTTCGGCCCTCGCATGGCGACCTGCTGTTGATTTCGTAGGTCGAAGGGGATCGAAATGGAGACTGAAGGATTAACGACAAGGATCATGCGCTTGCCCGAGGCAACAGCCACTCCGAGTTCGAAGTAAAGGTTAGGATCGCTCCTGGGGCCGGAGATGACAGGGATGATTGCGTCGCTCTCGCGAAGAGCCGTCTCCATCCTTAGGATGAAATTGTCGCCGGGGTTAAGTTTGAATTCGTCTACCCAAACCGTGAGATTCTGATCTCGCAAGGCCTTAGCAAAGGCATCACGCCAAGCGTCATCCAGGTCGCGATGAGAATAAGAGATGAATACGCGGTGATCAGTCATCTAGTCACTTCCAAATTGGATTGAACCCGCGTGCGCAACTCTATGAGGTAGTGTTCAATCTCATTTAGTGAGATAAAGTTTCGCCGCTCCATAAAGACAGGAATCCCGGGTCGTTCTCGTATTTCCGCCTCTGACAGGCCATAGAGAAGCGCGATGATTGGAATTTTTCGACCCCATGCGGCTCCAAGCTCAGCCCAGACGTACGGTCTATCAAGAGCCCATGGGGTGAGAAGTACCACGAGTTCATCGGCCTTCGCTAGGAAAGCGAGGATATCGTCTTCAAAGTCCGCACCGACGGCCACTTCTGCCTCATCCAGAAACGGTGTCGCACCGCACTCAGTAATGGCCCGAGCCACCTGCCGTGCGACCCAAATATCGGCGCTACTGTGGCTGATGAAGACGAACCGTCCTCCGCCCACGTCCTGGTCTTGCTGCGCGGCCTCCATGCACCATGAACATACTTAGCATCGGTCATGAGGGCAACTACTATCGACACTTGGGCCTCAGGAATCTGCCAACATGGTGTGGTGGAGCCGCAACCTCTCGACCGGGCCGTCTACCTTGTTAGTCGTCGTACGTCCATTTCTAGCAGTTCGCCCTGAGTACGGTCGACGGCGGTATACCGACCTAGCTTCCGTCCATCGACACGGAAATTTATTTCCTGGTAGAGCGGGTATAGGCCCAAGTATTCTTGCCCGTGGAAATCATCTCCGTCTTTCTTGACGATGGGGAAGATTCCTACCTTGCCACGCTTGAGTCCATCAAAATAGCCGAGCTCCCAAGGCATCCACTTGGAATGAGGAGATGCGCTCGAGGTGACGAATAGAAGAAATCTGCAATTATTCATTCGCTTACGAAGCTGGTCTGCTGTTGCCGGGCTCACCTGGCTCCGATCCAATTGCGCATCTTCAATCCAGTCGACGTACGCGCTCAAGCCGGTCCCTTCGATGATGGCTTTTACGCCGGCGATCACGTCGGCATCTTCATAAGAGTGCGAAATGAAGACGTCGAAGATGGTGTCGATTGGCGCATTTGCAGACTTTTTCACCTCGGCTATAGCCCGGACCTCAGTCCCCCACCGTACGCGCGCCGCATCCTTTGCGCGAGATACTGTTATGAATGTCATTCGTTATCTCCCAGGAACAGAAGCCCAGACGATTCCCGTCAATATTCATCTCGCAGACTACTGTAAGCTCGGCGTATTTGCTCTGCTGTTCCGACCAAATCTGCAGGTTTGTGATCTCCTTGTTTCTTCCATATGGGGCCGAAGTCGTCTTTGTACCATCTTGGTACTAGATGCAAATGAAGGTGGAACACTGTCTGTTCGGCAGCGTCGCCAGCTGACGTGATCAAATTCATGCCGTCTGGAGCCAACGCGGACTTGATCGCTGTTCCCACTTTCACGACGGCATATGTGAGTTCGGCAGCCTGGCCTGGTTGGGTTTCCCAGAGATCTGGTACATGCATTCTTGGGATTACGAGTGTGTGTCCACGAGTCGCGGGTCGCAAGGGAAAGAATGCAACCCAGTTTTCCGTAGAAGCGACAATCTCAACGGACTCGTTTTCGCCGAGCACAATCCTGCAGAACTCACAGTCTGCTATCTGGCTACTTTCCATGTTCCATCACCGATCCTACCTTACAAAATCGAGTGCGATTCTATCTTAACAGTAGTGGAAGATGTGCTATGAGTTACGCTCGCTATAACAAAACCCACACCCACAATTAGCAACATTCCATAGAAAATAAACAAAGTTGCGGAAAAGAATACCCTGCCCCAGGCGAGGTTCTGGTCTTTCTTGTAGTCGCCGACATTCAATGAGAATATCTCTACTGCTGTTCCAGGCTTGCAGGCCGCATTATACAAACATCTGAATGAGCGCTCAGCTCGCAGGTAGTAAGCGTCCAGCCACCAGAATCCGAGGCTTGAGAGTA
>Ga0335075_10007865_pt1 | contig 16368 bp, 12 predicted proteins | sample Lox_Sample_24_FD_206723 | JGI IMG/M metagenome (GOLD analysis project Ga0335075, IMG submission 206723) | Soil microbial communities from Loxahatchee National Wildlife Refuge, Florida, United States - Lox_Sample_2.4 | ecosystem: Environmental > Terrestrial > Soil > Wetlands | place: USA... | reverse complement strand
AGATGCGGGCTGGTGGCGGCGATCGGGTCCCTCCTCCATCTTTCCCGCGGCTTGCCGGCCGATTCTTCCGACTCAGGTTCGATCGATCCTTTGTCGCCGCTTTCGGCTCGCAACTTCCTGTTTCCGATTGCCTCGTCATCCTTACCGATGGCCTAAGCTAGAAGCATGAGCGAAAGCGGCAACAGTTCAGGAGGCGGAGGCGCGGAACGCGGGCAAGACGGCGTCTTCGACCTGCTGGTGGTGGGGGCGGGACCGACGGGGCTGGCCTGCGCGATCGAGGCCCAGCGGGCGGGGCTGCGCGCGGTGCTGGTGGACAAGGGATGCGTGTGCAACTCTCTCTACCACTACCCATCGCACATGACCTTCTTTACCACCTCGGAGCTCCTGGAGATAGGCGACATTCCCTTTCCTTCGACCCACGCGAAGCCGACCCGGAACGAGGCGCTGGAGTACTACCGGCAGGTGGCGGCGCACTACCGCCTGGACGTGCGCCAGTACCGGACCGTGGAGCGGGTGACGGGGATGGAGGGAGACTTTACGGTGCACACGGCAGACCGTTTCGGTCGGAAGGCCGACCTGCACGCGCGCAAGCTGGCCATCGCCACGGGCTACTACGATCTACCCAACATGATGGGCATACCGGGCGAGGATCTCGGCAAGGTTCATCATTATTACGACGACCCGCACCCTTACTTCGGGATGGATGTGCTGGTGATCGGAGGCAAGAACTCGGCGGCGATTGCGGCGCTGGAGCTGTGGCGGCACGGGGCGCGGGTGACGCTGGTGCACCGGGGGGCGGAGATGCACCGGCACGTGAAGTACTGGATCAAGCCGGACATCGAAAACCGGATCAAGCATGGGCAGATCGGCGCATATTTCCGGACGCGGGTGCTCGAGATCGCGCCGGACACGGTGCTCCTGCAGACGCCGTGGGGGCGTGAGACGCTGAAGAACGATTTTGTGTTCGCGCTGACGGGTTATCATCCGGACTTCGATTTTCTGGAGGGGCTGGGCGTGAGGTTCGAGGGCGACGACCGGCTGCCCCGGTGCGATCCGGAGACCCTTGAAAGCAACGTGCCCGGAGTTTATCTGGCGGGCGTGATCGTGGCGGGCTCGCGGACCAACGAGATCTTCATCGAGAACGGGCGGTTCCACGGGCGGCAGATCGCGGCGGCGCTGGCTGCGAAACTGGCGGACCGGGAGGAGTGAGATTCGGCTAGACTGGTGGACGTAATTGCGGGGGGGAAACGAGTGCGCCTGCGCTGGTGGCCGCGCACAATCCGTTGGCAGATGCTCGCCGGGCTGCTGATGCTCGAGGGGCTGTCGATCGGGCTCTTCGCCGCGGTCTTGATCCGGCAGCAGACGCATCGGCTTCACGTGCGGGCCGAGGCGATGCTCGGGTACGAGTCGACGTCGCTGGCATTCCAGTCGGCCGAGGCGCTCGAGGAACGCCGGCCGAGCTGGGTCGACCTGTCGGTGCGCACGGTGGTGAACTCGCCGGTAGTGGAATCGGCGAAGATCACCGATCTGACGGGAGGCGTGCTCTTCTATACGGGCAGCAAGAACGACCAGGGAATCCTGACTCCCGGGGAGCGGTCCCAGATACCGCTGGTGCGAGGCCAGGCGCCCAGGGTCTTCACCGCGGAGAACGGCCGGTGGGAGGCGGTGCGTGGGATTTACACCGGGGACAACTTGCGCGGCTACGCGTGGGTGACCTACGACCGCACCTTTGCGCGGCTGCAGATCATGGAGCTGCTGAGCGACCTCTCCGTGTTCGGCATGATCTGGCTGGTGGCCTCGGCAGTGCTGGTGCTGCTGATGGCGCGGACGATCAACCGGCCGCTGGCGGTGCTGCACCGGGGTACGCAGGCGCTGATGACGTCACCGGACACGGCGGGGAAGTTTCCGCTGCCGGTGACGGTGCAGAACGAGCTGGGGGACCTGATCGGGGCCTTCAACGGAATGGTGGCGTCGATCGCCGAGCAGCGTGCGGGGCTGAACGACACGCTGTCGCTGCTGGACTCGATGCTGGCGAACGCCCCGATCGGCCTCGCCTTCTTCGACCGGCGCAGCCGGTTTGTGCGCGTGAACCAGGTATTTGCGGGCATGACGCGCGTGCCGCTGAGCCGGCACCTGGGGCGAACCCTGCCGGAGCTGCTGCCCGGGTCCGTGGCGCAGCAGCTTGAAGAGACGGTGATGCGGGTATTCGACGAAGAGCAGCCGGTGCGGAACCTGGAGCTCACGGGACCAACCGGGAAGGCCAACCAGGACTGGACGTGGCTGGCCAGCGCCTACCCGGTGTGGACCAAGCCGCAGCAGGTGCGGTGGGTGGGCGTGATCGTGCTGGACGCGACCGAACGCAAACGCAGTGAAGAGGCGCTGCGCAAGTCGGAAAAGCTGGCGGCAACGGGGCGGCTGGCCGCGTCGATCGCGCACGAGATCAACAATCCTCTGGAGGCGATCACCAACCTGCTCTTCCTGCTGCGCAACTTCTGCCAGCTCGAGGACCCGGCGCTGAACTACGTGACCATGGCCGAGCACGAGGCGACGCGTATCGCGGAGATCACGCAGCAGACGCTCAGGTTCTACCGGCAGTCCACCATGCCGACGCGGTCCAGCATGTCGGAGCTGCTGGATTCGGTGTTGAGGCTCTACCAGGGGCGGCTGCACTCGCTGGGCATTGTGGTGGAGCGGCGGTACGCGGGGGACTTGGACCTGTTCTGCTTCTCCGGCGAGCTGCGGCAGGTATTCGCGAACCTGGTGGGCAACGCGATCGACGCGACGGGCTCGGGAGGACGGCTGCTGATCCGGGCGCACCGTTCCCGGGACTGGAAGAATCCGGCGCAGACGGGAATCCGATTCGCCGTGGCCGACACCGGGAGCGGCATGGACGCCGAAGTGCGGGAGCACGCCTTCGAGGCGTTCTTTACGACCAAGGAAGTGACGGGCACCGGGCTGGGGCTGTGGGTGAGCCATGAGATCATCCGGAAGCACCGCGGCCTGGTCCACCTGAAGAGCCGGACAGCCGGCGATGGAAGGCGGAGCGGCACCATCTTCGAGGTCTTCATTCCCGACGGCGCCAATCCGGCGGCCACCGAGCCCCAGACGGTGGCCGCGACGGTGCAGCCTTAAGGGCCACGTTGGGCGGCGCGGCTCTGGCGGCGATCTGCCGCCGGCGTGGTGCATTCCGCGCGGCATAGCGCGTCCACCGGTGAGGGAAAACGCGTCTAACCGGGCAGCGCGCCAGAACCAAAGGCTGCGTATACTAATTCGTGGGCGGGAAACGGGCAGACGCCGGGCACAGGGGTCGCCTTTTCCGCCGCAGGGGGCAATTTCCCCCCGGAACCCGGCGATTTCCGGGGGAAGGACGTACATGGGAACACTGCTGGAGTCCATTGAATCTCCCGCCGATGTGAAGCGCCTGAGCAGCGCGCAGATGGCCGGACTGGCCGAAGAGATTCGGGACTGCCTGATCCAGACGCTCTCGAAGACGGGCGGGCACCTGGGGCCGAACCTTGGGGTGGTGGAGCTGACCATCGCCCTGCACGCGGTGTTCAATACCCCCGAAGACAAGCTGCTGTTCGATGTGAGCCACCAGGCTTATGTGCACAAGCTGCTGACGGGCCGCCGGGCGCGGTTCGAGACGATCCGGCAGCCGGGCGGCCTGAACGGCTTTATGCTGCGCACCGAGAGCGAGCACGACTGCTACGGCGCGGGGCACGCGGGCACCGCATTGTCGGCGGCGCTGGGGATGGCGGTAGCGCGCGACCTGGCCGGCGGCAACGAGCACGTGGTGGCGGTGGCCGGCGATGCGGCGTTCACCAACGGAATCTCTTTCGAGGCGCTCAACAATATCGCCGAGCAGACCAAACGGCTGATCGTGGTGCTGAACGACAACGAGTGGTCGATCGACCGCAACGTGGGCGCGGTGGCGCGCTACCTGCACCGGATCGTAACCAACGAGCACTACAAGCACCTGCACGACAAGGCGACGCATCTGATCGAGAGGTTCGGCGGCAAGACCGCGGCCAAAGTGGTGCGCCGGGCCGAGGAAGCGGCCAAGAGCATGTTGTGGCCTTCGATCCTGTTCGAGGAGTTCGGCCTTGAGTACTTCGGGCCGATCGACGGGCACAATCTCCCGCTGCTGGTGGAGACGTTCAAGTTTTTGAAGGCCGCCGACCACCCCGTGCTGCTGCACGTCCTCACGCAGAAGGGACGCGGGTTCCAGCCCGCCATCGACGGGCAGAAGAAGTTCCATGGGCTGGGGCCGTACGATCCGGAGACGGGCAAAACGCCGTCCGGAGGGCCGACCTACGCCGAGGTCTTCGCGAACACGCTTGCGGAGCTGGCCACGAAGGACGAGCGGATTGTCGCGATCACCGCGGCCATGCCGAACGGCACCGGGCTGGACCTGTTCCGGCCCCACCATCCCAGGCGGTACTTCGACGTGGGCATCGCCGAGGAGCACGCGGTGATCTTCGCCGCGGGGATGGCGACGCGGGGATTCCGGCCGGTGTGCGCGATCTACTCGACGTTTTTGCAGCGGGCCTTCGACCCGGTGGTGCACGACGTGTGCCTGCAGAAGCTGCCCGTTCTGTTCTGCATGGACCGGGCCGGGCTCTCGGGCGACGACGGGCCGACGCATCACGGACTTTTCGATATCGCCTACCTGCGCGGGATTCCGGAGATCGTCCTGATGGCGCCCAAGGACGAAGACGAGCTGGCGGACATGATGAAGACCGCGCTCGAACTCCCGGGGCCGAGCGCGATCCGCTACCCGCGGGGCGCGGTAGCCGGTGTGGCGCGGAAGGCGCAGCCCGTGACCCTTCCGGTCGGCAAGGCGGAGATACTGAGGGACGGATCCGATGTAGCGATTCTGGGGCTGGGGCCGATGATGGCGCTGGCTGCGGAGCTGGCGGGGCGGCTGGACCGCGAAGGGCACTCCGCGGCGCTGATCAATCCGCGGTTTGTGAAGCCGCTGGACCGGGAGATGCTGGCCGGCTATGCGCGGCGCGTGGCGGCCTTCGTGACCTTCGAGGACCACGTAAAGATGGGCGGGTTCGGATCGGCCGTGGTGGAAGCCCTGGACGAGCTGGGGCTGGCGGTTCCGGTGGTGCGGATCGGCTGGCCCGACCGCTTCATCGAGCACGGCAAGGTGGACCAGCTCCGGGCGCGGCACGGCGTGAGCGTGGACGAGGCGCTGAAGCAGGTGCTGCCGCTGCTGGCGCACCGGCGCCGGGCTACGCTGGTGGCTAGCTGAAATGCAGTGGTCAGTGGTCAGTGGACCGTGGTCAGTGGACCGTGGTCAGTGGACCGTGGACAGCGATCCTCAGTGATCGGTGGTCGGCCGCAGTCGATCGGTCCGGCATTCTCTAAGGCGCTTGTCCGCACATGTAGAGCGATGGCACCCCGTGGCGGAATCCCCGCCAAAGCCATCGCCTCTCCGCAGCGATTGCAGCCGACCGCCCGATGCTCCCAATTCAGCCTCCAGGCAGAAGGATTTTCAAGCGTTTTCGAGGGGCTGAAAGAGCCGCTCCCGGCCGGCGGCCCGAGGTCGCTGTGCGACAATCCACAACAGACCGTCTTTTATGCGACGTACTCCTTTTTTCCCGCCGTGGCTCTGTGTTCTGATCCTGACGAGCGGACTCTTCAGCCAGACAGCGGTTTCCCAAGCCACTCAAAATGAGGCAGTTCCGGCGCCGCTGGCGCTGGTGGGCGGTACGGTCATCGATGTGACGGGGTGGGGCGACTCCGCCAACGATCTGAAAGACGCCGTGGTGATCATCGAGGGCAGCCGGATCGCGGCGGTGGGCCCCGCGACGGCGCTGCCCGTGCCCAAAAATGCGGCGGTGATCGACTGCACGGGCAAGTACATCATCCCGGGGCTGATCGACGGTTATGCAGGACTGAACTCGCAGGGGCAGGCCAACGCCAACCTCTACATGGGCGTGACTACGGTGGTGGCGCGCCAGGATGCGCGGCACGGGCTCATCGACTTCAATGCGCACCCCAGCCCGCACATTTACGCGATCGACACCGCGGGCGAGACCGACAACTGGAGCCTGCTGGCCGGTGCACCGGCTTGGGCGACGACGCTCAAAGAAGGCGCGCACCCGGTGGAACTGGACCCCGAGGTGACGGCGAACCAGCTCGACGCGATCGCTAAAAAGGGGACGCGCGTGGTGGTGCTGGGCCCGGCGATCACGGCGGCCAACGCGCAGTGGGTGATTCAGCGGGCGCATCAACTGGGGCTGGTGACCTACGGGGAGTTTGTGGCCACCCCCTATAACGTGGGGATCGAGGCCGGGGTGGACGCGCTGCCGAATATGGGCCACTACGACCTGGGAGTGCTGCCGGACGAGCTCGAGGAGCCGCTGGTGAGCGACCCGGAGGGCGAGGCCGCGCGCAACGCCTACGACTACTCCGAGCGCATTCCGCCCACGGACCCGCGTCTGCGGGAGTTTGCACAGTACATCGCGAAACACCACGCGGCCCTGCTGCCGACCTTCAGCGTCTACTTCACTCGGCTGCCGGGTCACTGGAATTTGTGGAAGGAGCCGGCGGCGGCGCTGCTGAATCCTGCGCAGATGTTTCATCCCTCGGACCCGGCGACGGGCGAACTGAGTTATGCGCTGCCGGTCTGGGCGCACCGGCTGCCGTTCATGGCGCAGCGTTATCTTGAAGAGAACCTGAGCAAGAAGGCGGACCAGGAAGCGATGCGGCTGTGGCAGATCAACGAGACCATCTTTGCCGCGTTTCCGCATTACCTGGCCGGATCGGGCGCCAACGCGATGGGAGCGATGTCGGGGATCTCGCTGCAGACGGAGCTGGAATTGCTGGTGCGGCTGGGACTCTCGCCGCGGGAGGCGCTGGCGGCTGCGACCAATAATTACTCGATCGAGTTCGGGTGGAACGAACTCGGCCAGGTGGCTCCGGGCCGGCGGGCGGACATCCTGGTGCTGGACGCGGACCCTACAACGAATATCTGGAATACGCGCCGGATTTCGACACTGATCGTCGACGGCAAGGTGATGGACCGGCTGGCGCTGCTGCGCCTGAGGCGATAGGCCGGCCGCAGGCTGATGGCCAGCGCTTTGCGGACTCAGTTGCAGTTGAGCCCCGTGGTTCCAGTGGGCGCCAAGTAGCCGCCGCCGCTGCCGCCGAGCAGATAGGTGGTTGAAGCCGCCGCTCCGTTGATGGTCCCTGTGTAATAAACGCAGTGGCCGCCGCCGTCGATGTTGTTGATGGTCGTGCCCGTGACGTCGAGACCCGAAAGATTGGTCAGATAGGACGTTGCGGTGACGGTCCAGAGGCTTGCCGGATCGAGCGCAAGGGTTACAACCCTGGCCGTATCGGCGGCGTTGACGGCGCCGGTGAGCGTAGAGCCCGTTCCCGAGTTGTCCGCGAGGATGGAGAGCGCGGCGGTGCTCACGTTATCGACGATCACATCGCCGGTAAGCGTGGTGCCGCGGGCCGCAAAGGTGACTTTGCCTCCATTCGATCCGGCCGTGCCCCAGGCGCTGTCGAGCGCTGCGGCGGTGAGCAGGGTTCCGTGGGGGTTGGCCGCCGTGGAGGTGTTGTTGGCGACCTGCACATCGGAGAGCGAGATCGCAGCGGTGGCGTTGGCCACGGAAAACAGGGTGGCCGGATTGTTCTGGCCGCTCGTGGTTGAGCCCTGGGCGCAGGCCGGCGTGGGGACGGCGCTGCAGGTGTAGGTGAGCGAGCCGCCCGTCATGGTGAAGCTCGAATCGCCCGGCGCAGCCGAGGATTGGTAGAGGAGAACGCCGCGATCGTTGCCGGCCGAGGCGCTGAGGGCGGTCCCGCTCAGGGTGAGGGCGCCGTCGCCTTCGACCACTGCCGCCTCGGCGCCGGTGGCGCTGTACGTCCCGCCTTTGACCGCATCGGCTTCAGAGGTTTCAAGGGCCGGGGCCGGGCAGGAGCTCTCCGCGGAGACGCTCCTTGCGCTCGCCGTGACGGAACTGGAAGCCGAGGCAGACTTCGCCGGCGCGCATTGATCCTGCGCTGTGGCGCTGCTGGACGACGCGGTGACCGTGATGGTCACGGAGCTCGAGGTGCTGGAGGAATAGGTGGTGTCTCCGCCGTAGGTGGCCGACATGACCTGCGAGCCGGTGGTGGAGAACGAGACGCTGGTCGACGCCGTTCCGGAAGAGAGCGTACCGGTGCCGACGGAGGAGCTTCCGTCGTAAAAGGTGACGGTTCCGGTGGCGGCGGAGGGCGAGACCGTGGCCGTGAGGGTGACGCTGGAGCCCTCCGTGACGGACGAGGAGGAGACAGCGAGGGTCGTGGTCGTGGAAGTGGTGCCCGACGAAGACGTTGAGGTCGATGTGGATGGGGCCTGCCAGAAGTCGCCGCAGCCGGCGAGGAGGAGCGGCGCAGCGAAGGCGGCGAGCATGAGGAGGTGTGCGGCGGGGCCGAGGGTGCGCTGCCGGGGTTTCCTGCGATTTCGGGGCATCGGGTGACTCACATGGCTCTCAGGTATCGGCAGCGCTCCGCCGATTCAGATTAGAGCAGAACCAGGGTTACTGTGTCCTGTCTCGCACTTTCCAAGGTCGCCGCTCCCTGCTGGTCGCGTCAACTGCGCAGCAACTCCCTCGGGATAGGCCGACCGCGGTTTTGCTGTGCCGGATCGGGTGGGGCCCGGAGAGTCTCTCGACATAGACGCTGCGGGGGCGGGCGGCGCTCGAAAGGCGGCAACATTGCGGGGATCAGACGCGCTGGGCAGCCTGGCGCTCGACGGCGGCGAGGATCTCGGGCAGGCGCTTCTGGCGGTAGGCGAAGGCCTGGGCGAGCTTGCGGCGGGCGATGGCGATGCCGATGCGGCCGAGCCACGCGGGGAGCGCGAAGTCGATGGTGTCGGTGAGGAGGGTGCCCTCGCGGCCGTCGCGGGTTTGGGAGTCGAAGCCGTGACGATGGCGGAAGGTGACGAAGGGGCCGCGCGCCTGTTCGTCGGTGAAGTGGTGGTTCCAGCGGAACTCGGCGATGCGCGCCAGCCAGCTTAAACGGCGCGGCACCCAGGGGATGGGATAGAAGCTGATGAGGATCTCGGAGCCCACGCCAGCGGCCACGCTGCGGAAACGGCGGGTGGGGTCCCGGGGCACAGGACGCGCGGGCGGGGGCTGGATGCGGGCGTCTTCAACGCGGGTTTCAAGACGCGGGGGCATGAGGTGGGGCAGGTTCTGCGGGCTGGCGAAGAAGGCGAAGACCAGTTCGACGGGATAGGGGACCCATTGCTCGATTTGAAGATGCTCGGGCATCGTTTCGATGGTAACCGGAGGCGGTTGGGGCGATTTATGGTAAAAACGATTCGTCCGCACGTTGGCAGTTTCCCCGATTCCGGAGGGTTTCCCGATGGACAGGCCCAAGATCACGGCGAACCTGGGAATTTACGTCTATGGCGCCAGCGCCATCGTGCTGGGCGTTGTGGGCCTGGCGTGGAGAGACTTTGCGACCAACTGGCAGCGCGTGGCGGCCGACGTTCCCCACCGGGTTGCGCTTGCCGAGATCGCTGGCGTTTACGAGATTTCGTGCGGCGCGGCCGTGCTCTGGCGGCGCACGGCGAGGGCGGGCGCGCTGCTGCTGGCAGTCCTCTACTTTGTCTTTGCCTCGCTCTGGATCTACCAGGTGGTGGCCAATCCGCGCATCTACGACTCCTGGGGAAACTTCTTTGAGGAGTTCTCGCTGGTGGCGGGGGGCCTGATTCTGTTCGCGGGCCTGGGGCAGAAGGAGTGCACGCGGACGCGGCGCACCGGCGTCGTCAGCCGCATGTACGGGGTCTGCGTGATTTCGTTCGGACTCGTCCACGTGTTTTATCTGCAGGGAGCCGCAAGCTACGTGCCGCGCTGGATTCCGCCGGGGCAGGTATTCTGGGCGGCGGCGACGGCGGTCTTCTTTTTCATGGCGGCGGCGGCAATTTTGTCGGGCGTCCTCGCGGGGCTGGCCTCACGGCTGCTGACGGCGATGATCGTGCTGTTCGAGGTGCTGATCTGGGCGCCGAAACTGGCTGCGTCGCCGCATGAGCACTTCATGTGGGCCGGGAATGCGATCAGCATTGCGATGGCCGGGGCTGCGTGGGCGGTGGCGGATGCGATCAACGCGCTGCGTGTGCGCGCCGCGCCGGCGGCGACGCAGGCCGACTGATCGGCAGTGGTTCGTACAGCTCGGACTCAGCCAGCTTCTGGGATCGATGCGGTTTTCCGAGGGGCTGCGGATGCCTGTCCGGTGGACGCGGACCTCTTCGGCGCAGGTTTCAAGGCGCGGGGGCATGAGATGGGGCAGATTCTGCGGGCTGGCGAAGAAGGCGGAGACCAGCTCGACGGGATAGGGGACCCATTGCTCGGTTTCGAAGCGGGTGGGCAATCACTTGAATGGTAATGAGTCGGAGTGAAGCGAGATAGCTTCCGGGATGCCGGTCACTCGCCCGGAATGCCGGAATTTGCCTGCCAGACGATCGATGCACGCCTTGGCGATTTGCACAAATGAGGCCGGGGAAACGGGGTTGAAGTAACCGCACTCGCAGTTGGGGCCATGTTCCGCGTCTCATCTGCTCGCTCGAATTGTCGGAACCGGCTGGCCGCAGAAAGCAAATTTGAAGCACGCGTACAGTTGCTTTCCAGGCAGTACGATCGATCCCTGAATGAGATTCTGCTCTTTGGACAGGTTCTCAAGTCGAGGCCACGCCCCCTTGTGCTGGCTTGAGTCGGACCCGTGCTGCCACGCGAACCCCTCCGCACCAGGCGACGTCTTTTGATCGCTCGCCGTCCGGACCACGAAGTCCACTCGCGCTGTCGTGCCATAGCGAATGCCGACCGTCAACTCATCAGCATCATCCAGCATATCTCTGCCCAGCAAGTCGACCCAGGGCGCGGGCGATTCTCCGAGAGCTGTATCTTTCGAAAACGCCGCATGAGGCACCAGAATCATGCTCCAGGCTTTCACCTGCGGGTGCAGACGCTCCAGCCGATCAACCACAAGCGGGTCTGCCGACTCACGGCCGGCATAGCGGTCCAGTACTTTCTGAACCAGCCATGGGGTGCCGAAGACCGCCGTCCGGCCATCCAGAATTGCCATCCAGCGGGTGTCGTGCATCTGCCGCTCTTCGCGGGCAAAGGGCTTCACAACCAGCACCTCCAGACCACGGTAGATGCCGGTCGCGGCGCCGTTCTGTTCCGCGGCCTGAAAGATATGTTCACGGTCGAAGCGCCCGGCGACCAGCAGCGCATGCTCATCTAGTTCGCCTTGCGACGACGATGCCGCAAGCCAAATCGTTTCGTCGACTGATCTGTGATTGTCCACGCCGGTGAGCGACTGCCAGTCATCGAAGTCAAAGGTATTTCTCACCGTAACCAGCAACAGATGGCCGCGTGTGTCCGGATTGGCCGGGTCTTCGATACCCGCTACCAGCTGGACTTCATGCGGAATCAGCGGAAGCAACTTGCTCTGTGCCGGAGAAGCAAATCCGTGGATCGGAGAGGCCGCCATGAGCAAACCGGCTAAAAGGAACCTGTTGAGGAGATTCAGCATATTGGTCCTCGCTTGGTTTCTGCAGATATATCGAGACGAGTGTTACTTCTCGTAGTGTTACATACAGTAACACATGAATGAATGAAAATTCAGGCCGATAAGAATTCTCGTCGCCTAAGATCGGCAAGTGAACGGCATGTATGAAGATACGGGGCTGACAGGCTTGCTGCCGTTGAGGATGTGTGGAGTTTTTGTTGTATCGCGAGGGAGGGTGATTGAGGGCAGTTCCCCAATTCACGGCCGGCGCATTGAATGGCGTTAGCCGGCTGTTTCCTGGGGAGTTCTTCCGGATCGGATCCAGTTGGGGTCGATGTCAGTTCTTTCCATCAGCCCGAAGCACGCATCGAGCCGCACTGTTGGCGTGTTGCGAGTTCCAGGGCAGGTTGTTGCCAATCCGGAAAACGACTGTTCGACTCGTCACTCTCCCTGACCCGCACCCCATCGTTTACCGTAAAGGTATGCAGACGGGCATTTCGGCATGACGGCCGCGTCCTTGAAGCGGAGCGTAGCGGCGCGGCGGCGGCATAACCGGCTGCTGGTGCTGATTGCCGTCTACAAGCTGCTGCAGGCGGCGCTGTTCATCGCCATCGGAGCGGGGGCGCGGCACTACCTGCACCGCGACCTGGCCGACGACCTGGCCACGCTGGCCGACCGGCTGCACTTCAACCCGGAGTGGCGGCTGGTCGATTTCATCCTGGACAAGGCTTCGCTGCTCAACGACCCCATGCTGCGGCGGATCGGCTTCATCGCCTTCGCCTACGCTGCGGTGGGCCTGGCCGAGGGGATCGGGCTCTACCTCGAAAGGGCGTGGGGGGAGTTCCTGACGCTGGCCATCACGGCGTCGTTCCTGCCCTGGGAGGTCTTCGAGATCTACCGGCGGCTGACGTGGGTCCGTCTGGGACTGCTGACCATCAACGTGCTGGTGCTGCTCTACCTGGCGCGGGTGGTCACCGAGGGGATGAAGGAGCGGCGGAAGGCGCATACCCACAGGCTGCAGCGGGGTTGACGGGGTAAAAACCTCGCCTCCTCCGCATCCTTTCGCCTCTTGTTCGCCTTATCTTATCCGGATCGATTCTTCAAGCGCGATTCCCGGAGCGGGAACCAAGATAGTAATAAATACAACCTGTTGTGGTTGATCCGGCTGAGTCGTCAATGGCTTGAGCTCTGCCCGACCCGCCATACCCCCCGAGCCAACTAAGCCCAGATTTCCTGTGGAAAATGCACAGGCACCCACTATCGCAGGGGGGCGAACTGCGCGATACTTGGGTCAGTGCGGGTCCAAACGGGCCAATCTGGGACCATCTTGATGGTCCGCTGGGACTCCGGGCCGGAAAAAGTGAGCAAATCGTGACCGACGAGCCTCAATCCGCCGGCGAGCCTTTGGCTTCTCAGGAAGCCGCTGCCGGAGCTGCGGGGCAGGATGCGGCTGGGGCTTCTCAGGACGATCTGCAGTTTGGGTTTATCGGCAACCCGAAGACGAAGCTCGACGATCGGGGCCGGCTGAAAATGCCTGCTGAGTTCAAGGCATTTATTGAAAAAAAGTACGGCAAGGACTTCAACGCTTTTTATATCACCAGCCGGGACGGAGAGGACGCAGAAATCTTCCCGATGCCCGAATGGCAGCAACATTTGGCCAAAGTTTTAGCCCTCCCCAAGAGCCTGCCGGCCCGGAAGAAGCTGCTGGACCGGTACAACCTGTACGGCGACAAGGCCGATATGGACCCGCAGGGGCGGCTGCTGTTGCCCGAGGAGCTGCGCAACGCGGGGCTGGCGAATACGGAAGTGAAGGTTTCGGGCGAGGGAGCGTCGCTGCGGGTGACGCCGCTGAAGACACTGCGGGAGAGGGTAAGCAGCAGTCCCTTTACGCCGCAGGAAGAAGATGTTCTGGCCAACGGCGGGGTATAGGCCGTGGCCGGGGAATCCCCCCAGGGGGAGCGCATGACGGGGCAGGAACGCCATGTGCCGGTTCTTTTCAAGGAAGCGATGGACCTTCTCCGCGTGCGGGCGGGCGGAAGCTACGCCGACTGCACGATTGGAATGGCGGGGCACGCCGAGGGGATTGTGCGGCGGCTGGGGCCCCAGGGGCGGCTGATTGGATTCGACCGGGACCCCGAGGCGCTGGAGCTGGCGCGGGAGCGGCTGGACCGGGTTTGCGAAGAGCTGGGCAGCCAGGCGCCCGCGGTAACGCTGATCGGCGAGGCCTTCAGCACGATCGGCCGGCATGTGCAGCCGGCGACGCTCGACGGGCTGCTGGCGGACTTTGGCGTGAGCAGTTTGCATTTTGACGAAGCCAGGAGAGGGTTCAGCTTTCAATGGGACGGGCCTTTGGATATGCGCATGGATACGCGCCGGGGCCCGACCGCTGCCGAGGTTGTGAATGAGGCGAGCGAGCGTGAGCTGGCAGACCTCATATTTCATTACGGAGAGGAAAGGAGGTCGCGGACAGTCGCCAGAGCAATTGTCAGGAGCCGCCCGATCGCTACAACGGGCCAGTTAGCCCGGGTTGTAGCATCGGCGGTTCCGGCAATCAAGGGGGCAGTCAAGGGGGCGAGCAAGGGAGCGAGCAAGGGATCGGGACGGGGTCATACGATTCATCCGGCTACCCGCACGTTCCAGGCGCTGCGCATCTACGTCAATCGCGAGCTGGACGAGATTCAAGCTTTGTTCGAGGCCGCACCTGAGTTGCTTAAGCCCTCCGCAAGGCTGGTCGTTATCAGCTTTCACTCTTTGGAAGACCGCATCGCGAAAGACAGTTTGCGCGCCGGAGCACAGAAGGGGATCTGGGAGATTGTGACCAGGAAGCCGGTGACGGCGGGTGAGGAAGAGATGGACAGGAACCCGCGGTCGCGGAGCGCGAAGTTGAGGGTGGGGGAGAGAACAGGGGTCAGGGATCCGGGGTCGGGGACCAGTTGAATTCGCTTGTCAATGGGGCTCTGCGATCTGTCGAATTTCCGGTGCGAGCGTGGGGGGATTTGGGTTGGTTGAGCGAACGGATGCAGTTGGCAAGGGTATCCGATCCCTGACCCTTTGGAGGAAAGCGAATGGCTGCATGTGCAACGACGACATTTTATGACGCGCCGCGGGGGTGGACGCCGCGGATCGCGGCGCACAACGCGGCGCTGCTGGCGGAGCAGCCGAGAAAGCGGCGGGGCGTGCCCACGCCGGAGTTTCTGTTTGCCAAGGAGTTCGACAACTCGCGGCTGGTGAAGGCGCCGGACCCGGCGCGGGTGCGCGAGATGCGGGCCTTCTCCGGAGCGGTGGCGGCGCTGTTTGTGCTGATCATGTTTTATGGCCTGCAGCATTTCTATGCGATCGAGAGCGGCTATCGCGTGGAGGCGGAGAAGCAGACGCTCGCGCAGTTGCAGGAGCAGAACCGGCAGTTGCGGCTGAGCGAAGCGGAACTGACGCAGCCGGCCCGGATCGACGCGCTGGCCCGGCAGTATGGCCTGGGAGAGCCGCAGCCGGGGCAGGTGGTGGAGTCGGTGGCCAATCCGAACGTGGGACCGACAGCGATGGCGCAGGCGGCGCCGCCGCAGCTTCAAAAGCAGGCTCCTGGCTTCTAGGGCAGTGACCCCATGGTTTTGTAATTTCCCAGGTCTCAAAAGCGCAACCTGGGGCACCCAAGTTCAATGGTTCGGCTACGAAATGACGGGGACAAAGTACCAGCCGCCGGCTTTCAGCTCGATGGTCCGACCAAAGGGGTTCCAATTTCGACCGGCAAAAATCAGCAATGCGAGGTGGTATTGCTGCCAGGAGTCACGACTTTCTGCCTCTTAGAAACGGGCCAGGAGCGAGAAGCTAGCAGCTAGAGGCTAACTCCGCGATGCAGGCAGCGATACGAGCAATCCGGACCCGCGCCCAGGCGCCGCAGGTTGTGCCCATCAACCGGCGGCGCTTTTCGCTCATCTGCCTGTTTTTCCTGGTCTGGTTCCTGGCCATCGGCGGCAAGATGTTCTGGCTCATGATTGTGCGGCACCGCGAGTACGTGGAGCGCGCGGAGAAGCAGCAGCAGCGGACCTTCGAGGTGGCTCCGCGGCGCGGGATCCTGTATGACCGCAACCTGCAGGAGCTGGCGATGACGGTGCAGGTGGACTCGATCTACGCCGACCCCTCGCAGATCGCCGACAAGCAGGCGGCGGCGCGGACGCTGGCCGCGATTGTGCACACCGACCCAACCGACGCGCGGACCAGCGGGCAGGCGATTGCGGCGCGGCTCAACGCGGGGCACTACTTTGCCTGGATCGCACGGCGGGTGACGCGGCCCGTAGCGGACCGGGTGCGCGCGCTGAAGATGAAGGGGATCTATTTCCAGAAAGAGTTCCAGCGCTTTTATCCCGACAACACGATAGCGGCGCAGGTGCTGGGCTACGTGGGCGTGGACGACTCGGGGCTCGCGGGCCTGGAGGAGAAGTACGATGCGCGTCTGCACGGCAAGCCGGGGATCATGTACATGGCCGTGGATGCGCGGCGGCACATTCTCGGATCGAGCGAGCACGACCCGGAGCCGGGACAGAACCTGGAGCTGACCATCGACGCCAACATCCAGTACATGGCCGAGCGGGCGCTGGAGCACGCCATGGAGCGGACGCAGGCGCTGCACGGCACGGTCATCATCCAGGACGTGCACACGGGGCAGATCCTGGCGCTGGCGGTACGGCCCAGCTTCGATCCCAACGACCTTCACAATCTCAATCCCGAGCTGCTGGTGGACCGCGCGGTGAGCGACGTGTACGAGCCGGGCTCGACCTTCAAGCTGGTGACGTATGCCGGGGCGCTGGACCAGCACCTGGTGACGCCGGACACGATGATCAACTGCGAGGGCGGGCA
>Ga0335075_10007864_pt1 | contig 16369 bp, 16 predicted proteins | sample Lox_Sample_24_FD_206723 | JGI IMG/M metagenome (GOLD analysis project Ga0335075, IMG submission 206723) | Soil microbial communities from Loxahatchee National Wildlife Refuge, Florida, United States - Lox_Sample_2.4 | ecosystem: Environmental > Terrestrial > Soil > Wetlands | place: USA... | reverse complement strand
GGCCGGCGTCGAAAACGTCTGGGCGGGGAACTATGGCGCGTTTACGCCATGGGTTCAGCAGCATTTTGATCGAACCTTCGAGGGGTGGGGCGAAGTCCCGCTTGCCGAGGCCATCGGCTACGATGTTGGGAACGCCAAGCTGAAGCACCCGCCACTGTTCATGCGTTTGTATTTTCGCGGTGTGAGGCTGCAAACCTGGGGAATACTGTTCACCTCGCGGGGCTGCAACAAGAAGTGCACGTTTTGCCAAACGCCAAAATTCTATCGGAAACCATTCACGCTGGACATGGAGGCAATCGAAGCAGTCATCTCGGAATACCGGCGCTTGGGCGTCGCGCAAGTGATCGTTCTCGACGAAAACTTTGGGCACTTCGAAGACTTCACTGCAGCCGAGATCGTACGCCTGTTCCGCGAGGCGGGACTGAAATGGAATCCGCTTACGCGCGTTGAAACTCTGTATAGAAACTACGACGCGTGGGTGAGCAGCGGAATGGTAGGCGCATCGATCGGCGTCGAGAGCTTAAATCAGGATAGTTTGAATGCTGCCAAGAAGGGCAATGATTCAAGGCAAATCAAAGAGCTTCTTCTAGCGATGAAACAAGACAGAGTGCTTAGCCAAATATTTTACATCATCGGCTTCCCTCAAGACAGTGAGGGTTCCATTCGAAACGACATTTTGGAGTTAAAAAAATATGACGTGGACGCACCGCAGATCCAAATCCTGACGCCGTATCCGAATACGAGGCAATATGAGGAGATCGAGCACGCATACGGATTCATCAACTCTGATTTGTCGAAGTACGACTCCACCCACCTGGTCTGGCGGCACCCGCGGATTTCGCCAGACAAGATGCGCGACCTTCTCTTTTGGGCAAATGATCTTCTTTACACCCGCGGCGCAACTTTCAACACGTTGAACAAGATAATACGCCAAAACATGCGGCGGCGTAACCGTACACACCCGAAAACCGTTTGTGCGCGGGAGGGCGTCCAACCTGTCGGCTCGTCAGCCAGCTTGACGGGCGCCCGAAGATGTTGAAACCCGGCTTTAAGCCCAGTCAATAGGAGGCCGTCGTGGCTGCGATGGGAGCCGAGAGTCGATCATTGCTTGCTGGCCCGACGGTTCCAAAGCGACCGCTTCCGTTTTTCGAATATGTGCGCGTCACGCAAGACAACTTCATCGCGGGATTCCACGAGACTGCCTTTGACCAAAGGATCATCGCGCGAAAGCTGCTGTGGTTTCGCAGCTTTGTCGTCAACGACCCCGATGGTATAAAGCGGGTGTTACTCGACAATGATGTCAACTACGTCAAGGCAGACATTCTGCGGCCTACACTAGGGCCCGCGCTGGGTACCGGCCTCGTTACGAGCGAAGGTGAAAAATGGCGCGCGCTTCGCAGGCTGATCGCGCCGGTCTTTGACCACCGGAGCGTGCAGGGCTACGCGCCAGTCATGATCTCGGCGATAGAGGTGATGCTGAAGCGGTGGGAGGCCTTGCCCGACGGTTCGGGGCTAGACGTCTACAAGGCAATGATGGAACTGACGCTCGACATTATCTCGCGCACCATGTTCTCGTCCGACAGTGCCGGGATGGCCGACTTGATAGACAGGAGCTCGCTGGAATATCAAACCCAGATGACGTTCAGTCTCTGGGGAGTCGTGCCCATAGCTAAACGCGTCTGGGCCCTCCATAAGGAACGCCAAGGCCGCAGAATCGTGCGGGAGATGGATGAAGCGATTTACCGCTTGATCACGCGGCGTGGTGAAGGATCGGAGCCCCGAGCTCACCAAGATCTTCTCGATCGCCTGATTGCGGCACGTAGTACAGAAACCGGCCTTGGCCTCAGCCCGGTCGAGGTCAGAGATCAAGTCGTCACGATTATGCTCGCCGGCCACGAGACGTCGGCGACGGCGCTGTCTTGGACCTGGTATCTGCTTTCCCAACATCCGCTGGAAGAGGCGAAACTACATCATGAACTCGAGCAAGTGCTCGCGGATCGATCGCCGACCTTCGAAGACGTGCCGCTACTTCGCTGCACGCGGATGATCATTCAGGAGGCGATGCGGCTCTATCCACCATTCCACACACTTAGCTGGCGACAGGCGATTGCAGACGACGAAGTCTGCGGGCAACGCATCCCAAGGGGATCGATCGTGCTGATTGTTCCCTGGGTATTGCATCGCAATCCGACTCTTTGGGAGCGGCCCGAGCGGTTCGAGCCGGAGCGATTTTCGGAGGAGCGCAGTGCAAGCAGATTGCGCTTCGCCTATCTCCCCTTCAGTGTCGGCCCGCGCGTTTGCATTGGTGCGGCATTCGCCATGACCGAGGCGGTTCTCATCCTCGCAACCGTCGCACAGAGATATCGTTTGCATCTCGCCGACGGCCATCCCGTCGAACCGCAGGGGCTGGTTACGCTGCGGCCGCGGCATGGCTTGCATATGCTGCTTCAAAGGCGCCCACCCGCTGCGGGTTGGCCGACTCCCAACGGAGGCGCGACACAGTCCCCGGAAAGTTGATCGACAAAAAATGGGGGGCCGTTTTACGCGGGGCGTGTGACCCAAGCGTGAGGGGGCGGCGCATGGTGGGCGGGATGTCAACGGGCAGGGGGTGATCAAGATGAGCTGCTGTAGCGCAAAGGCGCGTCGACTTGCCGCTGTCGACGAGCACGTCAGAAGAGAGAATCGTCATGACATCCGCGGCCTAGTCGACATGTACAAAGAAGACGCTGATCTCCACGACACAGCCTGGCGGCATCACCACAGGGGCCAAGAAGCTATTCGCCGCTATTACGACGACCTAATGCAGGGTCTGCCCGATCTTCACTTCGACGTTCTGCGGCGGCACGCATGTGACAAAACCGTCGTCATAGAAGGGATCGCCGGCGGTCACCATTTCGGGCAATGGCGGGGACTCCCCTCGACCGGTCGCCGCATCGAGCTGCCGATGTGCGCGGTGTTCACCTTTGACGAGGGAGATAGCTTTTCTGGTGAGACTATCTTTTATGATCGGGCCACCGTGCTGAGGCAGCTAGCGATGTTTCACGAGCCCGACACTGTTCCAGGCCGATTCGCCGCGGCGGTCGTGCATCCGCTCACGATCGCAAGGATCGTCGGGCGAATGGTACTGCGGCGCTGATTTCGCCGAAGCACGATGCCGCAATGCGCATTCTCTGTGCGGGAGTTTGCGGCTAACGGGATGGATCCTATCGCCGCACAACACGCCGGCCGCCAGACCGGCCCACTTTCATTACCGCCCGAGGCGGCGCATTTGGGAGGCGGCTCATGACCAGAGTCGAGAGCACCGTCGGGGACTCGAATCTCGCGGGTCCGGCGCCACGTCGAAAGCGTCCACCCTTCTTCGAAGTACTGCGCACGATACGCGACAACATGATTGACATCTACCTTGAGGAGGCGTTCGAGCGTCCCCTGCTAGAGGTTCGGCTCCTGGGACGCCGGCATTTCATTCTCAACGATCCCGAAGGGATCAAGCACGTGTTGGCGGATCATGCGGAGAACTACCGTAAGGCCTCTATCGTGCGTCGGACCTTCGAGCCCGGCTTCGGCAAGGGGCTATTGACGAGCGAGGGGGAGATCTGGCGCGCGCACCGTCGCATCATGGCCCCCGCCTTCGAGTATCGGAGCGTTGCAGGATATGCTCCGGTGATCGTCGACGTTGTCGGCAAAATGCTGGCGAGGTGGAATACCCTTCCGGCCGCTGCGGCCACCGATATCGCGATGGAAATGCGAGATGCGACGCTACAGATAATCTCGCAGACTATGTTCTCGTCCGACTCGGATGGAACGTCCGACGTAGTAAAGCGCGCCGTCGAGAATTACAACATACAGATCAGGCCGAATCTGTTGGACTTTCTCGGTCTGCCGGACTCGATTGCTGGCTGGAATCGACGCAGAGTCGCCCGCCGGTTGTTTGCTGAATTCGATGCGGTTATTGCCCGCCTCATCGACGAACGACGGCGGGCCCGGCATTGCGGCCCGAAAGACCTGCTTGGACGCCTGATCGCATCGAGCAACGAGACGGCTCACGCTCCCGTCGCGGCCAAAGACCTGCGCTACCAAGTGATAACGATATTTATGGCCGGCCACGATACTACGGCGCTCGCGCTCACGTGGACATGGTATTTGCTGTCAAAGCACCCAGAGCTGGAGGCGACGCTCCATGCGGAGCTCAACACGGTGCTCGGCGGACGCAACCCGGAGCATGCCGATCTTGCGAAGCTGCCGTACACGCGGATGGTAGTCGAAGAATCGATGCGGCTGTATCCACCGGTGCATTTGCTTCTGCGCGAGCCCATAGCTGAAGACCGCATATGCGGCCAGCGTATTCCGAAAGGTTCTCTGATCTTAATCGCTCCTTGGGTGTTGCATCGCCATCGGCGCCTTTGGGATCATCCTGAACGGTTCGATCCAGAGCGCTTCCGGCCGAGCAATACCGAGGCACGCTCGCGCTACTCCTATATCCCGTTCGGGGCCGGCCCACACATCTGCATCGGTGCGACGTTCGCGATGAGCGAAGCGATCTTGGTCCTGGCAGTGATAGCACAGCACTATCGCTTGCGCCTCGTTCCCGGGCATCCGGTCGAGCCTCAGGGACTTCTCACGTTGCGCCCCCGGCATGGTTTGAAGATGACACTGGAACGCCGCTGTGAGCGTATCGTCGACACCGCCGCGAGTCCCGCTTGAGGTTGGTGCGACGCTGCCCGCCTCCCATCGAGAGGTGCTCTGGCCCAAGGACATTATCCAGGCACGGCACTTATCTCCGTGGTCGTTTGCGTTCACACGCGCACGAAAACCCTGAACGGATCGAGGTTGCTCAATGTCAGCCGAAACCTTCTTCCGAGACTTGCTCGCCAAGGCAGGAATCGCCATCAACGGTGGTTGATCCGAGCGTTGCGATACTCAAATCGCTTAGCCAGTCCGTGCCTGCGCTCATAGCGCCGAACACAGCATAGCTGATTCCGCGGTAACTCGTCGCTTCCTTTTAGGTGCGCCGGTACCGTGTGTGTTATTGGCCTCCATCGGCCACTCTCGAGCGGAGCCTCAGCCTTCAGTCAATGCGTTTCATCTTCCTGCGCGCATTGAAATGCACTTGCCGCAGCTAGACCTACGCGTGGACGATGCTACAACCTCTCGCATAAGATACATGCGGGAGCGATAGAGTGTTGTACGTAGCCTCCGATCAGTTGGTCGACGCGCTTGAGCACGATGATCTCCCGTTGTTCGTTGAGTCGGCCGGGTATATCCTCGGCGGCGCAGCGAGTTGTTCTAACATCGACCGCACGCGCATTCTCGTCGCGACCGACAGGGTCAAAGAGATCTCAGAGGTGTCGGAGGCAAGCAAACGACGGCTCATCTGTGCGATATTGCACTCCGAGACGGGCTTGCAGCGGGGGCGAAGGCCGTCGGCTCTGGTAAGCTCGACCGCGCGCAGGCCGCCGCCGTCCTGGCGATCCTCGAGCGAATGATCGGCCGCTAGCGCTTCGCATTCGTGTATACTGATCGCGCGCAAACACTGGCCTGCGGGCCAACCTGAATGGCATAACCAAGCAGAAGGGAGACTATGACCCAGCGCATCGCGCTTCGCTGTCCGCATTGCCAATTAGTGTCGTATCGTCCACTTAGCTTCGTTCGAGCGAAGGTTCACTTTGTCTGCAACTACTGCCACGAGATCGTGCGGATTGATCGCCACCAGCGCACGCTCGCGCTTGCGCGGCATGAGTCGCTCATGGACGTGGAAGGCGACGTGCTCGCGCACACATCGGATCGGTGAGATGGGACCGACCGACCTCGTTGACTGTCTCGCCGCGGTCGATACGAGCCCAGCCGCGTGGAAGCGGCGCGCGCGCTCGCCCAGACCGGAGGCGATGACACCGAGGTACAGAGGTTGGACCGCGAGATCAGCCAGCTAACCAAAGTGCGCGACGACCTGCGCGAGCAGCTCAGGGGGCGGGGAGCCGGGTGAGCGCGTTACAACTACAATAGAGTACGAGAGTACGCCGCAGAAAGTGAGGCGCGCAAAATCGGGCGGTGTCACGGGGATCGCGTAATGGTCGAGGAGACACGGGGCCTACGCACAACTCAGCAGCTGGGGGAACCCAAGCCGCCAGGTAACCCGCCTAATCGGCCTGAGCCTGATGAGACGTCGCCCATTGACGAGCCGCCGTCGCCGATCCCGACGCCAGCGGACGATGAGCCGCCGCCGATGCAAGCGTAGGCGATGCACAATCGGCGCTAACCGAAAGTTGCGCGGCGACGAACTGGGTGCTCACGCGGAGCGCGCCAGGCGAGGGCGCGACAATGGCCAGAGTAGAATACCGCGTCTCCTACCGAACGGATGCGAGCGCCCTCTACATCGACCTCGCAATGCAAACGGTGGAGATAATAGGTCGCGAGGCTCGGATCGAGTTGAACGGCCAACTGATGCGATGCGTCATCGAGGATGTGGAGCGGGCGGAGTCTGGCGGTCAGCCGCGCGCCGTGTCCAATCTCTATCTGCGGCGAAAGGGCTAGAAGAAAGCGGCGACGGAACGCCGCGAGTGCACAAGGGAGGAGGCGATGCTGGTGCGGAAATTCCGCGTCTACCTCATGCGCAAAGGCGAGCGGCACTACGAATGCGTCGGCGAGCGCGCCGTGAGCGTGTCCGACGAGGGACGCGACGCGTGGCTCGGCGTAGATGACGTCGAGGTGCACGCCACCGTCAAGAGCGATGGGGCCGTGCAGCTTTCTTCTCGTCCAGATGTCGTGCGCGATATCTATCTTCATGAACAGTGAAATACTATGGGATCGCTCGCTTGGAAGGTCGCGCGGGTGATCTAATGGAAAATTGCTCCGGCAATTGACTGAACCGGCATGGCCTCCATATGACAGGCGCGGAAAGAGAGGCGCAAATGCCGGAAACGAGAATTCCCGTGCAGGATATCGATTTTGAAGGCCACCGTGCCCGCGTCGAAGCGATCTACGACGCCGACGGCGACGGCCGTTACCGTTTCGTCAAATTCGAATTGAGCGAGCGCAAACGACCAGGCCGGCCTCCGGGCAAGCGACGCGGCCGCAAGCCCGGCCCGAAGCCGGGACGGAAGCGGGGAAAGCGCGCGGCCGAGGCGAAAGCGGCAGAGTAAGCCGGCATCATAGCCGGGGCCCCGATACTGTAACCGGCGACTAAGCACCTCGCCTCTTTGATAAACCCCGCGCCCCAACACGAGGGGGGCTAGGTTCGTGCGCTTCTGGTCGACCAACACGCCCCCGCTGCCCAATACAGCGCTCGTGAAGGGTACGAAGGCTTTGTAGAGGTCCTCGGGCGCCGGCTCGCCCGCGGCCGTGAGTTGTCCGATGAAGAGATTCGCGACGTAACGCCGGGAGTCTCGGAGAGCACAGAGCCGAATAGGGAATAGCAGGCCATCCCTTTCGCCTGTCTTTCTATCCGCAAGCCCTCCCGCGTCATCGCTGTTGTTGCGAACTTGCACTTCCGGCTCTTTCTAATCAACCCCGCCGACTTTCCCGCCTTGGAGGCGAGGCGCATTTTGCGGGGGTCTACGTGACAACAACCTCTCTCCGGTCTGAAGTCTTCGCCCGCGGCGCGCGCATGCTGCGCACGGCGCTGGGCCCGGCGATCTCCGGCTATCTCGAAGACCCGAGCATCCTCGAGGTAATGCTCAATCCGGATGGCCGGCTGTGGATCGACCGGCTCTCGGGAGGTCTTGAAGACACCGGCTGCCGCGTGACGCCCGCAGACGCCGAGCGGATCGTCCGCCTCGTGGCGCATCATGTCGGCGTCGAAGTACATGCCAACAGTCCCCGCGTCTCGGCGGAGCTGCCGGAAACCGGGGAACGGTTCGAGGGGCTGGTCCCGCCAGTCGTGGCCGCGCCGTGCTTTGCGATTCGGCGTCCGGCCGTCGCGGTTTACACACTCGCCGACTACGTCGAAGCCGGCATCATGTCGGCCGACCAAGCCGAGCTCCTGCGCATTGCGGTGCGCCAGCGCAAGAACGTGCTCGTCGCTGGCGGCACCTCGACCGGCAAAACGACGCTCGTCAACGCGATCCTCGCCGAAGTGGCTAAGACCGGCGACCGGATTGTGCTGATCGAGGATACGCGCGAGCTGCAGTGCTCGGCGCCCAATTTGGTCGCGCTGCGGACGAAGGACGGCGCGGCTTCGCTATCGGATCTCGTCCGCTCATCGCTCCGTCTGCGGCCTGACCGGATCCCGATTGGGGAGGTGCGTGGCGCCGAGGCGCTGGATCTCCTCAAAGCCTGGGGCACCGGCCATCCCGGCGGGGTTGGCACGCTGCACGCCGGCTCGGCCATCGGCGCGCTGCGCCGCCTCGAGCAGCTCATCCAAGAAGCCGTGGTCACCGTCCCGCGCGCGCTCATTGCGGAGACGATCGACCTCATCGCGGTCCTCGCCGGCCGCGGCTCCGCGCGCCGGCTCGCCGAGCTCGCGGCGGTGAAGGGCCTCTCGCCCACCGGCGACTACGTCCTCACCCCCGCAGGAGATCCGTGATGCCGCTCAATCCAATCCGCCGCGGAGTCGTCTCCGCCTCGGGCTTCGTCTTCCTCGTGCTTGCCACCGCGCCGGCTTACGCCGCGGGCTCGAACATGCCTTGGGAGCAGCCACTCCAGCAGATCCTCGACTCGATCCAAGGGCCGGTCGCAAAGGTGATTTCGGTCATCATCATCATCGTGACCGGCCTGACGCTCGCCTTCGGGGAGACAAGTGGCGGGTTTCGACGACTGATCCAGATCGTGTTCGGCCTCTCGATCGCGTTCGCCGCATCGAGCTTCTTCTTGAGCTTTTTCCAGTTCGGCGGCGGAGTGACCGTGTGATGGAGCAGGAGGCGGCCGTCGCAGGCTTCTATGCGCCCGTCCACCGCGCGCTGACCGAGCCAATCCTCCTGGGAGGCGCCCCGCGCGCGGTCGCGATCGTCAACGGGACGCTTGCCGCAGCGATCGGTCTCGGACTTCGCCTCTGGATTGCGGGCGGCCTGATCTGGCTCATCGGCCATCTCGCCGCGGTCTGGGCAGCCAAGCGCGATCCGGCGTTCGTCGATGTCGTGCGGCGGCACCTTCGCTATCCGCAGCATATGGTCGCGTGAGGTTCCGCTTATGATGAACCTCGCCGAATATCGCCGCCGCAGCCAAGGGCTCGCCGACTTCCTCCCGTGGGCGGCGCTGGTAGCGAAGGGTGTGATCCTCAATAAGGACGGCTCCTTTCAGCGCACGGCGCGCTTCCGCGGACCCGATCTCGACTCGTCCACGCCAGCCGAACTGGTCGCCATCACCTCTCGCCTCAACAATGCGCTGCGGCGGCTCGGCTCCGGTTGGGCCGTCTTCATCGAGGCCCAGCGCATGCCGGCTTACAGCTATCCCTTGAGCGAGTTTCCCGATCCGGTCTCGGCGCTCGTGGATGCGGAGCGCCGCGCGCAGTTCGAAGAGGAAGGCGCGCATTTCGAGAGCCGGTACTTTCTGACGGTGCTGTGGCTGCCGCCGGCCGATGACGCCGCGCGCGCCGAGGCTTGGCTCTATGAGAATCGTGCGCAATCCGGCAGCGACTGGCGCGCGACTCTTGAAGGCTTCATTGATCGAACCGACCGCGTGCTCGCGCTGCTCGAGGGCTTCATGCCGGAAGCCGAATGGCTCGATGACGGCGAGACTCTGACCTATCTCCACTCCTGTATCTCGACGCGCCGTCAGTGTGTGCGCGTGCCCGAGACGCCGATGTATCTCGACGCCATTCTGGTCGATGAAGAGCTGACCGGTGGCCTCGAGCCGCGGCTCGGCCGTGCGCATCTGCGCACGCTCACCGTCATGGGCTTCCCGTCGCAGACCTGGCCCGGCCTGCTCGACGATCTCAATCGCTTGGCCTTCCCGTATCGCTGGGCGACGCGCGCCATCTGCCTCGACAAGACCGACGCCACCAGGCTTCTCGCGAAAATCCGACGCCAATGGTTCGCCAAACGCAAGAGCATCATGGCGATCCTCAAGGAGGTCATGACCAACGAGGCGTCGGTGCTGATGGATTCCGACGCCGCCAACAAGGCGCTCGACGCCGACGCGGCGCTGCAGGAGCTCGGCACTGATCTCGTCGGCGAAGCCTATGTCACGGCGACGGTCACCGTCTGGGACGAAGATGCTCACATCGCCGACGAGCGCCTGCGCCTTGTCGAGAAGACGATCCAGAGCCGCGACTTCACCTGCATGCGCGAGGGCGTCAACGCGGTCGAAGCGTGGCTTGGCAGCCTGCCGGGGCATGTCTACGCCAACGTCCGGCAGCCGCCGCTCTCGACACTCAATCTCGCGCACATGATGCCGTTCTCGGCGGTCTGGGCCGGGCCGGAACGGGATGAGCATCTCCAGGCGCCGCCACTCTTCTCCGCCAAGACCGAGGGTTCAACGCCCTTCCGGTTCAGTCTCCATGTCGGCGATGTCGGGCACACGCTCATTGTCGGCCCAACCGGCGCCGGCAAGAGCGTGCTGCTCGCGCTGATGGCGCTGCAGTTTCGCCGCTATGCCGGCGCGCAGGTTTTCGCCTTCGATTTCGGCGGCTCGATCCGCGCTGCGGCGCTCGCGATGGGCGGCGATTGGCACGACCTCGGCGGCGCGCTGTCGGAGGTCCTCGCCGAGCCGGTCGCGCTGCAGCCCCTGGCGCGCGTCGACGATCCCGGCGAGCGGGCCTGGGCCGCCGAATGGGCGGCGGCGCTGCTCGGCCGGGAGTCCGTCACCGTCACCCCGGAGCTGAAGGAACACCTATGGTCGGCCTTGACCTCGCTTGCCTCCGCGCCGATCGCCGAGCGGACCATCACCGGCCTCTCGGTCCTGCTCCAGTCGAACGCGCTGAAGCAGGCGCTGCTGTCCTACACCGTGGGCGGTCCGTGGGGCCGCCTGCTCGACGCAGAGATGGAGCGGCTCGGCACGGCCGAGGTGCAGGTCTTCGAGACGGAGGGCCTGATCGGCGCCGGCGCTGCGCCGGCCGTCCTCTCCTATTTGTTTCATCGCATCGAAGACCGCTTCGACGGCCGCCCGACCCTGCTGATTGTCGATGAGGGCTGGCTCGCCCTTGACGATCCCGGCTTCGCCGGCCAGCTTCGGGAATGGCTGAAGACGCTTCGGAAGAAGAACGCAAGCGTCGTCTTCGCCACCCAGTCGCTCGCCGATATCGACGGCAGCACGATCGCGCCGTCGATCATCGAGAGCTGCCCGACACGCATCCTGCTTCCGAACGAGCGCGCGCTCGAGCCGCAGATTGCCGCTATCTATCGGCGCTTCGGACTCAATGACCGGCAGATCGAGATCCTGAGCCGCGCCACGCCCAAGCGCGAATATTACTGCCAGTCCCGCCGCGGCAACCGGCTGTTCGAGCTCGGCCTGTCGGAGGTCGCACTCGCCTTCACCGCCGCCTCCTCGAAATCCGACCAGTCCGCCATCGAAAAGCTCTTTGCCGAGCACGGCTGCGACGGCTTCGCGGCGGCCTGGCTCCGCCACAGGGGCCTCGACTGGGCGGCCGACATGCTCACCCGCTCTGAGGAGGCCTCGCCATGACCTGTCGCCGCTTCCGCGCTGCGCTTCTCGCTGGCGCGGCCGCTCTCATCATCACTGCCGTCGCCGTACCCGCGCGGGCGCAATATATCGTGTTCGATCCCACCAACTATGCGCAGAACGTGCTGACGGCCGCGCGCGAACTCCAGCAGGTCAACAATGAAATCCAGATGCTGGAGAACCAGGCGACGTCCCTGATCAACCAGGCACGCAATCTCGCGAGCCTGCCCTATTCCGCACTCCCACAGCTCCAGCAGCAGATCGCGCAGACCCAGCAGCTCCTTAGCGAAGCGCAGCGCCTCGCCTACAGCGTCAGCGCCATCGACCAAGCCTTCACGCAGACCTATCCGCAGGCCTATTCGAGCTTGACCTCGTCGCAGCAGCTTCTCGCTGACGCCCAGACCCGCTGGCAGAACGCGCGCGCCGCCTTCCAGGACACGATGCGCGTCCAAGCCGGTGTCGTCACCAACCTCAACAACACGCGGACGCAGATCAACGCGCTCGTCTCCTCGAGTCAGTCGGCGACAGGCTCGCTGCAGGCGGCCCAATCGGGAAACCAGCTCGTTGCCTTGCAGACGACGCAGCTCGCGGACCTCACAGCGCTCATGGCGTCGATCGCGCGCGCACAAAGCCTCGATGCCGCACGCACGCTCGAGGCGCAGGTCCAAGCGCAGGCACAAACCGCCAACTTCCTCAACTACGGCCCGGGCTACCAGCCCGGCGACGCGCAGATGTTCCATTGATGCGCGGCCGGCCGCTCAATGTGCCTGCCGTCGCGCGTGCGCTCGGTTTCGCATTGGTCGCGATCGCAATGGTCATCGCAGCGCTTCATTTTCACGCGCCCACGTCTCGCATCGAACCGCATCACAAGAATTCCTTGGCCGCCAGCGGTCCGCGCGCCGATGAGCTGAAGCGGTGTCAGCTCATCGCGAGCGAGGCAAAGGACGACGCTGCGTGCGCGGCAGCCTGGGCCGAGAACTGCCGCCGCTTCTTCGCCGATGCGCCCGCACCCGCCGCTCGGTCGGCAGGAGCCCAGAGGTAGGCACTCATGGGCGGCACCGGCGTCATCGACAATTTCCTCGGCACCTTCACCCAGTACATCGATTCCGGGTTCGGCCTGGTGCAGGGAGATGTGCGCTGGCTCGCCAGCACGCTGATCGCCATCGACATCGCGCTCGCGGGCCTCTTCTGGGCGATGGCGCCTGACGAGGACGTGCTCGCGCGCCTAATCCGGAAGACGCTCTATATTGGCCTCTTCGCCTTCATCATCGGCAACTACAACAACCTCGCGCAGGTCATCTACAACAGCTTTGCCGGGCTTGGCATCAAGGCGGGCGGCGGCGCGATCAGCGCTACGCAGCTTCTGCAGCCGGGCCGCATCGCCGAGGTCGGCATCGATGCAGGCAAGCCGATCCTGACCGCCATCTCCGGGATGATGGGCTTCACCAGCGTCTTCGCGAACCTGGTGCAGATCGTGATCCTGCTGGTCGCCTGGCTGATCGTCATCATCAGCTTCTTCGTGATGGCGATCCAGCTCTTCGTGAGCCTGATCGAGTTCAAGCTGACGACGCTCGCCGGCTTTGTGCTGGTGCCGTTCGGGCTGTTCGGCCGCACCGCTTTCCTCGCCGAGCGTGTGCTCGGCAACGTCGTGTCGAGCGGAATCAAGATCCTGATGCTCGCCGTCATCATTGGCATCGGCTCCACGATCTTCAATCAGTTCACTAGCGGCTTCAACAATCCGCCCACCATCTCCGACGCGCTCACGCTGATCCTCGCAGCGCTGTCGCTGCTGGGGTTGACCATCTTTGGACCCGGCATCGCCAACGGGCTCATCGGCGGCGGGCCACAGCTCGGCGCCGGCGCTGCCGTCGGCGCCGGACTGGCGGCGGCGGGCATCGGAGCCGCCGGGATCGCCGCCACAGCCGGAGGAACGGCCGCGGCCGTCGGCGCGATCGCCGGTACGGCGCGCGCCGGCGCAGCCGTGGCGGGCGGCGCCAGCGCGGCCTATCGCGCGGGTGGCGCTCTTGGTGTCGCCCAGGCCGCCGGCTCTGCCGCCCTGAGCCCGCTCCGCCGCACCGCCGCCGGCCTGAAAGAGAGCTTCGTGTCGGGCGAGCGTGCCGTCATGCGCAGCAACGCGCCATCAAGCGCGAATGCGCCGTCCTCCTCCTCCGACGACTCGCCCGCCTGGGCGCAGCGCATGAAGCGCAGCCAGACCATCACCCGCGGCATCACCGCCGCCGACCATGCGATCCGCTCCGGCGACCGGCCTAGTGGCGGGCACCAGGTCGATCTTTCCGAACGGGAATAGCCCATGTTCCGACGATCGACCGTGCGCTACGGCAAGACGCCAGAACCCGAGACGCCCTATCAGCGCGCCGGTCAGGTCTGGGACGAGCGCATCGGCTCCGCCCGCGTGCAGGCGAAGAACTGGCGTCTTGCCTTCTTCGGGGCTCTGGCGCTCAGCGGCGGGCTTGCCGTCGGCCTCGTCTGGCAGTCCGCGCGCGGCACGATCACGCCCTGGGTCGTCGAGGTCGACAAGCTCGGCCAAGCCCGGGCCGTCGCACCGGCCGTTGCCGACTATCGGCCAACTGATCCCCAGATCGCGTGGCACCTCGCGCGCTTTATCGAGGAGGTACGCAGCATTCCAGACGACGCGGTCGTGCTGCGCCAGAACTGGCTCGACGCCTACGACTACGTCACCGACAAGGGCGCGCTCGCGCTCAACAATTACGCCCGCACCAGCGATCCCTTCTCCAAGGTCGGGAAGATCCAGATCTCGGTCGAGGTCTCGAGCGTCATCCGCGCCTCCGACGACAGCTTCCGCGTGGAATGGGTCGAGCGCCATTACGCCGACAATGCGCTCGCCTCGACCGAACGCTGGAGCGCGATCCTCACCATCGTCGTGCAGATGCCGACCGACGCCGATCGGCTGAAGAAGAACCCGCTCGGCGTCTACGTCCACGCCGTCAACTGGTCAAAGGAGCTCGGCTGATGCGCACCATCAAGTATTCCGCTCTCTTGCTTGCGTCCCTCTCGCTCGGCGCCTGCTCGACCACCTACAAGCCGCCAGCCATCAGCTATGACGACACGCTCCGACAGGCGGGGCTAACACCCGAACCGCCGAAGCCGGTACGAATCGTCCAGCTGCCGAAGCTGCTGCCATTGCCGGGCCAGCTCAAGCGACTCCCGGCGAACCCGAAGGCTCCGCCGGAGCCAGCCGATCCCCATGTCCGCGTCGAGCAGGCCAACGGCGCGGCACGCGTGCAGCCCACGCGGGCTGGCTATCTCAACGCGATCCAGGTCTATCCCTTTTCCGATGGCGCGCTCTACCAAGTCTATGCTGCGCCTGGCGAGATCACCGATATCGCGCTCGAGCCGGGCGAGCAGCTGGCGGGCACGGGGCCCGTCGCCGCGGGCGACACGGTGCGGTGGATCATCGGCGACACCGAGAGCGGCGCCGGCCCGGCGAAGCGCGTCCACATCTTGGTGAAGCCCACGCGCCCTGACCTCGTCACGAACCTCGTCATCAATACGGACCGCCGGACCTATCACCTCGAGCTGCATTCGGACCAGAAGACCTACATGGCGTCGGTCTCCTGGGCTTATCCGCAGGACCAGCTCATCGCCCTCCGCCAACAGAATGCCGTAGCCGACGCCGCTGCAGCGGTCGCCACTGGCGTTGACATCAACGCCTTGAACTTCCGCTACCACATCGAAGGCGATAACCCGCCCTGGCGGCCGCTGCGCGCCTTCGATGACGGCCGGCAAGTGTTCATCGAGTTCCCGTCCGGAATTTCGCAAGGCGAGATGCCGCCGCTCTGGGTCATCGGCGCGGAGGGCGACGGCCAGCTCGTGAACTATCGCGTCAGAGGCAACCACATAATCGTCGACCGGCTGTTCGCCGCCGCCGAGCTCAAGATCGGCGGCGAGCACCAGCAGGTCGTACGTATTATCCGCACTGATGGGAGGCCGCGGTCGTGACGGATTCGTCCCGGGAACAGGAGCGGCCGAGTGAGGCAGCCCGCCCTGCCGAGGACATGCGGTTGCGGGCAAGTCGGCCGCCGGTCACCCGGCTGTCGCGCAAGGTCCTGCTCGGTCTCGGCGCGGTTGCCGCCATCGGGATCGGCGGCGCGCTGCTGTTCGCTCTCAAGCCGCAGCAACAGCCGAACGGCAGGGAGCTTTATAACATCAACAACCGCAACACGCCCGACGGGCTCGCGAACCTGCCGCGCGACTATACGGGTCTCCCGAAATCTGTGCCGCAGCTCGGTCCACCGCTGCCGGGCGATCTCGGAAAGCCGATCCTGAACGCCGGCGCGCCCGCGCCCGGCATGCCGACACCGACACCCGGTCCCAGTCCCGAAGAGCAGCGTGTGGCGCAGGAGCAGGAGGCTGCCCGCACCAGCCACCTCTTTGCGACAACCAACGCGCCGCCGGCCGAGGCAGCACCTCCATCAGCTCCCAGCCAGTCCGCGCCGGCTCCGGCGAACGCTTCATCGGACCTTACATCCCAAGACCACAAGGTTGCGTTCCTCAACGGCAGCGTCGATCGCCGCACTACCAGTCCCGACCGCATCCAACGGCCGGCCAGCCCTTACGTCCTCCAAGCGGGCGCCGTGATTCCAGCGTCCCTGATCACCGGCCTGCGATCGGATTTGCCGGGCCAGGTGACTGCGCAAGTGACCGAGGATGTCTATGACAGCCCGACAGGCAAGATCCTTCTCATTCCCCAAGGCGCGCACCTGATCGGCCAATACGACGCGCAGATCGCCTTCGGCCAATCCCGCGCACTGCTCGTCTGGAACCGCCTCATCATGCC
>Ga0335075_10007863_pt1 | contig 16371 bp, 15 predicted proteins | sample Lox_Sample_24_FD_206723 | JGI IMG/M metagenome (GOLD analysis project Ga0335075, IMG submission 206723) | Soil microbial communities from Loxahatchee National Wildlife Refuge, Florida, United States - Lox_Sample_2.4 | ecosystem: Environmental > Terrestrial > Soil > Wetlands | place: USA... | reverse complement strand
GTACAGCCACCACTGCCGAAACGCCATCAGCCCAAAGCTGGCGGCGGAGAAGGCAAACATGCCGGTGTTCAGCGTCACGTGCCGCACGTCCAGTGGTATGCCAAAGAAGTGCGCCAGCTCAGGGGTAAATCCCATCAGATATCCGAGCGCAATACTGTTACTCCACGGAGCAACAATGCGATCCACCCAGTTACCCAGGCGCTTCATGCGTTCCGTGCCGATGCGGTGCCCAAGGGGATGCTGGGCGATGGCTTCAGGTATCCGGTTATAGATGGCGAAGTTCTCGCACCATCCTCCGATCAGTGCAGCCAGCCAGAGCAAAACGCCTGTGATTGCCGCGAAGAATATAGTCCCCGAGGCGATCGGCCGCAGCGAAAGGTACACATGTTGGGCCTGCTGCGTCGGCAGATATGCGCTTCCGTGCGTCATCTGCCAGATCTGGTTGAACACCACCGCGCCTGCCGACACCGCCAGAACATTTCCCATCGCCGCCGCCAGTTGCGTGCGGCTGATGGACGCGGCGAATTCGGCGATCTTGTCGCGTCGCTCTTCGCCCCGGTTCCTGCGGATAATATCCGCCAGCGTCGCTGCCGTCATAGACGGCTGCTTGGTTGCCAGCGCCAGCCCGAAGATCTGCAGGATAAGAAAGCTGATGGCGTAGTTCGTGCCCACCAGGAAACCTTCGACAAACGGCGCCCACGTCTGCCCGACAATATGCAGTTTGATCGCCGCCGTAAATACCGTGACTAGGCCGCCACCAATGGCCGCGCCCCACATGTGCCAGTATTCCCGCCGGCTCTGTGCGATGTAGTGCTCGCCGCTATGTCCTGTTCGCTCGACCGTCTTGCGCGCCAGCAGGTTCAGATTCTGCCGCATCAGCGCCGAAACGCGCGTGTCGGCAAGCAATCCGGAGAAGAGCGTATCAAGCAGCTGACGCGCCGATTTCACCTTGTCTGTCGATCTCGCCAGCACGGCTGCCAGCAGTTCCATGCGATCAAGCGCCGCGTCCATCACGCTCAGATCGAAGACCAGGCCAGTGCTTACGCCCGCATCCTCCATGTGAATCCGCACCAGCGCAAGCTCCCCGCGGCATGCGTAGACAGATTCCAGCCAGTGCTCTTTGTGCGCACCCAGGGCCTCTGTCGTCGGTGGCTCAATAAACTTTTCCGTGGCAAAAATCAGCCGATAGAAGGGAGACTCCTCTACATCGCTGGTCGTACTACGCTGCCGGACACCCGGACTGCTCCCCCGCCCCGCAACCCGCGCCGCCAGCAGGCGCAGCGCCTCCTGAATCCCGTTACGCACGCTGGGGAAGGCCTCAAAACCGCGCGGGTCCCAGAAAATCCCCATCAATCGTGCAAAAATCTCCGGATTGAGTTCCAGGAACCGTTTCACTGCCCGCGGCGACGCAAAGACCGCACTGAAAATCCGCGCCGCATCGGTCTCCTCGCGCGCCGAAGGCAGCAGCCGCTGGAAAAGCCGTCGCGTCGTCTCCGGAAGCAGCGCATTCTGCGCCGGAACCCCTGACTCGCCAAAAAAGGAGACGGAATTGAGCTCCGCCAGCATCTTCTGCCACGCCGCCCGAAAACGCGTCTCCAGCTCCGCATTTTGCTCGACGAAGCCCACCCAGTTCGCCAGGCCCGCGCAGAACTTCTCGTCTGACGAGCGGCTCCAGAGCAGCGAGAAAATTTCGACAATACGCCGTGTCTGCGCCGCCAGTGCTCCACCAGAGCAGAAAGCCACCGTCAGGTCGACCAGATCTTCCGGAGGCCGGATAACGGGTACAATCGCGCCGGGCTGCAGTTTGTCGGCTGGCAGCTTGTTGGTCGGCTCGGGGGTTGTCACCTGCGGATCCATCATCTTTCACCCGGCATCTTTCACCCGGAGCTTCACTTTACCGCAGATTCCCGCTCCTTGAACCGATAATCTCCTCACCGCCTCATCCCCGGGCCGGAATGCGCCGCCACCACCTGGCATGATGCGAAAAGGCCCCCAGAAATTTTCGGAAATGCCGTAAACTTAGGACTCCGGCCGCATTTGCCTCCCGAATAACTCACCTAGAGAAAATCCCTTGTCCGAAGCTCAGAAGAAGCCCGAAGCCCCAAAAAAATCCCCAGTCACCTATGCCGATGCCGGAGTCGACATTTCCAGCGGCGACCGCACCAAGCAGCGCATTAAGTACCTCGCCCAGCGCACCTTCACCCGCAACGTCCTAAGCGAAATCGGCGGCTTCGGCGGCCTCTTCAAGCTGGACACCCTGAAATACAAGCAACCCGTCCTGGTCTCCAGCGCCGACGGTGTCGGCACCAAGCTCAAAATCGCCTTCGAGCTGGGCATCCACCACACGGTCGGCGCCGACCTCGTCAACCATTGCGTCAACGACATCGCCGTGCAAGGCGCTGTGCCCCTTTTTTTCCTGGATTACCTCGCCACCGGAGCCCTCGACGGCGAGGTGGCTGAAAAAATCGTCACCGGGCTCGCCGAAGCCTGCCGGGCTAACGGCTGCGCCCTCATCGGCGGCGAAACCGCCCAGATGCCCGGCTTCTACGCCGAAGGCGAGTACGACCTCGCCGGCTTCATCGTTGGCGCCGTAGACCGCGACAAGCTCATCACCGGTGCAAAAATCAAAGCCGGAGACGTCCTCATTGGCCTGCCCTCCACCGGCCTGCACACCAACGGCTACTCCCTCGCCCGCAAGCTCTTCTTCGAGACCGCCGGCTACCGCGCCGAGCAATACGTCAACGCTCTGAAGGAGAAGGCCGGCGCGGCCCTCATGAAGACCCACCGCAGCTACCTGCACGCCATACAGAAACTCGCCGCCGCCGACCTGGTCAACGGCATGGCCCACATCACCGGAGGTGGCATCACCGGGAACCTGCCGCGCATCCTGCCTAAAGGCCTCGCCGCCTGCATCGATCTTGGCTCATGGCCCGTGCTGCCCGTCTTCGAGCACCTCCGCGAGCTCGGCAACGTCGAGCAGGACGAGATGCTCCGCACCTTCAATATGGGCATCGGCCTGATCGCCGTCATCCCGGCCGAAAAATTCAACCGGGCAAAAGCCATCCTTGAACGCGCCAATGAAAAATGCCACCTGATCGGCAAGATCCAGAAAGGCGACCGCAAGGTGATCTACGCCTGATGTCCGGCCCAAACAAACGCCTCGGCATCCTTCTCTCCGGCCGCGGCTCCAACTTTCTCGCCATCGCTGAAAACATCAAGTCAGGTAAGCTCACCGGCTGCGAGATCGCCGTCGTCATCTCCAACAAAGCCGATGCCCCCGGACTCGACATCGCCCGCACTCTCGGCCTGAACGCCGTCGCCATCGAAGCCCGTGGACGCAAGCGCGCCGAGCATGATGCCGAGATCGTCGCCTGCCTGCGCGATCACCACGTCGACCTCATCTGCCTCGCCGGATACATGCGCCTGCTCTCGCCCGAGTTCGTGCAGGCCTTCCCCAACCGCATCCTGAATATCCACCCCTCGCTCCTGCCCGCCTTTCCCGGCCTCGACGCGCAGGAGCAGGCCCTTGCCTATGGAGTCCAGGTCGCTGGATGCACCGTGCACTTCGTCGACGAACAGCTCGACCACGGCGTGATCGTGCTCCAGAAAACAGTCCCCGTTCTCCCCGGCGATGACGCGCACGCGCTTTCGGCGCGCATCCTCGAGCAGGAGCACGTGGCGTATTCTGAGGCGATTGCCCGGGTGCTGTCAGGTGAGTACGAAGTGGTGGGGCGACGCTACGTAAAGGCTTGAAGTACGCCGGATTCGCCTGTACCGTTTCATTTCTGTAGCCGGCATTTTGTAAGAGAGGGCGCGATGCGGAGAACGATACGTTGGCGGCGGACTGGAATTTGCCTCCTGGGAGCGATATGCACACTGTGCGCGTTGGCTGGAGTACCGAGGTCATGGGCGCAAGGCGCAAGATCGCAGGATGCTGCTCTGATCGCCCACCGCGAGGCCGTTGAGAAAGAACTCGAGTCCATTGCCAACATCGAGCGCAAGGTGATGGTGCCGATGCGGGACGGCAAGCGGATGCAGGCCGATATCTACCGCCCGAAAGACGAATCGAAGAAGTATCCCATCATCTTTTCGCGGACTCCGTACAACTTCAATTACTGGGACATCGCTGTGGGCGCGCCTCGTGACATGACAACCGAACTGGAGGCGGTGAAGCGCGGCTATGCCTACGTGGAGATGAACGAGCGCGGACGGTATTTTTCAGAAGGCGACTACGAGATTCTGGGAGCTCCCCTGACAGATGCCGACGACGCGCTGGACTGGCTCGGCAATTTGCCTTGGTCGGCAGACAAGGTGGGTCTGATCGGCTGCTCGTCGACAGCGGAGTGGCAATTAGCGGTTGCCGCGCGCGGCGACAAGGCGCTGGCGACCTTCATTCCTGAGAGCTTTGGCGCCGGCGTGGGGCGCGTCGCTCCGTACTACGAGCAGGGCAACTGGTTTCGCGGTGGCGCGGTGCAAATGCTGTTCGCTTCCTGGCTATACGACTACGGATTCCAGAATGATCCCAAGCCGATGTTCCCAAAGGATGCGACACAGAAAGAACTGGTGCAGGAAGCGAAATCCTTCGACCTGGACCCGCATCCGCCCAAAGTGGATTGGTCAAAGGCCTTCTGGCATCTGCCGGAGAACGACATGCTGGCCGCAGCAGGCGCGGGACCGGGCATCTATGCCAGCGTGACCAAGGGACCGACAGGCGGCAACATGATCGCGCGCACGCCGAACGATCCCGCCTGGTACAAGGGCGGCCTGTGGAATGACAGCATGCCCATCAATATCCCCGGCCTGTGGATGATGACGTGGTACGACATCAGCGTCGGGCCCAACCTTGCTGCATACAACTACGTGCGCAAAACAGCCCGGCCGGAGATTGCCAACGAGCAGTATGCGGTGATTGCGCCGGTACTGCACTGCAGCTATAAGCGAGCGTCGGAACATACGGTTGTAGGCGAGCGTGACATGGGCGATGCGCGTCTCGATTACGACGCACTCACCTATGGCTGGTTCGACCACTTCCTGAAGGGCGAGCAGAACGGAATTTTGGAGAAGACGCCGAAGGTTCGCTACTACACCATGGGAAGCAACAAGTGGCAGACCTCGGACACGTGGCCTCCGGCAGGCGCCAAGCCGGTTACATATTATCTTTCGAGCGGCGGCAGGGCGAACACGCTCTATGGTGACGGCACGTTGACCGACACCAGGCCGGGCAAAGACGCGAAGGATGCGCCCGACAAGTTTGTCTACGATCCGATGAATCCTGTGCCGACGTATGGCGGTGGCTTCTGCTGCATGGGAGCCGGTATGAAGCCCGGCGCGCTTGACCAGCGGAGCATGGAAGCGCGCGGAGACATCCTGGTTTACAGCTCCGAACCGCTCAAGGACGGCATGGAAGTCAGCGGCCCGATTGACGTGACTCTCTATGTGTCGAGCGACGCGAAGGACACCGACTTTACCGTGAAGCTGATCGACGTGCTCCCGGACGGGACGGCGTACAACCTGGATGAGAACATCCAGCGCGTGCGCTATCGCGAAGGCTACGACAAGCCCCCGGTATGGATGGAGAAGGGCAAGGTCTACAAGGTTACGCTGCAGCCGATGCAGACCAGCAACTACTTCGCCCCCGGCCACCGGGTGCGGATCGAGGTAAGCAGCAGCGACTTTCCGCGTTTTGACCGCAACCTGAATACCGGCGGCAACAATTACGACGAGACGACCGGCGTCGTAGCGCACAATGAGGTGCATCATTCGGCGGAGTATCCGTCGAGCGTGACGCTTAGCGTAGTCGGTAAATAGAGTGTGGGGTGTACCCCCCGCCTCTACGCCTATGCGACCTGTCCGCTGTCCACGCGCATCCTCAAGCAGGTGCACATCGCCTGCACGAAGCCATCGCCCGCGTCCTCCCCGGCGAATACCAGATCGTCGGCCGCCGATACCTCCGGCGCAACTAGCAACAGCCTTGAATCTGAGCCCTGAGCCCTGTTCCTGTGCCCGTGCCTTTAAAGCATCTTCCGAAGCCACCACACCAGCACTGAAACGCTGAACCAGGCCACGCCCGCACCCGTTAACACCAGCCAGCTTGAGTGCCCAGGCAGCAGCTGCCATACCACCAGCGCAAACGCGATCAGGCCGAGAGTCCCCATCGCCGCGCCCGCCGCATCTACGCTGGCCGCCGCTCTGCCCCGCCCTGTCCCATCCATGCCGGCTTTCTGCTTCTTCTCCCGCTCGTGCTTCTCAATCAGCGTTGCCCCCGCCGGAAATATCGCCGGGAACGCAAGAAAGAGTCCGGCCACACCCGGACCCCATCGTTTGGCGATCAGCCCCGTCGTCGCCGTGACAATTCCGCCGAAGACAAACCGGACCGCGTAGTCCCGCCAGCGCCCGCTCTGCAGTGAGGAAGTCTCCAGCCCGACCATCATGCTCCAACTCCTATCGCAGCCACACAAACCAGACCGCAAATGCCGCACCCAGCCACAGCGGCATTAACGCAACCGTAGCCGTCAAAGCTCGTGGTTTATAGCGCATCAGCAGCCTGCTGGTGACCGAGGCATAGATCAGAAACGCGATAGCCCCGCCGATCATCGATCGCGCCTCGGCCGCCGCATATTCCTTGCCGTCAGTCAGTATGGTTAATGCCAGCGTAGCCAGCGCAATCGACGGCGCTGCCCCAAACAATCCGGCAAAGCTCTTTGGCCGAAAAATATCCCCTGCAAACGCAAACAGCGACACCATCACGCCGCCGGCCAGAAATCGGAAGATGATGAGCTCCTTCATCACCCTGCTCTCAGGACTTCCTGTAGCAATCCCAGTCCTTCTCGACGGCACGCGCCATCCGCACTGCCCCCTCCCGCAGCCAGCTCGCCTTTTTCTTCCGCAGGTCCTTCAGGATATTTGCCGTCTGCCTCCGGGTCCCGAGATGCACATTCGCAGCTTCCCGTCCCATCGCATGCAGCAGCATCTCTTCATCCCGATGCTTGGGCAAATCCTGGATATCGATGGGATTCGAATCCGGCGAAAGCCTCCGAATCAGCCAGAATCCCTCGGTCACCTGGAATGGGTCGCGCGACCGTACCGCCGATCCAATCGCCTGCTGATAGTAGGACTGCCCGCGCCCTGTCTTGCCCCCAACCCATGTACAGGACGAAGGCACCAATGCCTTCGCCTCTCGCGCAATAAACCCGCCCTGCCAGTTCGCGATGGCCACGAACCGTTCCTGACCCAGGCTGCCCAGTCCTGCTCGCCGCCGGACAACTTTGTATTCCATCCCTGGCTCGGGCAGCGTCTTCTCGAAGGCGCGTTCCACCTCAGGATTCAATGAACTCCGGATCGCGGGCAGCCGGTTCAGCTTTCCCCAGAAGTCCTTCGGCGGCTTGAAATTCTGCACCCCCAGCTCACCCAGCTTTTGCTCGTTTTCCTCCATCACGATTGGACAACCGCCATCCTTGAGCGTCTGCGTATATCCCTCGACAATCGAGTCACATCCGTCCTTGAACTTGATCGCCAAACCCTCCGCATCGATCACGATTTTCATGCTCGTCGCCAGTCGAACAAGATCATTCGTGTACGCCAGCGAATACGCCTCATCAAAATCATCCACGCCCCAGCACAACCGCCCTTCCGCATCCCGCCACGTCCCAAAGCTGTTCACATGCAGGTCTCCCACCGCGAGCACCTTTGGAGCACCAGCCAGATCCCCGCCCACCTCCGGCCACGCCTGCGCCCACCTGTAAAAGGTCCCTCGCAGGAAGAGAAAGAGATCCTCCCTCATCTGTTCATGCTTCAGTCGCAGATCCGACGCCACCAGCGGAGCGCAGCTCCGCATCCATTTCTCGTAGCTCGCTGTAGCTTGTTCGATCCTCACGGTGGGTGGTTCGATTTTTGTCTTCCGGCTACTGCCCGGTCTGCGAGTCTTCTCGATGTGCTGCTTCGTAGTCACGGCCGCCTTGCAACTGTAACTGTGGCGATTGTTAATATCCTGTGAATAGGACGCCCCGAGCCCCTGGCTAAGTTGTTTGCCGGCCATCAGAATGGGTTTTCCACATCCAGCCCGCCCGGAACATCAAATTGTTGGGTTTCCGGCCTCTCAGGCCGCCTCTCAGGGCCAAGATCCGCGTTCAATTTGGCTTCGGTTCACACTGCCGGACCCGCTCCAACAGCATCTCCCGCTCCCGCGCATTTCGAGTAAGAGACGCCGCCCGTTCCAGCTCTGCGCGAGCCTCATCCACGCGACCCAGTTTCATCAGCAGATCCCCCCGCACGCTGGGCAGCAGATGATATCCCGCCAGCGCAGGCTCCCTCGTCAGGCCATCCACAACCTCGAGACCGGCAGCCGGCCCGAACGCCATGCCCACGGCAACCGACCGGTTCAATTCAACGACGGGAGAAGGCGTCACCCGCGCGAGTTCCGCATACAACGCCGCAATCCCGGCCCAGTCCGTTTTCTCTGCCCTCACCGCCCGCGCATGACACGCAGCAATCGACGCCTGCAATACATACGGGCCCCGCGCTCCGCCCAGCTTTTCCGCTCTGGCCAGCGCCGCCAGTCCGCGCCGGATCAGCAATTGATCCCACCGCGAGCGGTCCTGATCGAGCAGCAGCACCGGTTCCCCGGCCGGACCAATCCGCGCCCGTGACCGCGACGAATGGATCTCCATCAGCGCCGCCAACCCATGAACCTCCGGCTCTTGCGGCATCAACCTGGCGACAATCCGCCCCAGCCGCAACGCGTCTTCACACAGCGCCGGACGCATCCAGTCATCCCCCGAGGTGGCTGAGTAGCCCTCGTTAAAAATTAGATAGATCACTTGCTGCACAGCCGCCAGCCGCGCCGCCAGCTCCGCACCCCGCGGAACCTCATACGGTATGTGGGCCTCAGCCAGCGTGCGCTTGGCGCGGACGATCCGCTGCGCCACTGTCGCCTCGGGAACCAGAAAGGCCCGCGCAATCTCATCTGTCGTTAGCCCGCCCAGCAGCCGCAGCGTCAGCGCCAGTCTCGCCTCGGTCGAGAGCACCGGATGGCATGCCGTGAAGATCAGCCGCAACAGGTCGTCGCCTATTTCATCGTCGAGGGCTGAATCAAAATCGGGCACCGTCTGTTCGCGAATTTCAAACTCGCGCCCCAGTTCTTCATGCTTGCGATTGAGCATCTGACCGCGGCGGAAGTGATCGATCGCGCGCCGCTTGGCCGTCGCCATCAGCCACGCGCCCGGCTTCTCCGGAATTCCCGTCTCCGGCCACTGCTCGAGCGCGGCGACCAGCGCCTCCTGGGCCAGGTCTTCGGCCAGCCCCACATCGCGAACCATGCGCGCGAGGCCGGCAATCAGCTTCGCTGCTTCGATTCTCCAGACCGCGTCGATGGTGCGGTGTGTGTCGGTAGCCGTCACAGCTACCGATCACACCATCTTCACCTTCAAGGCGCAAGTCGCTCAGGCGCCTGCCTGCTGCGCCGCCCGTTCTTTGAGTTCCGTGTATCCGGTCGCCGCCTTCTTTACGTCTTCCGAGAAGTCGTCCATCTCCATCACCTGCCGCAACTCGACGACCTCGTTTGGGGAGCCCGGGCAACGCTTCGCCCACTCGATCGCCTCTTCCTTCGACTTCACCTGGATCATCCAGTAGCCTCCGATAACCTCTTTCGCCTCGGCAAAAGGACCATCCCTGACTACCGGCTTCCCGCTCTTGAACGAAACCCGCATCCCGGCCGACGGAGGATGCAGCCCGTCCAGCGCCAGCAGCACGCCGGCTTTTTGTAGCTCCTCGTTGTATTTCATCATTGCCGTAACCGCCTTAGGATCTGGCATTGTACCCGGCGCGGCATTCTCGTACCCGCCCGGAATCATCAGCATCATGAATCGCATCTTTCGTCTCCATCCAGTGTGCGAAGCGGATGGCCCACCCACCCGCTTCGCTACGAAATCGCTACCGCGCTCCAACAGTTTCAGCAGCGGGTCCTATGCGCGGCGCCCCGCAATCAGGAATCTCGTAAACCTGCCGCACTTCGACCTCACCGTCCCCGGCGACGTTCATGAAGCTCCGGGTGATTTCAATGGCGTGTTCCTTTGAATTTGCACTGATAACCGCAAACCCGCCAATCACTTCCTTCGCCTCGGTGAACGGACCGTCGACCACAGCGAATTTCCCATCCGTCCGCCGCACCCTAGCCCCTAGCGCACTCGGCATACAGCCTTCGCTTGCGACCAGCACACCCGACTTGATGTTCTCCTCCATATACACACCCATCGAGGCCATTTCCTCGGCGGTTGGAGGAGTACCCTCAGGCTTCGCAGGCTTATAAATGCATAGAAATTTCATTCCCCATCTCCTTTTGGATTTGTCAGCCGGGTTCCAATCCCGTCTCTATCAACACGTCGAACCGACGACCGCCAGATCGACACGCTTCCACAATTTTTGCCGATTTATTTCCGCACCGGATAATAGCAGGGAAAAGAAAAAGCCCGGCACGAAGCGGGAGATCAACTCGCATGGCTGAACGCTGCTTAAAAGAAGGATATGGGTGAGGCGACAGTATAATCCAAAGCTATGGCTACCGGCGCAAGGTCAAAGAAGGATCTAGCTGGCAGAAAGAACACGACCGCGCAAGCAAATTTATCCACCCAACGCCGCATTTTCATAAGCCATTCAATGCGAGACGAGGAATTTGCACGGCAGCTCGACGCTACACTTCTCTCTAACGGAGCCCAAACTTTCTTGGCGGAACGCGATATTCAAGTGGGCGACTCGATTCCCGAAAGGATATACGGGAATATTGAGATTGCCACCAGCTTGATCTACATCATCTCCACTCACTCCATCCAATCGCGCTGGGTAGGGGAAGAACTTAGCATCGCAAAAATGAGGGAAAAACAGTCGTTAGGCTTCAGAATCTTTCCCGTGCTAATCGACGAAGTAGAACTACCAGTCAGTGTATTTCATTTGAAGTACGCGGATTTCCGAGCCTGGCGAGTGTCCCAGTCCTATCGGCAGGCTTGCCTAGAACTACTCCAGGCAATGAATATCGCGCCCCGCTTGGTCAGCCGTGAACACCTTCAGTGGTACGCAGCCAACGCTGAGAACCTCAGAGACATCGACCGCACCATCAGCGACGCAGCAGGCCAATTGGACGGTGCCCTCGACGCCAGCCAAGGCGCCGCTCCTCATCAGCATGTCCACTATTGTCCTACCAAGTATGTCTTCGAAGAAGGTCCCGGAATCGTTAAGACTTTAGAGACGCTTACTGGACTCATCGATGAGTCGATCAAGAGTGATCGATTGCAGGCCCTACGCGATAAAAGCCAGGAGGCGTTAAGCAGGTGTGAAGCGATAGTGGGCTATCCGGGGGGTCCTAAAAGGGGTTACGAGGATTATGAATTAGTGGATCATCTTCTCTGGAGTCTTAAGGAAACTCGCAACATGCTTAGGGAGCTACGCATGGAATTGGAGATAATTTTACTGAGCACAGTGCCGGTGAACTTCATGCTGGATGTTCGGCCAGACTGAGTCGCTCAAAACAGATAAGCCAAACCAGTTTGCGGACAGAAGTTTTTGTGAGATTGACCATCAGTGTTGCGATACATCGGAAGCGGCAAAGACGACACCGCTTCCGATAGCTAATTCTGCGCAACAATGATCGTTGGTTAGTCCCCCATCACAGGCTCTTCTGCCTGCGGTGCGGGAGCAGCCTTGGGAGCCGGAGCGATCGAGTTGATCGAGACAATCCCCTCAACCGGCTTCTCACCCAGCACGTGTTCGCGATACAGCCTGGCCATCTGGGCGTTCTCGGCATCCTGCTTGAGCTTCGCGTCACGCGCGCGAATCTTCTCCTCGCGCGAGTTCTTTGCGATTCCCAGCTTGTCGAGGGTGTCGTTGGCCGCCGCGTCAACATGTTCCTGATGCAGGACCAGCGTGTGCTCTGCGCCGCCCATGCCCACCTTCTTGCCGCCGGCGAAGATCTCATGCCGCCCGTGCTCGTCGTACCACTTGGTGAGCGTGGCCGTCATGTGCATCTTCTCGATGATGTTCCGCCAGCCCACGCCCGTGTTGTAGGCGCAGAAACTGATCTCGCCTTCCTGCGTCGCGTAGGGAATGATGCACTGCTCGGTGCGGCGGAAGTCGTAGTTGAACAGGTCCTGGAACCACATGCCGGCGATGAACAGGAAGTTCCAGCGGTCGGCGCGGCGCTTCTCGATATCGGCCATGGTACGGTCGCCCGTCACCTTGCCGTAGTTGCGGCCCGTCGCTCCAAAGCACTTGTCGAACTTCTGCAGCAGGTCGAGGATCTTGAAGTGCGTCGGCGACTTGGTCGGATCGTAGTTCCGAAGCAGCGCCAACGTCACACCCAGGATCGACAGGAACTTGCCGCGAGCCGCGTCGTTAATCTTCGCCACGTCCTTCGCCAGGCGATCGGCATTCAGAAACGCCGTCACCGGAACCGCTTCCTTCGTTTCCTTGTCGATCATCAGCGCCATGCCGATGCCGCAGTTGGGATGGCATCCGCAGGAGAGCTGACCCCAGTCGCGGTTCGGCCCGTGCACCAGGTCGGCCCAGTCGGAGAAGGTGCTCATGAAGCTGATCGGGAACCAGTCGCGAACCGGCTCGCCCAGACCCATCTGGTCCTTCATATCGTGGGCCATGTGGCTCAGCGTGTAGCGCTGCGCTTCGCGGCGCTCATCGCTGACGGCCTCATCGCGGCCCGTGAATGACACCGGCTGGAAGCTGATGAAGTTGATCTTCTTGGGATTGTCGAGCGCGAACTGAACGATGCGGCCAACCTGCTCGTTGTTGATGCCGTTGATGATCGTGGTCACCGGAACGATATCCACGCCCGCCTCGTGCAGGTTGTGGATCGCCTGCAGCTTCACGTCGAACAGGTTGCCAACCTTGCGATGCGAGTTGGCTGCGTTGCCGATGCCGTCAAACTGCAGATACGCATAGCGCAGGCCAGCCTCAGCCGCCGCGCGGCAAAGCTCCTTCGACTTCGCAAACTCAATACCGTTGGTCGCCGCCTGCACCGAGTTGTAGCCCACCTTGCGCGCGTAAGCCACGGCGTCAAGGAAGTACGGCGACAGCGTCGGCTCACCACCGGAGAACTGCACCGACATCTGCCGGCGCGGCTTGATGGTGATGGCGTTGTCGAGCATGGTCTTGATCTCGTCCCACGTCAGCTCGTGGACGAAGCCCACCTGGTTCGCATCCATGAAGCACGGATCGCACATCATGTTGCAGCGGTTGGTGAGATCGATCGTCAGCACCGACCCACGCCCGTGCGTAACCGTTGATGTCCCGTGGTTGTGCAGCTTCTCGTCGTTGTGTGCCTTGATGTCGCGCCCCGGGAAAACCTCTTCGAGGTGCTTGAAGAACGCCGTGTCGATCGACATCACATCTTCGAAGTGGCCATGCTTGGGGCAGTCCTTCACCATCAGGATCTTGCCGTCGCGCTCGATAATCTGCGCCTTGATCTCGCCTACCTTCTCGTTAAGAAGGATCTCGTGGGGCAGCTTGCCGTCGATAATCTGCTGGCGGATCTCAGGCACGCACTTCGGACAAAGCGAATCGGTCGTGCGCGGCCAGCCAAGGGGAGGCTTTTCCTTCTGATACGACTTGAGCAGCGGCTTATCCGACCACCTGGGAGTGAAGGAAGCGTTGGGCCGGATGCTGTTCAGCTTCTCGAAAATGCTCCATGCGCCCTGAGCCGCATACGTGAGTGTCCTCTCCGCATACTTGACGGCTTTTGACATGTATCAGTCTCCTCTGACTGGCTTTCGCCCTCACCGGGCGGCACTAGAATCTTCGGTCAAAGCCAGCGGCTGGGGGTTGCCAGACTGCCGGCGAATCTCCGGGCGAACTGCTTCGCCCAGAAGACTTTACCTGTTACAAGGATAGGATGCGGCGGGAAGGAGTTAAATCATTAGTGGCCGAACGGCGAAAATCCGCACTTGGACGGGAAATGCCGCCTGTGAACGGGAGGGGGCTGACGCGGGCTCCGGTGACTCAGCGGGTACATCGCTGGCAAGCGCCGCTCCACGCCAGCATAACTGCAATCGCTTCATTATTATTGGAGCCAGAGGTCTCCCCTTTTCGCATGCGCTGTCTTCCTACTCTTGTTATCGCCGCCTCTCTCGCCGCTTTCGGAGCCGTCACGCTTCCCGCCTGCGCACAGCACCCGCTCCACAACAGCGATGTCGCAGTAAGTGCTTTTGGCCAGTTCTCGACAACGGTATCCGGCAATGGAATCACGCAGAGCACCAGCGATTCTATCGGAGGCCAGGCAGCCTTCCGTCACAGCTATCACTGGTGGCTGGGCTACGAAGGGAGTTACGCTTACACTCGCTTTAACGAGTACTACACCGGCCAGCCCTACTCCTATCAGCACAACCTGCACGACTTCAGCGGAGCCTACCTGGTCACAGCGCCGGGGCTGCTTGGCTTTCATCCCTTCGCCGAAGTGGGTGCGAGTGCCCTGGTCTTCTCGCCCTCACTCAACGGCGGACAGCATGCCACCTGGCAGGGACGGCCGGCTCTGAACTTCAGCGTCGGCATCAATCAGGCGCTGTTCACCAGTCATTTCGGAGTTCGCATTCAGTACCGCGGCCTCTATTACAAGGCGCCCGACTTTGGAGAAGCGGCTCTCACCACCGGCAGTCGCCGGCTCACGTCAGAGCCGATGATCGGCCTGTTTCTGCGTTTTTGATCGGTTCTGATTGACCTGTGCGCGCGACCGTCGGTCGCGGTCAGTTATTGGTCGTTCCTGTGCCGATGAAAGACCTTATCCCGCACATCCGGCCAGAACTCCAGAAAGAGGTTGTTGCCCGCCAGTCCTGCCAGTGAGACTCCCCAGGTCGTCGCCGCCACCCGCCCATTTGCGCTCCGAGCTGGATAGTAAGCCATCGTCAGCGCTGAAGCCACCGCCCTGCCCATCGTGTCGGAGTAATTGAAACCGTGCGATCCATCATCGCGCTGGCTCACAAACACACGCTCCGCCGCATACACGCCACGCTGCGTAATCGTGCCATAAGCCTTCCGGAAGTAGCGCGGATCCTCATGAGTCACTGTCGGGAAAAAGCTGTCGGCGAAGAAGCGAAAGGTCGCCTGGCGCACCACCGCCGCGCCTAGGCGGTCGCCAAACGCGCCCGAGTCCGTTCCATACTTTGGGTCGCTGTCCACCAGTTGCCCCCACCCTGCCGACGTAAACGCGGGAAAAAGACTCAACCGCCCGAACTCCTCGTGCAGCCAGAACATCATCTTGTCGCGCGTATCCAGCGGCGGGATTTTCTCGCCCGGGTCGACGACTCCAAACCACTTCGACTTCCGAAACTGCCCTGGATCCGATGCATGCACTGGTGGCGCATCAGGAAGCACGTCGGCCTTCGGTGGCGAACCCGGTTGCTGGCAAAATCCAGCGCCTGCTAGAAGAAGAAGAATCAAAGGCAAAAAATACAATCGCGATGAAAAACCAGTTCTTCCCATCAGATACGCACTCTTCCTTTTGTGGAATATATGTCTCCGCTCCTCTAGTGGGTGGATGATTCTACATAAGAAGGTACTCAGCCCCTCCGGGATGCATCTAACTCGACTCTGAGCGTCAGATAGCGCCGGCGAACCGTTAACTCGCGCGGCACCGCCCGCTCTCCGCCGTTGATTTCGCACCATCAGCCGCCGATACTTAACCGTGAACGACTGCGTGAGGACACATGAGCTATCAGCCCGGCAGTGGATTCGAAGACTTCGGCCGCAAGATCGACGAGACCGTCAACAAGGCCGTCCCGCGCGTCGAAGACGAGCTAAAAAAGGTCATCGCCTACCTCAATGACGAAGTCGTGCCCCGGGTCCGCGAGAACTCCTCCAAAGGCTTACGCGTTGCCGCCGACCAGCTGACGAAGATCGCCGAACATCTCGACCGGACCGCCGCCGCGCGACAAAATACTTCGAACCCGGGTCAGAGCAAATAACATGAGCCGGGCCGCCAACTTGATTCTCAACACGCCCCGGTATACCGTCTCATCGCTGGCCTGCTGCGCTGCTTTGCTCTGTCTCGCGGGATGCAGCCACCGCGCCCAGGTCGCGTACACGCCTCCTCCGCCTCCCGTTACCACCCCGCGACCCGCGCCGCCGGTCGCCGCGCCGCCGTCCGCAACGCCGCAGCCCGCGCCCGCTGAACCCGCGCCCAGTTCCGACGAAGCCATCGTCGCCTCCCGCCAGCCCATCTACAGCGAAGAAGGAATGGCCAGTTGGTACGGCCCCAACTACCACGCCCATCGCGGCGCCAACGGACAGATCTACGACCAGAACGGAATCTCCGCCGCCCATCGCACCCTGCCGATGGGCTCGCTCATCCGCGTGACCAACCTCCAGACCGGCCAGACCGCC
>Ga0335075_10007862_pt1 | contig 16371 bp, 13 predicted proteins | sample Lox_Sample_24_FD_206723 | JGI IMG/M metagenome (GOLD analysis project Ga0335075, IMG submission 206723) | Soil microbial communities from Loxahatchee National Wildlife Refuge, Florida, United States - Lox_Sample_2.4 | ecosystem: Environmental > Terrestrial > Soil > Wetlands | place: USA... | reverse complement strand
CGCCGATGAGCAAGGCCGTGCTGCCGGGTGCAGTTGAGCGGGCGACCGGAATCTTCGCCAACATCACCGCCGGGCGGTACGAGGAGGCGCGCCTCGACCTCAGTGAGCGGATGCGCGGCGACCTCGACGCCGATCGCCTTGCATCGGGCTGGGCGCTCATGGCCAGTCGGTACGGGCAGTTCGAGCGGATGGGCGAACCAGCGGCGCTCGCCGTCGGAGACCACACGCAGGTGCGGATTCCGCTGCACTTCGAGGCCGGCGAGGCCAGCGGGCGCGTCACGTTCGACAGCGCGGGCACCGTGGTCGGGCTGTTCATCCGGCCGGCCGGCGCAGTGTAGCGCCGGAACGAGCAGCGCCGCCGGGCGCGACTGGAGGCAGGCAGTGGCATACAACGATCAATCCGGCTCCGGCCGGAGCGGGCAGGGCCTGGACGACAGCGGTCCTGACAGTGCTGGTCTCGGCGGGTCCGGCTGGTCCGGACTTGCCAGCCTGCGGGGCGGCCGGGGGCAGCCGTGGTACGGGCGGAAGCTGGTCGGTTACGGCTTTGGGCCGCGCACCTGGCAGGGCTTCCTCGTCACCGGGGTGAGCATCGCCCTGGTGATCGGCGTCGGCAGCGCGACGAAAGGTCACGGGGCGCTGTTCATCGGCATCATCGTACTTGTCGTCGCCGTGCACCTCGCGATCATCGCGATCCAGCGGCGGTGGTGATCCGGCGCAACACGCCGGCCCCGCTCGGTTCGATGCTGGGCGTTCCCGGGGTTCCTCAAAGGTACAGACGGTCAGCCCCGTCGCACTGAATAGCCATTCGGCAAACGGATTGCGCCTTTCACGACTCACGACATAACGTCTTTACATCATGAGCAGCGAACGGGGGCCGCTGATGGCAACTGTCAGCGGACCGGAGGACGCTGAGCCGGGACGCGCTGAGCTTTATCTACGGCTGCAAGTCGAAGCCGAATTGCGGCGCGGCCTCGGCATGCCGCGATACGAGCCGCCCCGCCAGCGGGTGTTTCCCGACCGCATCCTCGGAGCGCTCGGCACGCTGCAGCGGCGGCGCCGAGCCGCTGCAATGACGAGCCGGCTCCGCCAGGCGAGGAGCGGCGGCCGGGCAGCGGCGCGGCCCGGCCGGTTCAGGGTCGTCACCGCGACCGACGGCCCGACGCACGCAGGCGCCGCCGGTCGGCGCATGACCGCGGCTGTCCGGCGCGTGCTGGAGCGGCCGGTCGCGCGGCTGGAGACGTGGCGGTTTTCCTGGCGTCACTGGTTCCGGCTGCACATGTGGCGTCTCACCAGCCGCTGGCGCCGGCGCGGTAAGGCCACCGAGCCGACGTCGGTTGACCTCGGCCTGGAGCGAGTGACCTCACTGGCGGCCGCGCTAACGACGATCGGCGCCATCGGCGAGGCGACGCAGACCCAGGTTCTCGACGATTTTCAGACGGCCCTCGCAGCACGAGGAATGACCGATCCGCACATGATGCTCGGCCGCATGCCGTGGCGGCCACGGGGACGTCCGGTGAAGCCCTACACGTCCGGACCGCTGCGCGCGATCCCGTTCGGCGTGATCACGGACTTCGAGCTTGACGGCCGCCAGGGACGCATCTACCTCGGCGCGCTCGTGACCGACGCAGGCTCGGCGACGCTTAACTTCCGGGCGCGGCTGCAGGAGCCGGCCGAAGAGTCGCCCGTTACCCTCGCGCAACTTCGGGCGGCCGCCAGCGGTCGCAGCCACCACCTGGTGATGACCGGACTGGACAATATTGAGGCGACCGACAATCTCGGCGGCAGCTACAGTGCCCACTTCAGCGGTGGCGGCGGCGGTGATGAGGAGTGGCAGGGCAGGTTCCACTTCCACCCGGTGCCGCCCGCCGCGGCCCGCTGGCTCGACCTCAGCCTGCCGGGGCCTGCCGCTCCGGTACGTGTGCCGCTCGACGCGCCGTCAGCCGCGCTGCCGGTCACTTCCCGGTATCTCGACCTGGTCGATGCCGCGGACCGGTACCTCGACATGTGCACGGTGGAGCAGCTCCAGCTGGCCCGGCCAGGGGACGAGGAGGCCGGCGACTGGCCCGGGCTGTTCGGCCTGGCGGCCGAGCTGCGCGGCGCGGGGGTGCTGACGGCTCGCAGCCCGTCGCTGGCCCGGCTAGCCGCTGCCGCCGAGAGCTTCGGTGTGCGCCGGCCAGATCCGCTGGCCGACATAAGCCCCGGCGTGCTGCCGGCCGAGTGGCTCGGCCAGCTAGCTCGCTCCGGCGCTGCGGATGGGCCAGCCGGACACATTACGGTCGCCACTGCACTGCCCGTCGTGGACGGAGCGCACTGCGTCGTCACGGACCTGGAATCTGAGCCCGCCTCGATGTCGCTTCACATACACGCCCGCGGCTGGCCAGACCAGCACCGCTATGGCACAGGTCGCGCCGACCTCTTCCACTGGACAGCCAGGGATGACGTCGGTGGCTGGTACACGATGAGCGAGTCCGGCTGGAGCCACAGCGATGGTGTGGCAGACATGGACATGGTGCTGTACCCGGCGCTCAACCCCCGAGCTCAGGAACTGCAGATCATCCTGACCGGGCGGACCGCAGAGGCCAGCGTCACGGTGCCGCTGATCTGGCGGCCGTTGCCGCTGAGCCGGGAGCCACTGAACCGGGAGCCACTGAACCGGGAGCCACTGAACCGGGAGCCACTGTGATGACCGCGCCGTGGTGGGCGGCGTTCGGCCCGGCTCAGGCGGAGATGAGCTGCGGCGGCGGTACGCACACGCTGCGATGGGCTGACGGGACTCTCGTCGCTGCCGATCACCCCGACGCGGAAGGCGAGCTGGTGCTGGCGGCGCTCGGCGGTGACTCCACTCCGTGCGTCGACATGGTCAGAGCGTGGGGGCGGCACAGCGACGACCTGTCGGTGCTGGCGATCGGCCCGCGCTCGGCAGCCGATCAGGTCACTATCGCGACCGAGATGCTGGACGAGCTGCCCGCCGCCGGCAGTGCCAGCCTGGTAGCTCTCAAGCAGAGGATCAGAAGCAGCTCTGGCTCCAGCGCAGGCTTCGCGGGCCCGCGGTCCGCACCAATGATGCGGCCGAAGGCCAGCGCCGCACGGCATATGGTCGCCAGGCGGGCTGCGGTCAGCCGGCTGCTGCATATGCAGCACCTCCAGTCCAGCGCCGACACCGACGACCCCGCCGACCTGCTGCGGTTGCTCGCGCTCGGGGAGGCGCTCCAGCGGCGGCTATCCGGCGCGGTCGCGCATGCCTGGTCGGCCGACGGCGAGCACGCGGGCCGCATCGACCGGGTCAAGCCCGCGCTGACCGCTGCGCTGACCGGGCGGCTGGCACCGGCTGTGGCGCAGTGGCTCGACGTCGACGCGGACAATGTCGAGGCGAGCACAGCCGAGGCGAGCACAGCCGAGGCAAGCACAGCCGAGGCAAGCACAGCCGAGGCAAGCACAGCCGAGGCGAGCAAAGCCGAGGCGAGCAAAGCGGAGGCAAGGACAGCCGACGGCACTAGCTGGGGCGAGCTGAAACTCAGCCACTCGGGCGGCGTGCACCGGGTACGAGCCAGGCTGCCGGTGAGCTGGCTCGCGACCGTCTGGGCACCAGGCTTCGCGGTGGTCGGCGGTCACCTGGTCGTTCAGGTCCTCGACGCAGCCTGGCCGGCCGCACGGGTGCTCGCGCTGCGCGCGCCCGGCCGCGAGCCAGCGGAGCTCAGCATCCGCGACGATGCGGGACACTGGTCCGTAGCGGCCGGCTAGCAGACTTCGCAGACCAGCCGCGGGAGCACAGGTGCCTGACCACAAGCCTTCAGCCACCCGGCCGCGCACTGCGGCGGAGGCGCTCGGCGTCGCCGTGGCGGCGCGGGTGCCGGTTCTGCTCTGGGGTGCGCCGGGGACTGGCAAGACGTCCGCCATCCGCGCAATGGCACTGCGGATGGGCTGGCCGTGCGAGACTGTGATCGCTTCCATCCGCGAGCCTTCCGACTTCGCCGGCCTGCCGGTCGTGATCGGGCAGGACGTTCGCTTCGCTCCCCCGGCCTGGGCCAGGCGACTGGCTGAGCAGGGACACGGCCTGCTGTTCCTGGACGAGCTCTCCACTGCACCGCCGGCTGTGCAGGCTGCGCTGCTGCGCGTCGTGCTTGAACGCGTCGTCGGTGATCTGGAATTGCCCCCTGGTGTGGCGGTGGTAGCAGCGGCGAACCCGCCCGAGCAGGCAGCGGACGGCTGGGACCTGTCCGCGCCGCTCGCAAACCGGCTCTGTCACCTGCCCTGGGAGGTCGATCCGCTGGCCGTCGCGGACGGGCTGGCCGGCGGATTCACAGCACCGGACGTGCCGGTCCTGCCTGAGGGCTGGGAGGCTGAGCAGCATCTCGCGCTGGCGCTGGTCGGGGCGTTCCTGCATGCCCGGCCCGCCCTAGCGTGCGCGCCGCCGAGCGATGCCGCGAGCGCGGGCCGCGGCTGGCCAAGCCCGCGCACGTGGGAGATGGCAGCCAGACTGTGGGCTGCGAGCGGCGCCGCGGACGTCAGCGACGAGGCGCGCTCGGCGCTGGTGGTCGGCGCGGTCGGCGACGGCGCGGGGGCGGAATTCCTGGCCTGGCTCCTGGAGATGGACCTGCCCGACCCGGAGGCTGTGCTAGCGGATCCGCGATCGTTCCGGCTGCCCCGGCGAGCGGACCGGGCTTATGCGGCGGTCGCTGCTGTGGCGGCCGTGGTGCAGGCGAACCCGACCGCCGAGCGATGGAGCGCGGGCTGGCGGGTGCTCGGCGCCGCGGCGGATTCCGCACCGGATGTCGCCGCGGTCGCTGCCAGGGTGCTCGCGAGGTGCCGGCCGGATGGCGTGCCGCTGCCTGCTGAGGTGCGCTTGTTCGCGCCAGTCCTGCGGGACGCGGGACTCCTGCCGAGATGACTGGCTACCCAGAATTGAGGTGCTGCCCGGATGACGGGGCTGCACGGATGACGGGGCTGCCCGGATGACGGGGCTGCACGGATGACGGGCGAACTTGACGGCCTGGCAGCAGCGCGGCTCTGGGCTGCAGCGCACTACCCCTACCTCGCGAGCGGGATCTTCGGCGCGCGCGTGGTCGCGGCCCCGGGTATCGGGACCGTTGCGGTCGATCCGGGCTGGCGGCTGTGGGCCGACCCGGAGCTGACCGCCGGCTGGACCGCCGCCGAACTTGGCAGCGTGCTCGTCCACCATGTCTGTCACCTGCTGCGCGAGCACGGCCCGCGGGCCGGGATAGCAGGCGTGCGCCAGGATGAGGCCATGGCGTGGATCCGCAGTTCGGACGCCGAGATCAACGACGATCTGGTTCCGGCCGGGCTGCGGCTGCCGTTCGACCCGGTGCTGCCTGAGCACCTGCGGTGCGCGCGCGGTCAGCTTGCCGAACAGTACTTCGCGGTCGGCCGGGGTGGTGAGCCCGCCGTTCCCGGACGGGGGATGCCAGGGACAGCCGGGGACAGTGCCGCGCCCGGCCAGCCTGGCCAGAACGTGCCTGGCGGGCTGGACTGCGGCAGCGGCGCGGACGGGTTCGGCCGGCCGTGGCAGGCCGGCCAGCCGACGGTACTGCCGCCATGGCAGGCGCGGCTGCTGCAGCGGCTGGTCGCGGAGCAGGTGGTGTCCGCCTCCAAGCAGGCTGGTCACGTGCCGGCCGGCCTGCTGCGATGGGCCGCTGACGTGCTCGAGCCGAAGGTGGACTGGCGGCGCGCGCTCTCTGCGGAGCTGCGCAAGGCCGTCGCCGACACTGCTGGCGCGGTGGACTACAGCTATCGGCGGCCGTCCCGGCGCGCGTCCGTCGCCGGCGACGTGGTGCTGCCGGCCCTGCGGCGGCCCGTGCCCGAGGTCGCGGTTGTGTGTGACACCTCCGGCAGCATGTCCGGCGAGCTGCTGGCCGCTTGCCTGGCCGAGGTCGAGGGCCTGCTGAACGGGCTGGGCCTGGCGCGCCGCCTGCGCGTGCTCGCCTGCGACACGGCGGCCGGGCCGGCCCGGCGGGTCAGCTCGGCGCGGCAGGTCGAGCTGGTCGGCGGCGGCGGCACCGACATGGGCGAGGGAATCTCGGCCGCGGCTGCGCTCAAGCCGAAGCCCGCCGTGATCGTCGTGCTCACCGATGGGTACACGCCGTGGCCCGACGATGCGCCGCGCGGCAGCCGGGTCGTCATCGGCCTGCTCGGCGACGACGCGCCGCAGGCACCAGCGTGGGCCCGCGCGATCCGGGTACCGAGCTGACCGATGGCCACTGTGCGATCGTCGCAGGCTGCGGGAGACGGAGCGGTATTCGGCTACCTCGGCGTCAGAATCGTGGGCCACGAGGTGTGGACAGCCGGGCAGGGAACTCCGGGCCGCCGCCTGGGTCCGCTCGCCGGAGCCAGGGCGGGTGTTGTCGAGCCACGGCGATCCGCCACTGTGAACGTGATCATGCGGTTACTGCTTCTCAGCTTCCAGCCGACCCACAACGTGAGGGTCTTCGTTGCCTTCGCCGACGGCTCGCGTTATGAGCGGGTGATGCTTCCCTGGGCCGGCCAGGATTCGCCGAAGATAGCTGGCCAGATCGGCCGGTTCAATGCAGCCGCCTATCTCGCCGGTGGCGGCTCGGCTGACGCGTTCCGCTCTCCGGCCGACTGATCTTGGAGGCGAGCCGGACGCACGCCCGCCCCCGCGGTGGGCGTGCGTCCGGCCGCTCCGGATCTCAGGGCACGGTGTAGGCCACGAGCTGAGGGTGGCCTCCGCCCTCGACCTTCCTGGTCTTCGCGTTGTAGCCGGTGACGGGGCCCCCCGCGGGCACGATCACGGTGTTGCCCGCCACCACGATCGGCGCGTTCGTCGATGTCGGCAGCTTGTGCGTGTAGACAATCGCGCCGGTCGTGCGGCTGAGCGCGATGAGCTCGCCGTCATAGAGCGTGCTGAAGACGAGGTCGTTGGAGACGGTCACCGCGCCGAGCGGCAGCTCAGACACCTTGGTGTCCCACTCCACCTTTCCGGTGGCGAGGTTGAGTGCCTCGATCTGCCCGGTAGGAGGGGTGGGCGGCGACTTGGCCGCGAGGACCTGGGTGAGCTTGGTGTAGGTGACGGGCTCGTCGATGGTGGCCACATACACGGTGCCGTCCGCGACCGCCGGGTTGCTGAGGACACCACCGAGATCTCCGGGCTCGATGGTGACCGGCGCCGTGAGGGTGAGTTTGTGCTCCATCGCCAGCAGCCCGTCGTTGTCGTTTCCGTTGTGCACGCCGACCGGCGTCTTCCAGACCAGCGATCCGGTGTGCGCGTTGATCGCGTACACGTAGCCCATCTTGCCGGCCGCGATGTCCACGGCGGTTCCGTTGGTGCTCGCCGCGATCGGCGAGGTCTGCAGGTCGTGGTCCATGAAGTCGTTTGGCACGGCCTGGTAGTACCAGCGCAGCTTGCCGGTCGCCGCGTCGAGGTTCACCTCACTGTCGGTGTAGAGCAGCCGCTCCGGGTGTGCGATCGCAGTCGCAGCTGACTCGTACGGGTTGCCGATGCCGAAGGTCACCGAACCGTCGCTGCCGACAAGTGGTGGCTCCCAGGCGCCGCCCGCGCCCACCTGATTGGTCTGCACGGCAGCGTCGGACCCGACGATCGTGTTGAACTTCCATTCCACCTTGCCGGTCGCCGCGTTGAGAGCGAGCAGAATGCCGCCGCCAGGTCCGTTGCCGTACGCGCTCGCCAGATAGACCCGCCCAGCCACCACCTGGGGCTGGATCTCGAAGGAGCCCTGGCCGCTAGTCAGCAGAGTCCGGTCAATCCAGGCCGGCTTGCCCGTCGCTGCGTTGAGCGCGAAGGCCGTGTGGAGCGACTCGCCGTATACCCGTCCGTCCGCGACGGCGACGCCGTTAGGTCCCGGCCCGGCGATCTCGGGAATGTTCACCGGGTACTCCCACCGGAGCTTGCCGGTCGCGAGATCGAGCGCGTAGACATTCGCATCCAGGTCCTGGATGTACACGACGCCGTCAACCACGACCGGTGACATGGCGAGTGACCCGGTCGAGTAGACGCCGGCAGCCGCCTTGCCGGTGATGCGGAATGTCCAGGCCTGCTGGAGCTTCGACACGTTCGCCGCGGTGATGACCGAGTCCGGCGCCTGCCGCGTGTTGGCGAGGTCGGCGTTCGGGTACGGCCACGACCCGGACGGCGGCGCTGCCTTCGGGTTGGTGGTCGTGGCGGGCTGGGTGTGCGTCGCGGCTGGCTTGCCAGTCGTGCTGCAGGCTGCGGCAACTAAGGCCACCGGGATTGCGAGCAGGCACATCCCGATGCGCGTTCGCCGGGTGCGACTCGAGGTCGGCATGGCACCTCTCCCTAGCTTCGAATAATCTGATATCAGAATGATAGGGTTGTGACATCAGGGCGTCAACCGCGTTTGGGCGACGATCGCCGGCGAGCTCGTCAGGTCCGCCGGCTCGACTGTCGCGCGCCGCCGTCCTGATCATCATCCGGGCCGGGAACTGGCCCGGTCGTCGATGGCCTGGCGAAGGACCGCGCACAGGCGAGCGACCGCGGTGCTGACGGCGTGCCCGGGCGGGGTCCCGTAGCCGACGATCAGGGCCGGCCCGAGGTCCTGCCCGCCCGCCCGGCAGGTGGCCAGGCCGTGCAGCGCGAGCCCGCTGGCGGCGGCACGGCTGGTCACGTCGTCTTCGCTGACGCCGGGTGGCAGCCGGACGACTACATGCAGCCCCGCCGCGATGCCGCTGACCGAGACCTCCGGTACGTGCCGCCCGAGTGCGCTGATCAGCCGGTCGCGCCGCTGCCGGTAAGCGAGCCTGGCGCGGCGCACCTGCCGGTCGTAGCGGCCCGAGCTGATGAACTCGGCCAGCGCCAGCTGGTCGAGGCTGCTGGACAGGCGGCCCGAGGTGCGCTTGATCCGTGCGACCTCGTCAACCAGATGCTCGGGCAGGACGAGCCAGCCCAGCCGCAGGCCGGGCACCAGGCTCTTGCTTGCGGTGCCGGCGTAGACGACTTGTTCCGGCGCCAGTGCCTGCAGCGCGCCCACCGCCTGCCGGTCGTAACGGAACTCGCCGTCGTAGTCATCCTCGATCACGAAACCCCCGGTCCGTGCGGCCCAGTCGACGGCCTGACGGCGGCGCTGCGGTGCGAGGACGGCGCCGAGCGGGTACTGGTGCGCGGGCGTCAGCATCAGGGCGCCAGCGTCTGGCGCCACTCCCCCGTCGGCGAGCACCGCGGCCAGCACGGCGCCCCGGCCGTCGACCGGCACGGACGCCAGCTTCAGCCCGGCGGCGCTCGCTACGTCCCGGTGCGCCTGATGGCCGTACGCCTCGACGGCGAGCGTGCGAGCGGCCGAGTTCCGGAGCAGGTCGCAGAGCAGCTCGAGGCCCTGCGTGAAGCCCGCGCACACGATCACCCGGTCGGCCGTGACGCTGACGCCGCGCGCGCGGGCCAGGTACTCAGCGAGAGCGGCGCGCAGCACCGCCGGACCGCGAACCGCCGTGTAGCTGCCGAGGTCGCTGGCCGGCGCCCGGGTAAGCGCCCGGCGGTAGGCGGCCAGCCAGTCCGCGCGGGGAAAGGCCGAGGCGTCCGGCCGTCCCGGCCGCAGGTCGTAGCGGGCTGGACGGCCCGGGCCGGCGACCGCGGCCGGGCTGGCCCGCGGCACCCGCCGCGCGTGCTCGGCGACCCAGGTACCGGACCCATGTCGCGCCGCGAGCCAGCCCTCCGCGATGAGCTGGGCGTAGGCGTCAGCGACGGTGTTACGGGCGACGCCGAGATCCGCGGCGAGCGCGCGTGACGACGGGAGCGCGGTGCCTGCTTCCAGCCTGCCGCCGCGCACAGCCTCGCGGAGCGCGGACTCGAGCGCGGCCCGCGGCCGGGTCCCTGACAGCTCGAGGTGAAGGTCGAGACCGGCCGAAGTGGACCACGTTTCCTTCATGGAACTGGATCTTAAATCTGATCCTCCTTGCTCCTAGCGTTGACGGCAGACGGAGATTACGAGGAGGGATTCCGATGACGACGGCACGGATCGATTTCGGTGCGCAGGCGGCAGGCTTCTATCGCGCGATGATCGACCTCGACCAGGCGGCCACCAGGGAGCTGGACAAGGCCGACATCGACGTACGGCTGCGCGAGCTGGTGCGCATCCGGGCATCGCAGCTCAACGGGTGCGCGTACTGCGTCGACATGCACACCAAGGACGCGCGGGCGGCCGGCGAGACCGAGCAGCGGATTTACGCGCTGCCGGTCTGGCAGGAGACGCCGTTCTACACGGACCGGGAGCGCGCGGCGCTCGCACTGACCGAGTCGGTCACGCTGATGGCGCAGACGCACGTGCCGGACGCGGACTTCGCCGCGGCGGCCGAGCAGTTCAAGGAGGCCGAGCTGGCAGCGCTGATCAGCCTTATCACCGTGATCAACGCGTGGAATGCGCTCAGCGTCAGCACCAGGGCCCTGACGCCGGGCTCATATCAGCCGTAGTGGCAGGCCTGGTTCCCGGCCAGCGGACGGCACCTGGCGTCAGCCGGTGCCGCGCTGGCCAGGCCCGGCCAGGCCGGTCTCGTAGGCGAGCACGACCGCCTGCACGCGGTCGCGCAGCTGCAGCTTGGCCAGGATCCGGGCGACGTGCGTTTTGACTGTCGCCTCGCTCAGGGTCAGCTCATCGGCAAGCTCCGCGTTGCTCAGTCCCCTGGCCAGCAGCTGCAGCACCTCAAGCTCGCGCGGGGTCAGCCCGGAGAGGTCGGCCTGCAGTGCCTGGCGGTCCGCGGCCGGCGGCGCGAACCGCGCGATCAGCCGCCTGGTAATCGACGGCGCCAGCAGCGCGTCGCCGGCCCGGACCAGCCGGACTGCCGCCACGAGCTGCTCGGGGCTGACGTCCTTGAGCAGGAAGCCGCTGGCTCCGGCGGTGAGGGCTGCGTAGACGTACTGGTCGAGATCGAACGTGGTGAGGATGATCACCCGGCAGCTCCTGGTCGCCGGTGCGGCGAGGATCCGGCGGGTGGCCTCCAGGCCATCCATCTCCGGCATCCGGATGTCCAGCAGCGCCACATCGGGCCGGTGCCTGAGCACCTCGGTCACGGCTTCAGCGCCGTTGGCAGCCTCCGCCACCACCGGGATGCCAGCCGCGCCGAGGATCATCGCGAACCCGCCGCGGACGAGGGCCTGGTCGTCGGCGATCACCACGCGCGGTGGCTCAGCGTCCTCGCTCACTGCGGATCAGCCGCCGCCGATGTCAGGTCGGCTGGCTCAGCCGGGTGAGCCGGGTCTGCCGACGGCTCGCAGCACAGCTCGGACGGCCGGTCGACGGGGAAGCGTGCCCGTACCCGCCAGCCGCCGCCGGGGCGTGGCCCGGCGTCGAGCTGCCCGTTGTAGAGAGCGGCTCGCTCGCGCAGGCCGAGCAGGCCGCGGCCCGCGCCGAGCGGGACGGACCCCGGCGCGAGCGGCGCGGCCGTGACAGCGAGCAGGTCCCGGCGTCCTGCATCGGCGACGTCCACGAGCAGGTCGTCGTCCCGGTAGTCGAGCCTGACGCTAGTCGGTGAACGACCGGCGTGCTTGAGCACGTTGGTGAGCGCCTCCTGGACGACCCGGTACGCGGCCAGGTCCAGGCCCGGCGGCAGTTCGCGCTGCTGGCCGGTCACATGCAGTTCGACCGGCAGTCCCGCGGCGGCCACCCGGTCGATCAGCGGCCCGAGCTGATCGAGGCCAGGCTGCGGCTGGAGGTCGTCGCCGAGCAGGACGCCGGCTGTGCCCGCGGTCGGGGCCGGGCCTCCGGTCGGGGCCGGGCTTCGGGTCGCGGCCGGGCTTCGGGTCGCGGCTGGGCTTACGGTCGCGGCGGGGCTCAGCAGGCCGAGCAGGTGACGGAGCTCGGTCATGGCCGCCCGCCCGCTCGCCTCCACTGCGAGGAGCGCGGTCCTGGCCCGGCCCGGCGAGTCGGCCAGCACCTGCCTGGCGGCGCCAGCCTGCACGATCATCACGCTGACGTTGTGCGTGACGACGTCGTGCAGCTCGCTGGCGATGCGGGCCCGTTCCCGCTCGATGGCTCGCCTCGTTGCCTCCTCGTGCTCGGCCTGCAGGCGCCGGATCCGGTCGCCCGCGTAGATCACCGCTCCGACGACGGCGACCGAGACCAGCGAGACCAGCACCAGCAGGCCGGCTATCCGCAGGGGGCCGCCCGCGGCAACGGAATCGATGCCTGGCAGCGGGCCGACGACCTTTGCGGGCACGACGAATGTTCCGCCCGGCCCGGTAATCGTCGTGCGGGCGTCCCCCGGCACTGATCCGGCGCTCCAGAAGACAACGGCGACAACGAGTCCGACGGGCGCCAGGGCGAGCAGCGCGGCCCCGCGGTAACGGCTGTGCACCGCGGCGGTGTACCCGGCGAAGATCATCGCCACGAACGTGACGTCGGTGGCGTGGCTCTTCGTCACGAGCGCGGCAACCACGATCACCAGGAACACAGCCAGCGGGTACCGCCGGCGAGCCGCGAGCGGCACCGTCGTCAGGACAGCGGCAGCGGTCCCGGCGTGGTAGCTGTACGTGGCGGCGACTAGCGACACGAGCAGGAACAGGAACGCGACGAGGATGTCGAAGACCGCCGACCGCCGGGACAGCGGCTTCCGCGGCTCGGTCGCCGTGGCGAACTCGACCAGCTGGCGCAGCTTGCTCGGCGCCGTCGCGGCCGGGACACCACTCATGCGCCCATTGTCACCTACCGGAGCCACGGCGGCGTCCGCTGCGCTGCGTAGCCGCCTACATCGAAAGGATGACGGGCGCCTCTGACGTCGCCCAGGTAGACGGGCTGTTTACATCCGGCGGCCGATGCCCGTGCCGGGCCGCGCGGCCTACGGTGCGCTGCATGAACGCTCTCATCCAGCTCAGCGAAGTGACAAAACGCTACGACAATGACGGTCATGCCGCCGTGGATGGCGTCAGCCTGACGATCGCTGCTGGCGAGGCCGTCGCGGTGATGGGCCCCTCCGGCAGCGGCAAGTCAACCATCCTCAACCTCATCGCTGGCCTCGACCGGCCCACCTCGGGCACGGTCACGGTGGCGGGCCAGCGGATCGACACACTGGGCGAGACCGGGGTGGCCAGATTCCGGCGGCAGGAGATCGGCATGATCTTCCAGTTCTTCAACCTGCTGGACGATCTGACCGTTTCCGACAACGTGCTGCTGCCGGCCCAGCTCGCCGGAGTGCGTACCGCGCAGGCCCGGGCGCGAACAAGCGAGCTGCTGGCCGCGCTCCGGATCGAGCGGTATGCCAGCAGCTACCCGGCCCGGCTGTCCGGCGGAGAACGGCAGCGGGTGGCGATCGCGCGTGCGCTGGTCAACCGGCCCGAGCTGCTGCTCGCCGACGAGCCGACCGGCGCCCTGGACACCGCCACCGGCGAGGAGATCAGCGAGCTACTGCTTGACCTGAACTCCTCCGGCCAGACCATGGTGCTGGTCACCCACAACCCCGACCTCGCGGCGCGGTACGCCAGCCGTACCGTCCAGCTGGTCGACGGCCGGATCGTCTCCGACGGCACCCCCGCCGACGTCACGGCCGTGCCCGTCAGCGAAGCGCAGGTGCGGTCATGAGTGCCGGGCCGGTCGCCCGCGCGCTGCGAGGCGGGCTGACCCGTCGCCGGATTCAGACCCTCGTGATCGGTCTGGTGCTGCTGATCTCCACCGGCGCCTCAGTGCTGGCCCTCGCCATCGTGGTGGACTCGAACGCTCCCTTCGATAAGGCGTTCGCCGCTCAGCACGGCGCGGACGCGGTCGCGACGGTGGACCCGACGAGGGTCACCGGAGCGCAGCTGGCTTCGACCAGCCACGTGTCCGGGGTCACCGGAACCGCGGGCCCGTTCGCTCAGACCACGATCACCGGCACGATCACCAGCCAGCCGGGGTGCAAGCCGGGCCCCAACAGTCCGTGCATCACCGGCGGGTCGCTGCCGCCTGTCACCATCGCCGGGCGCGCCTCGCCGGGCGGTCCCGTCGATGACCTCACCCTGCAGTCCGGGCACTGGGCGACCAAGCCGGGCCAGGTCGTCCTGGACGGCAACAGTGGCACTGGCGGCGGATACCAGGTCGGCCTCCCGGTGGGCACCAAGATCAAGGTCACCAGCGCGCCGGGCCACCCGACCCTGACCGTAGTCGGCATCGCCAGCTCCGTCACCGGGACGGCGGACGGCTGGGTCGCGCCGAGTGAGATCGCGAAGCTGCAGCCGAAGGGCGCGCCAGCGCAGTCGCAGATGCTGTATCAGTTCGCCAGTGCAGGCACCACGAAGCAGCTCGACGCTGACATGTCGGCCGTCAGCAAGGCGCTGCCCGCCGGGACGGTCACCGGCTCGCAGTACTACCTGGCCGCCAGGAAGCAGGAGGCCGGCAACATCGCGCCGTTCGTGCCGTTCCTGTTCGCCTTCGGAGTCATCGGCATGGTGATGTCGGTGCTGATCGTGATCAACGTGGTCAGCAGTGCCGTCGTGGCGGGCTACCGGCGGATCGGCGTCCTTAAGAGCATCGGCTTCACCCCCGGCCAGGTTCTGGCCACCTACACCGGCCAGGTCGCGGTTCCGGCCCTGGCAGGCTGCCTGGGCGGCGTGGTGCTCGGAAACCTGGTTGCTCAGCCGGTCCTCGCCCAGAACGCGAACGCCTACGGCGTCGGGTCGCTGACCGTGCCGCTATGGGTGGACATCCTGGTTCCGGTTACCATGCTCTGCCTGGTCGCCGTGGCAGCCGTGCTGCCCGCGCTGCGGGCGGCGAGGCTGAGCGCCGCCCAGGCCATCGCCACCGGGCGGGCGCCCCGTACCGGCCGTGGCTACGCCGCCCACCGGATACTCGGCCGGCTCCGGCTGCCCAGGGCTATCACGATCGGCCTGGCCGCCCCGTTCGCCCGTCCGGCGCGCACCGCCGTCACCCTGGTCGCGGTCCTGCTCGGTGCCACCACCGTGATCCTCGCCTTCGGCCTCAGCACGTCGCTGGACCGGGTTGCCGCCGCGCTGTCGAAGGCGCAGGCCCAGCCGGTGCAGGTAATCAACCCGGCGGCGCAGGGCCCCGGTGGCGGCGGCGTCGTCCGCATCAAGGGCCCCGGCGGCGGCTCGCTTCCTCCACCGGTTTCGGCTGCGCACGCACAGCATGCCATCACCGCCGCCCTGGCTGCGCAGCCGGGCACTCTGCACTTCGTGGGGGAGACCGACCAGCCCGTCGGGGTCGCGGGGCTGTCGGAGCAGGCCCAGGTGACCGCCTTCGACGGCAACGCGAACTGGACCGGCTACGACATGGTCAGCGGCCACTGGTACACCGGCCCCGGCCAGGTGGACGTGTCCGGCCAGTTCCTGACCGACACCGGGAAGTCCGTGGGCGGCACCATCACGCTGGTCAACGGCAGCAGGCAGGAGACGGTGCGGATCGTCGGCGAGACCTTCAGCGGCGGCCTGCAGATGACCAGCGACTGGCAGACACTGGCGGCTGTCCATCCCGGCCTGACCCCCTTCCAGTACGACGTCGGGCTGCGACCCGGCACCAGCGAGTCCGCCTACATTCAGCAGCTGAGCCAGCGGCTCGGCTCCAACTACCCGGTGTTCGCTAACCAGCGGAACTCGACCACCGTGGACCTCATGATCGGCCTGATCGGCACGGTCACGCTGCTCCTGGCCATCGTGGCCGGGCTCGGCGTGCTCAACACCGTCGTCCTGAACACCAGGGAGCGCGTCCACGACCTGGGCGTGTTCAAGGCGGTCGGCATGACGCCCGGGCAGACCATCGCGATGGTGGTGTGCTGGGTGGCCGGCATCGGCTTCCTGGCCGGCCTGATCGCGGTCCCCGCAGGCATCCTGCTGCACCGGATCGTGCTGCCGGCCATGGCCACCGCCGCCGACGTCGGGCTGCCGCCGAACCTGATGAACGTCTACGGCAGCTGGGAACTGGCCTTCCTCGCCCTGGCCGGGCTCGCTATCGCGGTCGTGGGCGCACTGGCCCCGGCCGGCTGGGCGGCGGGAGCCAGGACCGCGACGGCCCTGCGCGCTGAGTAAACCGCAGCTACGGGGGGCCGGGCCCGGTGCCGGCGAGAGCCGGTGCCGGGCCCGGTCGCGCTAGGGGCTCCCCTGCCCGGCGGCCGTCGGCGCGGCGTGCGGCCGCGGCACGCGCCGGTGTCAGCGCAGACCGGTCACCGCCACCGCAGCGGGAGCGCGTCGACGCCGTAGATGCCTTCCAGGTTGCCGAGGACGACCGGCCCGGCGGCCTCCAGGCCGCGCATCCGCGGTGCGAGGAAGGACAGGGCCTCCTCCAGCTCGGCCCGCGCCAGGTTCGCGCCCAGGCAGAAGTGCGCCCCCGCGCCGAAGGTCAGCAGCCGGCCGTCGCGCCGGGCGGTGATGTCGAACTCCTCGCCGCCCGGCTGCTCCCGGTTCCCCCGCTCAGAGCACACGGCCACAATCGTGCCGGCCGGGAACGTCAC
>Ga0335075_10007859_pt1 | contig 16374 bp, 18 predicted proteins | sample Lox_Sample_24_FD_206723 | JGI IMG/M metagenome (GOLD analysis project Ga0335075, IMG submission 206723) | Soil microbial communities from Loxahatchee National Wildlife Refuge, Florida, United States - Lox_Sample_2.4 | ecosystem: Environmental > Terrestrial > Soil > Wetlands | place: USA... | reverse complement strand
CGCACCAGGAAGCGAGGGAACTCAAGATCGGAGGTCGGCTGCTCGCCTATGTCTACTGAATCGTCCCGTTCCGAAGATACCGTCGAGGTTCCCTCCGACGTGAAGTTCACGGTCGGCGAAGGGACGCTCTCGGTCCGCGGGCCGCTCGGGACGGTCGAGCGGCCGTTCCCGTCGGCCGTCCTCGAGCTCACGTCCGCGAAGGGGAGCGTCCGGCTCCGCCTGCGCATCGCTTCGGACCGGAAGCGCTCGCAATCGCTCCTCAAGACCTGGATCGCCCACGTCCGGAACCTCGCGCTCGGACTCACGGTCGGGGTCGAGGCGAGGATGAAGGTGGTCGCCGCCCACTTCCCGATGAAGGTCTCGGTCCGCGGCGAAGAGCTCGTGATCGAGAACTTCCTCGGCGAGAAGTACCCCCGGACGACCCGACTGCGACCGGGCACGAAGGCGGTCGTCGACGGGGAGTTCGTGATCCTGAGCGGACTCGACGTCGAGCAGGTCGGTCAGAGCGCGGCGAACATCGAGCGCGTGACCCACATCCGGGACTACGACCCGCGCGTCTTCCAGGACGGCATCTATCTCATCGAGCGCGCACACCTGAAGGAGGCGAACTGATGGCGGACGAGACGCCCGCGGCGGCACCCGCGACCCCAAAGCGCCGCCGCAAGGCGACCCCCAAGACCGACGACGCGCCCGCGGTGCCCGCGAAGACGAAGACGGCGGCCCCCGAGGTTCGCGCGCCGCGGCGCGGCGCGCTCGCTCCGGAGCGCCAGCGACTCCTGACCCTGCGGCGTGCCATGGACGGCGCGCGGCCGATCTTCGGCCGGCAGGCCGCGAACCGCTACTGGCGGATCGGCCGTGACGGGGCCTGGCGCCGCCCCCGGGGTCTCCAGTCGAAGCAGCGCCGCCACTACGGGTATCGCGCGGAGGTCGTCAGCATCGGCTACCGCTCGCCGGCCGCCGTGCGCGGGCTCACCCCGAGCGGGTTCCGGCCCGTGATCGTCCACACGCCCGACGAGCTCGAGCGCATCGACGCCCGAACCGAAGCCGCGATCATCGCGCGCACGGTCGGGACGCGCCGCCGGCTCACGCTCGAGGACGCCGCTCGCCGGCTGGGCATCCACCTCTTGAACCCCATCGTCAAGTCCGAGCGGGAGGCGTAGGACGATGCCGGACCTTTCGAACCAGCGCCGGCTCGCGGCCGCCCTCCTGAAGTGCGGCGAAGGGCGTGTCTGGATCGACCCGTCGAGCCAGGACGAGCTCGCCGACGCGGTCACCCGCAGCGACCTGCGCAGCGCGATCAAGGCCGGTGTCATCCGCAAGAAGCGGATCCCGGGTACCTCGCGCGTCCGCGCCCGACGGCACGCCGCCGAGGTGCTTCGCGGACGCCACTCCGGGCCCGGCTCCCGTCGCGGCACCCCGCGCTCGCGCCTGCCGAAGAAGGACCGATGGATGCGCCGGATCCGGGCGCAGCGCCAGCTGCTCGCGGAGCTGCGAGCCGCGAAGAAGATCCCGCCCGCCGTCTACCGGGAGTTCTACCGCCGGGCCAAGGGCGGCATGTTCCGCAGCCGCGCTCACCTGGTCGTCAACCTCCGACTCGCCGGTCACTTGAAGGAGGGCGGCGCATGAGCATCGGGCCGAACTATCGCGTTCCGTTCCGCCGACGGCGCGAGGGCAAGACCGACTACCGCGTCCGGCTCCGTCTGCTCAAGTCCGGCGAGCCGCGGGCGGTCGTACGCCTGACCGACCGCCGGGTGCGCGTCGCGCTCGTGACCTACGACCCGACCGGCGACCGAGTCCTCGCCGCCGCGGACAGCCGCGAGCTGGGACGGCTCGAGTTCCCGTCCGCGAGCCTCTCCTCCACTCCGGCGGCGTACCTGACCGCCTACCTCGCCGGACTGCGCGCGAAGGCGCACGGGGCCGCGAGCGCGGTCCTGGACGCCGGGATCCGACGCCCCACGGAGGGCGGACGCCTGGCCGCCGCCCTGAAGGGCCTCCTCGACGCGGGGATCGAGATCCCCCACGGCGAAGGCGGCTTCCCGAGCGCCGACCGGCTCAACGGCTCGCATCTCGGAAAGCCGCTCCCGTCCCCGCTCGAGGCGTACAAGCTGAAGCTCCCCGACCTCGTCTCCCGCACCCCGGAGGCCGCCGCATGAGTCCGGCGTACTCGGGCGGCGGCGGCCGGGGCCCCGGCGGTCCGCCGGCGATGGCGCCCCCCCCGCCCTGGGTGCCCAAGACCGAGCTCGGCAAGCGGGTGGCGTCCGACGAGATCACCTCGATGAGCGCCGCGCTCGCGACCGGCCTGCCGCTGCGCGAGCCCCAGATCGTCGACAAGCTCCTCCCCGGCCTCCACGACGAGGTGCTGGACGTGAACATGGTGCAGCGGATGACCGACTCCGGTCGCCGGTTCAAGTTCGCGGTCACGGTCGTCGTCGGGAACGGCGATGGGTTCGTGGGACTCGGGCGGGCCAAGGGCCGCGAGGTCGGCCCGACGATCCGCCGGGCGATCGACCGCGCGAAACTCGGGGTCGTCGAAGTTCTTCGGGGATGCGGCAGCTGGGAGTGCGGCTGCGGCCGCTCCCACACGCTCCCGTTCCAGGTCCGAGGTCGATCGGGATCGGTCGTGGTCACGTTCAAGCCGGCGCCGCGGGGCGTCGGGCTCGCGGTGGGTGGCGTCGCAAAGCCCGTCCTGCGCTTCGCCGGGATCACGGACGCCTGGGGGTACACCGCGGGCCACTCGAAGACGACCGTCAACTACGCCCAGGCGGCGTACCGCACGCTCGTAGCGCTCTCGGAGCTCAAGGTGCCCCCCGAGGACGCGACGCGGCTCAAGATCGTCCGGGGACCGGTCGGAACGTCGATCCTCCCCCCGAAGGAGGAGGGCGCCCGCCCGGTGCGCGGGGGCCGAGGCGGCCGACGCCCCGGCGGACGGGGCCCGCCCGGTCGGGGCGGCCCCGGCCGCGGGGGACCGGGAGCACCGGGTTCCGGCCCGGGCGGAGCACGGCGGCCGGGTCCGCCGGCAGGGAGGTAAACCGATGGCGTGGATGGTAGTGCGAGTACGCGGGACGATTCATGCGCGACACGACATCGTGGAGACGCTCCAGTTCCTGCACCTGACCCGGCCGAACCACGCGACCGTACTGCCCGAGGCCGCCTCGTTCAAGGGGATGCTCACCAAGGTCCAGGGCTACGTGACCTGGGGCGAGGCCGAGCCGGAGACGGTCGGCCTTTTGCTCCAGGAACGCGGCGAGACGGTCGAGGGCAAGCGGATCACCCCCGAGGTCCTCGGGGACGAGCTGCGCGCGAAGGACCTCCCCGAGCTCACGCGCTCGGTCGCCGAGCGCGGGCTGCCGCCGATCGCCGGGCTCCGACCCCGATTCCGCCTGAAAGCGCCGAAGGGGGGCTGGCGGTCCACGAAGAAACCGTTCGCCCTCGGCGGAGCGCTCGGCTACCGCGGCCGCTCGATCAACGAGCTGGTCCGCCGGATGATGTAGGAGGGACGATGCCGAGCCGTACGCGCAAGTTCCGGGGCCTTCGCACCCACGGGCGGGGGATCAAGGCCGGCCGGGGGGCGGGCAAGCAGGGCGGTCGCGGCAACGCCGGGCTGCACAAGTACAAGTTCAAGTCGATGCTGATCTACGCGCCGGACCACTTCGGCCGGCACGGGTTCAAGCGGCCGCCCGAGACGGCGCACCGCGCGACCTCGATCAACGTCGGCGACCTGGACGCGTTCGTTCCGGTCCTCGAAGCCGCGGGGGCGCTCTCCCGCGACGGGGAAGCGTTCGTCGCCGACCTCACCAAGGCCGGGGTGGAGCGGCTGCTCGGCAAGGGCTCCTCGGAGCGCTCCTGGAAGGTCATCGTCGCCCACGCCAGCCGCCACGCCCGCGAAAAGGTCGCCGTGGTCGCGAGCGCCACTCCCGCGGCGGCCAGTTCCCCGTAGACTATATAAATCGGGCTCGGGGTCGTCGGCCGTTCGATGGTGGACGAGGAGATCCCCCGGGACCACCGCTGGGCGATCGCCCTCGCGGTCGTGGGCGTCGCGCTGCTCGCGCTGATCTGGTTCTGGGGGCACCCGACCTTCATCGCGTTCGCCGTCGCGTCGCTGATCGTCTTCGTGATCATGGGGGTGCTCTACCTCGGGCTCTCCTACCAGGGGTCGCGCTCGCGCCTCTACGGCCTGAAACCGATCACGACCCGGATGCCCGCGGTGACCCAGCCGAAGGGCCACGTCCATTTCCGGACGAAGATGTTCTGGACGATCGGGATCCTCCTCCTGTACTTCCTGCTCACGAACATCTACCTCTTCGGGGTCGACCAGGCGACCGTCATCGACCTGTTCGCGAGCTACCGCGCGATCCTCGCCGGGGCGCAGGGGACGCTCATGCACCTCGGGATCGGCCCGATCGTCACCGGGTCGATCATCATGCAGCTGTTCACCGGCGCGAAGATCATCAACCTCGACCTCACCGACGACGAGGACAAGGGGACGTACCAAGGGGTCCAGAAGGTCCTGGTCGTCGCGATGATCTTCATCGAGGCGGTCCCCCAGGTCTTCGGTTATCTGACCCCGTCCGCAAGCATCGTCACGAGCCTCGGGTCGGTCTCGCCCGGGAACGGCCTCCTGCTCGCGAACACGATCATCATCGCCCAGCTCGTCTTCGGCAGCTACCTCGTCTTCCTGATGGACGAGGTCGTCTCGAAGTGGGGGATCGGCAGCGGGATCTCGCTCTTCATCGCCGCCGGCGTCTCGCAGCAGATCGTCCAGGGGACGCTCAATTGGGTGCCGGAGACCCCGGGAACGCTGATCTCGACGGCGAATCCGCCCAGCGGAACGATCCCGAAGACGATCTACTTCTTCACCCATTTATCGGCCTCCCAGATGGCGGGCGGCGGCTGGGAGCTCGTGCTCCTGCGCGCGCCCAATCCGATCATCGCGCTCGTGGGCACCGCCGCGATCTTCTTCCTGGTCGCGTGGACGGAGTCGACGCGGATCGAGCTGCCGCTCTCCCACGCGGAGTCGCGCGGGGCGAGGGGCCGCTATCCGCTGCGGCTGATCTACGCGTCGAACATCCCGGTCATTCTGATGAGCGCCTTGCTCGCGAACGTCTCGGTGTTCACGATCCTGTTGTGGACCAACCCGACCCTGATCCACTTCCCGCTGATCGGCCATCAATGGTGGATCGGGTCGTACCCGTCCGCCGCGCAGGCGACCGCCTTAGGGGTGAGTCAAACGCAGCCGCTCACCGGAGGGGCCTACTACTTCTCGACGGTGAACGGTTTAGAGTCCTGGCTGTTACCGATCCTGAACTACCAGGAGTACGGCAGCTTCCTGGTCGGCCACTCGTGGTGGCAGGGCCTGATCCACGTCGCCGTCTACTTCGGCGCGATGGTCGGGGGCTCGATCCTGTTCGCGAAGTTCTGGATCCAGACGACCAACATGGGCCCGGAGGCGGTCGCCCGCCAGATCGAGGCGTCCGGTATGCAGATCCCCGGGTTCCGTAGAGAGCCGCGGGTCCTGCGTCGCGTGCTCGAACGGTACATCCCGGTGATCACGGTCATCTCGGGGGCGGCGGTCGGCGCGCTCGCCGCGGGCGCCGACCTCATAGGGACGCTCGGCAATGCGAGCGGGACGGGGGTCCTGCTGATGGTCGGGATCATCATCAACCTCTACGAGGCGATGGGCCGCGAACAGCTGATGGAGATGAACCCGCTGCTCCGCCGGTTCCTGGGCGGGGAGTCGTAGGCGATGCCGACCGACGAGGAGCCGCTGCCGTCGGGTCTCGCGACCACTCCCGGGCTCACGCCCCCGGAGGAAGCGGACGCCGAAGCCGAGGACGAGGCCGAAGAGGAAGCGGAAGCGCCTCCGGCGCGGCCTCCCGGACCGACCTTCAAGGTCTCGACCTTCATCTACGTCTTCCTCGGCATGCTCGGGCTCCTCATGATCATCGACACGCCGGCGCGCAACGAGATCGCGACGCTCCTCGGGGTCAACCCCGGCCAGAACGGACCGCTCTACGTCGCGATCGGCTTCTCGAGCCAGTACCTGCTGCTCACGATGGCGATCGCGGGCGCGATCGAGATGCTGATCACCGCGTTCGCCTACAACTACACGACCGACTGGGTGAAGGCCGCCAAGGTCCAGAAGTGGAGCGCCGCCTTCCGCAAGGTCCAGATGGACGCGATCCGCTCCGGCAAGAAGGACCGGATGGCGGCCCTGAAGCCCCATCAGGAACGGCTCACTCGGCTCTCGAGCGAGGTGTCGATCGCGCAGTTCAAGGGCATGGCGATCACCTGGTTCCTGCTGATCCTGATCTACACCTGGGTCGGCCTCCTGATCCAGGACGCGTCCGTGGCGGCCCAGACCGTGAGCCTCGGCGGGACGATCGTCAACCTCTACTCGACGAAGATCTTCGGCTACTTCCCGCTCTGGTTCTTCATCTTCAGCCTCTACACGATCCCCTTCTCGCTTGTCTTCCGCCGGGTTCTGAAGAACTACTGGCTGCGGCGGTACATCTCCGAACGCCCGCCGGCCCTGGGAGCCGCCGGGGGCGCGGCGTGATCGGGTGGGTCGTAGCGATCGGGGGACCTCCCGGGAGTGGCAAATCCACCGCGGCCCGACGGGTCGCGGACGCGCTCGGACTCGAGGTGCGCTCGGCCGGGGAGGAGTTCCGCGCCGAGGCCGCGCGGCGCGGGCTGGACCTCGAGGCGTTCGGCCGCTACGCCGAAGCGCACCCCGAGGTCGACCGAGAGTTGGACGAGCGGATGCAGCGGTTCGCCCGTCCCGGAACCCTGCTCGACGGCCGCATCCAGGGCGTGCTCTGCCGGCGACACGGGATCCCCGTTCGTTCGGTCGTCGTGACGGCCGAGGAGGGGGAGCGGGTCCGGCGGGTCGCCGAACGCGACCATCTCACGGTCGAGGACGCCGCCCGGCACGTGCGGGCCCGCGAAGCGAGCGAACGGACCCGCTACCTCCGCTTCTACGGGATCGACCTCGGGCGCGAGCCCGCCGACCTCACGGTCGACTCGACCCACGCCGGTCCGGCCGAGGTCGCGCGGGCGATCGTCGACTTCGTGCGACCGACGCCCGCCGGGGGCCCGGGATGAGCGAACCGACGGACCCGATCGCCGAACGGATCTTTGCCGGCGCGTTCCTCCTGATCGACAAGCCCCGGGGGCCCTCCTCCCACCAGGTGACCGCGTGGGCCCGGGACCTCCTCGGGGTCGAGCGCGCCGGCCATGCCGGCACCCTCGACCCGAACGTGTCGGGCCTGCTCTGGGTCGGGGTCGGGCCCGCGCTCAAACTGCTCCCGCTCGTCCTCGACTTCCCGAAGCGCTACGTCGGGGTCGTGACGTTCCACGCGGCGGTCGCGGCGCGGGACCTCGCGAAGGCGATCGAGGAGTTCACGGGCCCGGTGTACCAGACGCCGCCCGTGCGCTCCGCCGTCCGCCGCGAGCGGCGGGTCCGTACGATCCATCGCCTCCGCCGGGTCGAGAGCGACGGGAACCGCGTCGTCCTGGACGTCGTCGCCGACTCGGGGACGTACATCCGGACGCTCGCGGTCGACCTCGGCGAGGCGCTCGGGGTCGGCGCGCACCTCGAGGAGCTGCGGCGCATCGCGACCGGGCCGTTCGACGAGTCGCAGAGCGTGCCGCTCACCGCGCTCGCCGACGCGGTCGCGCGACGGGCGGCCGGGGACCCCGCTCCCCTGCTCGCGCTCCTCCACCCGATCGCGGAGGTCTGGCGGGAGTTCCCGACGATCGTGCTCAAGGACTCCGCCGCGGCGGCGGTCGCCCACGGCGCCGGACTCGCTCGCGGCGGGATCCTGGCGCTCCCGCGTTCGTTCGCCGCGGGGGCCCACGTCGCGCTCGTCGACCGCGCGGGCGACCTCGTCGCCACGGGGGTTGCCCGGCACGCCTCGACCGAGGTCGGTGGCGTGGCCCACGGCTGGGTCGTGGACGCGACCCGCGTCTTCGTCGACCCCGCCCGGTTCCCCGCCCGCTGGCAGCGGCCGCGACGGGCGCCCGACGCGACGACCGATCCTCCGGCGCTCCGCTAGGGTTATCTGGCCCCCCCAGTCGAACGGGCGATGGCGGCCGCGGCACCCGCGGAGACGGGGGGGACGCGGATCCTGGGCCGGCTCGCCCGCTGGGTCGTGCGCCATCCGTGGTACCCGATCGTCTTCTGGGTCGTGCTGCTGCTCGTGAGCGTCCCGTTCTTCTCGCTCCTCGGGTCGGTGACGACGAACTCTGCCCAGTCGACCGCGTCGAACGCCCCGAGCGCGCTTGCCAACGCCGAGCTCGCGCGCCTCTTCCCGAACTCGACCGGGGGCTCGTCCAGCACGATCCTCCTGATCGGCCCGAACCTGACCGACGCGAACGCCCAGCGCGTCGTGCTCAACGTCACCGCCGCGCTCGATGGGGACCGCGCGCTGTCCGACGTCGCGTCCGTGAGTTCGGTCTATACCGGCTACGGCGGCTACCTCACCGGGCAGGCCGAGCTAGCCATCGGGGTCCTCGCGAGCGGGCTCGCCGCGTCGCCCCCCGTCCCCGTGGCCGTCAACCAGTCCGCCGCCCTCCTCTGGGGCCCGCCCGCCGCGTTCCTCGGTGCGTGGGAGTCGCTGGTCGCGAACCACACCGCCCCCGCGGCGGCGAACTATCCCGCCTACAACTCGACCCTCGCGTCGCTGGGGGGCTCGGCGCCCGCGATCGCCGTGCTCAACGCCTTCTACTCGGGCAACGCCTCCGTGCCGGGATTCAACTCGACGTCCGGTTGCTGGACCGACCCCGCGACGGTCGGGGCGTGCACGAACGCGACCGCGCGCGCGACCGAGTCCGGCCTCGTGCCGTCGCTCGTCCCCGTGCCCGCCGACCGGGTCGTCCCGTATGCCGTCCTCGCGACGCTCGGGGTCGGCAACTTCACGGCGTGGCCGAGCGTCCGGTCGACCGCGTCCGTCGTGCTCGGCACGGAATCCGGGCTCGCCGGAGGATGGGTCCTCCGGGTCTGGGAGGCGTTCCCCTCGGGGAGCGCGACGACCTCCGAGCTCGCCGCGTGGGCGACCGCCCTGGTCGCGGCGTCGACGCTCGCCACCGAGCCGCTCCCGGTCCCGGTCTCGATCTCCTCCCAGTTCGTCGACCCGTCGGGGACCGCGCAGATCGTCCAGGTCACGTTCTCGGTCGGCGACAGTACCTCGAACGCGAGCGGGGGGATGCCGGTCTACGACGACCTCGCGCGGATCGACGCGCTCGTCCCCGGGGTCGTGCACGCCTCCGACCCGACGCGGTCGATCTCGTACGTGCAGACCGGCCCGGCGCCGCTCGACCTGCTCACGCAGAACGCGGTGAACTCCTCGATCGCGCTCGTCCTGCCCCTCACGGTGGTGCTCCTGCTCCTGATCTCGATGGCCTACTTCCGCTCCCCGATCACGCCGCTCGTCACCTTCGGGATCCTCGGGATCGCGCTCGGGCTCGGGATCGGCGGGACGGTGCTCATCGGCGAGCTCGTGACCCACGTGGACTCGACCGCGCTCACGCTCGAGGAGGTCTTCGTCCTGGGCGTCGGCACCGACTACTCGATCTTCATGGTCGCCCGCTACCGCGAGGAGCTCGTCCAGGGGCGGAGCTCGGACGACGCGATCGTCGCCTCGCTCTCCTGGGCGGGCCAGTCGGTCGCGACCAGCGGGTCGACCGCGATCATCGCGACGCTCGCGCTGACGTTCAGCGGCGTCGCACTCCTCTCGCAGTGGGGCGCGGTCCTCTCCCTCGCGATCCTGATCACGATCCTCGCCTCGCTGACGATGGTTCCGGCGTGCCTCAAGCTGATCGGGCCCCGCATCTTCTGGCCGACCACCGGCGAGCGGTTCCGGCGTCGCGCGGTCGTCGTCGCCGAGCGGAACCGGACCGAGCGGACGTACTTCTACCGCGTCGGGCGCGCGACCCAGCGCCGCCCGGGGTTGACGGTCGGGGTGATCCTGCTCGTCTCGATCCCGCTCGTCCTCATCGCGCTCAACGTGCCCCTCTCCTACGATTTCTACGCCCAGCTTCCGAGCGGGCACCCCGCGACCGACGGGTTGAACGAGCTCGGGCAGCACTTCGGCCCCGGGTTCGCGGTGCCGTCCTTCGCCCTCGTGACGTTCGCCGCCCCGCTCGTGGTCGCCAACGTAACGAACGCGACCGAGTTCACGGATGTGGCCGCGCTCACGTCGCTCGCCAATTCGACCCCGGGGATCGCCTCGGTCGCCTCGCCGGTCGGGCCGGACGGGGGGTCGCTCGCCGAGTGGCTGAGCCTCGCGACCCTCCCGTCCGCGACCCGCGCGAACCTCCTGGGCGCGCTGTCGGCGTTCGTCGGGACCGACGGGCGGACGGTGCTGCTCTCCCTGACCCCGTCCTCGACCGGCCTCTCCGTCCCGGCGGTGAACGCGGTCCACTCCGTGGAGTCGTCGTTCGCGGGCTACGCGTCGCAGCACGGGGAGGTCACCGCCCTCGCCTACGGCGGCGGCGCCCCGACGATCAACGACCTCGCGAACGAGACCGCGACCGCGACCGACTACCTCGTGTTCGCGGTCTCGATCGGTCTCATCCTCGTCCTCCTGGTCGTCCTCCGTTCGTGGATCATCGCCCTGATGGCGATCGGGACCATCGGGATCTCGATCGCGTGGGCGTGGGCGGTCACGTACCTGGTCTTCCAGGGACTCCTCGGTTTCCCGCTGTTCTTCTACGTCCGAACGATCCTGTTCATCCTGATCCTCGGGCTCGGGATCGACTACAACATCTTCCTGCTCACGCGGGTCCGGGAAGAGCGGGTCCGCGGGCGGTCGTCCGGCGAGGCCGCGGTCGAGGCGGTCGGACGCACCGGCGGGATCATCACCGCGGCGGCGGTGATCCTCGCGAGCGCCTTCGGGGCGCTGCTCATCGGCGAGTTCACGTTGATCCGGGCGATCGGCTTCTCGGTCGCCGTCGCGGTGATCCTGGACGCGATGGTGGTCCGGACCTACCTCGTCCCGGCGACGCTCCAGCTCCTCGGCGAGCGCGTCTGGAGCCTGAGCGGCCGGCGACCCCGCCCGGTCGCCCCCGCGCCCGAGGCCGCCGCCCCGGCCGCGCCCGCCGAGCCTACTTCGTGAGGAAGGCCGTCCGGGCGCGCTGGACGTGGACGTCCGGCGCGCCCTCCACGACCTCGCGGACCGTCCCCTGGGGGTCGATGAGGAACGTCACCCGTCGGGCGTTCCCGTGCGGGCCGAGCACCCCGTAGAGGCTCGCGACCTTCTTGTCGTGGTCCGCGATGAGCGGGAACGGCAGTCCGTACTTGTCCCGGAACGCCTGCTGCTCCGCGCACTCGTCCGTGCTCACCCCGACGACCCGCACGTTCTTCGCCGCGAAGTCCGGGTAGACGTCCCGGAAGCCCTTCGCCTCGATCGTGCAGCCGGGAGTGTCGGCCTTCGGATAGAAGTAGAGCACGACGGGGGCTCCGCGGGTCGAGGAGAACCGGAACGCGGTGCCGCTGTGGTCCTGCGCGTCGAAATCGGGGGCTTTCTCGCCGATGGCGACCATGCCCGAGCAGTTCTCCGGAGGTATTTGAGCCCGGGGCCGACGCGGGCGTTCAGCCGGAGCCGACCGTGACGAGGGTCTCGGTCGACTTGAGGCCGGGGATCCGGCGGATCTTGTGGACGACGGTGTCGAGGGCGTCGTTGATGTGGGGCGCCTCGAGCTTCACGATGAGGTCGAACGGACCGGTGACCGCCTGCACCTCGGCGACCCCCGGCGTCGCCTTCACCCGGCGCAGCACCTCGTCCAGCCGGCCGACCTCGACCTCGACCAGCAGGAAGAGCGTTTCCACAGCCCACCTCGACCCGCCGCAGGGGCCGGACCGTTCATCAAGTTAGCGCGGCGGGGGCCGATCCGCGCGGGCGCGGGTCGGCGGCGACCCCCCGTCCAAACCGTTATGGCCCGTCGGCGGCCGCTCTACCGGGCCATGGAACTCGTCCTCCGGGACACCCTGTCGGGAGCGCGCCGCGCGGTCCGGCATCGGCCCGGGCGACCCGTCGCCCTCTACGTCTGCGGGCCGACGGTCTACGACGTCGCGCATGTCGGCCACGCCCGAACCTACCTCTACTTCGACGTCGCCCGGCGGTTCCTGGAGGCGGAAGGAGTGCGGGTCCGCCACGTGATGAACGTCACCGACTTCGAGGACAAGCTCGACGCCCGCGCGGAGCGGCTCGGGATTCCCTGGCGGCGGCTGGCGCGCCGAGAGGAGCGCGGGTTCTTCCGGGACCTCGCGGCGCTCCGGGTACGGCTTCCCCACCTCACGACGCGGGCGACCGACTACGTGCCCCGGATGATCGAGGTCGCCCGCCGCCTCGAGCGCACCGGCCGGGTGCGGCGGGAAGGGGAGGAGTGGATCTATCGGCCCCCGCCGCGCGGGGCGGGCGAGAACTTCCCCACCGACCGTCAGCTCGCGACCCACGCGGTGGCGGAGCCCGGCCACCCGTTCCCCGAGAGCCGGGGACGGGCCGGGGAGTTCATGGTCTGGCGGCTCCAGCGACCTCCGCGACCGTCGTGGCCGAGCCCCTGGGGGCGCGGAATCCCCGGTTGGCACCTCGAGTGCTTCGCGATGGCGCGACGGACGCTCGGCATCCCGGTCGACCTGCACGGCGGAGGCCCGGACCTGATCTACCCTCACCACTACGCGGAGAACGAGATCGCGCTCGAGCTCGAGGGCACCCCGTTCTCGCGGGTGTTCTTCCATCCCGCGTTCGTCCTGACGGCGGGCGCCAAGATGTCGAAGTCGACCGGCAACCTCGTGCCGCTGCGCGCCGCCCTGCGGGACGTCGGCCCCGGCGCCCTGCGCTGGTATCTGCTCTCGACTCCGCACGCGCGTCGGCTCGCTTGGGACGCGGCGGCGGCCCATCGGGCCGCGACGGAGTTCGGGGAGGTCCGCTCCCGCGCTCGGGGCTGGCTCGCCGCCCCGAACGGTCGGGAGAGCGCCGCCGCCGTGAAGCGGCTCGCGGAAGGGGTCCGGCGCGACCTTGCGCGAGGGCTCGCGACCGACCGCGCGTTCGCCAAGATCTCGGCGTGGGCCCGGCGGGCGGGCCGCGCGGGCTCGGGCGTCGCTCCGCGTGCCCGCGCCGCGGCCCGGGCCGCGCTCCGGTCGATCGAGGATCGGACCGGGCTTCCGCTGGTCTAAAGGTCGGAGCGGTCGAGGGCGACGCTCAGCCCGTTGCCGCCGCCCATGCAGAGGGTGGCGAGGCCGCGCTCGGTCCGGGAACGCACGAGTTCGTGGACCAGCGTCACGACGATCCGCGCCCCGCTCGCTCCGATGGGGTGACCCAGCGCGACCGCGCCCCCGTTGACGTTGAACCGGTCGTCGGCGAAATCGAACTCCCGCTGGACGGCGATCGAGGCCGACGAATACGCCTCGTTGTGTTCGACTCGATCGAAGTCCGACGCCCGGAGTCCGGTCTGGGCGAGGTGCTTGCGCACCGTCGGGATCGGCGACTCCATCACGTCCCGCGGATGCACCCCGCTCTCGGCGACCGAGTGGATCCAGGCGAGCGGCGTCGCGCCCCGGGCGCGAACCTCCCGGGCGCTTGCGAGCACGAGCGCGGCCGCCCCGTCCGAGAGCTTCGACGAGTTGCCCGCGGTCAGCACCCCGTCCGGCGCGAACACCGGCTTGAGGCGGGCGAGCTTTTCGAGCGTGGTGTCTGCGCGCGGCGCTTCGTCATGGTCGAGCCCGGTCCCTCCCGGGGTCAACTCGGCCGGCACCGCGACCATCTCGCTCGAAAACGTGCCGGCGGCGACCGCGCGGGAGGCCCGCAGGTGGCTGCGGAGTCCGTAGGAGTCGACGTCCGCCCGGGTCAGTCCGAGCTTCTTCGCGATCCGCTCGCCGGTGAGGCCCATGATCTCGTGCTCGTCGTAGGCGTCGATGAGCGCGTCGCGCTGCATCCCGTCGTCGAGCGTGTGGGGCCCGGGCAAGCTCCCCCAGCGCATTCCGCCGTCCACCAGGTACGGGGCGCAGGACATGCTCTCCATCGCGCCGACGACGACCCGGTCGAAGTCGCCGGCGCGGATCGCGGAGTAGCCCCAGTGGAGTGCCTTCATCCCGGAGCCACAGACCATGTTGACGGTCGCCGCGCCGACCGGGTCGGGTACCCCCGCGCCCCGCAGCACCTGCCGTGCGGGGTTCTGGCCGGCGCCCGCCTGGATCGCCTGACCGAAAAGGACCTGTTCTACGTCCGCCGGGGCGAGCCCCGCGCGGTCGATGGCGGCGCGGGCCGCGAGAGTCCCGAGACGGGTGGCGGGAACCGTGCGCAGGGCGCCCCCGAAACGACCGATCGGAGTCCGGACCGCCGAGAGGATCGCGACCGAACGAGGAGAAGGGGCCGACATCGGCGGCGGACCTACGGACGGTTCACGAGGGCTCCGGCGGGCGGCTCTCGGTGGCCCTCAATCCTCTTCGACGCGCGGGGCCAACAGGTAGCGCCCCTCGCCCCGGCCTTCGCTCATGGCGAACTCGACCTTGAGCGGGTACTCGTTGCCGACGTGCAGCGTCGTGTCCTCGGCCGAGATCGACTTCACCATCGCCGAGAAGAAATCGAGCGGGTACATGCTCTTCACGGGTTCCTTCACGTCGAGCTTCGTCAGGTTCTCCTTCGCGATCCTCAGGTCGAGCTGGTCGGTCTCCCCCTCGGAATGCATCGTGAAGGCGGTCGGGTCGAGCGAGAGCGTCACGTGATCCGTGAAGCTCTCGCTGCCGCGGATCCCCTGCCGCAGGTCCTCGGTCTTCACCGTCACGCTCGCAGGAGGGCTCACGTTCGGAACTTTCGGGTCGGTGATGCCCGCGGGGTCCACGACCGCCATCTGACGGGTGACCCGACCGAGGGAGGCTACGAGGCGGTTCTTCCCATCGAACTGGAAGTCGATGACGTCCCCCGGCTTCGAGAGACGGAGCACTTCCTTGAGCTTCTCCACGTCCACGCCGAGTTCGGTCGACTCGCCCGTGAACTCCTCGAAGACCGGTTTGTGCAGCTTGAGGACGAGCATGGCGACATGCGAGGGGTCCACGGCCTTCGCTTCGAGGCCGTCCTTCGAGATCGAGAGCTTGACCTCGCTGACGAGCGTCGAGACGACCTCGACGACCTCGCGGAGGTTCTCCATTTTCATGCGGAGCTTGAACATCCGAAGCCTCGGGGCGCTCCACACCGGCCCCCTCTAAAAAGCCTTCTGAGCCGCCGAGAGGGAGCAACGCGTTTCACTACCGAAGAGTCCCCCCTAGACGTGACCGAACTGGCGTACCTTGCGGACCTCCCGGCGGCGTACGTCCGGACCTTTCGCGCGCGGGTCACCGCGCTGCCGCCCGGCGGCGTCGTGCTCGACCGGACGTACTTCTACCCTACCGGGGGAGGTCAGCCGTGCGACCTCGGGACGCTCCGCCTCGACGCCGGCGGGTCGCTCGAGGTGGTCGACGTCACGAAATCCGGCCCGGCGGCGGTGCACCGGGTCCGGGGGGACGCCGGCGCGGCGCGCTCTCTCGCGCTCGGCGCGGAGCTCGAAGGGACGATCGACTGGGACCGGCGCCACCGCCACATGCGACTGCACACGGCGCAGCACTTCGTCAGCGCCCGTATCTTTGCCCGGACTGGCCTGCGCACCCGCCGGGCGAACCTGGGGGGCGCGGGTGCGACGATCGACCTCGAGGGGCCGCTCGCGCCGGAGGCCCTGGGACCGATCGAAGCCGACCTGGTCGCCGCGGTCGACCACCCGCAGGCCGTGACGATCCGCCACGTCCCCCGTGCCGAGTGGGACGCTCACCCCGCCTCGGCTCGCTCGGGACTCGTTCCGCTCCCCCCGCAGGTCGACCCGGTCCGGGTCGTCGAGATCGACGCATCGGACGTCTGCCCGTGCGGGGGGACCCACGTTCGCTCCACGGCGGAGATCGGCCGGGCGGAGTGGCTCCCCCTGGTCCCGCTCAGCGGGGGGGCGTCGCGGGTGGCGTTCCGCCTGCGGGACCCCGCAGCGCCCACTCCGAGCGCGTGACCCCGTAGACGTACACGTCGTGCCACCGCCCGTGGTGGAAGAGCGCCGAGCGAAGCGTCCCCTCCCGACGGAACCCAAGGCCTTCCACGAGTCGGTACGAGGCGGCGTTCTCGACGTCGCAGGTCGCGCCGACCCGATCGACGGAGGTCGTGGCGTAGACGTGATCGACCAGGAGGCTCACCGCGGCGCGACCGAATCCCTTGCCGCGCGCCGACCGCTCGCCCATGACGTACCAGACATCGACGTATTCGAGCACCGGGTGCGCGACGTAGTGTCCGACGAACCCGAGGGGACCGGGAGCGTCGCGTCGCTCCACGACGAACCGCGGCGCGAGCGACGCGGGGTCCCGGG
>Ga0335075_10007858_pt1 | contig 16374 bp, 12 predicted proteins | sample Lox_Sample_24_FD_206723 | JGI IMG/M metagenome (GOLD analysis project Ga0335075, IMG submission 206723) | Soil microbial communities from Loxahatchee National Wildlife Refuge, Florida, United States - Lox_Sample_2.4 | ecosystem: Environmental > Terrestrial > Soil > Wetlands | place: USA... | reverse complement strand
GGCCGGAAGGCGCTCGACCTGCACGACCCGGCGCTCGCCGAGGCCGTCGACGAAACCCGCTCTGACCTGCGGCGGAAAAAGCTCTTCCTCTTCGGCCCGGAGCGGATGGCGCTCTCGATCGACCGTCTGGAGCATTACACCGGGACTGCGGCCGACAGCTTCCAGCGCTACGTGCTGCTGACGAATTACTCCTTTCACGTCGATGAGTTCCTGGCGGCGCTGCCGGACTGCACCGGCCCCGACTCGACGAACAGGCAGATGCCTGCCTGGCACCATCAGCTGCCCGACCGGTCCGGGCTGACCATGATCAACATCGGGGTCGGGCCCTCCAACGCCAAGACCATCACCGATCACCTGGCGGTACTCCGCCCTGACCTGGTGCTGATGATCGGACACTGCGCCGGGCTGCGCAATCACCAGGACATTGGCGACCTGGTCCTCGCGTCCGCGTACATGCGCGACGACCGGGTACTCGACGACGTGCTGCCGCTGAGCGTGCCGATCGTCTCGAACTACACGCTGAACAGGCTTCTGCTGGACGAAGTCGCAGCCCGCGGCCTGCGCAGCCGGATGGGGATCGTCTTCACCACCGCCAACAGGAACTGGGAACTGCTCCTCTCCGTGGTCACCGACCGGCTCCGGCTGTCGCGGGCCATCGCGGTGGACATGGAGTCGGCGACGGTCGCCGCCAACGGCTTCCGCTACCGGGTGCCGACGGCCACGCTGCTGGCCGTGAGCGACAAGCCGCTGCACGCGAGCCCCAAGCTCAACGACGACGCGCAGGCCTTCTACCTTGCTACCCGCCGCCAGCACGTCGAGATCGCGATCTCGGTCGTGGCCAAGGTCAGGCAGCTGTATCCAGGTGGCCTGCCCACCGGCGATATCCGCTCGGCAGACGAGCCGCTGCTTGGCCAGACCCAGCCCGACCCGGTACCCGGAGCGCGGCAGGAATTTGACTAGCAGAAATATTTCCCATTGCGCGATTGCTGGCACTGGATGTTACGGTCAAGTTGAGTTCAGGCCTAGCCTCCGGGAGGCAGTAGTGACCCGCCCGACCGCCAGCCGCGGCCCGTGGCTTGTCTGCCGGCGTCACATTGACCTGCTGCGCGTCTCCAGCGCGATCTGTCCCACCTTCTGCTGAACCGGGTTTTCCCGCACGTCACAGCGCCCCGGCATCCGCACCGTCGCGGCATGCGTCCGTGCCCGCACCATGCCAGCAGAAGGACCTGAGCAATGTCTTCTCAGCCGCTTCGCGGCCAGGGCCAGTGGGCCCTCGGCCACCATGAGCCGCTCAATCCCGCTGAACGTTTCAAGAAGGACGACGACGGACTGCACGTCCGCGACCGCATCCTGAACCGGTACGCCCACCTGGGCTTCGACTCGATCGACCCGTCTGACCTGCGCGGGCGATTCCGCTGGTGGGGCCTGTACACCCAGCGCAAGCCCGGCATCGGCGGCGGCAAGACCGGCGCCCTCGAGGATGCCGAGATCGAGGACCCGTACTTCATGATGCGGGTCCGCATCCCCGGCGGCCAGCTCGGGGCCGACCAGCTCCGCGCGATCGCCGGCGTCGCGAAGGAGTACGGCCGCGACCTCGCCGATGTCACCGACCGGCAGAATGTCCAGTTCCACTGGATCTCCATCGAGGACGTGCCGGCCATCTGGGCCCGTCTCGAGGAAGTCGGCCTGTCCAGCCAGCAGGCCTGCGGTGACGTGCCGCGCAACATCCTCGGCTGCCCGGTCGCGGGGATCGACGCAGGTGAGGTACTCGACGCCAGCGCGGTGCTGCGCGCCACGGAAGAGGTCGCGACCAACAGCCCTGAACTCACCAACCTGCCGCGCAAGTTCAAGACCGCGATCTCTGGCTGCGCGAACCAGTGCACCGCGCACGAGGTCAACGACATCTCGTTCGTCGGCGTTGTCACCCCCGAAGGCAGGCGCGGCTACGACCTGTGGGTGGGCGGCGGCCTGTCGACGAACCCGATGCTGGCCGAGCGCCTCGGCGTGTTCGTCCCGCCGGACCGCGTGCCCGAGGTCTGGACCGCGGTGGCCACCCTGTTCCGCGACTACGGTTACCGCAGGCTGCGCAGCCGCGCCCGGCTGAAGTTCCTGGTCGCCGACTGGGGGACGGAACACTTCCGCGAGGTACTTGAGCGCGAGTACCTGGGCGGGAACGCGCTAGCAGACGGGCCGGCGCCGCCCGCACCTGCGCCGGGCTCGCGCGACCACGTTGGCGTCCACCGGCAGCGCGACGGACTTTATTACGTCGGCGTGGCCCCGCACACCGGCCGGACGTCCGGCACGCAGCTGTGGCAGGTGGCTGACCTGGCGCAGGCCTACGGCTCCGGCAGGGTGCGCACGACACCCGAGCAGAAGCTGCTGATCCTTGACGTACCGGAACGCGCCGTTCCTGAGCTGGTCTCCGAGCTCGAGTCCGTCGATCTGCAGGCCAGTCCGAACGTATTCAGGCGTGGCACGATGGCCTGCACCGGCATCGAGTTCTGCAAGCTGGCCATCGTCGAGACCAAGGGCCGGGCCCGTGATCTCTACACCGAGCTGGCGCGGCGGCTGCCCGACTTCGACAGCCCGATCACGATCAACGTGAACGGCTGCCCCAACTCGTGCGCCCGCTTCCAGCTCGCCGACATCGGGCTGAAGGGCTCGATCGTCGACGGCGTCGAAGGCTTCCAGGTGCACCTGGGCGGGTCGCTGGGTGCCGACCCTGGTTTCGGCCGGAAGCTGCGCGGTCTCAAGGTCACCGCGGACGCGCTGCCCGATTTCGTCGAGGGGCTGCTGCGTAACTATCAGGCTGACCGGGCCGATGGCGAGCAGTTCGCCGCCTGGGTGCGGCGAGCGGATGCGGACCTGCTGACCCGCCCCGCCGAGCTGGCACATGCGGCCGAGCTGGAACGCGCGGCAGACCTAGCACCCGCGGGCGAGCTGGCACACGCGGGCGGCCGGGCATGAGCGGCGAGCGGCAGGTGCCGTTCTTCTGCCCGTATTGCGGCGAAGAGAACCTCAGGCCGGCGAGCGCTGACGCGGGGGACTGGGAGTGCCGCGCCTGCGCCCGCGGCTTCAGCCTGAAGTTCGTCGGCGTGCTGCGGCCGCGACCGCACGACCCGGTAGTCAGGAGTGCGTGATGACCGCTGAGTCGCGCTATCCGCTCATGCTGTCGCTGGCCGGCCGGCGCGCCGTCGTCGTCGGCGGCGGCCGGGTCGCGCTGCGCCGTGTCCAGGGCCTGCTTGACGCCGACGCGAACGTCATCGTGATTGCGCCGGCTGTGCTGCCCGAGCTTGCCGAGCTGCCGGTCACGGTGCTCCCGCGGGAGTACCGCGAAGGCGACCTGGCGGCCGCCTGGCTCGCGCATGCCGCGACCAGTGACCCGGCGGTCAACGCACGGGTCGCGGCCGAGGCCGACCGCGGCCGGATCTGGTGCGTCCGGGCCGATGACGCGACGGAGTCGAGGGCCTGGACCCCGGCTGTTACCCGGCATGGCGAGATCACCGTGGCGGTCACCGCCGGCGGTGACCCCGTCAGGTCGCAGCGGCTCCGTGCCGCCATCGCTCTGGCGCTTGCCGATGGCACACTCCCGGTCAGGCCGGGCCGGGCGAGCAAGCCGACGACCGGGAGCGTCGCGCTGATCGGCGGCGGACCCGGCGACCCTGGGCTGATCACGGTACTCGGCCGCCGGCTGCTGGCCGAGGCCGACGTCGTCGTCACCGACAAGCTGGCGCCACGCTCATTGCTGGCTGAGCTTGATCCGGACGTCGAAGTCATCGACGCGGGCAAGCGGCCGCATGCGCACAACCTGACGCAGACCCAGATCAACGAGCTCATCATCACAAGGGCACAGGCCGGGCAGCGAGTCGTCAGGCTGAAGGGCGGCGACCCGTTCGTGTTCGGCCGGGGTGGCGAGGAGGCGCTGGCTTGCGTGCGGGCCGGGGTGGCGTTCCAGGTCGTTCCCGGTATAACGAGCGCCATCGCGGTACCTGCCTATGCCGGTATCCCGGTCACCCATCGCGGCGTAACTCAGGATTTCGCGGTGGTGTCCGCGCACCTCGATCCGTCGCAGCCGGGCGCGACTGTGGACTGGGACGGGCTGGCCCGCGGCACCGGCACGCTGGTGCTGCTGATGGCGGTCGCGCACCTTGACGCAGTCGCGGCCGAGCTGATCAAGCGCGGCCGGGACGCGGCTACCCCAGTCGCGGTGATCCGCGATGGCACCATGCCCGAGCAGCAAGTGCTGACCTCTACGCTGGGCCGCGTGGCGGCTGACGCTGAATCGGCAGGCGTCGCGCCACCTGCTGTCGTAGTCATCGGGGAGGTCGTCAGGTTGCGCGACATGCTGCTCACGCCGGTACCGGGATCGCAAGCACCCGGAACGCCAGTGCCGGGAACGACACTGCCTGAGGCGGCAGCGTGAGCAGGCCAGCGCTGCTCGCAGTCGCTCACGGCAGCCGCAACCCGGCAGCGGCGGACGTCGTCGGTGCATTGGCCGGGCAGGTCCGCCGGCTAGCGCCAATGCTCGATGTCCGGGTCGCGTTCATCGGGCATGCGGAGCCGTCGCTGCCCGACGAGCTTGGTGCGGCCGGGTCGAACGCAGTGATCGTTCCGTTGCTGCTGTCCGTCGGCTACCACCTGACAGCCGACATTGCGGATGCGGCTAGCTCGGCTGGCGCACTCGTTGCCGGGCCGCTCGGGCCAGACGACTTGCTGCTCACAGTGCTGACTGCGCGCCTAGCCGAAGCCGGCGTTCCCGCGGGAACGCCAGTAGTGCTCGCCGCGGCCGGCTCGTCCGACCCGGCTGCCGCTGACGGCGTAGCCAGGCAGGCCGACCTGCTGGCAGCAGAGCTTGGCGTCCCGGTACTCGGCGCGTTCGCGACCGCTTCCGAGCCGACGGTACCCGACGCCGTCGCCGAACTGCGGAAACGTACCGGCGGGCCGGTGGCGGTGGCGAGCTACCTGCTCGCGCCCGGCGTCTTTCAAGATCAGCTTCGAGACAGCGGCGCCGACTGGGTCACTGAGCCGCTCGGCAGCCACCCGGCGCTGGCCGGGCTCGTCATCGACAGGTACCGGACCGCGGCCAAAACCAGCCGGTAGCTCTCACAGCCCCATCAGAACGGGAACGCCGGGCGCTCCGTCGGTCAGCAGCCCGCCCAGCGCGGCAGCCAGGCCTCGCGGGCCGAAGAGGTCGGTCCCCCGGTACGCGGCGATCTCGGCATGCGTCCACCAGCGAAAGCCACTGACGTTCTCGGCAGCGAGTTCTGACTCGGTCAGCGTTCCGGAGGGGCTGAAAGCGGCGGTCCTGACCAGGAAATAGTCGTTAATCACACCGTCAAACCCGGCCGCGTGACCCGGCCTGACGACCTCCTGGTGCCAGACGTGCGGACAGGCGCCAGTCAACTCGAGGCCGACCTCCTCCAGCAGTTCGCGGCGCAGCGCATCCTCGAGCGTCTCGCCTGCTTCTACGCCTCCGCCGGGCGCCGCCCACACAACGACCGTGCGCCCGTCGCGGCTGAACTCGAAACGGCACAGCAAGATGCGATCGCTTTCGTCGAGGATGATCGCACGGGCGCTCGGACGGAGCTTGACGGCCATAGCGGACAATCTAGTCGCGCGGCCGCTCGGCGCCCAAGCCACGCCGCCAGACAAATCGGACACGCTCCATGATCCCTCAGAGTTATGCACGCGGGAGAGCGCGCGTAACTCTCCAGGATCATGGCGGATCCACGCGCTAGCGCATCCTCGCTGTCAGCGGCAGCAGGCAATATGGAGGGGTGACGACGGTTGCAAGCCCAGGGCTAGCAAGCTTCAGCGAAACGACGAGGTCGTGGTTCACCTCAGCGTTCGCCGAGCCGACGCCTGCCCAGGCACAGGCCTGGAGCGCGATCGGCAAGGGCGATCACACTCTGGTCATCGCTCCGACCGGCTCGGGCAAGACGCTGGCCGCATTCCTGTGGGCTATCGACAAGCTGGCTGGCGAGCCGGTCCCGGCCGACCCGAAGCGGCGCTGCCGTGTGCTGTACATCTCCCCGCTGAAGGCCCTTGCCACTGACGTAGAGCGGAACCTTCGCTCGCCACTCACCGGGGTAACGCATGCCGCCCGCCGCCTTGGCCGGCCAGAGCCGGACATAACGGTCGCCGTCAGGACTGGCGACACCGCCGCTGACGAGCGCAGGAAGCTCGCGAGCAAGCCCCCCGACATCCTGATCACAACTCCGGAGTCGCTGTTCCTCATGCTGACGTCCCAGGCTCGGGACGGATTGCGCGGCGTCGAGACTGTCATCGTCGACGAGGTGCACGCCCTCGCCGGCGGTAAGCGAGGGGCGCACCTCGCGCTATCGCTGGAGCGACTTGACTCGCTGCGCACTAGCGATGATCAGCAATCGGTCCCAGGGCTGGCGAAGTCTGGCCGAGCGGGCTCACCACGGCCAGCTCAGCGCATCGGGTTGTCAGCCACAGTGAGGCCGCCGGAGGAGGTAGCCGCCTTCCTCGGCGGGGCGCTGCCAGTCACTATCGTGGCGCCGCCCAGCCAGAAGCGGCTCGACCTGCAGATCGTTGTCCCGGTCGAGGACATGGCCGACCTGCAGGGCCCGGAGGTGGCTAGCGCTGCTGGCGTCGAGTCTGCCCGTGTTCCGATGGCCGACGGGCGGATCGTACGCGGGGCCGGGCCCGGCGGCGGCGCTGGCGGGCCCGGCGGCCGGCCGCCACAGGCTGACGGCGATCCCACCCGGCAGCATTCGATCTGGCCGCACGTCGAGGAGCGGGTGCTTGACCTCATCCAGAGCCACCGGTCGACGATCGTGTTCGCCAACTCCCGGCGTCTGGCCGAGCGGCTCTGCGCACGGCTGAACGACCTGGCGGCCGAACGCGCCGCTGAGGAATCGGACCAGCTCTCCCCCGTCTTCGCTGACGACGACACCCGGCCGCCCGCGCAACTGATGGGTGCAGCCGGGACGAGCGCCGGGGCGCCCGGCATCGTGGCGCGCGCGCACCACGGCTCAGTCTCCCGCCGGGAACGCAGCCAGATCGAGGAAGCGCTCAAGAACGGAACGCTGCCGGCCGTCGTCGCCACCTCCAGCCTGGAACTCGGCATCGACATGGGCGCGGTCGACCTGGTGATCCAGGTCGAGTCGCCGCCATCCGTCGCCAGCGGGCTGCAGCGGACCGGGCGGGCCGGGCATCACGTCGGCGACGAGTCGCGCGGCATCTTCTTCCCGAAATACCAAGGCGACCTGGTCCAGACCGCGGTCGTCACCCAGCGCATGCATGCCGGGCAGATCGAAGAGGTGCGGATGCCACGCAACCCCCTCGACGTACTCGCCCAGCAGATCGTCGCGATGACGGCGATGGACGACTGGGAGGTCGGCGAGCTTGAGCAAGTGATCCGCCGGGCTGGCCCGTTCAGCGGGCTCACCCGGCCAGTCCTGAACGCGGTACTGGACATGCTCTCCGGCAGGTACCCGAGCGAGGACTTCGCCGGCCTGCGGCCCAGGCTGGTCTGGGACCGCACCACCGGGCTGCTGACCGGCCGGCCCGGCAGTCAGCGGCTGGCCGTCAGCAACGCCGGCACGATCCCCGACCGCGGGCTGTTCGGCGTGTTCCTGGCCGGCGAACAAACCGACCGGTCCGGCCGGCGCTCCCGGCGGGTCGGCGAGCTAGACGAGGAGATGGTCTACGAGTCCAGGGTCGGCGACGTCTTCGTACTGGGTGCGACGTCATGGCGGATCGAGGACATTACCGCGGACCAGGTGCTTGTTTCGCCCGCGGCTGGCCAGCCGGGCAGGCTGCCATTCTGGCGGGGCGACGCGCCCGGCCGCCCGGCCGAGCTCGGCGCGGCGATCGGCGCCTTCTGCCGTGAGCTCGGGTCGGTGCCGCGGGCAGAGGCCGTCGCCCGGCTCCGCGGCGGCGGCCTCGATGCACTCGCAGCCGCGAACCTGGTCTCCTATCTTCATCAGCAGCGTGAAGCTACCGGTTACCTGCCCGACGACCGAACGCTTGTGCTTGAGCGGTTCAGGGACGAGCTCGGCGACTGGCGGCTGGTCTTGCACAGCCCGTATGGCGCTCAGCTGCACGCACCGTGGGCACTGGCCATAGCGGCCCGGCTCCGCGACCGGTACGGCGGCATGGACGTGCAGGCTCAGCACACCGATGACGGCATCGTAATCAGAGTTCCTGACGCCGACGACCCGCCACCAGCTGGCATCGCCGTGCTCGACCCGGAGGAGGTCGCGCAGCTGGTGACTGCCGAGGTGGGGAACTCCGCGCTGTTCGCGTCAAGATTCAGGGAGTGCGCGGCCCGCGCGCTGCTGCTGCCGCGACGCCAGCCCGGCAGGCGCACCCCGCTGTGGCAGCAGCGCCAGCGATCCGCGCAGTTGCTGGCAGTGGCGAGCCAGTACAGCACGTTCCCGATCGCGTTGGAGACGATGCGGGAGTGCCTGCAGGACGTGTTCGATGTGCCGGGCCTGACCACGCTGATGCGCGACATCGCGGCGCGGCGCGTCCGGCTGGTTGAGGTCGAGACACCGACCGCTTCGCCATTCAGCAAGTCGCTGCTGTTCCGCTACGTAGGCGCCTTCATGTACGAAGGCGACGCGCCGCTGGCCGAACGACGGGCCCAGGCGCTCGCGCTGGACTCAGCTCTGCTGGCCGAGCTACTGGGGCAGGCGGAGCTGCGCGAACTTCTCGACCCGCTGGTTGTCGATGAGACAGAGCGTGAACTCCAGCGGCTCGCACCCGGCCGGGTCTGCCGCGACGCTGAGGCAGTCGCCGACATGCTGCGTGCGCTCGGCCCGCTGTCGACCGCCGACGTGGCGGAACGCTCGGCCGACCCGGCGCAGGCGGCGTCCTGGCTGGCCAGCCTGGCAGGACAACGCCGCGTTCTCGAACTGCGCATTGCCGGGCAGCAGCGCTGGAGCGCCATCGAGGACGCCGGCCGCCTTCGCGACGCGCTCGGAGTCGCGCTGCCACCGGGCGTGCCCGATGCCTTCACCGAGCCAGTGTCCGATCCGCTCCGGGACCTGGTGCTGCGGTACGCGCGGACGCACGGGCCGTTCGGCGCAGCCGCGGTCGCTGAACGGTACGGGCTGGGTGTCGCCGTCGTGGCCGGGGCCTTGCACCGGCTGACTGCCGAAGGCGCGCTCTCCGAGGGAGACTTCCAGCCGACCGCGGGCATCCAGTGGTGCGAGGTCGGGATACTGCGGCTGCTGCGCCGCCGGTGCCTGGCCAAGCTGCGCAAGGAAGTCGAGCCGGTACCGCCATCGGCATACGCGGCGTTCCTGCCCGCCTGGCAGCGTGCCGACAGAGCGGCAGCCAGAGCCGCAGGTGGCAGCCAGGCAGCCGGCGCGGCCCGGCCCAGGGCCGCGAGGGCGGACGCCGTTTACGAGGTCATCGACCAGCTCGCCGGCGCGGCCGTCCCGGCGTCCGCGCTCGAGACGCTGGTGCTGCCTCAGCGGGTGCCGGGCTACTCGCCCGCGCTGCTCGACGAACTGACTGCGGCGGGTGAGATTGCCTGGGCAGGCGCGGGAGCCCTGCCTGGAAGCGACGGCTGGATCGTACTTGCGCCTGCTGTCGCGGCGCCGCTCCTGCTGCCGGAGCCAGCCGAAATCACCACGACACCGGTGCACGACGCGGTACTCGGCGCGCTCGAGGGTGGCGGCGCCTTGTTCTTCCGTACGATCGCCGAGCGGGTACAGGCTGCCCTTACAGCTGAGGCGGGCAAGCCGGTCGCGGTCAGCGACCGGGACGTCGCGAGCGCGATCTGGGACCTGGTCTGGGCTGGCCGGCTCACCAACGACACACTCGCGCCGCTGCGCACGGTGCTCGGTTCCGGGCGGCCTGTTGGGGCTGACGGCGACACTAGTCAGCGGCAGGCGCCTGCCCGGCCAGGTTCTGTCGTGTCGAGGCGGCCGCATTTCGGCCGCGGCGCGATGCCCTCACATACCGGACCGCCTACGGTCAGCGGCCGGTGGTCGGCAGTGCCGCTAGTGGCGCGCGACCCCACGCGCCGCCTGCACGCTCAGGCCCTAGCGCTGCTGGAGCGGTACGGCATCCTCATCAGGGGCGCGGTAGCCGCTGAGCGCGTCGAAGGCGGATTCGGCGCGCTATACCCGGTGCTGCGCGCGCTGGAAGACGGTGGCCAGTGCCGCCGCGGATACTTCGTTGAGGGCCTCGGCGCGGCTCAGTTCGCGCTGGCCGGGGCGGTCGACCGGATGCGCGCCATGGCCGATGCCGCCCGCGGACCTGACCCGGCCGCAGACCCGTGGGACACGAAGGCGGCCGCGCGCGGCGCGCAGGGCCGCCGCGTCATGGTTCTGGCCGCCACAGACCCAGCTAACGCCTACGGTGCAGCACTTCCGTGGCCGGACCGGCCGGGCGAAACCTCCGGCGGCCACCGGCCCGGTCGCAAGGCCGGAGCGCTGGTCATGCTGGCTGACGGCGAGCTGGTCCTCTACGTGGAGCGCGGTGGCAAGACGCTGCTGTCCTGGACCAGTGATCCGGCTCTGCTCGAACCCGCCTCAGCCGCGCTGGCCGAGGCCGTCAGGGCAGGCGCGCTCGGACGCCTCACCGTCGAGCGCGCCGACGGCGCGGAGGTCTACGACTCGCCGCTCGCGCAGGCTCTCGAGGCGGCGGGCTTCCGGCCGACCCCGCGCGGCCTCCGCCTGCGCGGATAACCCGGGCTGCTGAGACCTGCGTCAGACTGGGGTGAGGATCTCCATGAGGTGGCCATTCGGGTCGCGGAAATAGAGGCCGCGCCGGCCGTTGACGCTGGTGTAGACCTCGCCGGGCTGCCGGCAGGCAGGGTCGGCGTAATAGCTGATCTCGCCGTCCCTGATCCGGGCGAAGGCGGCTTCGAACTCCTCGTCGCTGAGCTGGAAGGCGTAGTGGTGCTCGTCGACGTGCTCGGAGTGGTCGAAGTCCAGGCTGACCCCGTTGGCCAGCGTAACCGGGGTGAAGTGCGCTAAGGGCGGGTCCACGGTTAGGCCGAGAATGCCGGCGAGGAACTCCGCCGAAGCCTGGGGGTCCTGGGCGGGGACGATGGTGTGGTTCAGCTCGACAGCCATTGTCAGCTCCTTTCCTGGTTCATTCGGTTACTTACCCATTGCGGCGTAGCTGCGGGCGGCGAAGAGTACAGAATCGGCGAGCGCCACCGGCTCAGCCCTGCCACGGCCTCCATCCGGCCGAAGGCGATCGTCTGTCAGCCGGACCGCCGGCTGCCAGGCTCCTCGGCTATGTCGCTGAGCAAGCGCGCGTACCGGGCGATCTCCGCCTGATCCTCGGGTGTGTCCAACTTGCCGCGATCGGCGGCCAGGCGGTCAAGGAGCTTCGCCAGAGCCCCCTGCCGCTTTCGCGTGGCGGCACGCTTCATGGATGCGGTCCGACACTTCATGGCTTCAGACACATCTGCGCCCTGTTATGTCTCGTATGTGGTCGCCGAACCCATGATAAGCCGGAGATCAGTTCGAGCGCGGCGGGCTTAGTCGTCCGTTTGGCAATAGGTGTCACCGGCGGTCAGGCCAGCCACTCCCTACCAGCCACGCAGGTCAATCGGCCAGACATCGACGACGGTGTCACCGGAGAACAGGTAGACGCGCTCGTGCAAGGCCATCGTCGGGTCAATGTGCGCGGGAACGAGCCACGCCAGCTCACCGACCGATCGCGGCGGCATGAAGGTCACGTGCTCGTCGGAGCAGAACAGGACGGTGCCGTCGGTCAGTTCCGGGTTCCCGTGATCCATGCCGAACGCCTTCAGGCCCGCGTTGCCGACCGCCCAGCCGTCCGAGCGCGACACAACCGTCGCCAGTACGAAGGCCGACTGCCTGAACGGCAGCCCAAGGCAGCCGTAGGCGGTGTCCATCAGCGCATAAGAACCGGCCTGTATCTCATTCGCCCACGTGTTGAGCGCATACGTGCCGGTGCCGCCGGCCGAGACCAGTTCGCCGCCCACATCAGCGTGCGCCGCCACGAGCATCTCCATGGCGATCTTGCACTGCTCGGCCCGCTCGGTCGCATCGGGCAGACCGACGACATGGCCCTCGTACCCCATGACGCCGCGCACCGAAAGCCCGTGCCCGCGGGCTAGGTCAGCAAGCCGCCCGGCATCCTGCGGGGAGCAGCCGCACCGCGGTAGCCCGACGTTGACGTCGATCACCACCTCAGGCACGCCCCCTGCAACCGCCGCGTCGATGGTCTCAGCGGAATCAACGGCCAGCGTCACGCGCGCGCCAGCAGCGACCAGGTTGCCCAGCCGCCGGGCGTCCAGGACCTCGTTCGCGAGCAGGAGATCCTCGCCAAGCCCTGCCGCAACCATGCCCTCGCACTCGCGGATCGTGGCGCAGGTAAAGCCGCGGTGGCCTGCAGCGGCCTGCCGCCGAGCCAGCCCCGTGCACTTGTGCGCTTTGACGTGCGGCCGGAGCCGAGCGCCAGGCAGCGCCTCAGCCATCGTGGCGATGTTCTCGTCGAGCGCCGCCGCGTCGATCAGCATCGCCGGGGTGTCGATATCCGCGACGAGCATCAGCCGGCCGCTCCCTGTTCGTCCTCGGCGATCCGGCTCATAGGACGTCGCGCTCGATCATTCCGGCAATGCCAGCGCCAGCGCCGAAGCCGATGCCGCGGTCCTGCTGCCGGCGCTCGTCGTGGATCGCCTCGATGGCCAGCACTATCGCGAGCAGGAACGGCTGGTTCTCGCCGTCGGCAACGTCGACGGCGAATTTCTCGCGAAGCGAGAACTTGCGCACCATCCTGGCAACCGGCGCTCCGCCGCGGCTGACTGTGTAATCCCCTCCGTCGAAGCGACCGCGCGCTTCCAGCCTGCCGTAGCTCGTCTCGATGTCGTACTTATCGCCGAAGATGCCGGCGTGCCGCACCTGGGCGACGCGCTGACCCCCGACGTACACCTCGTGGGTGTCGGTCATCATGTGCTTGCGGATATCGGCGACTTCCTGGCCGTTGCCGTCGAGCAGCGAGATCCGTGAACCGAGATGGCCCCGCGCCTCGAACAGCGGCGTGCCCGCCGCGTCGGTGATCTCGAAGTGCTCCATCAGCGACCAGCGGCTTGACATGACGTATTCCATGCCTGGACTCTCGCGTAGGCCGCCGCCGCGCGCAACGGTGATGACCAAACCGATATCGTCAAGGACTCGCGCGCCCCAGCGGACCGATCAGCCGGCGAAAGCCGCGGGGTCCGCGAGTCCGGCCAGCAGCCGGCCGGCAGCAGCCAGGTCCTCGTCTGGCGGCCGGTCCGCCGTCGAAACCGGCAGGGCTCCGTCCGCGAGGTCGAAGGCCTGGGCCAGTACCGCGCTGGCCGGGCGCAGATCGCGCAGCCGCAGCGCCCGGATCGCGGCGACAAGCTCGCAAGCCAGCACCACCCGGAACGCTCGCACGGTATCGGTCGCTGACCAAGCCGCCTGCGTTCCGAACCCGGCGTGCTCTTCAGCGCCGACCGACAACACCGCCCCGCCGAGCACGGCCGGAGCTGCCAGGCGGCTGATGTCAGCCAGGGCTGAATGCGCCGCGTACTCCACCATCATCAGGCCTGAGCTCGGAGCGACATCCATGGCGAGGAACGTGGCAAGACCAGTAACTCGGTCGTCGAGCAGTGCGCCGAGCCTGGCGGCCGACAGAGATGCGGTCTGGAAGACTGCGGCGCGCGCTGCGTCAAGCGCCAGCGCCAGGTAGGCAGTGTGGAAATTGCCGTTGTGCCAGATCCGCTGTCCTTCCACGTCAATCAGCGGATTTTCGGCGGCAGCATTCAGCTCGCGGGCGACGACCTGGTCGGCGTGAGCGACAGCATCGACCGCGGCGCCATGCACCTGCGTCAGTGCCCTGAAGCCGTAGGGATCCTGAACCCTAGCCGACCCGGACTGACCGGCCAGCAGCCGCCGCATATCTCGCCCGACCTCAACCTGGCCGGGATGGGGGCGCGCCAGCTGCACGGCCTCGGCATACGGCTCAGCCGAAGCGCCTGCCGCGACATGGCTGAGCGCCGCGATCACCGTGCTGCCTTCAAGCAGCCCCGTCAAGTCTGCGCAGGCGATAGCGGCTTCGGCGAGAGTCGCCGCGTTACTGGACATGAAGGCCAGCACATCTGCCGGGTCCAAGCCGAACCGCGGCTGGCTGCCCTCCGCCTCGCCGCCGTCCGGCGACAGCCAGTCCCGCTCGCCTAGCAGGCAAAGCCCTGCCGCAGCCAGGGCGGTCAGGTCCCCCGTGCCGATCGCCCCGTAGCGGAGCGCGGGTGGCCGGAAACCGCGGTTCACGCACTCGGCCAGGACGCCGAGCACGCCGGGATCGACACCAGATCCGCCGGCCGCGATCTGGTTAGCCCGGACCGCGAGCATGGCCAGTCCGACCTCTGGTTCGAGCGGCGGGCCCGCCCCGGCCGCGTGGCTGCGGAGCAGGCGCAGGCCGCTCGACTGCTGGTCATCTACCGTGACTTCGACTCGGCGGTTGTAGCCGACACCGGTAGTCCGGCCGTAAACCGCTCCGCCTGCCTCGGCCGCGCGCTCAGCAGCTGCCCGCGCCAGGGCTGCGGCGCCGCTGGCCCTGACCCTGCCTTCCTCGCCGATCTCAATCTCCGCTAGCCGACGACCTATCGCCGCAACCCCTGCGCATGTCAGCGACGTCCCGTCCAGCACGACCATTCGAAGCGCTCCTCGTCGGATACCAGCTCAAGGTGTATACCCTGGCGATTTCCTGGCGCGGCAGCAACCCTTCCCGCCGCATGCCGCCCGCTCCCGCTGGCGCTCACCGGCGGCCGGCCAGAAGTGCTCTCCGTCGGCAACTCGCCGTTTCACTTGCGCCGATTTGCCCTGTTTGCCGGGCTGTCACGGAGCCAGCAACTCACTATTCACGGATTTCGTCGCCGCAAATCTAAGCAAACTAGTGCATACTGCCGACGAAGTCCGTGAAAAGTGGGACTGCCGCGTCGATGATGACCGCTTTGCGAGCTAGATGGCGGCCGGAGGCTGGCGCGAAACCGGCCGCAGTGATGGCCGGCGGCTGGGCTGACCAGCTGCGCCGGGATGCGCGCCTAAGCCGGTTCAGCGACGGAGGCAAGCAACTCCGCGCGAGCCTGGTCGACAGCGGCCAGGATCGCGCCGCGCAGCACCGGCCAGCCGTCAACCGCGGTCGGCACCACCGTCGGCTTGGCCGGGCAGAACCGGCCGACGTCGGCCGCCACCCGGTTAGCTAGCTCGGTACCGCCGGCCAGGCCAACGTTGCCGCCAAGCACTACCAGGCCGGGGTCCAGCACTACCGAGACCGCGGCGACTCCGGTGGCGACCCGGACAGCCAGATCGCACAGGAAGTCCACGCCGCGCTGATCGCCCGCCGCCGCCGCGTCGGCCGCGGTGGCGACAGCCGCGGCAGCGCTCGGCTCGGTGAAGCCGTAGGACTCGGCGAGCGGCAGCACGGCCTGCGCCCCGACGAGGCGCTGGAAAGCTCCGGTCGCCGGGTGGGTCAGATCCTGCGGCAAGGGCACGCCTGGCACCGGCAGGTAGCCGATCTCGCCGGCAGCACCGCCGACGCCGCGGTGCAGCCGGCCGCCGAGCACGGTGGCCAGGCCCAGCCCGACGCCGATCCAGACCAGCACGAAGTCCGGAACGCCGACCGCGGCTCCGACAGCTTGCTCGGCCATCGCGGCCAGGTTCACGTCGTTCTCCAGGGTCACCGGTCGGCCGAGGTCAGCGCGCAGCGCGTCCAGGACACCCTCATGCCAGGCCGGAAGGTTCACCGCGAGCCGCGGGTCGCCGGTCCGGGGATCCAGGACGCCGGGCGTGCCGATAACGAACGCGCGCAGCGACTCGACCGGGACGCCAGCTGAGGTGCAGGCGGCGAGCACCGCGCCGCGAACCAGTGCGACTGGGTCCGCCGCCTCATTCGGGTCGACGGAGATCCGGGCTACTACGTTCCCCGTAATGTCGGCGACGCCCGCACTCACCTCGTCCTGCTCGACATGCAGCCCTGCTACGTAGGCGGTGGATGGAACGACCGCGTACAGCGCCGCGTTCGGCCCGCGCCCGCCGGCTAGCTCGCCGGCTACCGCGACGATGCCGCGCTCCTCCAGCCGGGCCAGCAATTGCGAGGCAGTGACCTTGGACAGCCCGGTGTGCTCGCCTAGCTGCGACCTCGTCATAGGCCCGCCGGCGAGCAGCAGCTCTAGCGCGGACCTGTCATTCAGCTCGCGCAGCAAGCTAGGCGTTCCGGGCCGTCGCTGCATTTCCCACCCCTCATCCAGCTCTGCCTGACCCGAACTCTAGGACCTGGCCGACTGTGTTCGCGTAATTTGACCTGCGCGAACACAGTCTGTGTTTCAATCTGGCAACGGAGTCTATCTTATAGGAAAGTTTCCTGTTAGTTTCTGCGCAAGCAATCCAT
>Ga0335075_10007857_pt1 | contig 16374 bp, 11 predicted proteins | sample Lox_Sample_24_FD_206723 | JGI IMG/M metagenome (GOLD analysis project Ga0335075, IMG submission 206723) | Soil microbial communities from Loxahatchee National Wildlife Refuge, Florida, United States - Lox_Sample_2.4 | ecosystem: Environmental > Terrestrial > Soil > Wetlands | place: USA... | reverse complement strand
GATCCAGGCCGCGATGCCGATCGTGGGCCGCCGTACCCGACCAGTGGTGAACTCCTGGGCGATGATGATCTGCTCGACGGGATCCGCGGCCCGGCCCCAAGGCTTAGGCAGATGCGGCAGCACCCACCCGCCTTCGGCGATGGCGGCAGTGCGCTCTTCCCGGGGCATGGCCTTGAGCGCGGCGACTTCGGCACGAATGTCCGCCCGCAATTTCTCGGTGTCGGGATCCAGGTCGATGTCGAGTTTGCGCATCCCTGCACTGGTCGCCGTATCGACCACTCGCTGCGGGTATTCGGACTTGCGGCCGAAGCCGGCGGCCAGGATCAAGGCGCGGCGGTAGTAGACGTTCGTGTCGTGCTCCCAGGTGAACCCGATACCGCCGTGCACCTGGATGCAATCTTGAGTGCACCGCTGCGCAGCCGCCGGCGCCAACGTCGCTGCCACCGCTGCGGCGAACTCCACCGCCGAACTAGCCCCGGCGCCCTCGATGTCCCAGTTGTTTTGGCTCGCCTCGTCGACGGCGCGGGCCGCATCCCACACGGCTGCGGTGGCGCGCTCGGTGTCGGCGATCATCTCGGCGCACTTGTGCTTGACGGCTTGGAACTGACCGATCGGCCTGCCGAACTGCTCACGGATCTTCGCGTATTCCGCCGCGCTGTCGGTGGCCCACCGGGCGACACCGATGGCCTCGGCCGACAGCAGAGTGGAGATCAGCGCATGTGCGGCGAGCACGCTGAGATTGCTCAGCACGACATCGTCGCCGACTTCGACGGCGTTGGCGCGCACGTGCGCGATGGGTCGCAGCGGGTCGACGCTGCGGACCGGCACGATCTCCAGTTGATCGGCGCGCAGCACCACCCACTCCTCGCCGCTGTCGATCGCCACCGGCAACACCAGCACGGACGCCTCGCCGGCCGCGGGCACGGCCCGGACCTCACCGCGGATCACCAGTGCGCTGTTATCGGGGCCCTGGCGGGTGGCGGTCAACGCGCAACAATCCTTTGCGTAGGCGGCGATCGCGGCACCGGAAGCCAGGTCCGCGAGCACCTTGGCGTCCGGATCGTGCGCTGCGATCAGCGCGCTGGCAATCGCCGACGGCACGAACGGACCGGGTACTGCGCCGTAGCCGAACTCGGCGAGCACCACCGCAAGCTCGAGGATGCCGAAACCCTGCCCGCCGACCGATTCGGCCAAGTGCACACCCTGCAGGCCTTGTTCCGCCGCGGCCTGCCAATACGGCGGTGGGTTGTCGAGCGGTGTTTCCAGCGCGGCGTGCAAAACCTCCGACGGCGCCACCCGCGCCACCAGCGACCGCACTGAGTCGGCCAGTTCTTGATGCTCTGGGTTTATCGCGATCGGCATTGGTCGCCTTCCGTTGGGTCTTCTTCCTTCAATCTAATAACCGGTCGGTTGGTTGACGACGTGGGCCAGCTGCTTCCCGTCCCGTAGCCGGCGGCAGTTGGCCACGGCTTCGACGAGGTACCGCCGCATGGTGTCGACGGTGTACCAGGTGACGTGCGGCGTGAGCACGACGTTGTCCAGGCTGAGCAGGGGGTTGTCCAGCGGCACCGGTTCGACGTCGAAGACATCCAGGCCGGCGGCCGCCAACTGGCCGCCGCGCAGCGCGTCGACCAGGGCGACTTCGTCGACAATCGCCCCGCGTGACGTGTTGATCAGCACCGCAGCGGGCTTCATGCGGGCCAGCGCGGCACGACCCAGCAAGTGATGGGTGTCGTCGGTCAGTGGCAGGTGCAGCGAGACGATGTCGCTGGCCGCCAGCAGCTCTGCGAGTGGCCGCCAGCCCGGCAACTCGTCGTCGCGAGTGCTGGTGTGCAGCACCGTGGCGCCCATCGCGGCGACGATGCCTGCGACGTTTTTGGCGATGTTGCCGTAGCCGACCAGGCCGACGGTGCAGGCGCCGATATCGCGCACGGTCTCGCCCAGCGCAGGATCGGATGGCCAGCCACGACCCTCCCGGGTAGCACGGTCCAGCGCCGGCAGTCGGCGCAGTGTGGCCAGCATCAGCAGCACCGCCCCTTCAGCCACTGAAGAGGCATTGGCGCCGGGCATATTGGCGACGGCGATACCGCGTTTCGTGGCGGTGTCGACGTCGACGGTGTTGACTCCGGCGCCGAACTTGTGTACCAGCCGCAGCCGGGTCGCCCGCAGCAGGTCGGCGCCCGAAAGCGGCCGCAGCACATGCCAAATCACGTCGGCATCGGGTAACTCCCGGTAGAATGCGGCTTGTGAATCCGGAGACTCGTCGCTGGCGCACCAACGGATATCAAGCCAATCAATCTCCGGTGCAAGAAATTCCAGCACCTTTGGACCGGGAACAAAATGGGCGAGGACCCTCAGCGCCACCGCTTGGCAATCCATTTGGCGATGGTGTCGGCCTGTTCGCTGCGCGCCCCGGGCGTGGTGAAATAGTGGTCGGTGTTGATGGCGCTCAGCGATTTGTCGCTGCCCGCTAGCGCGTCGTAGATGCGTCGGGCATCCGTCGGGAACACCCCGGTGTCGGCCTCGGCGTTGATGACCAGGGCGGGGCAGGTGATCCGGGCCAGGTGCGGCTCGGCCCTGGTCTGCGAGGTCCGCAAACTCCACATGGCCAACCAATTCCGTAGCGTGCAGGCGGCTGCGATCCCGTGCGCGGACCGGTTAGCTTTGGCCGGGAGGCCCGCATAGCACATATTCGGCGGGCGTTTAGTCGGCTCGATGGTCGGATCGACCATCCGGGGATCGGCCCAGGTCCGCATCACAGTGAACGGTCGATCCGAAAAACCCGCTGCCCGAACGCGTTTCAATTCATTTTCGGCCCAGGTGGTGATCGCATTATTGCGCGTCACCTGCGCTGACCGGTAGCGGGTCAGGAACTCCGACGAGTACGGCGGCCCGTTGTACTGGTTGAACAGATCAAGCTCGGGGTCGGTGGCCACCGGGTCGCTCTCATCTACGACGGCGGCGTCCATCCAGGCGGTCAACACGTCGGGACGCCCGGGATGGGCCGCACTGGCCACATAGCCGTCGGCGGGCGGCAAGTCGGTCAGCCCGGCTGCCGGCCGCATGCCCGGAAGTGGAGTCACATTGGGTGCGACCGCCTGGGCCTGGTAGGCGGCCATCAATGACCCGCCTCCGGAATTGCCTAGCAACACAATCGTTTCCACCGCTTGCGTTTCCCGCAGCCAGCGAACACCAACACCGATGTCGACCAGCGCATGGTCGAGCAGAAAGCTGCTCTCAAAGCCACGGAAGCGGGTGTTCCAGCCCAGGAATCCGATGCCGCGAGTAGCCATATAATCGGCGAGATAGTGCTCAGAGAAGTCGATCTGGTAGTGGGTGGCGATCATCGCGACCTTCGGCTTGCGGCCGACGCCTCGGTGATACACCCCTTGGCACGGGTGTCCGCCCGCACCGGCGCGCCGGGCGGTCGGCGATGGCAGTCCGATGAATTCGCGGATCACCCCGGGCGTGCCGGTGGTGCGAGTCACCGCGGGTGCACCTCCCGGTAGTAGCTGGCTCGGTAGAAGATGTTCGCCACCGTGTCGATGCGGGTTCGATCATCGGGTGCGCCGGAAGCCCTTTCGGTAATCAAAAAGGTGGGGATCGCGCACATTTCGGCGCAGTACTGGGCGAAGGCTTCGTCGCGGAACTGCAGCGCCGGTTCGCGGACCATCGCCTCTTTGCAGGCCCGGATGCCTTTGCGGGCAATAACTGTCCGAGCGGCCGCATCGATGGCGGCCTGGGTATGGCGGCCCCGGTCGGCCGGTGACTGAGCACGCCGGGTCGGCTGCTCGGACACGGTGGACACCGGAGAGCCCCCTTCGTCTAACGGTGAGACGCCGTGGCCCCGGCAACGTCGCAACCCCTGGAACAGAACTGAATCTGATGTTAGGTTCAGATCCGGATCTCTGCCACGGAACCAGCGACGCGCAATGCCGACGGACGGGAGCCGCGAAATGATCAAGCCGCACAACACCAACTCCGAGTTCGAACTCGGCGGGATCAACCACGTCGCGCTGGTGTGTTCGGACATGGCCCGCACGGTGCACTTCTACACCGAAGTCCTGGGCATGCCGTTGATCAAATCGCTCGACCTGCCCGGGTACGCCGGCCAGCATTTCTTCTTCGACGCCGGCAACGGCGATTGTGTCGCGTTCTTCTGGTTCGCTGACGCGCCCGACCGGGTGCCGGGGCTCTCGTCGCCGGCTGCAATCCCCGGCATCGGCGAGATCACCAGCGCGGTCAGCACCATGAACCACTTGGCGTTCCACGTCCCGGCCGAGAAGTTCGACGACTATCGCCAGCGTCTGAAGGCCAAGGGTGTCCGGGTCGGCCCGGTGCTCAACCACGACGAGAGCGAGATGCAGGTCTCTGCCGCGTTACATCCCGGTGTCTATGTGCGGTCGTTCTATTTCCAGGACCCCGACGGAATCACGCTTGAGTTCGCCTGTTGGACCAAGGAATTCACCGCGACTGATACGCGGGCCGTACCGCGGACGGCAGCCGACCGTCGTATCCCGGCCGCCCACTAGCCACCGCGCGGGGTTCAATCGCGGTACAAGCTCGGGTCGGCGAGCTCGTCGAGCAGCGACGCAAGCTGGTCGATCAGCTCATCGGGATCGAGCCGTACTGCACCGGCGAGCCAGGCGCTGATCGTCTGCGCCACCCCACCGACCACGAAATGCGCGGCTGCCTTGATCCGGTCGTTTTCCGGTACGCGCAATGCGTTCTCGACGTGACGGCCGGAGAGCATTGCGAACAATGCGCTGGATTCGACACGCTTGCGCACCAGCACGGCGTTGGCCAGCTGCGCGCTGAACAGCAGACGGCCCACTCGGGGGTCGCCCCCGATGGTCCGCACGATGTTGGCCATACCGGCGCGGGACTGCTCCTCCGGCGGCGCAGCCGCCACCGCGGCCTGGGTCGTCGCAGCCAGGTCGGCAATCACCCAGTCGAACACCGCTGCGACGAATTCGTCCTTGTCGGCGAAGCTTTCGTAGAAGTACCGGGCGGCCACACCGGCCCGGCGACAAATGCCGCGCACGGTTAATTCCGGGGCGTCGCCACCTAGCAGGTCGAGACCGGCCGCCAGCAACTTGGTCCGGCGACTTGCCAGGCGGGCGGCGGCCTCGACCCCGCGGTACGGCCGCCGTGCGTTGGTCGTCGCGGGGGCTGAAGCCATGAACCCCATCTTGACATCGGTCCGAGCCGGGCTGCAATATCAGGAAACACGCGTTCTCACAATTAGCGGGTAGGTATGCGATGACGGTCAGCGAGCCAATCAGGCATGTCGAGCGCCTGATCAGCGATTCGCCCAGAGCCCGGATGGCGCGCCGCCAGACCCGGCGAGCAGTCCGTCTCGACGACGGTTTGATGGGGATGGCGCTGCTGCTTGGCCCGGCCAACGTGATCATGCAGCTGGCGCGGCCAGGCGTGGGCTACGGCGTCATGGAGAGCCGGGTGGACAGCGGCCGGATCGACTTGCATCCGATCAAGCGGGCCCGCACAACTTTCACCTACCTGGCGGTGGCCATGGCCGGCACCGACGCCCAGAAGGCGGCGTTTCGCCGAGCGGTGAACCGTGCGCATGCCGAGGTTTACTCGCTGCCCGACAGCCCGGTTGAGTACAACGCGTTCGACCCGGACCTGCAGATGTGGGTGGCGGCGTGCCTCTACAAAGGCGGGGTCGACTTCTATCGGATGTTCGTCGGCGAGCTGGACGACCAGGACGCCGACCGCCATTACCGCGAAGGCATGGTGCTCGGCAGCACGCTGCAGGTCCCGCCGGAGATGTGGCCGCCGGATCGTGCCGCGTTCGATCGTTACTGGCAGGGGCAACTGGACAAGGTCCACATCGACGACAGCGTTCGCGAGTATCTGTATCCGATTGCGGTGGGCCGGGTACGCGTCGTGGTCCTCCCTGAGCCGCTGCGCCGGCTTCCGGAACGGGTCGCGCTGCTGATCACCACCGGCTTTCTGCCGCAACGCTTTCGCGACGAAATGCACTTTTCGTGGGACGCCGCCGCGCAGCGGCGCTTCGACCGGCTGATCGCCGTGCTACGGACGGTGAACAATGTGATGCCGCGGTTCGTCCGGCGTTTCCCGTTCAACGTGCTGCTGTGGGACCTGGATCGACGGATCAAGGCCGGCCGCCCATTGGTGTAGCCGGGCTCCGCCGGTGATTCCGGTGCCAATCCCTAGGTGGCCGAAGCTGGCCAGGCCGCTGGCGACGCACCCCCAGAACGAAGTCGTCGAGCTGCGGATACCCCCTACCCGGACAGGGTCTTGTTCTACGACAGCGCGTCGTATTGAATATCGTCGTGGCTGGATCGGGGGACAACAACGTGCTGTTGGGCGCGCGTAGGGTCGGTTGCCGTGCGTACTGATAACGACAACTGGGACATCACTACAAGTGTCGGTTCGACCGCGTTATTCGTGGCCACCGCTCGAGCATTGGAGGCGCAAAAGTCAGACCCGTTGGCCATCGACCCGTTTGCCGAGGTGTTCTGCCGTGCGGTGGGAGGTAATGCCGCCGACGTACTGGACGGCAAGGACCCCGGACACCAACTCAAGGCGCCCGACTGGGGCGAGCATTTCGTCACCTTCCAAGGTGCCCGCACGAGGTACTTCGATGCCTACTTCCAGCACGCCGCCGATGCGGGCGTGCGGCAGATCGTCATCCTGGCGGCGGGTCTGGACTCCCGCGCCTACCGGCTGCCCTGGCCCGACCAGACGACGATCTTCGAGCTGGACCGTCCGCAGGTGCTCGATTTCAAGCGTGAGGTGCTCGCCGAACAGCGGGCTAAACCCAACGCCGAGCGACGCGAGGTTGCCATTGACTTACGTGGGGACTGGCCGCAAGCGTTGCGGGACAGCGGATTTGATGCTGCCAAGCCGTCGGCGTGGATTGCCGAAGGTCTGTTGATCTATCTCCCGGCCGCCGCCGAAGAGCAGCTGTTCACCGGAATCGATGGGCTGGCCGCCCCGGCCAGTCATGTCGCGGTTGAAGACAGCGCGCCGATGGCGTCGGACGAATTAGAGACTGGCATCGAGGAAGAACGTGCGGCTCGCGCGGAGGGTGACGAGCGGCTGTTCTTTCAGCTGGTCTACAACGAGCGGCATTCTCCGGCCGACCAGTGGTTTGGTGCGCACGGCTGGACCGCTGAAGCTACCCGGTTGGCCGACTATCTAAGCGAGCTGGGCCGGCCGGTTCCCGGACCTGACGACGAGGCCGGACCGATGATCGCCCGCAACACTTTGGTGAGGGCCGTCAAGAGGTGAGACGCGGATGCCGTACAGTCTCCGGTTAATGACATTCATTTTCATTAAGCGGCACTGTGACCCTGGTCCGCCGACGGAGACCACTGCGTCCCGCCGGCGTCCCGGGGGCGGCTACAAACAAGCGGTTATGCGGACTGAGCTGCAGCGGTGGGGTGGCCTGGCCGTCCCGCACAGGGTCCGTCAATCGGCCGGATCCGTGGTCTCGACACTTAGCTTATGCAATGCTAACTTCAGCCGGGGTTAGCTTAGGCAACACTATGTTCACAATGGGAGGCGGAGGCGTGGAAACCGCTGACACCGGCATGATCGCAACGCGGTCGACGACGCTCCGGGTGGATGACGACGTCACGAGCCGATTCGCGACCTGCTGCCGGGCGCTTGGGCTGACTGTCTATGACCGCAGGCGTCCGGCAGACCTGGCCGCCGCGCGATCCGGGTTCACCGCGCTCACCCGGATCGCTCATGACCAATGCGACGCTTGGGTCGGGCTGGCCGCCGCCGGCGATGCGTCTACCCATGTGCTGGAGGCGATTTCGCGTACGGCGGCGACGGCGGGGGTATTGCAGCGCCACGTGGAACTCGCGCCGGACGCCATGGGTTTCCACTACGACAGCGGTCTCTATCTACGGTTCCGCGCGACCGAACCCGACGATTTCCACCTCGCCTACGCCGCCGCATTGGCAGGCGAGGGTCAATTCGCCGACGCGCACAAGCTGGCCGTCGACGTCACCCAGCGTCGACCCAACTCGCGGGAGGCCCGCTGGGTCGCGGCCACCATCCACTACCGGGCCGAACGCTGGGCGGATGTGGTCAAGCTGTTGTCGCCGATCGTCAACGACACCGGTCTCGACGAGCACTTCGGGCACGCTGTCAAGATCGCGCTGGGGGTAGCGCTGGCACGGCTGGGCATGTTTGCTGCGGCGCTGTCTTATCTCGAGGAGCCCGACGGACCGGTCGCGGTGGCCGCGGTGGACGGTGCGCTGGCCAAGGCGCTGGCGCTGCGTGCCGACGGTGACGAGGACACCGCCCGCGAGGTACTGCAGGACCTCTACGCCGCCAACCCGCAGAACGCCCAGATCGAAGAGGCGCTGACGGATTCCAGTTTCGGGATCGTGCCCACCACCGCGGACCGCATCGCCGCGCGCATCGACCCATGGGACCCGGCCACCGAGCCCCGGCCCGGCGATTTCGTCGACCCCGGAGCCCAGGAGCGCAAGGCCGTGCTGCTGGCCGAGGCAGAGCGCGAGCTCGGTGAGTTCATCGGCCTGGAAAAAGTCAAAGACCAGGTAGCGCGGCTCAAGAGTGCGGTCGCGATGGAATTGGTGCGCAAGGAGCGCGGCCTGGAGGTCGCCCAGCGCACCCACCACCTCGTCTTCACCGGGCCGCCCGGAACCGGCAAGACCACCATCGCCCGCGTCGTCGCGAAAATCTATTGCGGCCTAGGCCTTTTGAAGAAAGAAAACATCAAAGAGGTGCACCGCGCCGACTTGATCGGCCAGCACATCGGGGAAACCGAGGCGAAAACCAACGCGATCATCGACAGCGCGCTGGACGGTGTGCTGTTCCTGGACGAGGCCTACGCCCTGGTTGCCACCGGCGCCAAGAACGACTTCGGTCTGGTGGCCATCGACACGTTGCTGGCCCGGATGGAGAACGACCGCGATCGGCTGGTGGTCATCATCGCCGGCTACCGCGCCGACCTGGACCGGTTCCTGGACACCAACCAAGGTCTGCGGTCGCGGTTCACTCGCACCATCGACTTCCCGTCGTACCAGCCGGCCGAGCTGATCGAGATCGCCAACTTCATGGCGAAGCGGCGCGACAGCGCCTTTGAACAGCCCGCGCTGCACGACCTGGAAGCATTGTTCGGGCATCTGGCCGATATCACCAAACCCGATACTGCGGGTGTGGAACGCCGCGGTCTCGATATCGCGGGCAACGGCCGGTTCGTCCGCAACGTCGTCGAAAAATCGGAAGAGGAACGGGAATTCCGGTTGGACCACAGCGAACACGCACAAACCGGTGAGTTTACCGACGAGGAGCTCGTGACGATCACCGCAGCCGACGTCGCCCATACCGTGCCGCAGCTGCTTGAAGGCCTCCGCCTGGAGATGCCGGCATGACCGGCCGCGCTGCCGACGATGAGCGGCGCTCTTTCGCTTCGCGCACCCCCAGCAACGACAATCCCGACAAGGTGGTCTATCGTCGCGGCTTTGTCACCCGTCACCAGGTGAGTGGCTGGCGGTTTGTGATGCGGCGCATCGCCTCGGGTGTCGCCCTGCACGACACCCGGATGCTGGTCGACCCGTTGCGCACCCAGACGCGTGCGGTGCTGATGGGCGTGCTGATGCTGATCACCGCGCTGGTGGGCTGCTTCGTGTTTTCGCTGATCCGCCCGAATGGGTCGACGGCCAACAACCCGGTGCTGGCCGACCGGTCCACCGCCGCGTTGTACGTGAAGGTCGGCGATCAGCTGCACCCGGTGCTGAACCTGGCGTCGGCTCGGCTGATCGTCGGTCGGCCGGTGAACCCGACCACTGTGAAAGGCAGTGAGCTGGACAAGATTCCGCGTGGCAACCTGATCGGAATTCCGGGTGCGCCCGAGCGGATGGTGCAGAACACCGGCAAGGACGCCGACTGGACCGCGTGCGATTCCGCTACCGGTTCGGCCGCCGGGGTGACGGTGATTGCCGGAGCCCCCGACAGCAGTGGCACCCGCGCTGCGGCGCTGGGCGCGGGGCAGGCGGTGCTGGTACGCAACGCCACCAGCAGCTGGCTACTGTGGGACGGCCGGCGCAGCCGGATCGATCTGGGCGACCACTCCGTCACCAGCGCGCTCGGGCTGGGCAGCGACATACCGGCGCCGCGACCCATCGCCGTCGGCCTCTTCAACGCGATCCCCGAAGCGCCACCACTGTCCGTGCCGGTCATTGCGGGCGCCGGAAGCCCGCCGCGGTTCGGCCTACCGGTGCCCGCGCCGGTCGGTGCGGTCGTCCAAGCCCACGCGTTGGACGGCGCCGCAGTCAACAGCGTGCTCTACTACGCGGTGCTGCCCGATGGCCTGCAGCCGATCTCGCCGGTGCTGGCCGCGATACTGCGCAACTCCAACTCCTACGGCCTGGATCAGCCGCCGCGGTTGGGTGCCGATCAGGTCGCGAAGTTGCCGGTGTCGCGGGTGCTAGATACCAGTCGGTATCCCGGTCAGCGGATCAGCCTGGTCGACGCTGCCCGCGATCCGGTTACCTGTGCGCACTGGAGCAAGCCCGCCGGCGCGGCCACGAATTCGCTGACGCTGCTGGCCGGTTCGGCACTTCCGGTGCCGGAGGCAGTGCACACCGAAGATCTGGTCGGCGCCGGAACAGGCAGCACCGCGACCCGGGTCGCGATGGCGCCGGGGACCGGATACTTTACCGCGACGGTCGGCCAAGACGCGACTTCGCCGACTGCCGGGTCGCTGTTCTGGATCTCCGATACCGGCGTACGTTTCGGCGTTGACAACGAAGGAGGCGCCAGCGGGCCCGCGAAAACCGCTGAGGCTCTTGGCTTGAACCCGCCGCCGACTCCGATCCCGTGGTCGATGTTGTCGTTGTTCGCACCGGGCCCGACGCTGTCACGTGCCGATGCGCTGCTCGCGCACGACGGCCTGGCGCCAGATTCCCGACCCGGTCGTACTGCAGCGCAAGGGGAGAACCGATGAGCCGACTGATCTTCGAGGCACGCCGACGGCTGCCACCACCGACCAGCCGTAAGGGCACCATCAGCATCGAGGCGCCTCCGGAACTGCCCCGGGTGATTCCGCCGTCGATGTTGCGGCGGGCCCTGCCGGTGGTGATCGTGCTTTTGATCGTCGGCATGATCGTCGCGCTGGTGGCCACCGGCATCCGGCTGATCTCTCCGCAGACGTTGTTCTTCCCCTTCGTGTTGCTGTTGGCTGCCACCGCGTTCTATCGCGGCAGCGACAATAAAAACCGCACCGAGGAAGTCGACGCCGAACGGGCAGATTACTTGCGCTACCTGTCGGTGATTCGAGACAACATTCGGGCCCAGGCCGCCGACCAACGCGCCGCGGCCGAATGGTCGCACCCCGAGCCCGCGGATCTGGCCGCGATACCCGGCTCGCGGCGGCAATGGGAACGTGACCCCCAGGATGCCGACTTCCTGGTGGTGCGGGCCGGTCTGCACACCGCAGCGCTCGATACCGCATTGCGAGTCAGCGACACCGCCGATGAGATCGACTTGGAGCCGGTGTCGCACAGCGCATTACGCAGTTTGCTGGACACCCAGCGCACGGTCCGCGATGTTCCGACCGGTATCGACCTGACCAAGGTCTCGCGGATCACCGTGCTCGGCGATGCCGACGAGGTGCGCGCGGCACTGCGGGCCTGGATCGCGCAGGCGGTGACCTGGCACGATCCGACGGTGCTCGGGGTCGCCGTGGCCGCTTCAGATCTCGAGGCGCCGGAGTGGTCGTGGCTCAAGTGGTTGCCGCACGTCGATGTCCCCGGCGAACTCGACGGCGTCGGCCCGTCGCGGTACCTGTCCACCAAGCCCGACGAGCTGGCTGCTCAGCTCGGCCCGATGCTGGCCGACCGTCCGGCATTCACCGGCGGGCCGGCTGATGCGTTGCGGCACTTGCTGATCGTCGTCGACGATCCGGACTATGACCTGAACGCCTCGCCTCTCGCGGCCGGCCGCTCTGGGGTCACAGTCGTGCACCGATCGACCAAGGTGCCTCATCGCGAACAATATTCGGATCCCGAACGGCCGATTCTGCGGATCATCGGGGGGGTTGGCGGCGGCAGCCGAGCCGGCGCCATCGACCGCTGGCAGACCGGCGGCTGGCAGCGCTATATCGACAGCGTCGACCACCTGGGCGCCGACGACGCCAGCCACCTCGCGCGCCGGCTGTCCCGGTGGGACTCCAACCCGACGCACAGTGGCCTGCGGTCGACGGCCACCCGTGGCGCCACTTTCACGACGTTGCTGGGAATCCCCGACGCGTCCCGCTTGGATGTCCCGACGATGTGGGCACCACGACACCGCGATGACGAACTGCGGGTCCCGATCGGTGTCACCGCGACCGGCGAGCCGCTGATCTTCGACCTCAAAGACGAAGCCGAGGGCGGGATGGGCCCGCATGGATTGATGATCGGCATGACCGGTGCTGGCAAGTCGCAGACGCTGATGTCGATTCTGTTGTCGCTGTTGACGACTCACTCCGCTGACCGGCTGATCGTGATCTACGCCGACTTCAAGGGCGAAGCCGGCGCCGACATTTTCCGCAACTTCCCACAGGTCGTCGCGGTGATCTCGAACATGGCCGAGAAGAAGTCCCTGGCCGACAGGTTCGCCGACACGCTGCGCGGTGAGGTCGCGCGCCGGGAAATGATGTTGCGCGAGGCCGGACGCAGGATCCAAGGCAGTGCGTTCAACTCGGTGACCGAATACGAAAACGCGCGCGAATCCGGGGCCGCCGGCGCATTCGATCTGGCGCCGATCCCGACCCTGTTCGTGGTCGCCGATGAGTTCACCCTGATGCTTGCCGAGCACCCGGAGTACGCGGAGTTGTTCGATTACGTCGCGCGTAAGGGCCGCTCGTTCCGCATCCACATCCTGTTCGCTTCGCAGACGTTGGATGTCGGGAAGATCAAGGACATCGACAAGAACACCTCCTACCGCATCGGCTTGAAGGTGGCCAGCCCGGCCGTGTCACGGTCGATCATCGGCGTGGAGGACGCCTACCACATCGAATCCGGCAAGGAGCACAAAGGCGTGGGCTTCCTGGTGCCCGCTCCGGGCGCGGCGCCGATCAAGTTCCGCAGCACGTATGTCGACGGCATCTACGATCCGCCCCAGGCAGCGAAAACGCTTGTGGTGCATTCCGCTCCCGAACCAAAACTGTTCACCGCCGGCCGGGTGGAGCCCGATCAGAGCACGGTGATCAGCACGAATGGTCACCAGGAACCGGTTGGCCCGCCGCGCAAGTTGATCACCACGATCGGTGATCAGCTCGCGCGCTATGGTCCACGCGCACCGGAGTTGTGGCTGCCGCCGCTCGACGACGCGATCCCACTGAGCACGGTGCTGGCCCGCGCGGCGTTGCCCCGCGGCGAGTGGCGTTGGCCGCTGGGCGAAATCGACAAGCCGTTCGAGATGCGCCGCGACCCGCTGGTGTTCGACGCGCGCTCGTCGGCTGGCAATCTAGTGATTCACGGTGGGGCGAAGTCCGGGAAATCGACTGCCCTGCAGACGTTTATCATGTCGGCGGCGAGCCTGCACTCGCCCACCGAGGTGAGTTTCTACTGCCTGGACTACGGCGGTGGGCAGCTGCGGGCGCTGGAGGACCTGGCGCATGTCGGCAGCGTGGCCTCGGCGTTGGAGCCGGAGCGTATTCGCCGCACCTTCGGGGAGCTCGAGCAGCTGCTGCGGTCACGCCAGCAGCGGGAGGTGTTCCGCGATAAGCAGGGGCCGGATGACGGATTGGGCCAGGTGTTCCTGGTTATCGACAATCTGTATGCCTTCAGCCGGGATAACACTGATCAGTTCAACACCCGAAACCCGTTGCTGGCCAAGGTTACCGAACTCGTCAATATCGGCCTGGCCTACGGCATCCACGTGGTCGTCACCACCCCCAGCTGGCTGGAGGTGCCGCTGGCCATGCGGGACGGCCTTGGGCTACGTCTGGAGCTGAAGTTGCATGACGCACGCGACAGCAACGTGCGGGTGGTCGGTGCACTGCACCGTCCGGCCGAGGCGGTGCCCGCCGACCAACCGGGTCGCGGTCTGACTATGGGCGCAGAGCACTTCCTGTTCGCAAAACCCGAACTGGATCACGTTTCGGCGATCAACGCCCGCCATCCCGGCATCACGGCGCCGCCGGTACGGTTGCTGCCGACCAACCTGGCACCGGCCACGGTCGGTGCGACGTATCGGGGCGCCGACCGGGTCGTCATCGGCCAACGCGAAGAGGACTTGGCCGCGGTCGAACTCGACTTCGCTGACAATCCACTACTGATGGTGCTGGGCGACACCAAATCCGGTAAGACCACGCTGTTGCGCCACATCATCCGCACCATTCGCGACAACTCCACCGCCGACCGCGTCGCGTTCACGGTGCTGGATCGCCGGTTGCATCTCGTCGATGAGCCGCTGTTCCCGGACAACGAATACACCGCGAATGTCGATCGGGTGACCCCGGCGATGCTCGGCTTGTCGGCGATCATCGAAAAACGGCAACCACCGGCAGGGCTCTCGGCGGCCGAGCTGACCGGCTGGTCATACGAGGGGCACACCCACTACCTGATCATCGACGACGTCGATCAGATACCGGATGCTCCGGCGATGAGCGGGCCGTTCGTCGGACAGCGGCCATGGACCCCGCTGATCGGGCTGCTGGCCCAAGCAAGCGACCTGGGACTGCGGGTGATCGTTACCGCACGCGCAACAGGTGCCGCGCACGCGCTGATGACCAGCCCGTTGCTGCGCCGGTTCAACGACCTGCAAGCCACCACGTTGATGTTGTCGGGCAACCCGGCCGACGGCGGGAAGATCCGCGGTCAGCGCTTCGACCGGTTGCCCGCAGGTCGCGCAATTCTGTTGGGCGACAGCGACACACCGACATATGTGCAGTTGGTCAATCCGCTCGTCGACGAAAGTGTGGTCGTCGATGGTCGCTGAGGTTTTCGAAGGTTAAAGGGAAGGGAGTACCTACCATGACGTTGCGAGTCGTCCCGGAAGGCCTGGCCTCAGCCAGCGCCGCCGTGGAAGCGATCACCGCCCGGCTGGCGGCTGCGCATGCTGACGCGGCCCCACTGATTACGGCCGTCGTTCCGTCGGCGGCCGATCCGGTTTCGCTGCAGACTGCAGCCGGGTTCAGCGCCCAGGGCAGTGAGCACACCGCGGTGGCGGCCGAAGGTGTGGAAGAACTCGGTCGCGCCGGGGTCGGTGTCGGTGAGTCCGGCGCCAGTTACGCCGCCGGTGACGCCGCCGCCGCGGCGACGTACCTGGCCCGCGGCTGACCGATGACCGCGCCGGTGTGGATGGCTTCGCCGCCGGAGGTGCATTCGGCACTTCTCAGCGGTGGTCCTGGACCAGGGTCGCTTTTTGCGGCCGCTGGGGCGTGGACCTCGCTGAGTGCTGAATATGCCTCGGCTGCGGGTGAACTCACCACGCTCTTGGGCGCGGTACAGGCCGGCGCGTGGGAAGGTCCCAGCGCCGAGGAATATGTCGGCGCGCACGTGCCGTATCTGGCGTGGCTGACGGAAGCCAGCGCCAACAGCGCCGGGGTGGCTGCTCAGCACGAGCTGGCGGCGGCGGCCTACACCGCCGCGTTGGCCGCGATGCCGACGCTTCCGGAGTTGGCCGCCAATCACGTCATCCACGGCGTGTTGATTGCAACGAATTTCTTTGGCATCAATACGATTCCGATTGCGCTCAACGAAGCCGACTATGTACGGATGTGGGTCCAGGCCGCCACCACGATGGGCACCTATCAGGCGGTTTCCGGGTCGGCGTTGGCATCGGCGCCTCGCACGACGTCGGCGCCGCCAGTGCTGAAAACCAATAGCGTGTCAGCGGCCGCGTCGGACCCGACGTCGTCGGGAAACTTCTTCACCGACATGTTCAACCAGCTGACCCAGCTCATTCAAGATCCGTCCGGGGCGATCTCGGCCATCATGGCCAACCCGAGCGCCTGGTTCCCGCTGTTGTTCTTCATCGGATACGAGGCGTTCTTCATCCCGTTCGGAAACACATTCTGGTCGATCGTGCTCAGCTCGCCGGCCTGGATCTTTCTCATTCTCGGCCTGGCCCTCAACGCGGCAGCTACCGCTGTGCCGGCGGCGATACCCGCGGCGGTCGGAGTGGCCGGAGTCTCCGCCGGAAGCGCCGCCGGATTGCCCGCCGCCGCGTTGACTTCGACCGGTGTCGCGGCCGCGACGACCGCCGGGTCGACATCGGCGGTCGGCAACGCGGTCGTAACCGCCCCGGCCGCCACACCTGCCGCCGGCTTCGCCTACATGGTGGGCGGTATCGGTCCCGACGGCGGGCCCGGGCCGACATTGATCGATCGCAAGGTCGATAAGGCGCCCGGCC
>Ga0335075_10007856_pt1 | contig 16375 bp, 15 predicted proteins | sample Lox_Sample_24_FD_206723 | JGI IMG/M metagenome (GOLD analysis project Ga0335075, IMG submission 206723) | Soil microbial communities from Loxahatchee National Wildlife Refuge, Florida, United States - Lox_Sample_2.4 | ecosystem: Environmental > Terrestrial > Soil > Wetlands | place: USA... | reverse complement strand
GATTCGGCTTGGTAAGAGGGAAGGACTCAATAAACTCCGATCCGTTGTTCTTTGTCAGGAACTCTTCGATCTGGGCGGTGCTTTTAATAGGGTAGTCCTGCGCCGATAGCAGGATCGCATAATCAAAGTGGAGTCCGGTCTGAACAGCAGCTTTCACGCACTCGATCATCGCCTGGGCGATGCCGAAGCTTCCCCAGTAGCAACGGATTCGCTGAGCAAGGATGACCTCAGGGTGCGTGGCGGCGTATTGATTCAAGGGCGCAAAAACGCCATCGGCGGCGCGCTTGTCGATGTGGATAACAAAAAACGCGCCGGAATCGCGAAGCGTGTGAATCAGGCGCAAGATCTGATCCGGGTCCCGATGACCCATGATGAGATAAGCCACTTTCATTCAGTCAACCTTGCAAAAACAGAAGTGATCGTTCATGGTGAGGGCAACGGGAAGCCGGGGAATCGCAAGAAGTATATCCTGCAGAAGCTGCAGTTCGATCTGATTCACGCGGGAGCCATGACGCATGCCGGGCAGTGGAATGATTGTGCTGACCGCTGGGAAAGTGCTGATATAAACATTTCACATCCGATTGCCTCCACCGGACCCGAGGAGAGTTTGATATTCAGATGACCGAGCGTGCAACCGACTACACAATGGTGCTGCCGGTTCGACATCGCCGCATCGACGAGACTCACGTCGCCGTTGAGAGCGCGTTTGCCGAACATCTGCGGATGATGCGAGAGAGGATAGGATCCGCAGCGGAGCAATTGGTGATTGCGTCACCCGGCATGTCTGTGCAGGCCTATGAGGCAGGAAAGCGGGGCTACGCGGTGATCGATGAGGTCACCGAGAAGATTCGCTTTCGCACTCTCTTCAATGAAGAGGAGACGCTCTCAACCGGCAGGAAGGTCAAGCTGCTTCCCTCTGTCATGCGATCTCTCCACGGACTGGCAAAGCGAAGCTTCTGCATTCACAGCGGATTGTCGTGGGATGTCTGGCTCCCATTTGAATTTGCCTCGATACTCTTCGGCATAGTTCTCAAGCGGCGAACCGTCTTTGTCGTCGATATTGATTATCGACACTCGGCTTATATGAGCTATCGCAACGGGGACTGGTCGCGTAAGAGTTATCTTGCCTGCAAATACGTCTACGATACGGCGCGCTCGCTGCAGGTGTGGCTGGCGGCAAGGTGTTGCTCGCTGGTCCTGCTGAAGGGCAAAAAGATGGCTCTAGACTTTGGCGCCGGCCGGCCTAATGTTAAGGCGTTCCTTGACGCATCGCACAGCCAGCGAAACATCATTCCCGCAAGCGAGGTCCAGCAGAAACTCGCGGTAGTGGGCGACAAGAGGCAGCCGCTGCGCCTTGTGTATTTTGGGCGCCTCACCGGATATAAGGGAATCGATCGCTGCCTGCGGGCAGCCGCACAAGCTCACGCAGCTGGAGCGAATATCACGCTGGACATTATCGGCGGCGGTGAGCAGACAGAGCCGCTGCGTAACCTGGCGCGTGATCTGGGCGCGGAAGGGTGGACGACCTTTCATGGCCCGATGCCATTCAATCAGGAGTTCTTCGCATTGCTGTATTCCTTCCATCTGCTGCTCGCTGCGCCGCTGCGCGAAGATACGCCGCGGAGCGCGCTGGACGCGATGGCCGCGGGCATACCGTACCTGGCCTTCGATACCTACTACTATCGGGAGCTGCTCGAGAGCGGCGCGGGGCGGGTCGTTCCATGGCCCGAGGTTGAAGCCATGGCGGAAATGCTTGTTCATCTCGACAGGGATCGGGATGAGGTCTCCGATATGGTTGCGGCAGCCGTGGCTTTCGCGCAATTGAATACGCAGGAGATCTGGCTGGAGCGGCGGTTGTCCTGGACGATGCACTCTGCGCTCGAAAATTCCCTCCCGCCAAAACAGTCTTCCTGAACTTTCCCCCCTAGCGCCTCCGCGTTTGAGCTAGAAAGTGAAAACTTCATGACAATCCGCTGACAGTCTCTGTTGAGGATTCCATTAGGCTTTGCGCAGGAGTTCTCAAAGATATGGAAGCAGTTCTCGAAGCTGTGGCGGATGAAGTGACGGGTGGCTTGATTTCCGGACCTGTCGCTGTCACAACGAAGGGGCGAAAGGTACGATCCCTTTTCGAAAGAGGGCAACTCACGGTCCGGATCGCCAGACTGGATGAGGCGAATGCGATCGCCTCACTAGCCCAGGCCATTTTCGATGGAAGGGACTATTTCTCACAGTCTAAATTCAAGAGCGCGGACGACATTGAAGATCTGATGGCACAGGGGAAGTTTCTATTAGCGGAAAAGGAGGATCGGATTGTCGGCTTCGCGTACCTGGAGCCACGACTCGAGGCCACTCGCCTGGACCTGATTGCGGTCTCTCCAGCACAGCAGCGCACAGGCATCGGCTCCCAGCTGCTGTACGCCGCGGAAAGGCTGAGCAGCAGCATGCACTGCCTCTTCATACATGTGCAGGTGATGAACCTGCATCGGGAGACAATCAAGTTCTGCCGTCGCCGCGGCTTTGTCGAATTCGGCATCGAAGCATTGGATCGGCATCAAGCGATCTCTCCGCACTGCCATATCGTAAAGATGTGCAAGCAACTTGATATGGAGCGGTTGGGATTCTAAGAATCCAATCCAGCGGGAGAGGGTTACAGCCGGTAGCTCCGCAAACGCGAACCTTCACTTTTGCGGATCAGCCGGCTGTTCATACTCGTCCCCACTGTAGGCGCGCGGGTCGCCGAGGCTGCCGGCGGGAGGCAGGTGACGGATGTAGAGAATCATCTGCCACATTTCCTCGTCGCTCAGGATTCCTTTTGACGCAGGCATCCCCGAGGGGAAGATGCCGTTCCCGATGATCCACTTCAACTGTCCGTCGGTATAGCTCTGAACTTCGCTGCCGGCGAGCGAAGGAATGGGTGGCGAGATTTTGGCGGCGAAGGGAACGCCGGTGTTCTGTCCATCGCGGCCATGGCAGACAACGCAATAATAGCCGAAGGTTTCCTGGCCGGCGTGGATGTTTTCAGCGGTAGGCGGCAAGGGGTTACGATCCTTCTTGCCGCCAACCGTGATGTGGTGTTTCGTCCATTGCACCGACTTCGTCTCGAAGCTTCCAGGAGGCGTAACACGGCATCCCGAAAGGCACACCGAAGCCAGAAGCGTTGTCAGGGCCAGATGCAAAGACGGTTTCATACGATTACTCGACCACGTGAACTACGAAGAGCATCGAGCCGTGTCCGGAACCGCAGAAACGACCGCATCTTCCTTTGAAGTCGCCGACCGCTTCCGGAGTCACGGTAACCTCTGTCACATGCCCCTTGGTTATCGCGCCGTTGATGTGGAGACCTTCCACCAGCAGGCTGTGGGGCACGTCATCCGAGGTAAGAGCCAGAGTGACGGTCTCCCCTTTTTTGAGAGTAATTTCCGCCGGCATGAACGAAAAACGCTTCGCGTGAATTTCTATCCGGTGCGTGGGTGCTTGGGCTGGGCTGCTTACAGAAATAAGGCCTACTACCAGGCATGCAAGCCAAAAACGGTACTTCATCTATACCTTCCTTATTGTCAAAAATTTCCTTGCTGATTCTCTTGTTGTGCCAACCTCCTGTGCCCGACCTTCTCGGTCTCACGGAGCGAGGTAGCGAAGAAGAGCCTTCTCGTCCTCGCTGGATAGCTTGGCGCGGACCCTCATGTGCATGACGATCGTGCCGGTGGTGCGCGGTGAAATGGCCATGGGTGGTTTATGGCAGCGTGCGCAGTTCTGCATAAATACCTGCTCGCCACTTTTCTGCGTAGAGCGTTCTGTGGTCTTTTGTGCCGCCGGTGCGGTCTGGGCGTCTGTGTCTGCGCGGGCAAACAATTCCATTCCGCTCAACCACGCGCCGGCAGCGAAGACACTAACGAGAACGGCGATCCTGAAGGGTGATCTGCGGTTCGTCATTTCACTTTCTCCCCGGCCATGCTGGCCATACAAATCGATAGGTAAAGCCAACGTTCCATAGGTTGGTATCCTTCGTTGAAGTAAAGTTGCGTTCGTAACTTGAGATAATGCGCCAGTTATCGCGAATGTAGTAGTTGAGGGCAACGCCTGGACGCTCTGTTTGAATTCCGGGCACCCCGTGTCCGCCGCCGTGATCGGGGAATGACTGCTGCATGCGGCCGGCAACCTGGACATTTTTGAAGAACCGGTTTGCCACCGGCACCTGGGAGAGCATGTAGTCCGCCTCTATCCAGTAGCCTTGTCCGTAGTAGCCATGGTCCCACTCGGCCTTGAAGTCGAGCGGTATCTGGGGCGGCTGCCAGGAAACGTAAGTAGCTTCGCTGTTCACGTTTCTTGGATCGTCGAGATAGCGCTGATAGGAAGTTCCTATTTCGAGGTGCTGCGGAGAGAAGTAGATACTGGAATCAAAGCCGGTGGCTCTCGAGGCGGCAAATTGGTATTTGTCGCTATGAGCCGAATAGTACGCGGAATATTGAATGCTGTACTTGTTATTTTCCACGGCAACGCCTCGCAGCTCGCCGCCTACACCGAAGCCGCTTGTCTGAAGCCCAATGGAGTAAGTGAGTGGAAGATTCTGGAAGGTTTCAATCCAGATAGGGTCAAGCCTCTCGGAAACCAGCCCGTAGGGAATTAGATATTTGCCGCCGACTGCCATCACGTGTGTATCTGCGAGCCAGTCGATCTGGGCGTAGTCCAGTTCCGAGAACACTTGTCCGGTGTAGTCGCCGTTTCCGTTGCGCCGGCTGAATGCCCCGACGAATTCCCCGCGGGCCTCGCCAAGAATATGGCTGCCGATAGGAACCAGGAGAACGGGATCTATTGCCGGTAACAAAGTGGGAGTGCCGCCGCTGATGCTATCAACGTAGCCGACAGCACCAGAAATAACGGGAACGTATCCGGCGTGAGTTGAAGGAGCATCAGTATCCTGCGCGCCGAGGTTCATAACGCAGAAGAGAAGACAACCTGCAAGTAACCATATCTTCATATCGTGATCGACTCTGTGTCCTGTTACGGTGATGAGTTCTATCGTGCTCTGCGGAGAATTGCGCCGCCTGTAAAGCATGCCTCTGCATGCAGCGTCGATAAGCCGAGTGTAGGTAGGCGCTGTCTGGCCCTTGCACACGCGATGTCATTCCTTTGTCACAGATCGCCGGGGCATGCGTTTTCGCGAGTTAGAAGGCTTATAAACGGCTTATGACACACGAATGGCATTTGCATGCGGCAATTTGTATTCTCGCGACCGAGCCGCAAATGTCATTCGAGGGGAGGTCAACATGCGAGTTTTGACCGATGAAGTCGTGTTAGCAATGGAGGATCTGCAGCCCACAGAGACTGCGGAGTCGTCGCTGCTGAAGAAGCTCGTGGTGCTCGCGAAGCACCGCAGACTTATTGGCTTCGGCACGCTGTTGTGTGGGCTGATCACCGCGGTGATCGTTCTGGTCATACCCGTGACTTACACGGCGTCAACGGTCATTCTGACGTCGCAAAGCTCGGCGGGCGGGGCCGCGGCAGCTCTGCTTGGACAGCTCGGTGGTTCTCTCGGTGCTCTTGCTTCTCTGGGAGGTGGAGGCGGCCTGTTCGGCAGCCAGACGGATACCTTCGTCGGTGTTCTAAGCAGCAGGACTGTGGCGGACGATATGATCGCTAGGTTCCGTCTTCAGAAGGTCTACCGGAAGCGAACGCTGGTGGACACGCGCAAAAGCCTGACCAAGCACACTCACATCGAAGGAACGAGAGGGTCGTTCATCCGCATTTCTGTGGACGACCATGACGCGCACAGAGCGGCGGATATGGCGAATACCTACGTGGAGGAGCTCTATCGCCTCAACCAGCAGCTTGCGCTGACCGAAGCTTCGCAGCGGCGGCTCTTTCTCGAAGGACAGGTGAATGCAGAAAAGGATCATCTCGCTGATGCCGAGACCGCCTTTCAGCAGTTACAACAGAAGACCGGAGTCATCCAGCTGACCGGACAGGCAGAGATGACGCTGCGCTCAATCGCACAAATTCGGGCGCAGATCGCGGTGGGTGAGGTTCAGCTCGAGGAACTGCGCACTACGGAAACCGACCAGAACAGCGACGTGCAACGGGTCGAAAGCGGGCTCGCCGCGCTGCGCGAACAATTAAGAAAAGCGGAAAGTAACAACGGATCTGGCGACGACTACTTCGTTTCTGCCGGACGCATACCGCAGGCGGGGCTCGAATATGTGCGCCGTATGCGTGACGTCCGTTACCACGAGGCGCTGTTTGAAACGCTCTCCAAGCAATATGAACTGGCACGGATTGAGGAGGCAAAATCACCTCCCGTGATCCAGGTGGTAGACAAGGCCATTGTTCTCGACAAGCGCTCGTGGCCGCCGCGAACGCTGCTTGTGCTGCTGGCGCTATTCAGTTCCTGTGTCCTGCTTTCCGGAGCGGTGCTGTTCAGGGAAATGTGGAACCGGGTTGCGGCTGAGCCGGAGAACGCGTCCCATATCATGACCCTCAAGAAGATGCTTCGACGAAATAACAGATTGGCATGAGTTCTCCGTTGCACCGTAGCGCGAAGAGCCGGGGCCGCCTGGCGGGGAGACTGCACACTGACGTGCTGGCCGTCGCAACGGGCGAAGGTTTCGCACGAGTGTGCAACCTTGTTCTTGTTGTATTTCTCAGCCGCACCTTTGGCGTTCGCGCCGCTGGAGCCTATGCAGTGGCACAGGCGCTCTTCCTGTATCAGATGAACGGGACCGATTTCGGCCTGCGGCAGACGGGCGCGCGGCTCGTCGCACGGAATCCGGGAAACATCGGGCACGTCGTCAAATTCGTACAGCGCCGGCGAGTTCTTCTCGCGCTTGTGACGATGGCGCTGGGGTTCTGGTACGGCATGGCAGGACCTGTCCCGCATGATGCGCGGCCGATGGTCAGTCTTTACGCATTGGCAATTCTGGGCTATGGACTCTCGGTGGACTGGCTCGCATGGGGAATGCAGCAGTTCGGGATCATGTCCGGATGGCGAGCACTTGTGTCGTTTCTGAGCGTAGGGATCACCGTCATTTGTGTGATGTTGTTTCACGCCGGACTACTCGCTGTTCCGCTTGCAACAGGGCTGGCCTATCTTGCCGCAGCGGCCTGGATCAGGGTGGCCTGGGCGAGAAACGTCATCCCGGCTAAGGCCAAATCAGATGAGCCAGAATCGGTGGGAGGATCAACGCTTGTAGATCTTCCTGATTGGAAATCGACGGCCATGCTGGGTGCGGCGTTGCTCATGTACCAGGCGTTTTATTCCATTGACACGATCATGCTCGGGGCCATGACCGACAGCTCGCAGACGGGCTTATACAGCGCCGCTTATCGATTGCTGTTGCTGGTGCTGGCCATCTATTACTTCGTCATGCAGGCAGCATACCCGCGGCTGGCGGCAATTCCCGAAGGCCAGCAACGCCTTCGCATGTTTGTCCGGCCGCTATCATTTGCGCTCGGTGCAGGAGTAGTCGCAGCGATGATCATGGCGGTCGCCCGAAAGGCGCTGATCCGGCTTCTTTTTGGTCCTGCATTTGCCGCCTCCGCTGCTCTGGCCGAGCCGCTGCTCTTCGCCATTCCTCTTGATTTCGTGACGTCGGTGTTGCTGACTGTTCTGGTCGCGTGGAATCACCCGCGGCGCGTCATTACCGCGACGGGAGCCGCAGTGGGAACCAACATTGTGCTCAATCTATTTCTGGTTCCACGCTACGGCGCTCGAGGCGCTGCTTATGCGACGCCGCTTTCCTACATCCCATTTCTGATGGTGCTCTTGTGGCAGCTCCATCATGCTTCGCGGCAACGGCGACCGGACGCAGCCGAGAGAGTTGCCTCCGCACTCGTCTCATAGACCGCTGATCAAAGATTGCTCGTCAAAAGATGCTGGTCAAGAGATTGCGGATCGAGGATTGCGGATCGGCCGCAACCAGCTCAGGTCCCATGCAGGCGCGGGCTTCTGAGGAAATGCAGCTTTGTCTTATTTGATCTTTGTGCCGGGCGATGCTTTCCAAAGACAGCAAGGAATACCGGGACGCTGATTCCGACGACAAACCAAACGATAAAGATACCCTGTCCAAAAAGGTCCAGACGCCATAGTTCAGTAGCGCCGTACAGGATTGCTCCACATGGCAACAGGAGGCTCGTTTTACCGAAAGACGCCAGCCAGGAAAAGACGAAACCCATGGAGCAGCAGACTAGGGCGATATAAGGCCAGGCAAGGTTCCCTACCCGCTCGTGAAGCTCGACGAAGGCAGAGTTTGTGGTGAGCAGTTCCTCTACATCGACATACTGACGATAGAGGCCGATTCGCCCGGGAGTAATCACATCAATTGCCCTCGCGTCTCCCAGAGCGACGTTAAAGGGCGAGCCCAGGTAGGTGACTATCTCCGAAACGCTTGCCTCAGTGAAGGAGAGATTGCGGTTTTCATAGAAATTTCTGTTTCGAGAGGAATTGATAAAGGACAGTATCACGAAGAGAAGGGTGGCAAAGACAGCGACCTTCACAAGGCTAAGCTGAATTTTTTGCTTTCCGTAAGTCAAGAGAAACATCGACACGACCAGCGTTGCGATGAGGATCAGGCGGGAAGAGATAAGTACACCGGCGCCAAGCATGAAAATGTTGGCAACATTGAGAAACGTTACCTTCCGGAATTTCACGGTTCGGTAGATAGCCAGAGACGCGGAATAGAGGACCAGGTATCGCAGCGAAGGAATCCCGGCGCTGTAGCCCTCATAGAGAGTGTTCTTCAGGCGGTTTCCCTGTCCAAGATAGAGATAAACAGCAGCTTGTAGAAGCGGCAGGGCGGTGAAAATCTTCAGAAAAGTGTAAACAGTGCCGATCGCGCTGAGGAGCGTAAACAGCCGGTAGATGGGTAGAGAATCGAGTTGCGGGATGTTTGTGGCTATCCGCCGCCTTGCGGAGAATGCTGCTCCGAGCTGTTGCCCTAGCACGAAGCTCGTAAAGATGAGCAGGTACCACGAAAAGAGAATGAAGCAAGCGAGCAGCCCTGGCTGTTCGGCAACCGTGAAGCCTTTGCGCAACACGCCGAAATCGGGGCAGAGCCACGCGCAGAAGCTCAGCATGACGGCAAAGATAGCCATGCCTGAAGGGCGGCTAATATGCGCAATGGGGATCTTCAGTTTCATTGCCACGTGCCTCCTCTTCTATCGAGAGCGACAGATGAAAGGACCGAGGCGTGGGCGGCTGCAGCCCGATCGCCGGAGTACCCGGCCGCTCGTTTGATGCCGGCTGCGGAGAGGCGCTCACGCAACTCACTCGAATCAACCACCTGTTCGATGGCCGAGACCATCGCTTCGGCTGATTGCGGTGGGAAAAGGATAGCGCCATCGCCGGCAACTTCGGGCAACGACGCAGCATTGGAGCATGCGACAGGGGTTCCGCAGGCCATAGACTCGACCACCGGGAGACCAAAGCCTTCCTCAAAAGACGGGATCACGGTCATTACAGCCGCGGAGTACAGCGAAGCGAGCGAATCATCTGAGACTGCATGGAGACAGTGCACGCCGGGCATGTTGATGAGTGGCAGCAGCCTTGCATCTATTTGCGACGCCTTCGTTTTTCGGGGTAGGACGAGAACGAGGCCGGGTATGTCGCGGCGCTTCGCGCAGAGGATCTGATAGGCGCGCAGCAACGTTATCAGGTTCTTGTGCGGCGCCATCGAACCAACGAAGAGGATGTAGGGCGCGGAAAGACGGTAGCCTTTCCGCACTCGTTCCTCCGCTTCTTGCCGGACCTGTGGTCGGAAGACCTGACTCACAGCACAGGGGATGACGGAGATCTTATCCGGATTGGCTCCAAGGCGATCGACGAGGGTTTGCCGGGTGTATTCCGAGGGGGTGATGACGCGAGCGGCGCGAGCGCAGGCGAGCCGCAGCATGAGTTCCGCATACAGCCGGGCATGCAGCCTGTTTCGATACGCAGGAAAGATCAGATGGGTGAGGTCGTGAATGGTGACAACAATTGGGCCGTGACGGAAGATGGGAACGTTGTAGTGCGGTGCGCAGAAGATGGATGCGTCACGCGCGACGAAAGGTAACTGTGCCTGTTCAGTGATCGAGTAAATGCTGCAGCTCATCACGAGTACGCGATCGCACAGGGGCGTGATCGATTCCACGTGAGCGGGCATAGTAATGCAGGTGAGCAGCGTCTGCGGAAGCTTCCGCTTCAATTCCTGCAACAGGGTGAGCGTGTACCTGCCGATTCCCGTGCGCAGCCATCGAGCATCGATAACGACTTCACGGGGATAGCTCACCGGTATGCCTCAAGTTCGTGAGTAAGAGATGGAGTCCTGAGCGCCGCGTCGACCACTCTTTGAAAGCTGTAACAGAAGACCTCGGCGCTAAAGCGGCTTGCGCGCTCGCGGATGGTATGAGGCTGGAAGCAATACTCACTGGCTTCGAAGCGAAGAATGGCGTCGGTAACGGCCATCGGGGTCTGCTCGTAGAAGAAAAGACCTGAGTCCTGGGGACAAGGCGCGGTGATGTCGATACACCCAACAGATTCGAGCGCTCCCCCTTTGCCGAAAGCGATTACAGGTCGTCCGCACGCCTGCGCTTCGACAATGGCCATCCCGAAGTCTTCTTCAGCGGCGAAAAGAAATGCGCGGCAATTCGCGTATTCGTCCCACAGCGTTTGCTCATCGACATTGCCCAGAAACTGAATAGTGTTGCCGGCCAACGCGCGAAGCCGAGCTTCTTCGGGTCCTGTACCGATGATGCGCAATTCGCGGCCGAGGAGATTACATGCCTGGATCAACAGATCGATGCGCTTGTATGGCACCAGGCGCCCCACGGTAAGGTAGGCACGCCGTGGCGCGCGGCTGAAAAAAGCGCGAGTCATGTCAACAGGCGGATAGATGACCGTACTATCGCGCCCGTAATACTGACGAATGCGTGCCGCGACATAACTGGAGTTGGCAACGAACTCTGTTACACGCTGCGCGGCGCGCTGATCCCACGAGCGCACATAATGCGCAGAGAGGCTGAAGACAGACCGGGAGAGCGGGCTCATGCTACTGCGGTAGTGATGATACTGGTCCCATAAGTAGCGCATGGGCGAGTGGCAGTAACAGATGTGAACCGTGGATGGTGAGACGATGATGCCTTTCATCGGCCCGCTGTCAGAGCTGAGCACCAGGTTGTACCCGCTGAGATCGAGCTGCTCGACGGCCAGAGGATACAAGGGCAACAGATGGCGATAGACCCGCGAAGCGTTCGGAGCTCGATTGAGGAACGAGGTCCGCAGCGAGCGATGGCGAAGACTCGCGGGAAGGTTATCCCGATCCGCGACCAGCGTGAAGAGATCCGCACCTGGGTACATCGACGCCAGGACTTCAGCGACTCGTTCGCCGCCTCCCTGAGACACAAACCAGTGATGGACTATGGCAACTCGCACGGAATGAGTACACCCTTACATGCCTTGCGGCAAAGATATTGGCATAACTGGATTACTGTAGCGAGTAGCGGAAGCACGGTTGTCGGGGCGGGGTCGTGAGATTGTCAGACCTTTGTAAAATACGCCGCCGACCAGGGCGACACTTCACTTATGCGAAGGTCGAGGGTCGTATTCGTGAGTCTTCCGGCTCAGATGCAGGAGTCGTTCCCGGCAGGGAAAGGACGAAGGTGGTGTGTCCGGGACGCGAATCCTCAAGATAGACGCGGCCTCCATGCTCCTGCGCGATTCGGTTCGCGATCGTCAATCCCAATCCGATGCCGCGTCGTTTGCCGTCGCTCACGAAAGGCTCGAAGAGGGTCTCCCGGATAGCGATGGGAACGCCCGGTCCGGTGTCAGTAATGCGCAGTTCGATGAGGAGCGATGTGTCGGTCAGGCTGACCTTCACCGCTGCGGGAGGCTCGCCGGTGCGTGCAGCCTGCGCTGCATTGATGAGCAGGTTGAAGATCGCCCGCTCGATCATTCTTGCGTCCACCCGCCCTTCGCTCGGCGGGAGATTTTGCACCTGAATCGCCACTCCCTGGGCTTCGGGATGAACTTTGATTAAACCGACGGCACGCTCTATCAAAGCGCCATACGACTCATGTGTCGGATGAAGGGATTTCCCTGTGCGGCTGAAGACAAGCAATGACTCCAATACATCCGTCATTCCCTGAACCGCGAGCTGCACATCCATCATGAGCTCGTCTCTTTCCGCCGAAGGTGTCGCGGGGTTGCTGAGGAACTCGGCATTTGCGTAGATCGACGAGAGGTAATGACGCAGGTCATGGGAGATAGAACTTGCCATCCGTCCGATGACAGCCAGGCGCGCCGACTCAACGAGCTCCTGTTGCGAGCGGCGCAACTGATTCCGCATGGTGTCAAAGGCGATGCTCAGTTCTCTCAGCTCCTTTGCGCCTCCGCCGGTAAGCCGATAATCGAAGTTGCCTGATCCGAGAGCCCGCGCTCCGGCCAGCAGCTCGTCGAGAGGGCGCGTGATGGTGCCGGAGATATAGAGCGCGAGCAACATGCTGACGACAAGAACGATCGATCCGAGGGCGAGCAGCAACCGGTTCAGCCGCATTGCGAAGGCGCTGGCCTGATCGTAAGACTTGAGCACGAGCAGGCGAACTGGAACATCGGATAATGTGGCGATGGGGACTGACGTGGCGAGGTAGTGTTCCTTGCCCAGCCAAAGATCCCGCTCGCCCGCGCCGGCGGCGATGGCTTCGCCCTGCCGTTGCAGCTCAAGGTTGTGCTGGGCATCGAGCGTGCTGGAGACAATCCTGCCGGCGGCCAGAAATATCACATCAGCCGCCGCGGCCTCACGCACCTGACGGCTGACGCGATCGTCAATGGAGTAGCCGGCAATGACGAATCCGAGGGGCGCGCCGGTGACTTCAGGCCCGAAGAACAGCGGACGGAAGGATACCTGGTAAACCCGATGATTGCTTAGCAGATATCGCTGGTCAGAATGCGAATCCATCAGGCGTTTCAACTGCAGTTCAAGGTCATGGCCGTCCGGAACGCCGGCAGTGTCATAGACGGCAGCCACAGTGCCGGACGTGTTGACGAGGGCGAAGAGGTCGCTGCCGCTTACCTTCCAGAATTCGGCGCCTCCATCCTGAATCGTCTTCAGATCGTGCGTAGTCATCAGGGCCTTGAGACTTGGAAGGTCTGCAAGAAGCGCAACTTCGCGATCCAGAAACTCCTGTCTCTGCCGCTGAATGTTCTGGAAGGTAGCGGTGGAGTGAAGCAGGTCCGCAGCGAGATTGGTGCGAATCTGAGTTTGCAGGCTGCTGCGGATAACGATGAGACTCATGACAGTCAGGCCGCAGGAAAGAGAGAGTAAAGAGAGAAGCAAGATCGTCCGCATCCGCATGGTGTTCTCTCTCACGCGTCGAATCTGACGCTCATTGGGCCTGGCCGACGAATTTGTAACCCATGCCGTGCATTGTCCGAATATGCTTCGGGTTGGATGGATCGGCTTCGAGTTTCTGCCGCAGTTTCAGTATCTGGTTATCTACAGTACGCGTAGAAGGATAACAACTGTAACCCCAGACATGATTCAGGAGCTCTTCACGGGACAATACGCGTTCCGCATTTTCGAGCATGAACTTGAGCAGCCGAAATTCGTGAGCGGTAAGCGTCACCTGTTCTCCGTCCCGTGTGGCTTCCATCTTCAAGAAGTCGACGGTAACCCTCCCGAAGGAATATACCTTCACCGGCCGCGGCGCGGCTATACGGCGAATGGCAGCCTGGACCCGCGCGAGCAGCTCACGGGGGCTGAAGGGCTTTGTGACATAATCGTCGGCTCCCAGCTCGAGCAGCAGAACCTTGTCGCTGACCTCGGAAATCGCGCTCAGCACGATAACTGGGACGTTAGGAAAGGCGCGTTTGAGACCCTTGCATAGATCCTTTCCCGAGGTACCGGGCAACATAAGATCCAGAATCACGATTTCAGGCGCCGGGCCTTTCATCGCTTCCTGCGCTTCCTTGCCATCGTGTGCGGCTTTTACCTGAAAGCCATCGGTAACAAAGAGACGATGCAATACCTTTTGAATACCGGGGTCGTCTTCAATCACAAGTATCATTTCTTGCCTATTCGCGGAGAACCCGTGAACATCGCCGTTCTCACAGATCTATTTTCCTCTTTGAGAAGGCCGCCCGTCCAAAGTTCGATCCGGAAATGACAATTCACTGACAATCATCTCGCAATATTGTGACTTCATGGAGAGAGCGAGTTATCAGGCAGAGAAGAGCAAAAATCCAAACGCAGGGGATCGTAACCCGTCGAAGGCCCCGGCCGTGGCAGTGACAGTTCCCGTCCACAGATCGCCGGCGGCCGTCCCATACTTATGGAAGTCTCAGAGAATAGCTGGCGTACTGGAGCGCGCAGAAGCCGGTCGACTCCGTCGATAGAAATCCATTCCATTCCCTGCTTCAGAACCTCTGGAACTCGATCGGTAAGCGCGGGAGAGAGCAGCACGATTCTTCCACCTTCCATGACCAGGTCAAGGTCACGCCATGAGAGCTGAACCAGCGTTTCGGCAGGCATAAGCTGCCGGTCGCGCGTGACGATCAGATCGGCCTTGGCGCCGGCGTCGAGGCTGCCTTCTCCTTGTGTGAGCCTCAAGAGATGCGCCGCCCGGGTGGTGACCATTTCGTAGATGCGTGGAGCGGGAACACCGATCGTCGCATGGGCAAGTTGGATCTCGTCGAGAAGATCGCCGGCCGCGGTGAGTGGTGAATCTGTTCCCAGAGCGATGTTGGGAAAACAAGAGATCTGATCGACGCTCAAGGTTCTTCCCAGCGTGTACAGGTTGGAGGAGGGGCACCAGACGACGCCTGCCCCGGTGCGTGCAACGGTCTCGCACTGCTGCGCGGTTAACCCGACACAATGAACCAGTACGACGCGATCATTCAGAGGCACGAAGCTCTCGAGCACATCGAGCTCTCTTTGCGCCGCCTCGTCGGTTCCTTCCGCAAGGTGAAGAATGAAGGGCCAGCCATGCGGTGTCTGGCGGAATTGCTCGACTACGCGGTGCATCTCCGTAAGGGAATGCGCCCATCCGTACTCACGCGGCACATATATGGGGAATTGGGCATCGAAAACGTGGCTCAGATACGGATTATGGTGCGAGACCGTAGTTGCCCCACTGAGCAGGTTGCGGACTGCTCCCCACAGCACGCGGGCATCCCGTGGCAAACGCAGGCATTCCTCGATGGACGGCTGTTCTGAGCGATGAATGTCTGCGGCCCAATTGCGCCACCCCGGATAAGGGCCGCGTCCCAGTCGCGGAAACAGAGAGAACTCCAGATGATCATGAGCATTGATGAGCCCTGGAAGAACGATGTAGCCGGAGAGATCGATCGCAGCTTCACTGAGAGAAGCGTCCGGCGGGTTGGCAACGCCGGGCATGGTTATGCTTTCGATCCTCGGTCCGCTTAGGGAGAGAGTGCGATATTTCGCGTTATACGGTGAGCGCGCAACGCGAGCATTTTCGAAGACGAGGATTTCTTTTCCCCCTGTCGCCGATGAGAACTCAATGGATTTCCCTTGCACAGATCAACTCTCCCCGCGCGAGAATCGCGCCCAATAAATAACAGGCAGTGACTCCACCTGACGAAAGCCTTCGAGCATGCCTCTCTCGCGAAAAATGGCCTGCTCTTGTTCACCGAAGCAGGGCTCTTCGACTCGCTCGCAGCGGAAGCCGGCGGCATCCAGCCCGGAGATCAGATCAGGAAGTGTGTATGGGAAAGTAATAATTTCAAAGAGGTTGCCAGCAGATTTGAAAGTGCGACGCCAGCCGTAAGTCCTCGCGTCAGGATGCAGGTCGGAGAGGATAAGGGTACCGCCGGGACGGACAATGCGCGCCAGTTCACGAGCGAAGGCAGGGAGATGCGGCACATACGAGAGAAGAAAGGAAGCCAGGGCATAATCGGCCGAATGACTGGGCAGTGGTGTCGTCGTGCAACCTGCATGGATCAGGGCAGTCGAAGGCCGGCATTTGTTTCCCGCCTCGGCAAGCATGGCCGCGGAAGAATCGATTCCGGTTAACGAGCGCGGGCAGACCTTTTCAATCCGTTGTAACCACCGGCCGGTGCCGCAACCGAGATCGACAACGTCGCGATGCGCGAGGTCGCTCAGAAGCGGCGCAAGAAGTCGCTCTTCGAGCGCCAGCAGCGGATTCGGCGCCCTGTCGTATGTCGACGCCCAGAGCGTGTATGCGTCCTGGGCGGGAAGCATGGTTGTCGCTGGCGCCGTACTGTCGCTCATATGCTTTCCACTTTCGGACGGCGAAGCCGTATCCAGTCCTGAGCGAGGCGCAATTCGGCCGGCGCTGAATAGATGCGGGTGGAATAGCGCCAGGCGCTGATTGTCTTCAGGAGGCGGCGGCTCCATTTGCTCGCTTGGATGTCCTGCACAGTTGGCCA
>Ga0335075_10007855_pt1 | contig 16376 bp, 16 predicted proteins | sample Lox_Sample_24_FD_206723 | JGI IMG/M metagenome (GOLD analysis project Ga0335075, IMG submission 206723) | Soil microbial communities from Loxahatchee National Wildlife Refuge, Florida, United States - Lox_Sample_2.4 | ecosystem: Environmental > Terrestrial > Soil > Wetlands | place: USA... | reverse complement strand
GCATAGCATCCGCGTGGCCCGGCCCGACAGTCGTGAAAGTTGCACAATCTGTGATACGTAGTTTTGTAGACAGCTCAACCTGTTGATGCCCAGCCATTGCTTTGCCACATTGAAGACTCTAGTTTATGGTCACCGAGAGATTTGCTATTTGGAGTAGAAAATCTAACCTACTGGAGATCTCTGCCTGTCCCATATATCAAGTAATTCGTTGCGGACTCCCACTTCTCAAGTATTGCAGCTTTTCATAGTTGAATTTCCTTGTTTGCACCGTTCGTCTGCTTTGAAAAGCCCTCCTGCTGCGATTTGATTTCTTGCCTCATCTTGTCAGATATTGTCTACAAGACACAGCTTATTTGAATCCTATTGGACATTCTGATCTTACATCAGTTTGTGGAAGCTTGTCCGCAACGTTGTGTCCTTCATCTGGTTTGTTCAGGGCGGCTTCAGTAGTTTCAGTGGATCAGAGAATCTGCAGCACAGTCCTCTCAAACATTTCAAAGATGATTTACCAGAAGTATTGGCGTGAAACGATAGGCTTACGATCTTCAAAAACACCTAAAACTGCACCTATTCGAAGCTTCGCGTAATCCCTAAACCAGCCTGGACGAAATGCTCGATAGCAATTTGCAGACCAGTTGTCAAGGTTGCTTAGCATGGTAAAGATCGATAAATGACTATCATTTGAAGTTGCCGATAGTTCTGTGAATAAGATATGCAAGTTATATAAAAGAATCTGCCATGCACTATTTATTGCATCCTTAGTCTCTAAGGCTTGGCCCAAATTCCTTTCGTTTTCTACTACCATCTTGAGTCGATCTTCAAACAATCAAGTAGATGTCTTCAGCACTCGTTCAACAACGCCCCACAGACTAAAAGACGTCCAGCTGTCAACCACCAGTCAAAGTTCCTGTTACGCTATCACAAATAAGAGCTGCTGCTCCATAATTACCTCTTGTTCTCTCTTCACTGCCACCTCTTATCAAGCCTTGCGAAGTCCTAATGCTCAAAAAATCGACCTACTCATCGGTCCCGTGATATACCCCTGATCTTTCTCCCTACATTCACTTGATATCATCCATTACAATCATCGCCACCACTTATAGCAGCGACAACAACTCTTCCTACGACTAAATTTCATTGCAATCACCACCACTCACCATCACTCATCACTACTTACCACCGACAAACCAGCAAACCCCTCCCCAAATCAAACATGTGCAATTACTACCGCCACATCTACTACGGCTGCGGCCACACCACGTATGTTTTCGCAAGGTACTGCGATGAACACTACATGATCCAGAAATCTTGCATAAGGGACAGAAACCTATGGCAGACATTCCGCATGCGGGAAGCTTGTGTAATGTCTGCGAGCCTCATGCCCATACTGACTAGGGCATGAGTTGAGAGGAGACGAGATGGGGAGGAAGAGTTGAGACAAGTGGTATCTTTAATGGCTTTTGTCATTGGGTGTTGGTGTTGTGGACGGACACGTGGATGGACAGATGTGAGGCTTTGTGGGGAACGAATTGAGATGAGGATATTGGGTGGGATGGGATAGTGAGATTTCTCAATTTTACATTTTGTGTTTGGCTTACTACGTGGGTTGCGCTGGGACTGACTCCCGAACATGATACTCAAATACCCGATGGATTCACTACGCTCATGCATTTTTCTAGGACACCTTTTTGGTTTAGCACCATCGTGCACCCCAAAATACTTTGCGAAATGATACGGTATGGACAGATAAAGAGCTCAGTGTGAGATATGGCTTGACGTGATGAAGTGCTATAGAGGTCCTCACGAGCTACCGCCCTTCTTTCGAGCTCTTCTCATCAATCGCTTCTTTGCTATGATCTGTTGCCTTCTCGCGAGCCTTTCGTCTTCCCCGGATGGAAAACCGGGCTTGAACTTCTTTGCGTCTCCATTGGTAGCAGGCTGAGCCTTCTTTGATAGACCCCTTCCATTTAGACCTTCGTCTCTGTCTCGCTTCCTCTTCACCCCTTGCTGCCTATCACCTCCCTTGGTCCCAAACTTACCGTTTGGCTTACCTAGCGCTTGTTTCGCATTACTGGTTTTGCCCTTTCTGCCCGCATTTGTACCTTTCCGGGTCTTAGCCATCAGTATATCTCGCGACAGGACCTTCTTCTCCTTTTCAGGAGCCTCGTCCTTCGCTCGCGCTTCGAGGACTTCTTTGGATCGTATTCGTGCCTTCTCCTCCCTCTCCTTTCGTCTTGACACAACTTGTGCATTCTCGATAGCAAACTCGACAATAAGTCTCTGCTTCCTGCCTGTCGCACTCTCCACTGCGTGCCCATTTAGCCATCTCAATCCCATCAGCGCCCATCTATGGGAGCTGTATTCGATAAAGCCGTAGCCTCTGCTGCGGCCAGCACCGCTATCTTCCGAGACCTTAGCTCCCTCCCGACCTTCGAATACGATTTTTGACTGTCTTACGATCCCTTTTCCTTTCGCCTTTCTCTGTCTCTCTGTCTCTCGCATTTCTTCGCCTCCCCTAGCCTCCTCCTCCTTTGATAGTTGTGCACGAGTGCCGTTCTTGACATCCTTTGCAAAGCCTACGACTGCTTCGCGTGCGAGTGCTTTGAGGTCTTTGGAGGTGACATTTCGAGGTATGTTTCGGACAGACAGTCGAGTGAGACTTAGATGCAACGTGGGGTTGTTTTGGATGAGCTTCTTGCGTTGCATTGCACTGTCCTCGCGCATTTTGACTTCAGAAGGTGCCAGCATAGCATACAGCGGCGTGCCCACGGCGACCGTGCCCTCGGAAAGCAGGTATAGCCTGCGCTTGTCCTTGTCTCTGTGGTCTCGAAACTTCGTCCCTTCCTCAGTGAGCTTTGCTGCCTGATCTCGCTCAACAGCACGAGCAACTTGTAGGATTCGACCGTCTATGGTGTACATCCCCGATGTATCTGCGGCCTCATTTTCAAGAATGGAGTGCTTGACAAGCGGAGCGGCTGCGTCACCCTTTTTGGTGGTGTTTGCTCCTGTCACCTGATATCTCGGAGCGCCTCTGAAGCATTTATCTGCATCGTCAACGTTAAAGAAACAAACAAAGCCAGTACCTCTTGGTCGGTCAGTTGCGCGGTCCATAACAACACGAGCATATCTGACAGGCCCAAATTGCTTGAAATGTTCTTTTAGATCTGAATCTAGAGTTGTGAATGGAAGGTTGCGTATAAATAATGTCGACGAATTATCTGTGATCCTTGATGATTTGCCGCTGTCAATGTGCGCTTGACCTTCACCATCTGAATTTTCTTCCTCAACAGAATCATTATCTTCGTCCCTGCTGCTCTCTAAATCGTCCCCATCTTCTTCCGCTTGGCCCTCTTCCTCCTCCTCGTCCTCTTCTTCCAATTCGTTAAAGTGTCTCTTCATAAAACTGGCAACATCATCCTCAGTATCGAAAGAAGTAGGACCACCGCCTGATCCAGATATGTTTTGGCCATCTAAAATGATATTTTTATCTTCTTCAATGAGATTTTCAGCATTATCCCGTTCCTCGACTTCATCATCAACAGTCTTTTGCTTCTCCCAGACTTCCTTCTCAACTGCCCAGTCCACAGCCAATGTTCTACCGTCGACCACTTGGCCATTTATTGCAGCCAGAGCTTTTTCGGCGTTCTTCTTACCCCTCATCACCACGAATCCAAAGCCAGCTTGTGTGCCTTTGATCTTGGGAAGTGTAGAATGCTTGACCTTTCCGTACCTCAAAAATAGAGCAGCCAGTTGATCAGAAGCCTTGATACTCCATGGTAGATTTCTCACGATCAGCTTGGGCGGCTTCCTAGCTTCGCCCAGCTTCTCCTCTCGGGCTTTCTTGGCAGTATTCGCTTCTGTCAACCCTCCACTTTCCCCTTTCCCTCTCAGACCAATCCTTTTATCACTATCTCGATGTCTTGGCTCGGCGATCTCAACCTTAAGCTTTCGGCCCTGGAAAGTGTGACCATGGAATTCGTCCTTTGCTCTTTGAGCATCGTCCGCGTCAGTGAAAGTGACAAAGCCGTAGCCTTTCGACTGTTGCGTGACCGGATCAAGGACAACAGTGGCGTGCTTTAGGGGATAGTTCTGTGAAAACAGTTGCGTCAGGGATTCGCTGGTCGCAGTGGCAGGTAGTGATCGGACAAAGAGAGAGCGACGAGCGGAAACATTGGTTTCTTTTTGGTACTTCTCATTGGTACTCGGTATTGGTTCGTCATCCGAGGTTGCCGTGACAGCAGCAGTACCGTCTTCTGAGAGACGTTGTCTCTTGCGTCGCTCGCCCATAGTGGGCAGCTGTTGAAAAGTATAAACCGGTGCTCCAACATCTCTCAAAAAAAAGCTGTGGTAGCAAAATTCATAGCTCGGCAAAGCTATCACACTAGTCCAAATCAATCTTGGCGCAGTCGATCAGTTAAGCGAATTCTCGTGAAAGAGGTCGATCGGCGCCTCACTCTTCGGTCAAACCACATCTTCAACCTTCAACGACGGAACCACGACACGACGCGGCGAGCAGCATATAGGATCGTCGTCGTAGGCCGTTATCCATTGCCTAACGAGGCATTATTTGCATCGCCTAAGATAGAACTTAGGATCAATAGGGCGCTGCCAGTGGTTTGGGAAGCCCTCACCGCGATCGGGCTGCGACAGGCCTTTCAACTCCGCGACCACTTCATCAGCGGATCAGCTGTAACTTTGGGCTTATACGAGTCCACATCTCGAGTCGGCTGGTTCTAACATAGAGTATTCTCTGGCTGCTGGCAAGGCTTGAGGAGCGGTGTCGCACATAGCAGTCGCTCAGCAGAAATTCACTTTTTCGTGCGCAGAACTCAAATTCACTTTCATAGCTAGGCTGAGACAAGTCCTTTCTCGACCCACGAAAGTCAACTCCAATGTCGACATCCTCAGTCTCAACCTCTCAGCGACCTTACCCTCTTTCACCTCCACCACACAGCGAGACGAAGCCGGCACAGGAGATCACTTTTCAGCAACCACAAACCCCACAGAGTCCCCCGCATCCCGTATTAAACTCCCCCAACAAGTTGTCGCCAACAGAAGCATCTAGGTATTCTTCTGACAAGCCTCTCGCAACATCTGCCAATTACCTCATCGGCACCAAGTCATCCTCCAGCGCAACTCACGTGAACACGATAATGGAAGACGTGCGACAGAATTTGAACGTCGAGGGCGAAGATTCTTCAAACAAACGTAAGCGTGAGGTAGAAGATAACGGAGATCAAGAGCAGAAGAAAGTTCACGTCGAGGACCGCAGACCTGGTATTGAGGACCTTCACTTAGATGTTGGCAAAAAATACCTTCTTTGCAGAACTCGTAAGGCTCCCAATTCTCTCACTAGTCTCATTTCATTGGAGCGCATGTGCTCCGAGCAGTATCTCAGTCAAGTCTTTTGCACATCATCTACAGCAGTATTTGGTTAACGTGGACTTTGATGAGTAGCACATCCTAGGGTTCAGCCAAACTTGTCACAAGACCTTTTCAGCCTTTACTCTCTGAATGAAATCGCTAGCCAAGTCGCACGTACCCTACCGAACGGAGAGAAGAACAAGTTGCGGAAGACATACAAGGGCAAGATAAAAGATCTCGGCATCAGTGGAAAGTTTGATGTGGCGGTCCGTGAAGATGACGCTTCGGACGGATTCTTAGCTATGTTGCGACAACCGGAGGAGGAGTGGGCTATCCAGAATCGCCAGGGCAAGGAGATCGAAAATGGTCTTGGTGCGGTTGTTCGTTCAAGCCTCGGTCCGGCAATGACGATGTCCAAAGGCACAATACCTAAAAGTTCATGGGATAGCTCTGTTCTTGGCGAGATGGATCTACCGGAGACGAAAGCATCAACAGTACCCGCCCTTACTAAGCCGGTAGCTACTGGCGCCGTACAGAAAGGTGCGAGTCCCGCTGTGATGCAGCCACGTAATGGAAAGGCGGAGATTGCTCGCCCAAAGCGCAATGTAAAGAAGCGAGGCTACGAAGAATCGAGTTACGAGGGTTATGGAGAGGGTTATGTAGATGATGATATGGTTGATGCTGGGTATTCTACTGCCGAGGGAGATGACAGAGGAATATCCCAGAAGCGGAGGAAGAAGGTGGGTAGTGATGAATGGCTTTTATCAACCTTGACTAATAATCGTCAGTCTGCGACCAATCATAGCTATCCAGGCCCCATGCGGCACAACAGTTATGGACCTGGGATGGTTGGCGCATGATAGTTGGTGATATACCTTGCACTATCTTGAGTACGAAGGCTGTACAATTTTCCAATCTTCTAAGACTCTGTGAAAGCCCTGATCGAGCGGCTCAGGATCATACTAGTTCAGAGTCAGAAGTCTTCACCATACACGGGAAAACCCCACTCGTCAGTCAATACTACGAGAACAACGTTTATGATGTTAGAGGACTAGTGTAATGTGTATGTGGGATATGGGATATAGGATAAATGGTAGGGCTGGTTTTTGGGAGTTGGGCGCTCAAATTGGCGACAGCCTGGACTCTGCAGCTAACGGCTACGGCCCCTGCAACAGCGAATGATTACGTCTCAGCAAATAGACAAAGCATTTCAATGACTTCCCCAATTAGGCCATGGGACCTGGTGACAAGTGGTTGGATTGTCCACGCATTTTCATGCTCACACACCTATTTCCCGCTCGCATCTTTCCTATGGCCTCCATCTCACTAACAACATCGCCATACTTCGCTCCCATATCAAAAAGATTAGTCTGCGCAAGCTTCAACCACAACCTGCGATAGTTAACAACCAAATTCACACCCAGTCATATTTCCTTTAAACTCGCCATCAGTCTGAAACCATTTTGCACAGCATCGAGCGTAGTAGCCTTTAGTAAATATCGTCAGGAGACATCCCGCCATGAAATAAAACACCAAAATCCTTAGCCTCACACTTCCACTCGTACCTAACCCCCAAATAACCAAAAGCATCCAAACCCCATCAGCATTAGCCAAACTCGCCCCCAAGAACGCACTTTCAAACTTCTTCATCACAACCGTCCCCCCTTTTTGGCTCCAAGCCTTCCACACACGCATCCAACCCCCTTTTGTCTCCCTCCTCATACTGTAAGCATCTCGGCTTTCTTATAAAAAAGCCCTGCGTCAGCCTTGGTCGGCGAAGTATACTAGACTTGCGTCCAGATCACCGGAATACCACTCGAGCGCATAACAACGAGTAAGCATCACATAAAAGCTAGAGAAGCAGTACCAGAGGGATTGGACGAGATGTCAAAGGGGGGAAAGAACTGGAGGTTCCAGTAGGCGGTGCAGATATCTGAGATAAGGGCGGGGCGGGTAACCCCAGCCTATGGTTTAGGTGAAGCCGGAGAAGAGGTAGCTTGATGAGGTGGGATGGCCATTTAGAGATGCCATTTTGAAACGGATAGATTCAGAATACTCTATTTTGTATTTCAGAATGTTACGAGATATCACGTCTAAATTACCTTAGTCTTCCTTTTCCTTATCGGGGCGATAGCAGACGGAGCTGCGACATCTGGACTTGGACAGATCTAGTTTTGCTAACTATACTACTTAATCCTATATTTTAGAACCCCATTTTATATGTAGATAACGTCTCATGCGTTGTAGTCACCTCCGTTCTGGAAGGGATTGTTTGATAAGTAGGCTGACCGGGTCAGTCCAAGTAGGAATTTGAATTAGTCACTTTGTTGTATATCAGATACTTTCTCATGGCAGCTGAAGTTGAAATCATTTCATCGTCGATGGTGGGCTTGTTTTGAGCTTAACAAAATGCCTGCTGTGCCTTGCTTTTATCGTTATCAAAGGTAACATCCCTTCCAACGCGATTGTCTCACGTGATTGTTCAATGGACAAACTTTCCACACAGTGGAAACATGAACATCGTCGATGATATGGCATGATCTGAACAAATAAAAGTCCGCGCTCTTTGGTTCCTCCGTTCTCCAAGTCATTTTTGCGTCTGGCAAGCATTGTGAAACCGACCCTGTCTCGCCTGTGTCAAGCGAAACTCGCGTCGACCCGGTTGCCGAGATGAAAACCCTGACACTCCTGAATCTACCCATTCATGTCAGTGCGCTCACGTTTGAGCCTCTGTTCCATCTCAGTGCCAAAGTGCCACGGAGCTGCACGTTTTGAGGAAGGAATTGCTCAATTGAGGCAAAAGCGCTGTTCTATAGGCATGATTGCCGTTTCTCTGAGACGCCACGCGTCAATATACATCTTTGCTCTACGCAAGCCATAGCGGACAAGGGATAGGGAATCCTTTCGTCCTGTCTCCTCTAACCAACAGCTCTCGCTTTGTACTTTCATCACCAAAATGGTTGAATGTCGCTGGCGCTCACCATGAGATGACAATGAAATTAGACGACAATGATGATGTTTTCTTAACGTTACCTTCTTTTCATCCCCATTGACTGGACTTCGTTCTTTTGCTATTCTCTTTCTCCCATGCCCTGGCGCCATGGCTATTTCAGACCAGATCCAGATGCTAGTTTCTGCCTTCATTTTGTCAGTCTACCAGTAAATATGGCCATTCTGTCAGTGCTAACTTTACAACTTGTGCAGCGGGTTATTATTTCAGGCAACGATCGCAACTTTACTTCTATATATCAACGGTCATGTCTCGACCATCTTTAAAGATCACCGGAGGCTGGTCCTCGTTTTGTTCCTTATTTCGAGTGCCCTGTGGGCACAAGTCGATTTTATTAATTTCGCCATTCCTTCCACGAGCTCAAATGCTTGCCAAGTTACCATTATCGCATCTACATTTTTCGATCAGGCTGCAAGAGTTATAATTGGTGGTTTCTTACTATGGTCTGTGGGACATGTCAAGAAGACCCCAGTTGAAAATTCTGGTCTCTGTGCCTTGATGGGAATTAGGACTGTGGCTGGAGTAATCTTTGTTGCGTATGCACGACCACAGTTCGCACCAGTTTGCGTTGCGCGGTCCGATTTGCTAGCAGCATCTGTTGCTGTGATGGTTCTGGATATGATTATCGTTGGAGTTGTGGCAATTCGAGTGTTTACCTTGGGGCTCTTGGACGTCATTAGGGAGGCTCGCTCAAGTACCAAACAGGTGCAAAGCAAAGCCCTTGTATATTGTGGCGCGGGCTTATTTTTGTGGTCATTGGTGCGTGTCTAATTCCCATCAAAGGTACCGTTTTTGTGGAACTATACGCTGACATCATACCAGACCAGCGCTGCTATGATGGTCGGCATGCCCTCCATAACCCTACTACTTCGAACAGCTCTCCCGGCTATAGGGCTTATGATTCTTGTTTGTAAGTGGAAATTTCATTGAATTCGAAGCAAAAGCATAAGATACTAACTAGTTGTAGTGATCCTAACAATCTATACCGGCGCCCTGGTATTGCCACGAGAAGATGATTCTACCACACTTGAAGCACGGTCACCCTTTGTAGCTCCGCCATCCCACTCATTACGCAGTCTTAGTAATGATAATGGTTCTCCTATTCGTGAGAATGGTTATACTAGGACAGTAAACCTTTTCGTTGTTAATCCGTCTGATACTCCTCATGATTCATCAGTCATGACTTATCTCGAAGATGTCAAGGCAGAAGATAATGGCTACAGGGGCTATCGATCAGAGGGTTTAAGGGCTCTAAATGAGGAGAACGTTACCCCATTTAACGCAGGAGAAGTCGCGAGCAACCGAGCGTCAATTGGAGTTTTCCAATCACTTTCAGCTGCTACCCTTGAAGCCATTAGCTCTGCCGCTTTCTTGGCAACACCCAGACAGGCACCGGTTCCCTCTCCAGCAAAACCCATCGACCAGACAAAAGCACCTCCTGCAATAGATATTTCCATATCAGAAGCTCGACAAAAGCGCGCCCGATTTGGATGGTCGAAGAAGGCGGCGAACAAGAGCGTACACAAGATTGTTATATCGAACCCCGTCATGGACAACGCAGAGTCTCTGTCTGCTCAACCCTTTGCTAGGATGAGAACTATTGATCTTACAACCGCCGCCGCGAGTGAGCGAGAACGCCGGGAGGTTGTGAACAATAGACAGCTAGTAGCCAAGAGACCAGCTCCTCCGCCACCCATAGCCTCGGAAGCTTGGCGAAAGAGTAGTAGCACAAAACGAAAGGAGATCCCAAGGGGTATCTCTGCACCGGTAACATTAAATATACCCGACAACAGGTCAAATGACTCTAAATTGTCAGTCGCCATCAACGCAAGCTCCTCGTCTGCGTTGTTGTCACCAGGACGTGAGGATGTCAGGCGACGGTCACCTCGATCGATTAAGACTCTGGAGGGAGACATCGAGAAAGCATATTTGCTTGCATCGCGACCTAACACTCTTAGACTTCCAAAGGGAGAGAGTCAACAGACTGTCATGTATGTGAATGATATCGTCTACGACCATCCTGGTATGGTTAAGTCAATCATCAAAGAAGCTCCTGCCGCGTTGAGTAAACACAAATCAGAGAAACAGCGAAAATCTGTCACGTCCCCGAAATCCTCAATAACACAAACAGACTCAATCATGCATAGACCAAGGCCATATAGGCGAGACTCAGAAAAAGATCGAGTAATTTTTCCAAGCCAGCCATCTCCACATCATAAACGAAGTAAATCGAGTCCATCTACTGCTACCAAGAAATTTATTCCGCAGTCACACTTCTCTACTTCAACAGATGGGCCGGCCCTACCTCAAAGACCGACAACTGCTGCAGGGCTGAGGAAACTCTTGCCAAATGATACTCGTAGCATGACCATTGATGAAAAGATATCATTGCTATTCCCTGCGCCGCCAGGGGTACATCATATTCATAATCGACGATCTTCGGTTCCTTCAATACCACGGATTCCTTCTAGTATACTTCTTGGAGATTCTTTTGCTAAGATGCTTACGGACCAGGAACTGCAAGAGCACAGAGCCTCTAAGCGGACAACAATATCATTTGGGAGTCAAATTCAGAATGATGGCACAACACCAATAGCAGAGACGCCGATTATCAATGAGCATGGTATTTATAGATTCAGTGCAAATACTTATCGCACCCTTGCTGGATCTCCAAGGGATTCCCCGACCCCGGAGCTGCCAGGTAACGTTGAAAACAGAGAAGACTCCAATCCAAACGGGGTTCAGTCGCAGGTCAGCAACAGCCAGCGGCAGTCAACAATCACGAGCTCAAGTTCTGAAGCAGATGGGTCTCATGATGATTCTAAATCGGCTTGGGCTTCAATTCATTCACCAGTCCCGGCAATAGATGTCATAACAGCCCAAAGAACAGCTCGAGAGACTTACATTAGGATGCGGAAGGATGCCGGTGCAAAAAGCAACGGAGATGCCTCCAGTACCTTCCGTGATCCATTCACAAAAGCGGAAGATGAACGAAATGTGACTGGCGATGGTGAAGGTCTCATGACAGTGATGTTTGGTATGGGTGATGTTGTACCACCGTCGGCAAACATGCGGTCATTTCTTTTGAATCCGAGTCCAGTAATTCCAGACAACAAAGGCTTTCGGCCACCATCCAACGATGCTTGGCACACACGTATAGGTGATGAGCTTCCTGCATTCTCCCAACGGAGAAAGGATCTTAGATCTCGAACAATGCCACCACCGACACCCTTACTTTTGGGTTCAAATAGAAGGCAAAAACAAGTTGTAGTTCGTGAGACTTTGATTGACCAGGAAGAAGAATCGCCTGAACAGGCACTTAAGGAGATCCAGGCGCAACTCAGCAAGTTTGAAGTTGCGAGCAGCGAAACTTTAAGGTCGTCGATGCGTCACATGCCACAAGAGTCTTCGAAGTCGCCAACGGTCGTTGTTGATAATAGACTCGGCCTTCTGGAGAACCTAGAGAAGGAGATGGGTCAACAGGAGACATTCTGGATGCGAATGCAACACAACTTTGATCGTGATTCCATCTCGGTAATTATGACTCCTCAAGCAGCCGAGTGTACACCTCGAGCGTTACCGTCGCCTCCGTCCGAGTCATCTCCTCGCAGAACGCCTCGAAGCGTTAATGGGAGGCCACGTATTGGGAGTAAAGGTAGCGAGTCTACCTCTGCCATGTTGACACGAAGCCCCAGTACTTCAAGAGCGAAAATCTGGCGGCAGCGTCTGGCAGAAGCTCAGATGGAATTCATGGAAAACTCACCAGCAACATTGGGCCCGGGGAATGTCAACTTTCCCTCGATGTCAAGAGCACAGCTGGGAAGTCCCACTCCACCGGATAGTGCCGGCTCAGAGAGCGATCCTGAAACTGAAATGGATTATGATACAGACGAAGACATTAATGACATTGAAGCTACTAGAGGCGCCCCGTTAACAGAGATAAAGCGAACTGGGTTGTGGAAGCCTAACCGATCGGCAGTTCCTGTTAGAGTCGGGTATCTGTGGTATCCTACCAACGATACCTCAATGGCGCGTACTACTGCATCTGAGCCGGCCGCAATAGGATTGAGACCAGTCCAACGACGAGATCAGCACACCGTATCAATTGTAAGCTCGAACTTGTGGTCAAAGCCAATACTGCCTGCAAATCGATCTCCTATTGGATTGTGGAGATCGAAAATGACATGCCCAAGAACTACCACGACTCGTCCTAAGGCTCAAAGACCGCAAAGAAAATCGAAACGAGTCACTTTCTTGCCCGATATCCGTAGGCTTCCTCTCCGAGATTTGTGAACTAAGCTAACTTTACCACAGTTGAGAACCCAAGCCCATTACCACACAAGCGTGACACGCTTGGTATCTTCCAATTTCCGTGGGGAGAGAAGTCTGACTCTGCAGTGTACGATCCTATTCCTGTGCCAAACCGGGCAAGTCTAGGCCCATTCAAGTTAAATTCCACTTTCGAGCCAAAGCCGACACAATCGGACCCTGAACCAGCAGAGTACTCATCATCTTTTTTTGATGATTATGAGGAGGATTACGAAGGGGAATCGGAGGCGAACAGCGACGATGATTTTGATGAGTCAACGCTTTGGGAAATAGCGACATTGCTGGACTCAGAGGATGTTCCTTCTCGAAACAGTCTTTTTCCGTGTCCACGAATTATCGAGGATTATGATGATGACTCTGAACCAGATGTGAGCGAAAGCACCAGTAATCCAAATCCGTCAACAAGGCCCTCAGAATGGCCAACAATGGTCAAATTTATCCCCATTCAGGCCCTTAAGCCTTTACCCCCATTGCCAATATCGCAGCAGAGCGATGATGGCGAGCAGCCTCGTGCAGGTGCAGAAAGAAACTCCCAGCATGCGCCAGCTCCTGTATGGCAAGCCTATCTTCCAGCTCTTGATGACGCTGCCCGAGGCAAGCCATATGAAGCCGTGAGTCAGGATTCCCGTCCTCGACCAAAGGCTGATGCAAGAACACTTTGGGATAAAGCCATCGGAGCCGTATCAAGTCTTCCGGTCGAAAAAGCTGTAGCTCTGTGGACACAGCGGAGCAGTGGTGCAATTAAAAGGTCATCGCCAATCACTGGACTCGAAACGTCAAAGGAGAGTTTACGGACAATACTATGGGCAGCGCGAAAGGCACAGATAGTCCCGCCCGTAGTAGGGTTATTCACTGCTGGTGCTCAACGCGAAGACTATCGTACAAGTGATCAAGTCCCTGCCGCACTTGCAACTATCCGGAAGCCCCGAGTCGATACCACACCCTTAGCGACACTTTCATCCCAGCAGCTATGGTCTCCGATCGAGAAGCCTTCACCTGAGAGTCACCGGATTTCAGTGTCGTCTCTTTGGGCACTCGGCCCGTCTCTCTCAGACGCATCCTCATCTGGCAGATCCTCTCCAAGTTCGGACGGAGAGTCTGTCGCATCAGCAACTACAAACCCATCGTCGGTCGCCAGTTCAGCAGAGCTTAAGAAAGAACCAACATGTCGCGAAGCCAATCCCTGCCAAGCTATTAAGCTACCGACAGCAGACCTAGGAGGGCCTGTAGCTGTCGACCAGTCTTCCAAGCGCCCTACTTTATTGAGAGGATCGAGGGTCCTAGCCTCGCGTAATCTTTGGGAGTCGAGTGCTCTAGTAACAGATAGCACTCTAAACCAGAAGATTTGGAGGTCTTCGAAGATTTTTGTGCCCGAAGCTTTCCAGGAGAACAAACGGAAAGCAAGAGCAGCAACGCCACATTTAGAAGAGGATGTTACTCTGCCGGAAGCAACCAGACTTGCCATTAAGTATGATACTGCTGTCCGCCATCCAGTGTTCTTCACTTCGAGAATGGTATCAAGCGCTGCATACGTACATCCAGCAGCGACCGGACACGTCACACAACTAGTCACAAGTCATGACGAAGCACGGAAGGTAACACAGCTGTGGGCTTCGTCTCAATCCATCACAGTTCAAGTACCAAGTAGTGTGTCATTATGGTCTAAGCCTTCGTTAGTGAAGAAGCAGAGCTCATCTCCCTTGGCGCCGCCGGCGAAAGAAACAGCGATCAGGAAAACAACAAAGGATCTTCCACCTCTTATCCTGCCCTCGCTGTCGTCAACATCTTTTTGGCATCCAACGGTACCGATAAACTCTTCTATTCAGCACTGGCTACACGCGACCGCCCTGCGGCCAGTGCCTGCATCTCTCACAACGACAGAGCAGTCTCCATTATCGATGTTCCGCGCAAACACTTTCCTAGAAGACTCTCCAGCACCACCCCGATCGGAAACAGTAACAGATACATCGGTAGTTCCAGCACGCGGCAGCGCTTCAACCTGGACAGCACCAAAGCGGTCGAATACCATCTCTGGCAGTCAATGCAACGGCCTCTGGGTTCCAGCTGAGGGCAAAGAACATGATCAACTGAAGTCTTCACCGACTTATGTTGTACCATCCAAGCGACCACCCTCCTACAAGCCTGCCCAGAGGCAAGCAGGTGTCGACAAGGTCGAGAGCACTGAGTTGTGGCATCCTAAGTGGGGCCAACCTGAGAGCCCAAAGAACTGGCTGACGTCGCGGAGGGCGACGAAGGTAGATTTCAGGTATTGAGATTGAAACAGAAGAAGGAGAGCTTTTTTTTAAATGCCCCGAATATGATAGTAGGCTGCAAGAGCTCTTTGAAATGCGATAGTGCAATCGTTCATTTGTTCACATTTTCGTGAAAGGAAACTGTTTAAGATCGCTATCATTCTTGTATCTTTTGTTAGCAGAGGCTCTATCTTACAATATACCATAGCAAACAGTATTCTATAGGATCCATCATCTATAAGTCCTTCAGTTGTGTGCTTGTTATCCATTTTCTACTTTCTCCCATCTCCAACTTCAGACTCCCTTTCTCTCCGCTGCCTCACCGACTCCGGCCATAGTCATGTCTTCACAAGTATAATCTTATAACGGTGGACTAGACATTGAGAGGATGGAAAAGGTCGATATTGTTCGACGGCGGGGAGAGGAGGAGGATAGGTCGCCGGGTATGGAGGGCGGTGGGAGGAGAAGGACGACGATGAACAGGACAGGAGGTAGGAGGGAGATAATAATGGTGATGGTGATGATGATGAGGAGGAGTTTGAGAAACACAAATATCGTTTGTGAGAAGGCGACCGCCACGACGGACTGGATTGAGAAGGGGACTGAGAAGAACAGAGAGAGTAAGCAGGACGAAAGTAAAGACATCTTATCAGAGATCATGATAGTAAGACTTGGGTATAAAGATTATGAGGGTGGCTGAAGGAGAGTATACCAGAGCAAGGCAGTGAAAGCAGTGACGGTTGGAGAACGGACTGAGAGCGTCTCTGGTGACACAAGACAACTGCAACCTCCAAAGACGACAAGCCGCTGATAATCATCATCGAAGTTGAATATCTTGTTTATTCATCGTCGCAGTTGATCATCGCAATCGAGAACATCGTCGCCGGTGATTCAGAATCGAGGATGATTCAATCATCGCTATTGATCCGTCATCAACTTCGGGTCGATTCAATCATTCTCCTCAGCTCAGCAGCTGTTCTCGACCGCATCTGAAAGTTAAACTCTAGCATGATATCTGTAGGAGAATATTCGTTGGCTTCTGGTGCTTTTGGGTTATGGTAGAGTGCTGTCTCCTAGACGGTGATGGGCAGTAGTCGATGCATCGACACACAGTACACTTCGATCTTCAATTCTTTTCCAGGAACAAAGACATGAATGGATATTAAAGAATAGAATAAGACATACATTTATATCTTTCATTCTAAAATAATTCTTTACAAAGCCATCTATCTATATCTATATCTCCCATTTACCTCTTTCCTCCCTTCCTTCCTCCTCTCCCTTGTCCATCGCTCCCCTCAGCACTAACCCGACCACGCAAATCACCACTATCACTAATATCATTACCAAGAACACTATTATAAAATCTTCCATTTAAAGCTATCAAAAGCATACAAATCTTCTAATAGCAGCTTACAATA
>Ga0335075_10007853_pt1 | contig 16379 bp, 13 predicted proteins | sample Lox_Sample_24_FD_206723 | JGI IMG/M metagenome (GOLD analysis project Ga0335075, IMG submission 206723) | Soil microbial communities from Loxahatchee National Wildlife Refuge, Florida, United States - Lox_Sample_2.4 | ecosystem: Environmental > Terrestrial > Soil > Wetlands | place: USA... | reverse complement strand
CGCGTACGCGATCGCCAAGATCGCCGGCATCCTTCAGGTCCAGGCGGTCAGGCGTCAACATGGCCTGGCGTGGATCTCCGCGATGCCCACCAACCTGTACGGACCGGGTGATAACTTTTCGCCATCAGCCTCGCATCTGGTGCCCGCGCTCATCCGCAGGTATGAAGAGGCCAGAGCCAGCGGCGCGCCGGAAGTGACCAACTGGGGCACCGGAACTCCGCGGCGTGAGCTGCTCCATGTAGATGATCTGGCCAGTGCGTGTCTATTCCTCTTGGAGCACTTCGACGGGCCAAATCACATCAACGTGGGCACCGGCATCGACCACACCATCGCGGAGATCGCCGATATGGTCGCCACGGCGGTGGGCTACACGGGCGAAACCCGCTGGGACCCAACCAAACCGGACGGAACGCCACGCAAACTGCTGGACGTCTCTGCTTTACGGGAGGCGGGATGGCTGTCCGAAATCCCGCTGTGGGACGGCATCGAGGCAACGGTCGCGTGGTACCGCGCGAACGCCGGCACGGCGAGGAAATAAACGTGTGCAGCGCGGCAGGCTGTTTGGTGACGCAGTGCTGGTGCGCCGGATATAAATGCGTCACATGATTTCGCGATAGATTTGTGCGGTCGCCGCCGCGCACTTGTCCCAGGAGAACGTGGCAATATGGGCGTATCCCCGCGCCCGCAGATCGGCCTGCAACGCCTCCGTCGTGACAACGCGTTCCAGAACCGTGCGCAGCTCCTCGGGGTTATTCGGATCGAAATAAACGCCCGCGTCCCCGACTACTTCTGGAATTGAGCCTTTATTGCTGCACACGACTGGGCAGCCATGGCTCATGGCTTCGAGCGGGGGAAGCCCGAAGCCCTCGCACATCGACGGAAAAATGAATGCGGCGGCCGCCCGGTAGCGTGCCGCCAGTTCCCGATCGGATCCGGACTCGAAGCGCACCCTGTCAGTGATGCCCAACCGCCTGATCTCGTTCTGCTCGTCGGGCGACAACGGGCCTCCGCCGAAGGCTATCAGCTCGAATTCCCTCAGTACCGTTGAGCTGCCATAAGCCTGCAACAAAGTCCTGAAGTTCTTGTAACCCGCGCGATGTCCCACGTAGAGGAGCGACGACCTGTGGTCGCCGCTAGCCTCTTTCGCGGCGTTCGTTTCTGTGGTCATCGAATACCCGAGGTGAACAACGCTCGTGCGTGCCGGATCGATGCCGTAGAGGCGCACAAGGTCCCGCTGCGTGTTTTCAGAAATGCAGATCACATGGTCGGCGCGATTGACAGCGGCACGTTTGGCAGCGGTCACTTGCGCCGCGTCAGGAAACTCGTTGGCAAACAGCTCGTGGATCATGTCGTAGACTGTCACGACGCGACGCCGCGCTCTACCGACGGGCTTGGCGGCGAAGTAGGTTTCGTGGACGATGTCCGGGTTTGCTCGCCGCAATGCCAACGGTGCGGCAAACCGGTTCACAACGGGGACAACCGAAATGCCTGCGAATGTGTAGGGCGGCCCATTCACGTACCTGCCACGTGTAAAGCGGCGGGCAGAATCAGCCGCCAAGTAGTTGTTGATGTACAACGGAGCGACGACGCACACCTCCGACACGCCATGCGCGGGCAGTCGGCTCGCCAATTCGAAGAAATACCGCGAAACACCGCCGTATCGCTGCATGGAGAAGATCTGGTGGTCGAATGCGACTCTCATAGGTGCTCGGCCTCAGCCCGCTCGGCCTCTACCATTGCCTTGACGATATCGCTCATCCGGTAGGTCGGCTCCCAGCCGAGGATTTCCCTTGCCCTGGAAGCATCGCCGAGTCCTTCGGCGAGATCCGAAGGGCGCCTTAACGCCGCCGAAAGATCCGTATGCTCGCGCCAGTCAAGCCCCACCTGTCCGAACGCAGTCTCCGCAAACTCCTCGAGACTGTGGCTCTCACCCGTAGCGATCACGAAGTCAGAGCCGCTGGACTGCTGCAGCATCAGCCACATCGCGTCTACGTACTCGGGCGCCCATCCCCAGTCTCGCTTGATCTGAATATTGCCCAGCGTAAGACGCGAACGCTCACCTCCGGCGATGCGGACCGCCGCCGCAACGATCTTCTTCGTCACGAAACGCTCTGGACGCAAAGGGGATTCATGATTGAACAAGATTCCGGTGCTCGCGTGCAGCCCATATGCAGCTCTGTAGTTCGCGACTAGCCAGTGCGCCGTAGCCTTCGCTACCGCGTAGGGGCTCCGGGGCCGGAAGGGCGTCTGCTCATTCGCCGCGCGGCCTTCCGTGTCTCCGAAGCATTCACTCGAGCCGGCGCTGTAAAAGCGAACAGGCCTGTCGAAAAAACGTATCGCTTCAAGCAGATTGATCGTACCGACAGCGACGCTCTCAAGCGTCTCCACCGGCTGCTCGAACGACAGGCCGACCGAGCTTTGTCCGGCCAGGTTGTAGATCTCCTGAGGGTCGGTTCTGCGCAGTACGTTCAGCACGCTGCGAAAATCGTTGGCCGCCATGGACTCCAAGCGCACGCGGTCGCGGATTCCGAGCCGTACGAGATTCGCGAAGCTACCGATCTGCGCGTCGCGCGAAGTGCCGAACACCTCGTAGCCCTTGTCGAGCAGCAGGCGCGCCAGATAGGCGCCGTCCTGGCCTGAAATGCCGCAGATGAGCGCTCTCATGCCGCCTTCTCATTCCCGCTTCAGCGGGCCCTCGCCAAATTTGGCGGCATGAGCGACGCACTACCCTCCATCGGCCCGTATCAGCCTCTCATGGTCCGCCATGGTTCGGGACCCAAGCGCGAGCCGTGGCAACCCGTTGAGGAGGCTCACAACACCTGGCGAGGTGAGTACGCGTAAGGCTAGCGGATTGAGCTTTGCTCGCGTCCAGATGTGCAGCATGCCAGAGCTGTAGAAGCGCATGCCGAAGCGCTTTCCGATCAGCTCTAGAGTCGACCGCTGGTAGAAGGTGATGTGCTGGCCAGTGGGGAAGGCGTAGTACCACCACGCCTCGGGAGCCGGAGGCTGGCCGCTGAAGAGCTCCGTCGTAAAAATAATTGTGTCGGTACCCGTAATCTCAAGCAGCTCGGCCACGAATGCGACCGGGTCAGGGAGATGCTCCATCACTTCAAAAGCTGTGACTGCCGTGTAAGGGCCGCCAGGACCTACATCCGCCTCGAAACCCCTTGCGGTCAGGTTAGGGGAGTACTTGTCGGTCCAGTAATAGTCAAAGCCAATGTCTCGCATCAGCCGGGTGAAGATGCCGTACCCGCCGGCCGCATCTAGAAATCGGCCGTGGCGATCGAACAGAAAGAACAGTACCACCGATGTCACTCGGGCAAGGTGGAGGTTGCGCCACAGAACGCCGGTGTCCGCCGATGCCACGGGGCTTCCGTAAGCTTCGTCCAGCCAGTACGGGTTTTCCGTCTGCAAGCCCCCGCACTCGGCGCAAAAGAAGTAGCTGCAATCGTATTTGCCGAGCACCTGGCGAGTGAACGCCAACCTGATGCTGGAACTGCAGATGCGGCACAGCACGGTATCGCACCCTTCTGAGTATCTCCCGCGACATCAGCAAATCCGGAAGGAGGACAATCAGAACGTACGGCACGTTCAGCGCGATGAGCAACCCACCCGACCCGAGATGCGGCGTCCACCCAGCTTGCGATGGCGAGGCGACAGGGCAGTGAGCCGCGCCTACAAACAACAAGAGGTTTCGTGCGTCTTCGCTGAGACGGTCGTGCACGCCGACGATCACGCGGGCAAGGCCGCAGTGGACCGGCTCTTCGCCTCGGGCCGGTGAAGCGCAGGCGCTGAACTGTGCGCACACAAGTTTCCCGGCTCGGATGTTGATCCGGCGTCAATGGCTTGACGAGCGCCCGTGGCCCAAAACTCGTGGTAGACGATAAGGGTAAGGGACCGCATATCGCGCCAGACGAAAATTACCTTCTTCTTGACTATTAATAGTCTCCCGACCTAGGCCGCGGCGGGTGCGCGACGGCGAGAATAGGATAAACGTGGCAGTTTACTTCAGCCCATTCGCTATGTACTTTTGAAGCGCGGTGAGGCCAGGCAGCGCACGCTGATCGGCCGCGAGTTGGCTTGGCGGGTGCGAGAGCTCAACCTAGTCCTATCGCGACGACCGCCGTTCGTAATGCGGCGCTACCCCTACCGCAGCAGGCGTCGCATGCTTGAGGCTCTCGGTCCAGAGCTCAGCGCCGCGGTGACCTCGCTGACACGAAAATGGGTGGCCTCAGGGGGTTAGTGGTTCTTATCGTTCCTTATCCGGCTTGGGTGAGTGGTTCGAGAGTGGCTCGGTATCCAAGGGCCTCAAGTTAGCTGATGCCACCAACGCAGCCAGATCTCCTCGGGGCGCCTAGCTGCTCGGTGCGCAGCGCGGAGCCACCTGTAAGCTACTGGCACTTTTGTGAGGCAAACGGCGCTCATTTTACTGACGGTGCTTGGCGATTGGCGTCGGGGCGACTGGAATGTACGTGTCAACTGTTCGGTGAGTGGCTGGATGTTCGACGCATCATGGGTAAGCCGTTCACTGCTGAGGAGGTAGACGGCGTGCGAGAAACCACTGCCTATCAATGCCAGGCGCTTGCTGAGTGGATCGGCGTTAGCATTCGATGAGTTACCCGCGCATCGGAGCAAGTGGTGTAGCAAACACAAGCTGCCACCGATTGATTTCCGCGACCGCATCGCGGTTGTCCAACTGTCGAATTGGATTGCCTGCATCAGTGAATTTAAGATAGGAGTAGTCACCATGAGCCTCGCCGCAGCAACCCGCCGCCAGCTGATTCGCTCCATGCGGGCCTGCACCACCAGCCGTCTCCCTTACCCCGTGAAATTGCTCTACATCAACACGCTCAGGGAAGCCCTACCCGCCACCAAAAAACCCACGGAATCCGAGTACGGTACCCGCTTCCTACCCGGAACCAATCTGAACATGGTGTTGGAATACCGGGGGGTCCACGAACCCGTCCTATCGGAGTTCATCCGGCGTCATGTTCGGTCCGGGGATGTGTGTGTTGATGCTGGCGCGAATGTCGGATACTTCTCCCTGCTAATCGCCCAGCAGGTCGCCCCGGGGGGAAAGGTAATTGCAATTGAGGCTGCACCCCGCACGGTGGAGCGGCTCCGGGGCAACATTGCGTTGAACAATGCCGACGTCACCGTTGTTGAATCCGCGATCACCTCACGGAAAGGTGAGGTCACTTTCCACTTGCATCCGTACCATGACTCGTGGAACCGGATCACCCCACCCGCTGAGGGTGATCCCGACCGCCGCTCCATGGGCACGGAATGGATTCCCGTCACCGTTAAAGGTGATACCCTGCCCGCCATTGTTGGCAAGGATATAGAGCGGGTGTCGTTCATTAAACTCGACATCGAAGGTTCCGAGTCCGCAGTGACACCCGATATTGCCACATTCCCCAACCCCGACTTGGTTGTGGCCTTAGAGGCGAAGTCCCCGAATATCGCGGCCACCCTGAAACCATTCCAAGACCGCAGATTCTACGTGTACGACCTGCATAACGACTGGCGCTGGCCGTACGAGCGCAGCGTCCCGGCCATCACCCAAACCACCTACGCGGAACTCGCTGGCCGCACGATGGTGGATGTGCTTGTGAGCCGCCAACCACTGGCGGTATAAGTGAATGTCCGCATGAGTTAAACCCAACCCAGCCCGGCGGCGATCCAACCATCCCACGCCGAGGCAATCTGCCAGACTTGGCTGGCACCGATCATCCCGCGGGTTCTCTCTCCGGCGCTGTCGGTGATCTCGATCCTGCACGCTTGCGACTGTGATGCCACGCGGTGGCTATGGCGGCGTCGTCGCCCCCGCTCAGGTCTTCGGACCTCAAGGCGAAGGGCCCGATACATACGCGAAGCGCCACAGCGCGACGTTGGTCCATCGGTCGGTTGTTCCCCAAGTCGGGAAGGCCACTCCGCCGAGGCTCTACGCAGACACGTGAGTTTGTCGAAGACCTTGCCCGTGATCCCCACGGCGTGCTCCACGACGGCCTTTATGACGAGCCGCTAGCGATTGTGACCATGCCCCGTCGCCCTCCCGACTAGCACCTTGAGCGCGAAGTATTTATTCAAGGCATACAGCAGGCCCTTTGAATGAGTAACCCGGAGCCTCGCCTCGAATTCGTCTTTATCAGAGCTCGCCAGGACGGTCGCTGGGTGGGTGAGGTGCAGGCCCAGTTCCTCGGCGCCCAGCGAAGAGTAGACAGTGTCTCCTTTCGTGTGTGTCGCCTCGGCGTGAAAGCCAATATTCCGTACCAGGTTTTGGGCAGGAGCGGCGCAAAGGCCCGAGTTCGCCCATATGCTGTAGACCCACGGGTAGGCCCAAGAATCAATCTTGCCGTCATAGGTGCGTTGAAAGACGGACTCCCAGTAGTAACGCTCGCTGATCTTCCGAAAATACTGGTCGAAGAGCTTCCTATCCCTGATCTCCGGCCAGCGAGTCATGTTGACGTCGTATTTCGCCCAGGCTCGCCTCCAGGTGGCCCAGCCCCACACGTGTGGATACCTCGAGAAGTAGTAGCTATCCGCCGTCTCGGCGTGTCCGAACAAAAAATTGTTCCCGGAGATCATCATGACGCGCTCGTCGTTCTCATAGCGATCGAGGAGGTCGGCGCAGTATGCGAAAAATGAGGGGGAGGGCACGCAGTCGTCCTCGAGTATTATCGCCTTGTCGACGAGCTCGAAGGCCCAGGTTGTGCCGGAGGAGATGCGGAGGCGGCAGCCCTGGTTAGTCTCCGAGAAATTCCTCTGGACTTCGCAGTCCCAGTCGACTTCATCGACGATCGCGCGCGCCGCGGCGCACTTCTCAGCCTCTCCAGGCCTATTCGCGCGGGGGCCGTCGGCGATCACAAGGAGCTTCCTCGGCCTCGCGGCGCGAATCGTCTCGAAGACCTGCCTGGTCGTGTCCGGCCGGTTGAAGATTATGAAGATGACCGGGAGCGTCGTTGTCACAGTCCCATCCTTGCGACGACTCTCAGGAGAGTTAGCGGAATGTAGATAATTCCATCCACCCGACTTTTACAAACTAGTGCACACCACCGCCGGGGATTCTGGCTAGGGCTCGGCGGGGTCGTCGGGCAAGGGTTCGGCGGCGGTGAGGGTTTGTCGTCCGGCTTGGATGGCGACTGTGCGTTAGCGGCGTGCGGTGTGCACGAATCTCTCTATGCTCCAACCAGTTCGGTGTTCGATCCAGTGGCTGACCGCCAGGCGCGGCAAACGCGATCGTCTGGTGCGCCTCGATGGATTCGCGGGTGCGATGGTCGACCGGTCAGGCCTGCTTGGACATGTGGAACTGCGCTCGATGCGCAATAGCTGGTGGTACGTACCGATGACGAACTCCGGGGACAACGTAGTGTGGTTGGTGGTGTATCCCTCCACCTGGCCAGCGCCCTGGTCGCGGCCTCCAACTGCCGGTTGACGCTTCGGTGGCGCCCGTGAGTTGGATCTAGCGGTTGGGGTGCGTGCCGCGCCATTCGCGCACGACAACCGGCCGGTACGGGATGCGGGTGCCGAGGATGGACGACAACCCCGCGCCCCGTAGCGCGACCTGGTTGGCTTGCGAGATCATGCCGGCGTCGGGCCCGCTAGACGTCATCTTCAACATGGCCTGCCCGCCTCGCCGTCACTTAGCAGCGCGATCCCCTGTTCACCCTGGAGACCAACTACGTCGGGATGCGCAACCTCCTCGAACTGGCGCACGGGCGTTCCATCGGCCGGGTGATGTTGTGCTTGAAGAAACTGGAGCCCGGATCTCTCTCAAGGTGCCTGATGTTCTCGTGTCTGCCCGGTATAGAAGTTGTGGAGCCCGAGAACCTCGATGCCGTCGCGCCGAAGACGATCGCAGAGGTGGGACCCCAGGGGCCTGGCCCGCGACGAAGGCTATCATTTATTTTCCTTAATTCCGGCCCATGCCGTAGTACTCGAAGCCCTCGGCCCGCAGGCGCTCGGGATCGTAGATGTTTCGGCCATCGAACACCACGTAGCCCCGCATGGCCGACTTGACGCGCTGCCAAGACGGCCGCTGGAACTGTTTCCACTCCGTCAGGAGGAGCAGCGCGTCGGCGCCCTCGACGGCGTCATACATGTTGTCGGCGTACTCGATCGAATCACCGAGCGCCCTTCTCGCCTGCTCGGTTCCTTCGGGATCAAATGATCGCACTACCGCCCCGAACTCGACCAGCCTTTTCGCGATGACTAGGGAGGGGGCCTCGCGCACATCGTCGGTCCGTGGCTTGAAGCTGAGGCCCCAGAGCGCGATGCGCAGGCCTTGCAGATTCTTCGCGTGCGACTCATCGCCGAAACGGGTGACGACCTTGGATACGAGGGCGGACTTCTGCTTGCTATTGACCTGCTCGACCGCGCGCAGCAGAGGCATGTCCGACCCCAGCCCATCGGCGGTGTGTAGGAGGGCCTGAACGTCTTTCGGCAAGCAGGAGCCGCCATAGCCTATCCCGGGGAACAGAAATTCATATCCAATGCGTTTGTCCGCCCCGATGGCCTCCCGTACCGCCGAGACATCGGCGCCGGCCTTCTCGCATAAGTTCGAGATCTCGTTGATAAAGGAAATCTTGGTGGCGAGGAAGGAGTTGGCCGCATATTTCGCCATCTCGGCGCTCCTGACGTCTATGACGATTAGCGGATGGAAGGTGCGCAGGAACGGCGCGTAGAGCTCTCGCATGATATCGAGGGCGCGCTTCGAGTCGCCGCCGATCACCACGCGGTCCGGCTGCATGAAGTCGGCGATCGCTTTGCCCTGCTTCAGGAATTCGGGGTTGGACACCACATCGAACTCGTGCTTGGTCTTCTTGCAGATGATCGCTCGGACTTCGTCGGCAGTGCCGACGGGGACGGTCGACTTGTTGACGACGACCTTGTAGCGGTCTATGTGCGACCCGATGTCGTCGGCCACGGAATAGACGTGAGTGAGGTCGGCCGCGCCGCTCGTGCCCATGGGCGTCGGGACGGCAATGAAGATCACGTCTCCGTGCTCGATTCCGCGCCGCCTGTCGGTCGTGAAGTCCATGAGCCCGTTCTCCCGGTTTGCTTCGATCAGCTCAGCCAGGCGGGGCTCATAGATCGGGACTCTTCCCGCGAGAAGCCAGTCTGTCTTGGCCTGGTCGGTATCGACGCAGACGACGTCGTTGCCGCTGTCCGCCAGGCAGGCGCCCGTGACGAGGCCGACGTAGCCGGATCCGATTACCGAAATTTTCAAAATGAACCCTTCATTTCCCAATTCGATCGACAACCGTACGGACGCAATGCGTGAGTTCTGTGGGCGACTACTGGGCTACGTCGTTGTCTAGGCGCCCGACTCGGCGGCTATTCGGTAGGCGCGCACGGCCAGTGGAATGAACGCCCCCGTCAGCACGATTGCCCAGATGAAAGTCATCGCCAGAGGCCACACGAGGGGGCCGCCGTGAGCCAGTGCCCGCATTACCCCAATGGGTGGTGACATCGGCTGCAAAAGGACCAATCGCTGAAGCCAGTTCGGGAACAGTCCGATTGGGGTGATACCGGGATTGACGAACGCCAGCGAGACGGTCACGGTGGCAAGCAATGTCATGGCGGTGCGAGCATTGCTGCGGACGGCAAGCGCCATTACCACCGCCGTGAACCCGGCCACCACGATCGGCGGGATCAGGATGTACAGCAGTGCCGCGAACCAGCCGTGCGTGAAGCGCAGTCCCATCGCCATTCCGAGGGTTGTGATCAGGATCGTCCCGAAAAGCGCGCGCACAGCCTCGGCGGTCAGTCGTCCGGTGAACGCGCTTGCCCGATGTACCGGCAGCACCCACATGCGGCTGAGCAGCCCGCATTGGCGGTCCGCCATGATTCCCTCCGATCCGCGCAGGGCGCCAAGCACCGCGGACAGCACCGCGCACACCGGAACCAGGCTGTAAACGCTGGCGACGCCAGTGACGTTATAGACCCGCTCGCCTAGCACCGCCTCGTAGGCGAGCAGGATGCAGACAGGCACGACCAGCGACCCCATCAGCACCGCTCGCTCACGCCGCCACCGGGTAAGAAGTCGACCGGCTTGCACCAAGGTTTGAGTTAGCAGCGAGCCTTGCATCACGGGCTGTGGTATCACTTAGCCCCGCCTCTGCAACCGCAGCGCGATCGCGCCGAAGACCAGCACCATGCCGACGCACCAGGCCAGGCTGGCCGCCAAATTGCCGTCCGCCACCTGCCCGGTGGCAAGGCCGCGCAGTGTTTCGGCGACTTGTGACACCGGCTGGTTACGGACGTACGGGCGTAACCAGCCGGGAAAGGTTTTCTCTGGGGCGATTCCGGTAGACAGCATAAACAGCAGCAGCTGGGGGGCCGTCAGTAGCTGGCTGGCCCCCTGGACGCTGCCGGTACTTGACCCCAGCGCGTCGGCGCCCAGCGCCACGGCAACGCACAGGAGCAACGTGATCAATACAAAGGCCAGCGCATAGCCCAGTCCGCCGGTCATCCGGAATCCGAACGCATAGCCGGCGACCATCGCCACCGTCACGGCGAGCGCGGCCCGAACTAGGGTGGCCAGAATGCGAGCCCCCGTGGGGACTGTGGAGGTGATCGGCAGCGTCGCTAACCGGGCGCGGAACCCAAGGTCGTGGTCGCGGGTGACACGGCCGGCGTTAACCAGGCCGACGAAGATCACCGACTGGATGACCACCGCGGGCAGTAGATACTGCGCATAACTCATGCGGCCGGTGTCGATCAGACCGTGCAGCGCCACGGTGAAGCCCGCCAAATATCCGGCGGGTGACAGGATCTCGAAGATCATCCCGCCGTCGCGCTTCGCGCAAATCAGCGAACGTTCAGTCAGCGCGACTAGGGCGCTCATGATTGGACGACGGTCGGTTCGGTCAGGTGCAGAAACACCTCGTCGAGTGAGGGTTTGCGCAGCGAGATGTCGACCAGTTCGATGCCCAGCGCATCAACCCAGCGAAACACCTCGCCCAGCGTGGCCACGCCGTCCGGGGCCAACACCGACACCGAGTTCGTGTGGGCGTCGATATCGATCCCGTCAAACCCCGCCAGCACGGCCGCGACCTGGGGCAAATCGGCCGGATTGGCCAGAGTCACCTGACAGTACCGGCTACCCACACGGCGCTTGAGGTCCTCGGCGGTGCCGTTGGCGATCACGCGTCCGTGGTCGATGACCACTACCGAGTCACTCAGCACGTCGGCCTCTTCCAAATACTGTGTGGTCAGCAACACGGCGACGCCCTGCTGAGCCAACGAGCTCACCAGGGCCCACACGTCGCGGCGGCTGCGTGGGTCTAGCCCATTGGTCGGCTCGTCGAGGAAAAGCACCTTCGACGGCACTACCAAGGCGCTGGCCAGGTCAATGCGGCGCCACATTCCCCATGAATAGGTCCGTACCTGCCGGTCAGCGGCATCGACCATATCGAACTGTTCGATCAACTCATCGGCGCGAGCCTTAGCCTGGCGCCGGCGCAGGCCACGCAGCCTGCCGAACAACACCAGGTTCTCCCGGCCGGTAAGCAGTGGATCCATCGCGGTGACCTGCCCGGCCATCGAAATGCTGGCACGTACCTGGGCAGGGTGTCGGACGACGTCGTACCCGGCCACAATTGCTGTACCAGAGGTGGGCCGCAGCAACGTGGACAAGATCTTGATCGTGGTGGTCTTACCGGCGCCGTTATGACCGAGCAGAGCGCAGACCGACCCCGCGGGAACTGAAAAGGTCACGTCCTGCAATGCGTGTATTGGCCCGTCGAACGTCTTGGCTACGCCATCTAGCTCGATCACGGAACAGATAATACGGTCAGTTAGACGGGTGTTGAACAGGAACCAGGGCAGCGACTCATCAATCCACCCCGGAGCAATCGGCCCGCCGCCGATCAGCCAGCGCGCTGCAGGCGGGCGAACTTTTCGACAAGATCAGCGGCGGTCGCCACGCTTTCCGTGGGTTTGGCCATCCGGGCGGCGATCTCGCGGGCCCGGGCGCGGTACTGCGGAGCGAGGATGGTGCGTAAATCCGCTACCAGTTTTTTCTCGGTAGTGGTCGAAAAACGCCGGGCAGTGCCCACCTTCAGTCGTTTGACCGCAGCTCCCCATATCACCTGAACGTCTGCCATCCAGAGGATCAATGTGGGGACCCCGGCGCGCAGACCTGCGGCCGTGGTGCCGGCCCCGCCGTGGTGCACGACCGCGCGGCAGGCCGGAAAGACCGCCGCATAATTCATCGTGCCCACCACCTTGACGTGCTCGAAATTGGGGACGTTACTGAAATCAGTTGCAGCGGCGCACACCAACGCCCGCTCGCCCAACTGCGCGCAGGCCGCGCTGATCATCGCGATCATGTCGGCCGGCGACTCGACCGGGATGCTGCCAAAACCGAAGCAAATCGGCGATGCTCCCGCGGCAATCCACGACGCGACCTCGGCATCGGCATCCGTTGGCGACTCCAGCGTCAGCGTGCCAACAAAGGGCCGTTGGCCGTCCCACTTCGCCCATTCGGTGGCCAGCCCGGGAAAGCACACCTCGTCATAGGCCTGGATTTCCAGCGATCCGCGTCCAGCGATCCGTCGTGGCGCTGGGCCGGTGGCCTTCGGTAGGCCCAGTTCACGGCGCTGTGCAGTCTCGACCTTTTTCACCCCGCGCGAAACTAGCCACTCGTACACCGTCATCGCCGAGCGGATCAACGGCGGAGGCAAGGTCGGAACGATGTGGCCGTTGACGCGTATCGGAAACCAGAGCAGTGTGGCCAACGGAATCTCGCGATACTCTGCGACGTTGGCAGCGAGTTCTTGGTAACTCATGCCCGTGAGCAGCAGGTCGGCCCCGTCCGCCAGTGAGGTCAGCGTCGTGCTCATCTGCCCCCAGCACCGGGTACCGGGCTCCCGAGCCTCGCGCAACGTCTTGATCACGTCCTGGATCCTCCAGAAGTTGCGGAAGAAATACCCCCAGAAGTTGCGCGTCGCTTCCAGCCATGCCTGGATATCCGGCCCATAGGCGACCGCCGCAAGCCCAGCCGCCTCGGCGAAGCCGACCAGGTCAGGCGGGACGGCGATGCACACATCGTGCCCTCGGCGCATCAGCTCACGACCGACAGCGACACCCGGCTCTACATCGCCGCGAGTTCCATAGAACGCCAGCACAAATTTCATCGCGTGATCCTGGCCCTTAAGCCCAAGTTCCTTTGCGTCGGTGGGCTATTGCGCGGACCTCGAGGCTCAGCTTCAGCATGGATGGCAGCACGAGCCGGTTAATCCTGCGGTAGCGGTCGCAATCCTGCAACGCCGTCCGGAAACCATGTTCGCTCGCCCGATATGCCTCGAAAACGCGACCCAGCGCAGACTCATCCCACGGCTCGTCCCGCGCGGCCGCGTGCAGCGCTTGGTAGACCGCGGAAATCCAGTCTCCGCCGAAGGGCTCTGCTATCGGGCCGTCGTGCCGGTGGTGCTGAAGATCCGGTGTGAGAAACTCATCGATTGCACCCTCATCCGGGGCGTTGAGATCGATCGCGAGTGCGGTGGAAATCCGCTTTACTTCCCGGCGCCAGTCCTCGAGGAGGTTGGCGTACTCGACGAACACCCGCGGCACGCCGCGCGTGTCTTTCTCGGCCAGCAGAGTGTATTTCAGCCACCAGGCACTCCCGAGCTCCGGCGAAATGTGAACGTAGTTCTGACCGCTAGCGGTTCCTGCAAGCGACGCGACGGCGTCGTGCGGGTGGCGTACCGCAATCACGGTAGCGATGTCGAATCCGGCCAGCCGCGCCGCCTCGAACCACATGCCGCACAGCGCCGTCATCTTCGGTTCCTTGATGACCACGAGCGGCGCGGCCGGCAACGTGCTGAGAAACGCCCTGATCTTGGCAACGCAGGCGGCGTTCTCGTCGGCGTCGAACGCAGCTTCCTCCTGCATGCGCAGTGTCAGGTCGTAACCAGTGGCGCCGTGGCGGCGCAGGATTGCTTCGTTGAGATGGATGGCTGCGCGCGGCTCCCAGTTGCCGCGCGGATTGACCGCGGTGGCGCCCAATAGCCCGGCCGGGAGCGTAGCACCGCACAGCGAGAGAACCCGCGTGAGCGCCGACGTTCCGGACCGGCCTAAGCCCAGCACGAACAGAGCGACCCGCCGGGTCGCAGCCCCGGGCCGCGCGGCCTGCGCTGCCGCTAAAGAAGGTGCCACGGAGGGCTTCTCGGCATTGCTTCGGATATAGGTCATGGCGTCGGCTACTCTACATGTGATGAATTGTTCCGACCCCACTATCGGGCACGCCGCCCCTTGCGGTGTCGCCCCCAGTGACGGGGTCTACGGTCCACAGCGCGTTACGGGCGAATCGAACCATGTCCTCGGAGGCTGATCAGTCCTTGAGCAGCCGTGCATCCAACGATGATGCGCGGCCGGACAATCGGCTCGCATTCGTGGACCAAGGCTTCTTTGCCGGGCAGCGCGCCGCCGGCCTGGCGGAAGTCATGCAGATCATGTGGCTTTATGAGCACCCGATCGACTTCGATCAACTGAGGCGCTTTCACCGCAATCTCAGTCACGGGTTGTTGGGACGGCTCATTGAGCGTTCACCGCTACCGTTCGGCCGGCATCGGTGGGTTTCAGGTCGCGGGCCGTCGGAGATCGATATCGCTGAGCGCGCCCGTCCCCGCGCTGAACTCAGCGACTGGGCTGATGAACGCTCACAACTACCTGCAGATCCGGAATCGGGGCCCGGCTGGCATCTTGGCGTCCTTCCCCTCACGGACGGCTCGACCGCGATCACTCTGGTGGCTTCTCACTATCTGCTCGACGGCATCGGATGTTTCCTCGCGACAGTTGATGCGATCCTGGGCAACACGCGCGATCTTGGCTATCCACCGCCACGTTCCCGCACTCGACTGCGGGCGATAGTTCAGGATGCCCGCCAAACAGCGCGGGACACACCTGAGGCTGCCAGTGCGCTTGTCGCGGCGACAAGACAGGCCCTGAAACGGGCGGGTCGCCGGCACGATACTGCCCGGTCATCAACGACATCGCGACCCGTTGCCCTCCGTGGAGACGACGGCGATGCCCCTTTCGTCATGCCCGGTATCACGATCTGCATCGACTTGGATCATTGGGATGCCCGTGCGAGCGCTCTCGGCGGAGCGGGTAACACACTGGCCGCCGCGCTGACCGCGAAACTCGGGGAGCGGATGGGGCGCCGGAACGACGCAGACGGCACGGTCACATTGCAAGTCGTTATGAGCGACCGCACCTTAGGCGATACGCGTGCGATCGCAGTGTCCTTCGCGCGCGTCAGCGTCGACCCGACGCGGCTAACGACGGATCTGCGCGACGCCCGCGCCGGCATTAAAAAGGCGCTGAATACTCTGCGGGAGACGCCAGATGAGTCATCGCAGCTCGCCCCACTGACCCCGTTCACGCCAAATCGGATATGGAAACGGGGGGTCGATGCAGCATTGGCCGACCCCGCTCGTCCGGTGCTTTATTCCAACCTCGGCGACGTCGGCTGGGACGTGAGCCGTCTGGACGGTACTCACTGCGATTACGCCTTCGCGCGAGGGACGCGCCAGAACCTATCGCGACAATGGCTTGAGCGAACGGGCGGGCATATGCAGCTGCTGTCTTTCCGCCTGCCGCCGCTCGGCAAGATTTTCATCCACGTCATCGCCTACCAACCGGGCGCCGAGAATACGAAGCCCGCCTTGCGTCAGCTGGCTGCGCGCACGCTGGCTGAGTTCGACCTGACTGGGCAGATCGACTAGCCATTCGCTACGGGTCCGTAGCGTCGATGGCTTTCCTGACTTTCTGCGCGTGCGCCACCTGCTCTGCGGTGTAGCCGATGAGCAGCGCCACCGCGCAGAGCAGAATGACCACCCCGCTCAGCCACAGCAGGCCGTGGGTGTAGCCGCGTTCCAGCGCATGCAGTTGGGCGGCGTTCATGGCCTTCACCGGCCCGCTGGTACCGCCCAGCTGAAGGGTGCGCGAGGTGATGACGACTTGGATGAAGACCAGTACGAACGGCCCGCCGAGACTCTGCAGCATCACCGCGATCGCCGAGGCGGGCCCGATGCGGTCGACGCCGACGCTGGCGAACAACGACAGTCCGAGCGGGACGTTGATCATGCCGAGGCCGATTGCGGCGACGACCATAGGCAGCACCAGGTTCGGGAAGTACGGGATGCCGGCGTGCAGCGTCGAGACGTACAGTGTCGAGCCCAGCAACAGGATGCCGCCGGCGATCACCATCACGCGCGGCGAGAACCACATCACCAGCCGCGACGACGCGGCCGTCCCGATGGCCATCGCGACGGCGAACGGGATGAAGCCGATAGCTGCGCGCAGCGGACTGTAGCCCATGATGTTCTGCACATACATGGCGAGTAGCACGGTCACCGTGAAGCCGATCC
>Ga0335075_10007851_pt1 | contig 16382 bp, 17 predicted proteins | sample Lox_Sample_24_FD_206723 | JGI IMG/M metagenome (GOLD analysis project Ga0335075, IMG submission 206723) | Soil microbial communities from Loxahatchee National Wildlife Refuge, Florida, United States - Lox_Sample_2.4 | ecosystem: Environmental > Terrestrial > Soil > Wetlands | place: USA... | reverse complement strand
GGCCGCACCGAGTGCATCAACGTCGGGCATTTCCGCGCCACCGGCATTCCCTACGCGCTGGAGTGGTAGGCATCCGGGCGAGGTACGCTCCGAGGATGGCGGACAGGACCACATCGAGCATCGTGATCGGTATGCCGCGCAAGGACGTCATGGCGGTGATCGCTGACTTCGACGCGTACCCGGAGTGGGCGACCGGGGTGCGCCGCGCGGAAGTCCTGTCGCAGGACGACGGCGGCCGGGCCAGCACGGTCAGGTTCACGCTGGACGCCGGAGTGATCAAGGACAGCTACGTGCTCGGTTACGACTGGAACGACGACACGCGGGTCCGCTGGGACCTCGCCGAGGCCGGTTCGGTGATCTCCGAGATGAGCGGGGGTTACGACCTGGCGGATCGCGGCGACAGTACCGAGGTGACCTATGAGCTGGCTGTGGGCATCAAGATTCCGATGATCGGCATGCTCAAGCGCCGCGCGGAGAAGACGATCATCGACACCGCGCTCAAGGGACTCAAGTCACGAACCGAGACCATCGGGAGGGGCCGATAACCATGCAGCCAGGCAGCGCTGACTCCGATCGCCGGGCTCAGGCCGACGCGAACGGTCGTGGCACGGGGCAGGGTCAAGGCGCGGGCCGTAACACGGGCCCCGACATAACCGGCGAATTCCAGCGGTGGCTGATCCGGTCGGGGGCCCGCAACATGCGCCGGGAACTGACCGGGCAGTTCCGCAGAACCTTCAACCGGGGCGAGCAGGACAACGTGTGGGGTGTCGCGACGACCGAGCCGCCGCCGGGGGCGTCGGGGGAGGCACCCGAGTGCGCCTGGTGCCCGGTGTGCCGCGCCGCCCGCCGGATCAGGGAATCCCGCCCCGGCGTCGGCGGGCATCTGGCCGAGGCGGGTGACGTCGTAGCCGCGGCCGTGCAGGAAGCGCTGTCCGCGTTCGACGCGGTTCTGTCGACGGGCCAGGGCAGCGATCGGGAGCGGGGTTTCCCGGCCGACCGGTTCCCCGCTGACCGGTTCCCGGCTGACCGGTTCCCGGTGGCCGGCACGCGTCAAGAAGCCACGGATCATGAGCCTGACGATCGGGATTGACGTCGGGGGCACCAAGGTCGCAGCCGGCGTCGTCAATTCCCGTGGGCGCATCATCGAGAAGCTGAAACGCCCCACGCCCTCGGCCAGCCCGGAGCGGACGGCCCGCGTCATCGCGGAAGCCGTGATCGACCTGCTGGGCCGCCACCAGGCCGAGGCGGTCGGCATCGGCGCCGCCGGATACGTCGACGCGGTCGGTTCCGACATCCTTTTCGCGCCCAACCTGGCCTGGCGCAACGAGCCGCTGAAAGAGCAGGTCGAGGACCACGTCGGGCTGCCCGTCCTGGTGGAGAACGACGCGAACGCCGCCGCCTGGGCGGAGACCATGCTGGGCGCGGCCCGCGGGCACGAGCACGTCATGCTGGTCGCCGTCGGCACCGGCATCGGTGCCGGGATCGTGATCAACGGCCGGCTGTACCGGGGCCGGTGGGGGATCGCCGGGGAGCCGGGGCACTACCGCGTGGTGCCCGACGGGCGGCTCTGCGGATGCGGCAACCGCGGCTGCTGGGAGCAGTACGCGAGCGGCAGCGCCCTGGTCGCCGAGGCGCGCGAGTTCGCGAGGCGCTCACCCGGTCCCGCGGTCCGCCTGCTTCAGCTCGGCGGGGGAGCCGCAGAGGGAATCAACGGGCCGGAGATCACCCAGGCCGCTCACGAGGGAGATGCCGCGGCCCTGCGCTGTTTCGAGATCGTGGGAGCCTGGCTGGGCCAGGGCCTGGCCGCGCTGGCCGCCATACTCGACCCGGGTTGCTTCGTGATCGGCGGCGGCGTGTCAGAGGCGGGCGATCTGCTGATCCGCCCGGCGCAGGCCGCGTTCGCGGACGCGCTGACCGGAGGTACCTACCGTCCGCACGCCGAGATCAAGCTGGCCCAGCTCGGGGCCGACGCCGGCGTGATCGGCGCGGCTGACCTGGCCCGGCGTGCCCTGGCCGGTGGAAAGCTGGCCGGTGGAAAGCTGGCCGGTGGCAAGGTGGCGGCCAGAGCTCAGAGCACCGCTCCATTATCCGGTCCGGAGCCGCGTGACGGGCCGTCGCCGAGCCGCAGGACCAGCACCACGAACCCGGTCACGAAGGCCGCAATGGCCGCCAGCGCCGCCCAGCCCGGCACGGTCCAGCCGACCAGCGTGGCAACCAGCAGGTAGGCCGGGCCGCCGAATAGCGCGGTCCAGGCTCCCTTAGCCGCCGAGTCGAGGTGCGGCAGCGGCGGCGGGGGCGGCGGGACGAAGTGCTCGTCGGCATCGTCACCCTGGTCGATGTCTGAGCCCGTGCCCGCGCGCCCGGGCGGCCAGGGGGCCGAGAAGTACGGCGGGGTGGCCGGCCGGACCACGCGGGCCCGGTCGGCGCTGAATCCTGGCCGGGCGTTGGTCCCTGGCCGGATGCTGGTGCCGGGCGGAGTTTCGGTGCCGGGCGGGGTTTCGGTCCCTGGCCGGATGCTGGTGCCGGGCGGGGTGTCGGTGTCTGGCCGGGTGTCGGTGTCTGGCCGGGTGCTGGCTCCCGGCGGGGTGTCGGTGTCTGGCCGGGTGCCGGTGTCTGGCCGGGTGCTGGCTCCCGGCGGGGTTCCGGTGTCTGGCCGGGTGCCGGTGCCTGGCCGGGTGCTGGTACCGGGCGGGGTTTCGGTGCCTGGCCGGGTGCTGGTGTCTGGCCAGGTGCTGGCTCCAGGCGGGATGCCGGTGCCGGGCGGGATGCCGGTGCCCAGCGGTTGGCTGCCACCCGGGCCCTCGCCGTCAGCATCGTGGCCCGGCGTGGTCAGGTTCTCCCGGTCCGGCCATGGAGCCGCGGCATCCGCCCAGTCGCCTGGCATGTCGTAATGGGCGACAAGATCCTGCCAGGCAGCCTCGTCGCCGGTCGCGCCGCCGCTGGTACCCCCGCCGCTGACGTCCTCACCACTCACGTCATGATCCTCGCCACGTCTTGACCCTCGTAAGCCATAATCCTCTGCGCTTTACCCCTCCCGCCACTGCCGCTACCCCTTTTCGGCGCGGCTGTGGGTCCTGACGAAGTCCAGGCTCCCAGCGAAGATGGCCGGCGCGTCGTTGTCGAGAGTTGCAACGTGATAGCTGTTGCTGCATTCCCTGACTTCCAGCTGATTGTCTGGCAGCGCCTTGCGCAGCACGCGGAGGCTGGCCGGCCCGACGACATGGTCATCCGTGCTGTGGTACACGAGCACCGGCGCGGTCACCTCGGCGAGCTGGGCCTGGGTGACCCGCCACAGCCCCCGCAGGCTGTCCACCGCCTTGAGCGGGGTCCGGTCGTAGCCCAGCTCACTGGCCTGCTCCTTCTTGATGTCGCTGGCGATCCCCTTCAGCGACGGCACCACGAACTTCAGCACCGGGGCCAGGCCGACCAGCGGAGTGTCGGGCGCGAGCGACGGGTTCACCAGCACCAGCCCGCTGACCGCCGGCCCGCGCAGCTCGGCCAGCCGAAGCGCCAGGCAGCCCCCCATCGAAAGTCCCATCACGAAAATCTCGTCCGCATGCGCCTGGAGCTGGTCAAACGCCCGGTCGACCTCGGCGTACCAGTCTTCCCACCGGGTACGCGTCATGTCCTGCCAGGTCGTGCCGTGGCCGGGCAGCCTGGGCAGCCACACACTGAGCCCGGCCTGGCTCAGGTAATCGGCCCAGGGCCGCAGCGACTGCGGGCTGCCGGTGAATCCGTGGCAGAGCAGGGCGCCGGTATTCGCGCCCACATGAGTGAAAGGTTCTGCACCTGGCATCACTGGCATGGGCCGAGTCCTCTCCACGGGCTGGCGTCTGGAACCCTCGCTCGGGCTGGCGTCTGGAGCCCTCGCTTGCACTCTTCGCATCGTCGCACGCGGCCGTCGGCCGCACACGTTGGTTATCGCCATGCCCGGCGGACACGCACGAATCACCCGCCCGTTCCGTGCTTTCCATGATCCCGGAGGATTTTTCCCACATAGGGCACAAAATCCTCCGGGTCATGGAAACGCTGTCGCCGCCGGGGATCACCGGTCACATGAGTAACAGGAGTATCGGCGCTCGGTTTTAGCTGGCGGCCTTGTTGAGCCTGACCCACTGCATCACGGCCTCGGGCGACCAGGTGGCGTGCCGCGCCGCGAACAGTTTCGCCGCCCGGGCGCCGCTCCACCTCGCGGGCAGCAGCCGGGCCGGCAGGCCTGGGTCGATGGCGGGGAAACGGCGCCAGGCGTGGACCAGTTCGATCAGGCGGCTGAGCGGGTCAGCAGCGGCCGGCGATGCGAATTCGGCGAGGAACTGCTCGTACCGCTCCTCGATCGCGGGCAGGTCCCAGGCCTGGGCGACGAGCGTCCCCAGCTCACCGCCGCCTTGGTGCTTGGCCACGAAGATCTGTGCGTCCCTGACGCCGGTCTGGCGAAGCACGTGCTCGACCTCGTCGCTGCGCCCCGTGTGCGTGGTGATCCAGACGCCCGGCGCCGGGCTGCCCAGGCCTGCCCAGCTGAGACGGGTACGCAGCAGATGCCGGGCAGGCCGGTCGCTTTCGGGCACCCGGGCCAGCACCAGTAGCCACGACCCGTCCCAGTCGTCCTGCGAGCCGGCGAAGGCGAATATCCGCTCGGTTCCCTCGGTGAGCAGCCGGTCGCCGTCAGGTGTCAGCCACCACTGGGTGCGCCGGCCGTGGCGCTCGGGCCGGATCCAGCCGTCGGCAGCGGTGCGCGCGAGCGCCTGGCGGATCGCTTTCTCCTCCACCCCGAGCCGGGCGAAGACCTCGATGAACGCTGACGTCCAGGCCGAGCGCCCGGTCGGCAGCACGAACTCGCCCAGGACCGTGAACAGCAGCCCGCGAGCGCTCACCGCCCCGGCCGCGTGGCGACGGGACAACGCCGGGAGGGGGCCGGCGGCCTGCGGAGCGGGAATCGCCATGGCCCCTCCCTCCCTTGCTCCGCATCCCGCCTCCCGGCCGCCCGGGACACCGTGAGTTTGACCGTGTCATCCAGGCGTCACGCGCGGCAGACGTCAGCGTCTAGGGGCGAATTCTACCGGCGAAACAGCAGGCCGGCCGGGTGCCGCTGGTCCGCGTGCCGACGCGGATGAGGGATCGCTACCGGGACTGTCCGGTCGCGGCGCGTAGTGGCCGGCAGAAGTCGCGGAAGTCGCGGGCAAGGCGGGCGGGCTGTTCGAGGGCGAGGAAGTGCCCGCCGGGCTCTGGTCCTCGCCAGAGCCGGATGTCGGTGTAGGTGCGCTCGGCGAACTCCCGGGGACAGCCGGCGTCTTCTGGGGTGAGGGTCAGCCCGGCTGGGGCGGTGACCGGGGGCAGCGGCGGGGTCTGGGCGTCGTCGGCGTAGTGCCGGAACGACGTGCCGATCGTGCTGGTCACCCAGTACAGCGTGACGATGTTCAGGAGCGTGGGCCAGCAGCTGCGGCAAGCCGTTCAGCGCCGGTTCGGTGTCCCGCCACTGGTACTCGCCCGCCCAGGACGTGACGAACGACGCCAGGTAACCCGGATCGGTGCCGCTCAGCCAGCCCGCCACCGCGTCACGCGCTGGCCGGGTCCGGTCAAGCCGGACATGCAGGTCATCAAGGACTGCGTCCGGAACCGCGATTTCGAACGAGCGCACCTGACTCACCGTAACCCCGGCCCTGGTCACATTTGGGACATTCATCCGGAAAGCCTCCGGCAACACCGCCCGGCCCGCATCAGCGACAACCCTTACCCTGTGAAGCTGCCGTCCTGGGAGGAGCGCCGTGTCTGGCGAGATTATCCCGTTCAGCATCGATGTTCCTGAGGCCGATCTGGCTGACTTGCGCCAGCGGCTCCGCCGAACTCGCTGGCCCGAGCCGGAGACGGTGGACGACTGGTCGCAAGGAGTCCCGCTGGCCTGGTTGCGGAACCTGTGCGGGTACTGGGCCGACGGCTACGACTGGCGGCGGTGTGAGGCGCGGCTGAACGCGCTGGCCCAGTACCGCACCGAGATCGACGGGATCGCCATCTACTTCCTGCACGTGCGCTCCCCGGTTCCAGATGCCATGCCGCTGATCATCACCCATGGCTGGCCGGGCTCGGTGATCGAGTTCCTGAAGGTCATCGGGCCGTTGACCGACCCGGCCGCACACGGCGGCGACCCGGCGGACGCGTTCGATGTGGTTTGCCCCTCGCTTCCCGGCTACGCCTTCAGCGGTAAGCCCGCCGCACCAGGCTGGGGCATTGCCAAGATCGCCGACGCGTGGGCTGAACTGATGAGCAGGCTCGGCTACACCCGCTACGGCGCCCAGGGCAGCGACTGGGGCACCAGTATCAGTACTCTGCTGGCCCGGCACGGCCGCGAGCACGTGGGGCTTGGACCGACCACGACGGCGACCTGCTGACCGTGCTCACCCGCGACGAACTCCTCGACAACCTGATGCTCTACTGGCTGCCCGGCGCCGGCGCCTCAGCCGCTCGTCTGTACTGGGAAAGCATCAGCCAGGTCAACCAGTGGATTTCCGGGCAGGTCAGCGACATCATCGACATCCCGGCTGGCTGCTCGGTCTTCCCCGGAGAGCTTCAGCGCCCCAGCCGCCGCTGGGCGGCCAGACGCTTCAGTAACATCGTTTACTGGAACGAGCCGCCCCGGGGTGGGCACTTCGCCGCATTCGAGCAGCCAGAACAGTTCGCCAGCGAGGTCCGCTCGTTCTTCCGCCTCGTCCGGTGAATCCGGCCGCGCCTTGATGCTGAGCGATCCATCGCTCCGCGCAGGCGTGGGAGATGATGTCCCCAGTTCCGTCGGCCGATGTGGTCCACGCCGCGCTGGTCGTGCCCTACTTGCGCGGCGTAGTCGTTCGCGGGAACCTTGCGATCATGAGGGAACGTCTACAGGTGCTCGGACGGCTCTGACTCGAGGTACGTGAGTGTTCTACTGGGTGGTCAAGGCGATACTCGGTCCGTTCCTCAGGATCGTGTTCCGGCCATGGGCGGACGGCATCGACAACGTCCCGAGAGAGGGGCCGGCGATCATCGCCAGCAATCACTTGTCGTTCTCCGACCACTTCTTCGCCCCGCTGCCGCTGCCGCGCAAGGTGGTCTTCCTGACCAAGTCGGAGTATTTCACCGGCCGCGGGCTCAAGGGCCTGGTGAGCAGGGTCTTCTTCAGCGGCGTGGGCGGGATTCCGGTGGACAGGTCCGGCGGCGAGGCGGGCGAGCGCGCGCTGCGCACCGGGCTGCGCGTGCTGGCGCAGGGCAAGCTGCTCGGGATCTACCCGGAGGGCACCAGGACCCCGGACGGGCGGCTGTACCGCGGCAAGACCGGCGTGGCCAGGCTGGCCCTGGAGGCGAAGGTGCCGGTGGTCCCGTGCGCGATGATCGGGGGCTTCGAGTTCCAGCCGCCGGGCAAGATCACGCCCAGGCTGCGGATCCGGCCCGGTGTCCGGTTCGGCAAGCCGCTGGACTTCTCCCGCTACTACGGGCTTGAGCAGGACCGGATCGTGCTCAGGGCGATGACCGACGAGATCATGTACGAGATCATGCGGCTCTCCGGCCAGGAATACGTGGACGTGTACGCCCAGCGCACGAAGGCAGGCGTGCCGGTCGGCGACGACTGACGTCAGCCCGGCTGGCCAGGCTCGGGCTCGGGCTGAGCAGCAGGTTCCGGCTGCGGCAGCAGCCTCAGCCCGGCGATCTCGCCGGATTCCAGGAAGGCGATCCGCATGACCAGGGGAGCCTGCGCGAAGGCGATCGTGACGTCGGCGGTGACGAGGCCAGATCGCCGCTGGCAGCTGACCAGGACCTCACCCGCCCGGCCGGCCACCCGCGCCCTTCGGCTCCAAGCGCGATCGAGGTCCTCGAGCGGCATCTTGCCCCGGAACCTGGGCGTGGCGCGCGCATGCACCTCCGCGATCCGCCCGTCCAGCAGCGCCTGCACCACCTCACGGGTGCGGTCCTCCCACTCTGGCCCCAGCGGCTGCTGGCGGGCCTCGCGGGGATCGCGGCCGGCCAGGGCCAGCCGCGCGGCCCGGGCCAGCGCGTCGGAGTAGCCACGGCTGCTGATCATGACTGCGATCGCGCGCCCCTGGCTGCCGTCGGTGATCACACACGACGAGAACCCGCCGGTCCCGCCGCTGTGCCCGCGCAATTGCCCGTCCACCACGATCCAGCCCAGCGCCTGGGCCCGGCCAGCCTCGATCGGCGCCTGCGGTTCCTGCGCCGTCCTGAGCGCGGTACCGAGTGGCGTCGGTGGCGGGCGCAGGCACGCTTCGGCGTACCTGGCCAGGTCACCGATGGTCGCCTCGACCCCGCCGGCGCCCGGGAGCGGGCGGTCCCAGTGCGGGACCTCGCGACCGCCCGCATGCCCCGGCAGGGGGATGCCGCCGCCAGCCCGGCCAACCCCAGAGCACGTCATGGACAGCGGGCCGAGCAGCCGGTCGGTGATGAGCGTCGCGTAGTCCTGACCGCTGGCCCGCTCGAGCACGAGCCCGAGAAGCTGGTAGCCGAAGTTCGAGTACACCCGGGCGGCGCCCGGGGTGACCGTGACCTGGCGAAGGCCCTCCTCGGCGAGTTCGGGCGTGAACCCGGCCCAGAAATTGTCCGGATCGGCGGGCCGGAAATTGGGAGCTATCCGGGGCAGCCCGGAGCTGTGCGTGGCGAGCTGTCTCGGCGTAATCCAGCCGTTGGCACCGGCCGGCAGCCACCGGCCTATCTCGTCGTCCAGGGCCAGCGTGCCCTCGGCGGCCAGCAGGGCCAGCAGCGTTGCGGTCATCGTTTTGGTGACCGACCCGATCTCGAACCGGCCGTCGGCCGGAGTGTCCGCCGGGCTGGCGTGCAGGGCGGTACCGTCGTGATCCGCGCCGGCTATGTCGACGCCCGCCGCGGCGACGGCGATCCCGGCTGCCTCGAACGAATCGTCAAAGGTCTCGGTGAGCGACCGAGCCGCTTGCTCCGCCCATGCCATTTGCTGTGAGCCTACCGGGGCAATTCCCGGGCAGGTGCCTGGCCGGTTCGCACCCGCGATTGCTTCACGGCGCCGGCTGGCGGGCCCAGCCTCGCGTGCGCTGCACAGCCTCACGCCAGCGGGCGTAAGCCTGCTCATCCCTCGTTCCGGGCGTGAACCGGCGGTCGAGCCGCCAGGTCGCCGCGAGTTCCGCTGGCGAGGACCACACGCCGGTGGCCAGCCCGGCCAGGAACGCGGCGCCCAGGGCCGTGGTCTCGGCCACCACCGGCCGCTCGACAGGTTCCTGGAGCTGGTCGGCCTGCAGCTGCATGAGCAGGTCGTTGGTGCTCGCGCCGCCGTCCACCCGGAGCGCTTCGCCTTCCGGGGGACTGGGCGCCTCGGCGGCCATGACATCGGCGACGTCTCGCACCTCGAATGCGATCGCCTCGAGCGCAGCGCGGACCAGGTGCGCGCGGGTCGTTCCCCGGGTCAGGCCGAACATCGCCCCGCGCGCGTCCGGATCCCAGTATGGTGCGCCGAGCCCGGTCAGCGCGGGAACGAACACGGTGCCGCCGGAGTCGGGCACAGAGCGGGCCAGCGCCTCGCTCTGCGCGGCGTTGTCGAGCAGGCCGAGCCCATCGCGCAGCCACTGCACGACGGCGCCGGTCACGAAGACCGACCCCTCGAGCGCGTAGGTCAGTGCCCCGGACGCGTCCATCCAGGCCACCGTGGACAGCAGCCCGGCCTGCGAGCGGACGATCGAGGGGCCGGTGTTGCAGAGCACAAACGACCCGGTCCCGTACGTGCACTTGGCCGACCCGGGGGAGAAGCGCGCCTGCCCGAACATCGCCGCCTGCTGGTCGCCGGCGATGCCGGCCACCGGCAGCGACAGGCCGAGGAAGGCGGCCGGGTCAGAGTGCCCGACCAGCCCGGACGACGGCACCACCTCGGGCAGCGCGTGCGGCGGGACGCGCAGCAGCTGGCACAGCTCGGCCGACCACTGGCCGGCCTCGATGTCGAACAGCAGCGTGCGCGAGGCGTTGGACGCGTCCGTGACATGGTGCCAGCCGTTGGTCAGCCGGGCGACCAGGTAGGAGTCCACCGTGCCGACCGCGAGCGAGCCGCCGGTGACGCCGGCCCACACCTCCGGGTCGTTCTCGGCCAGCCAGGTGAGCTTGGTCCCGGTGAAGTACGGGTCGAGCCGGAGTCCGGTCAGCGCGGTCACCCGCGGCTCATGGCCCTCCTCCCGTAGTCGCTCGCAGATGGCCGCCGTCCGCCGGTCCTGCCAGACAATGGCCCGCCGCGGCGCCACGAGCGTGGCCCGGTCCCAGATGACGGCGGTCTCCCGCTGGTTCGTGATGCCGATGCAGCTCGGGGGTTCTGCCCCGTCCAGCGCCTGCCGGCACGCCCCGAGCGTGGCCTGCCAGATGCCTTCCGGCAGGTGTTCCACCCAGCCCGGCTGGGGGTAATACTGGCGAAACTCTTCGTAACCACGGCCCGCCACGGCGCCGTCGGCGGAGATGATGAGGGCAGTGACGCCAGTCGTTCCAGCATCGATCGCGAGCACGCTCATGGGCACTAGTGTGGCGGGCGACACACGGAGACGAGGATCTCATGCGGGAGGAAGATCCATGCGAGTCGGAGTCCTGACCGGGGGCGGCGACTGCCCGGGCCTCAACGCGGTCATCCGGGCGATCGTGCGCACCGGCGCGACGGAATATGGTTACGAGTTCACCGGCTTCCGCGACGGCTGGCGCGGGCCGCTTGAGGGCGACACGATGGCCCTGGATGTGCAGGCGGTGCGCGGCATCCTGCCTCGCGGCGGCACGATCCTCGGCTCGTCCCGGACCAACCCGCTGGGCGAGAGCGCGGCGGCTGGCGGGCGCTCGGGGCTGGAGCGGATCAAGGACAACCTGGCGAATCTGAGCATCGACGCGCTGGTGGCGATCGGTGGCGAGGACACCCTGGGCGTGGCCGCCCGGCTATACGAAGAGGGCGTGAAGGTCGTCGGCATCCCGAAAACCATCGACAACGACCTCAGTGCGACGGACTACACGTTCGGCTTCGACACGGCGGTGAACATCGCGATGGAGGCCATCGACCGGCTGCACACCACCGCGGAGAGCCATCACCGCGCGCTGATCGTCGAGGTGATGGGGCGCAGCGCGGGCTGGATCGCGCTGCACGCCGGCATGGCAGGCGGCGCGAACGTGATCCTGATTCCGGAGCAGCCGTTCGACATCGAGCAGGTCTGCGCGTGGGTGCAGCACCGGTTCGAGACCCAGTACGCGCCGATCGTGGTGGTCGCCGAGGGCGCACACCCGAAGGACGGGACCGACACGCTGATCGCGCAGGAGCGGGACTCGTTCGGCCACGTCCGCTACGGCGGCGTTGGGCAGATGCTGGCCGGCGAGATCGAGAAGCGGACCGGCAAGGAGGCCCGGGCCACCGTGCTCGGCCACGTCCAGCGCGGAGGCACCCCGACCGCGTTCGACCGGGTGCTGGCCACCCGCTTCGGCGCGCACGCGATCCGCGCGGTGGCCGACGGCCGGTTCGGCTCCATGGTGGCGCTGCGCGGCACGGACATCGTCAGGGTCCCCATCGCGGCGGCCACCAGCGAGCTGAAGCTGGTGCCGCCCGAACGCTACACCGAGGCCGAGATCTTCTTCGGCTAGGCCAGGTCCTGGGTTTGGTTCCACTGGGCACCGAGCACCGGGTACACCCCGAGCAGCCCTGGGTCCGGACCGGGGCGGTACCACTAGCCAGCACACCATTGCCTGCGGGCCGATTGGGCCGCCGGTGGGGCTGCAGAGACGCAAGGTGCGGTGGTGACTCGGGAGGCGGCGCGGCCATTGGCCGGCAAGCGGTACCGGCGGCGCAGGGCCTGCCGATGCCGCGCTGCCCGTTTCCGGCGGCGGCGCAGGGCCTGCCGATGCCGCGCTGCCCGCTTCCCGCCACGCCGACCGTGCTTGCTTACTTAAATCGATATCACTATGATAGATAAGTGGTATCAGACAAGCCGGCTGGCAGCGCTGGCGGTCTTGTTGCGGCACGCACGGTCGCGCGATGAGCGAGCGCGCGGGCGTCCTGCTGCGGCTTGACCCGGCCGTCCGCGACGCTCTGGCCAAGTGGGCCGCGGACGAGTTGCGCAGCACCAACGCGCAGATCGACTTCCTGCTGCGCCGCGCGCTGGCCGACGCCGGGCGGCTGCCCGGGCAGGCGCGACGGCTGCGCCCCCGCGGGCGGCCGCGAAGCCAGCCCGAGGCCTAGGCTGCAGTTACGGGTCGGGCCGGGAGCCCCGATCTCGTCTGCCAGGACTGAAACGCGGCCACGATCGCGCCGTTCTGCGCCGGCAGCACAGGCACGTTCTACGGGCAGGCCATGACCACCGGGACGTCTACACCTTGGCCGGCGACAACGGCTACGGATTTTCCGGTGACGGCGGCCCGGCTACGGCCGCGAAGGTCTTTTCGCCGCTGGGCGTGGCGGTAACCGGCGCCGGGAACCTGCTGATCTCCGACTGGGGGAACAACCGGATTCGCGAGATAACACCCTGACCGCCGCCCGCCTCGGGGTCCGGTGCGCGGCCCGGAAACGTTGTGGCCGTGATCCGCCGTTGGCCCAGGCGTTCTAGGTCCGGTGGGTGGCCCGGAAGGAGGCGGCCTTGACCCGGTTCTGGCAGGACGTCGAGCAGAACCGGCGGGTCGCGTTGCGCGAGATGTCGACGAAAACACGGTCGCACCGGGGGGCCGTGCAGACGCCCAGGCGGCCCTGGTGCTCACTGCCGAGAACCACGGCCAGGCCGGTGGCGCAGCCCGCGGCCCAGCTGGTGACCAGCGATTCCTCGGCTCCGTGGAAGTGCAGGTGCCAGGGCTCGCCGTCGTGCCGGTCGAGCCGCGGCCGGGCGCCGGTGCTGGCCAGCATCTCGTTGACCAGACGGGCCGCGGTGTCGGTGCGCCCGGCCGCCATCGCGTCGAAGACGGCCCGGATCGCCGCGGCCACGGCGGGGAACCCGGCGGCCTCGGCCGGCGACACCTCCCGGACGGTACTTCGCCCGGCCCGGAGCGCAGCCAGCACCGCGGCGGGCCGGGCGCTGCCCTGGGGCGGCAGGTACGGCCTGCCGTGTGCCTCGCCCGGTGTGAGCGCGTTGACGAGGTGGACGGCCACGGTCACGACCGCGCTCGTGTGACTGGTGAAATCCAATTGACCGGTTATGCCCTGTCGTCTAGGTTCGTTACTGCCAAAGTGATAATAGCCAGTTACGAAGTCTGCCTGGAGGGCACGTGCCGCCGACCAGCACGGCTGACGCGGCCGGCCGGGCCAGCCCGCGGACCTTGCGTCCGGTGTGGCTTCGCGGCAGCGGGCAGGACCGCGACATCCTGCGGCTCGCGGTGCCCGCGTTCGGGTCCCTGGTGGCTGAGCCGCTGTTCCTGCTGGCGGACTCGGCAATCGTCGGCCGGATCGGCACCGTGCCGCTCGGTGGCCTGGGCGTAGCCAGCCAGGCGCTCACCACGCTGGTCAACATCTCGATCTTCCTGGCCTTCGGAACCACCGCGGCGGTGGCCCGCCAGCTCGGTGCCGGGCGGCGGCAGGAGGCGATCAGGCAGGGCATCGACGGACTGTGGCTGGCGGCCGGAATCGGCCTGGCTGTGATCGTCCTGGCCTGGCCGCTGGCCCCGGACATCGTCCGGGCCTTCGGCGCCTCACCCGAGGTGAGCCAGGGCGCAGTGACCTACCTGCGGATCAGCGTGTTCGGGGTGCCGTCCATGCTGCTGATCATGGCCGCTACCGGGGTGCTGCGGGGCCTGCAGGACACGCGGACCCCGCTGCTGGTGGCGGTCGCGGCCAACATGGCCAACATCGCGCTGAACGCGACGTTCGTGCTCGGCCTGCATCTGGGGCTGGCCGGCTCCGCGTGGGGCACGGTCGTCGCGCAGTCGGCTGGCGCCGGCGCCTACCTGGTGGTGGTCGCGCGGGGCGCCCGCCGGGCGGGAGTCGGGCTGGGCCCGGACCTGCCCGGGCTGAGCTCGGCCGCGACCGCGGCGGCCGGGCTCATCGTCCGCACCCTCGCGCTGCAGGCGGTGCTGGTGGTCACGACCGCGGTCGCGGCCCGTCAGGGAGACGCGGCCATCGCGGCACACCAGGTTGCGTTCCGGCTCTGGAACCTGCTGGCCCTGGCGCTCGACGCGATCGCGATCGCCGGGCAGGCGATCACCGGCCGCTGCCTGGGCGCGGGCGACGCCGCCGGGGCCCGGGCCGCGACCACGCGCATGATCGGCTGGGGCGCGGCGTACGGGATCGCCTTCGGCCTCGTGCTGCTGCTGGCCAGGCCGCTGCTGCCGGGGCTGTTCGCCGCGGCGCCGCCGGTCCGTTCGCTGCTGCTCGCCGTGCTGCTCGTGGTCGCGGCGCAGCAGCCGGTGGCCGGGGTGGTGTTCGTGCTCGACGGGGTGCTCATCGGGGCCGGGGACCAGCGGTACCTCGCGCTGGCCGGGGTGGTCGCGCTGGCCGTGTTCCTGCCGGCCGCGTGGCTGGTGCACGCGCTGCACCTCGGCCTGGTGGCGCTGTGGCTGGCTTACAGCCTGTGGCTGCTGGCCCGGTTCGTGACGCTGGTCCTGCGGGCCCGCGGCAGCCGGTGGCTGGTCACCGGCGCCGTCCGGCGCTAGTCGCCACCCGGCCAGGGCTGGACGGTTACGTTCTTGGCCAGGGCCAGCGCAGCGGTGAGGTCGGGGGAGCCGCCGGTTCCGCCGATGGCCTGCGTCGACGCCGCGCCCACCGCGCAGCCGAGCGCCAGCGCAGCCGGTGGCTCAAGACCGTTCAGCCGTCCAGCCAGCAGGCCGGCGTCGAAGCAGTCCCCGGCACCGGTCGCGTCCACCGGCGATACCGGCGGCGGGGTCGCCCGGTACTGCTGCGATCCGTCGGCGTACAGCGCACCGCTCGGGCCAAGCTTCAGGGCGACGGCGCCTCCGGCCTTGGTCAGCGCGCTTATTACCTCTGGTAGCGTCGTGGCTCCGGATATCCGCCGTGCCTCCGCCTCGTTGGGCAGCAGCAGATCGCTCTGCGCGAGCACCTCGGGGAAGAAGTCCTGGCCCCAGGTCCCGTCCGGGTCCCAGTTGGTGTCGAGCGATGTGGAGGCTCCGGCCGCCCGGGCGGCCGACAGCAGCGCGGCCAGACCGGGCCCGAGGGAGCGCTCGAGCAGGAAGTAGGAGCTGACATGGACGTGCCGGGCTCGCGAGAGCAGCCCTGCGGGCACATCTGCCGCGGTCAGCTCGCCCATGGCACCTGTTGCGGTGAGGATGGCCCGGTCGTCGCCCCGCGACAGCGCGATCGTCATGCCGGTCGGCAAGTCCGCGCGGACCACCATGGCGTCCGTGGCCACGCCGGCCCGGGCCAGCTCGGCGAGCATGAAATTTCCGGCCGCGTCGTCGCCGATCGCGGCGACCATGGCAACCCGCAGCCCAAGCCGGGCGGCGGCCACCGCCATGATCGAGCCTGACCCACCCACCACCAGGGACATGCTGGTGACCAGCTTCTCCTGCTGGCCGAAGGCGGGGGTCAGATCGTCGCCCAGCACCAGCACGTCCGGGTTGCAGTCACCGATCACGACCAGGTCGAAGCCCGGGCCGGGGGCAGGCGGCCGGGCCGGTGCGGAGCGGCTCACCGCGGCCCGCCGTTCACCGGCCACGGATCTGTTCGCCTTCTCGCCCGTCTCCCACCAATGTGACCTGCACCCCAGAGTCGGTCAGCGCCCGGACTGCGTCAGGGTCAGCGGCGGCGTCGGTGATGAGCTCACTCACCGCGGTCACCTCGCAGATCCGGACGAACGCGACCTTGCCGATCTTGGAGCTGTCCGCCACCACGACCACCCGCCGGGCACACTTGATCATGACAGCGTTCGTGTGCGCCTCAACTTCGTGGTGCGTCGTGCAGCCGGCCTGAGCGTCGATGCCATCCACGCCGATAAAGGCCACGTTCAGGTTGAGGCCGGTGAGGCTGGCCTCCGCGATGGGCCCCGACAGCTCGTAGGACTGACTCCGGGCCACACCGCCGGTGGAGATCAGCTTGATGCCCGGCCGGACCGCCAGTTCTGAGGCGATGTTCAGGGCGTTGGTCACGATGGTCAGCTTCTGCCGGTCGGCGAGCGCCCGCCCAACCTCGGTGGCGGTTGTCCCCCCGGTCAGGCCGACGGCCATCCCCTCGGATACCTGCGCCGCCGCCTGGCGGGCGATGCGCCGCTTCTCCTCGGCGTGCCGGACGCCCTTGTAGCGCAGCGGCAGCTCGTAAGAGACAGCATGGGCAGTCGCGCCGCCGTGCGTGCGGGCCAGCAGCCGCTGCTCCTCCAGGATCACCAGGTCCCGGCGGATGGTGGCGGGCGATGCATCCAGGTCATCGGCGAGATCGGCTACCGCGACCGAACCGCCATCGGCGAGCCGTTCCAGGATCGCGCTCATCCGCGCAGCTCTGT
>Ga0335075_10007850_pt1 | contig 16382 bp, 11 predicted proteins | sample Lox_Sample_24_FD_206723 | JGI IMG/M metagenome (GOLD analysis project Ga0335075, IMG submission 206723) | Soil microbial communities from Loxahatchee National Wildlife Refuge, Florida, United States - Lox_Sample_2.4 | ecosystem: Environmental > Terrestrial > Soil > Wetlands | place: USA... | reverse complement strand
CCGGGGCCGACGATGCTGACGCCGGTGCCGCCACCGGTGATGTTGACGCTCATGCCGCCGAGGAGATTGATGGTCTGTCCGGCGGTGACGTTGCAGTTCTGGCCGGTTTCGATCTGCTGGTTCTGGCCGGCGAGGAGGGAGTGATTCTGGCCGACCTGCTGGACGAGATTCTGGCCGACGGAGATGCCGTAGGTCTGGCCGATGGATTCCCTGATGTTGCCGGTGACCTGATGGCTGCGGTCGCCGCCGACCTGGACGATCTGATTGGACTTGACGTTGAGGTGAGCTTCGCCGTCGACTTCCTGGAGCTGCTTGCCTTTGACGAGGCGGTGGGAGTCGCCGTCGACTTCCTCGAACTGGTTGGACTTGATGGTGGAGTGCTGTTCGTTGCCGACGAGGGTGTGCCAGTCATGTTCGACGTGGAGGTCGTAATCGCGCTCGGCGTTCATGTAGACCTGTTCCTTGCCCTGGAGGTCTTCGAAGCGGAGCTCGTTGGCATTGGCGGCAGCGCCGTTTTTGGAGCTGCGGGTGAGAATGCCGGCAAGAGTGTACTGGCCGGCGGGATTGTATTTGGGCATGTTGACGCCGTTGTAGACGGAGCCGACGACGATGGGCTGATCGGGGTCGCCCTCCATGAAGTCGATGAGGACCTCGTCGCCGACGCGGGGCCAGAAGTAGGTGCCCCAACCCTTGCCGGCCCAGGACTGGGCGACGCGCAGGAGAGTGTTATCAGTGGTGTTGGGCTTACGGAGGCGATCCCACCAGAACTGGACGCAGACGCGGCCGTACTTGTCCATGTAGGAGTCTTCGCTTTTGGGAACTACGACCTGGCCGGTGTGCATGCCGTGGACGACGGGCTTCGGAGTCAGGATGGGGGGTCGATACGTGATGGAAGAGGGAATGGCGGTGAAGGTATTGGCGTAGGGTGCGGGTGAGCCCTGGACCTGGGCGCGGTACGGAGGGAACTGCTCAGCGCGGTGCTCGACGCGGGTGAGGATGTACTTGACGTTCTGACTCGCCTGGGGATGTTCGCTGAGCGTGAAGGTGCAGCCGGTCTGCATGACGATGGCGTTGGAGGCGCCTTCGGCGAGCAATGTGCCCGCGTCCAGGCTGTCGCGGCGGGTGTTAAGGATGGAAGTGTTCAGGGTATCGATCTTCGAGTCGGAGTCGGGCTTTTTGAAATACGCGGCGGCGCTGTCGGCGTAGTCGTATTGCTCATTGGGGTTGGAGCCGAGGGGGCCTTTTGTATCGCCCTCGGCGGTGACGGCTTTGTAGCGAATGAAGCTGTAATCCCAGGTGGTGTATTTGCCGGGAACGAGGGTGGCGCGGGTGAGCCAATCCCTGACGACGAAGTCGTAGAAACCTTCCCTGCCCAAACCCAGGGGCGCATAGCGGAAGGTGTCCTGGACAGCACAGGCGCTCAGTTTGCTGGATACATCCTGGAGGGTGAGGGTGTGATCGTCGGCGGTGTGTTTGAAGTAGTAGAGGATGCCGTGCTGCTCCATGAGGCGGGAGATGAAGGCGAAGTCGGTCTCGCGGTACTGGGTACAGTACTCCATGGTCTCGTAGTCGGCGGACGTATCGACGGTGGGACTGATGCCGTAGGGAGAGAGAACGGCCTTGATGACGGCGATGACCGTCTGGTTCTGAAAGACGCGGGTGTTGCGGTTGAGGGTGAGCAGCCAGAGACTGGGAACGACGACGGCGGAATAGTTGTTGAAGTCTTCGTCTCCGTCTCTGAACTCGAAGCTGGCGACGATGCCGTTGAAGTAGCGGGAGGTCCCGCCGGCACTGGCCTGGATGGCGAGGCAGACCTTTTTCCCGACAATCTTCTTTGGGTCGATGGTCGTGGAGCGCGAGGCGACGAGATCGATTTCGTAGCGAAAGAGCTCAGAGATCGCCTCGACGCCGCGGATGGCGTCCGGGAGGAGGACATCCGCGCCGAGAGGGCTCGTGAAGGCGAGAAGACGGCTAGTTTGTGCAAAGGCAGTCATTGCGATGGGCTAGTACCTTCCCTGGGGCGGAATGCTCCGCTCAGCTTTCGGTGGCCAGTGCGGGCTGGGCGCGATCGGCAGCGGGAGCACGGGTTTCCCAGTCGTAGGTGAAGCTGCTGTCCTCGCCAACGCCGACGCGGACCTGTTCGGTGAGAGTTTCCTCGGCCATGCGGCTGAGAATCTGGCGGGAGACCTCGGGCAGCATGGTGTTGGTGAGGATATTGTCGACATTGCGGGCGCCGCTTTCGACTTCGGTGCAGCGCTTTGCGACTTCGTCGATAACGGCGTCGTCGCAGAGCATGGCGATTTTGTGGCTTTCCTGGAGGCGGCGCTGGATTTTGCCGACCTTGAGGCGAACGATCTTCTTCAGAGCCTCGTCGCGGACCGGGAAATAGGGGACGACGATCATGCGGCCCATAAAGGCCGGCTTGAAGATCTTGTTGAGTTCGGGCTTGAGGGCGAGCGCGAGGCCGGAGCTGTCGGGCATGGTTTCGGGATCGGCAGTCAGCTTCATGAGGGTGTCGGTTCCCGCGTTGCTGGTGAGGATGATGATGCAGTTTTTGAAATCGATGGAGCGGCCTTCGCCGTCTTCGAGGTTGCCCTTGTCGAAGACCTGGTAGAAGAGCTCGAGGACGTCGGGGTGGGCTTTCTCGACCTCGTCGAGAAGGACGACGGAATAGGGCCTGCGGCGGACAGCCTCGGTGAGGACGCCGCCTTCGCCGTAGCCGACGTATCCGGGAGGGGAGCCCTTGAGGGTGGAGACGGTGTGGGCTTCCTGAAACTCGGACATATTGATGGTGATGAGATTGCGCTCGCCGCCGTAGAGGAGATCGGCGAGGGCGAGCGCGGTTTCGGTTTTGCCGACGCCGCTGGGGCCGACGAGCATGAAGACGCCGACAGGCTTGCCGGGATCGTCGAGGCGGGCGCGCGAAGTGATGATGCGCTGGGCGATGGCGGCGAGAGCGTGATCCTGGCCGATGACGCGCTTGCGGAGATGGCCATCGAGATCGAGAACGGCGGCGATTTCGTCTTTGACCATCTTGCCGAGGGGGATGCCGGTCCAGGCGGAAATGACTTCGCCGACGATGCGTTCGTCGACACAGACATGGATGAGGGGGTTCTCGCCCTGGACAGCGGTGAGGCGGGATTCGAGCTCCTGGAGGGCCTGGAGCGAAGGTTTGGCTGCGGCTTTGCCGTTGCCTCCGGCGTTGACGGAATCCGCGCCGGTCTCGAGAGCCTGGCGCATGGCGCGAATGTCGCGCACCAGCTCCGTTTCCTGCTCCCACTGCGATTTGAGGCGGACGAGGGACTGCTCTTCGGAGGCAATCTGCTCCTCGATGGCGGCGAGCCTCTCGGCGTGGTCTTCGCCGACGGCGGTTTCGCGCTCGAGAATCTGCTTCTGGACGCGGAGGTCGTCGATGCGGCGGGTGGCATCCTCAACGGGCGGAGGAATGGTGTGCTGGCCGAGCGAGAGGCGGGCGCAGGCGGTGTCGAGAACGCTGACGGCTTTGTCGGGGAGCTGGCGGCCGGCGAGGTAGCGGTGGGAGAGCCTGACGGTGGCGGTGACGGCTTCGTCGAGAATGCGGAGGTCGTGGTGCTTTTCGAGGGAGGGGACGATGCCGCGCAGCATGACGCCGCACTGCGGCTCCGAGGGCTCTTCGACCTTGACGACCTGGAAGCGGCGGGCGAGAGCGGCATCCTTCTCAAAGAATTTTTTGTACTCGGACCAGGTGGTTGCGGCGATGGTGCGCAGTTCGCCGCGGGCGAGTGCGGGCTTGAGGAGGTTGGCGGCGTCGTTCTGGCCGGCCTGACCGCCGGCGCCGATCATGGTGTGGGCCTCGTCGATGAAGAGGACGATGGGGTGGGGCGAGGATTTGACTTCCTCGATGAGACCCTTGAGACGATTTTCGAATTCGCCTTTTACGCCGGCGCCGGCCTGGAGCAGAGCGAGGTCGAGACTGTGCAGCTGGACATTGCGCAGTGGAGGCGGCACGTCGCCGCTGGCGAGACGGAGGGCGAAGCCTTCGACGACGGCGGTTTTGCCGACGCCGGCCTCGCCGGTGAGGATGGGATTGTTCTGGCGGCGGCGCATGAGAATGTCGACGACCTGGCGAATCTCCTGGTCGCGGCCGAGGACGGGATCGACCTTGCCGGCTTTGGCGTTGGCGGTGAGATTGACCGTGTACTGATCGAGGTGTGGGGTTTTTCCGCCAGGGCGGGGCGCGCCGGGAGCGGAGGGAGGGCCGGCCTCGCCGGAGGCGGGAGTCAAGGCGGCGACATTGGCCTCGCGGGACTTCGCGGTGACGGCGTAGAAGTCCTTGCGGAGGGCTTCGGGCGGGACGAGCTGCAGCTCTTTGCTGACGTCGCGAACGAGGCGGCCGAGCTCATCGCCGGAGATGAGCGCGAGGAGAGCGAAGCCGGTGCGAATCTGGGCGGCGTCGTACTCGATGGTGGCGATGGTCCAGGCCTCGGTGAGCATTTTGACGAGCTGGGGGCTGAAGGCGGGACTGCGCGCGTTGCCGGTCTTGAGGCGATTGAGGCTTTTTTCGAGCTCGGTGGTGAGCCGGGAGCGATCGACTCCGTACTGTTTGAGGATGAAGGCAACGTCGTTGTCGGAGCTGTCGATGGCTTTGAGGAGGAAGTGCTCGACCTCGATGTCGTAGTGGGTGCGGGAGAGGCAGAGGCCGGCGGCAGCTTCGAGGGCGCCGCGGGTTGCTTCATCGAGCTTGCCGATCAGAGATTTCAGATTGAGACTCATGGCTTCACTCCAAGGGAAATATCGTTGCGCTCAGTTCAGGCGGTAAGTTGCCTCATCGGGATCACGGTGCAGGGCCTGGTTACGAACCCAACTGACGAGGCCGAGGCGAGGGGCATCGAGGCCGTCGGCGCCGAGCCTCATGGGGGGCACTTCGTCGCGTTTCAGGATGAGGCGAATGACGAAATCGAATTCGCGACTGGTATAGAGGCGGAGCCACTCGCGCAGCTCGAGGCTGGCAGTGGCGCCGGGGAGGAACTCGCGATAGCGGTCGAAGCTGAGAGGGCCGATGCGGATAGTGACGGCACCATGGTGGTCGAAGACTTCGTCGCCGACGATGGTTCCCATGCCGAGCTGCTCAGAGAAAGAGAATCCGCCGGCGAGGACGGTGCGGTTTTCGGGCGGGAGGCGACGCCAAGCGCCGGTAAACTGCTCGACGGTGACGGGGACATCGAAGTAATCCTCGAGAAGCTGACGAAGACCCTGGGCGGTGGGGCGGCGCTGGGAGAGCAAACCATCGTAGTAGAGGCAGGCCTCGTCGGCGATGCCCATGCGATGGGTGAGGGAGGCGGTGCCGAGGCCGATGAGATCGAGGAGGCGGGAGCTGATGACGTCGTCGTGCTCGCCGGTGCGCTCGAAGGCAATGTAGAAGCGGTATTTCTGCCAGGCGCGGTAAAAGAGCGAGATGATGCGGTGGTTGAAGATGTCAAAGAAGTCGGCGGGGGCGTGGTCTTTTGCGCGGGCTCGCTCCAGCAGGAACTCGGTATAGGTATGGGGCAGGACGCCGACGGCGGCGGAGAGGCCCATAAAGTTGACGAACATCTTCGGCTGGGAGTCTTTGCGGAATTCGAGATCCTGAATCTCGCTGGCCGGGAAGGTGAGGGTGGGGACGGAGGAAAACTGAACCGCTTCAGTGGAAGGGGAGACGAAGAGGCCGACGGGATTGCGTTCGGGAGCGATGCGCTCGAGGAGGCGGACGGCCTGGAAGAAGCGGACGCACCAGGGGTCCTTCTCGAGGAGCTCACGGAGGGGAGCGAATTTCAGATCAACGGCTTGTATCCCGCTTTCGGTGGCCATTCGCCGAGCGGCTCCTTTCTCTGGCTGGTGCGCGCGGCCAGCTGGCAGAAGCTGTTGATGGAGGTGTAGCAGCCGAGGAAGCGATCGAGCACGTTGGCAAAGAGGTAGGCGCCGCCGCCGACAAACTGGCGCTCATCGAGCTCGACTTCAACGCGGGTGCCGCGGGCGGGGAGATTGCCGTAGGCGGACTGCATGATGGCGAAGTGGGGACGAGAACCGACACGCACGATTCCGCCGATCTGATTTTCGAGATAGGAGGAGTCAGTGAAATTGTGGAGGCGCAGGATTTCGTGAAGGGCGCCGGTTCCCTCTTCAGCGATAGAGAGGTAATTGAGGGAGAGCTGGGAGATGAGGCGCCAGAGCTGGCCTTTGGCCTGGGGGGGATCGTAGCTGGGGGTGGGACGGCGGAGCGCGGTGATGAGACGGACGGCGGGAAACTCTTCGGAGGTGAAGTCACCCTCATCGAGGCCGAAGGGCAGGCGGGAGGGGAGATCGAAATCGGAGCAGGAGCAGCGGAGGGTGAGGACTTCGGCGTCGGGTTGGGTCATGGCGCCGTCGACGTCGACCAGAGAAATGTGCATCGAGGAGGGCTCGCGTTCGCCGACTTCGTTTTTGCGGCGGACCGCGTGCCAGTAGACGCGGGCGGAGCCGGTGCGGGCCTGATAGCGGTAGGCGTAGAGAGGATCGAGGCGGGTGCTTTCGCGGCTGGAGGTATTGGCGGCCATGACTTCATCGATGGAATGGACTTCCATTTTGTCCTGGCGGCGGGCATTGGGAATAACGGGATACTCGTGGCGGGTGTGGGTGACGAGGATGGGTTCGGCGACCTGGGAATAGAGGTTGACGACGGGAGTGCAGCCGAGGCGAAGGGTGCGGGCGGAGACGCCGGTTTCGAGGTCCTGGCCGCGCTCGGGGCGCTCGAAGCGGGAGAAGCAAAAGAGGATCTCGGCGTGGGAGCCGCAGCCGGCCTGGGCGATGGCGTCGAGGCCGCCCACCTCAAAGAAGAGGAACTTCTCAGAAAAGGTGAAGTACTCCTGGAGCAGGCGATAGCCGTCAAAGGAGCGGCGGGGATAAGGCAGGAGGGCCTCGTCTTCTTCAAAACCCATGGGACGGAGGCGGGAAAGAGGAATGGAGATGGTTTTGCCGCCGCGCTGCAGCGGATTGCGGACAAGAATGGCGATGCAGTTGCGGCAGAGGAGCTCGTAGAGAGTGTGGACGACGTTGGATTCGCCGGCGAGGTGAAAGGCGAGCTTTGAGGGGTTGAGCTGGGTGAACGCGACATCGCGCCCGCACTGCAACTGAAGGCGGAGGACGCCGACGGCGCCGGGGACGCGGACCGGATCCGAGAGGCGTTCGGGCTGGCGCCATTCGCACTCGGCCACCGAGAAGGGCCAGAGATCCACGGCATAGGCGGTGCGGAAGCGGCAGGGCTGGCCATCGACAAGGCGACGGGTGGAGAGCGAAGTGCCGGCGGGCATTCGCTGGCCGGCGGTCTGCTTGCCCTGCTCGGGATCGACCTGGCACTCGACAACGGTCATGGAGGGGATGGGGCGCAGGTAGTGCGGGGCGACGATGCCGAGGAGGGCGGAAGTGACTTCGGGGAAATCGTCGTCGATGCGGAGGTGAACGCGAGCGGCCATGAAGGCGAAGGCCTCCAGGAGGCGCTCGACATGGGGATCGTCGCAACGATCGGGCTCGAGAAGGAGGCGGCTGGCTACGCGCGGGTACTTTTCGGCGAATTTGCCGCCGAGCTGGCGGACACAGGCCAGTTCGCGCTCGTAGTAGTCCAGCAGTTCTTCACGCATGGGTCACTTCACTTTGTATTCGCCGCTGGAGAGCTCCAGCACGGTGTCAAAGGAAATTTCTTCGGGCGCGGGATCGAGCTTCATGTTGCCCTCGATGTGGAAGCGGAGACGGCGGTCGGTGGTGTCGGCGCTCTCGAGGGTGACGCGCACATCGGTGAGGCGCGGTTCAAAGACGGTGATGCAGGCCTCAATGGCCATGCGCAGGGAGCGCTGGTCGGAGGCGGAGGAGAGCCCGAGGGCGCTGATATCGGGAAGGCCGAAGTTGATGACGGAATCGCGAACGGAGGGGCGGGACGCAAGCTGCGGGAGGGGCGGCTTGCGGGTATTGAGGAGCCACTCGAGATCGCGTTTGAGGGCATCGCGAAAGAAGCGGACGGACTGATTGCGGGTGGCGGGCCAGTCCTCGACCTGCGTCACCCGGTCCAGGACCGACTGCGTCACCAACGTTTCTGTCGTGGAACGCGGCAAAGCTGGTTGCTCCTTTCAGGGTCAACGCGAAACATCCATGGCGGCGATGGGGTCAATGCGGCAAAGCCGCGCAAAGACGGCATCGCGCATGGCCTGGTTTCCGGATTCGTCGAGATAGCGCAGCAGAAGAGCGAGCGGAGCGGCGATCATGTCGCTGGCTTCCCACTCCTCGAGACGGCGATCGTCGATTTCCTTGACGAGCTCTTCGAGGACGGGATAGGCGACCTTGCTCTGGCCGGCGGTGGCGCACAACTGAGCCACCTGCAGGCGGCGCTGGAAGCGGGCGCGGCCGCTGGGCTGCTGGGCGGCATCGCGCATGAGCAACTGGACGGCCTGGTTCAGGTGGCCGCGGGCCATCATGTCTCTGGCCATGTCGAGGACATCGGGAACAGCGGCGTTCTCCTGCTCCTCGGCGCCGGGCGGGGCATAGATTGCGGGTGCGGTCTCGGGCTGGGGGGCGGGCTGCTCGATCACGACGGGCTCGGGCGGCCTGGGGATGACCATCTCCTCGAGCCAGCGCTGCGTCTCGGGATTGGCGGTGGGGGTGTCGTCGCTCATGGTCCAGGAGGCGACCTCGGGAATATCGGCGAGCAGGGCGCGGACGGTGGCGATGACGCTGGCGGAGACGGCGGTGAAACCCATTTCCCTGCCCGCGCTCCATATATAGCGGTGCACGTCGAGCCAGCCACGGCCGCAGGGCTGGCCGGCGACGGAGACTGCAAGATTCAGCAACTCGCCCCAGTTCGACTCGGCCGCGAGACGCCTGAGGTTCTGCCGCTGCTCGGTAGCCGGAGGGGAAAGAAAATCCCACGCGCCGGAACCGCCCTGCTCGCGCGTCTCCCCGAAGCGCAGCGAGGTCTGGAGCAGATAGGGGACGGGGCTGGCCGGGTTCTCGTTCTGAAGAAACCGGGCGCAGGCCTGAATGCGGGCCAGAGCGTCTTCGTGATCCACGGGATCGGCGGAGAGGGTTCTGACGGAGCGGGCGCGGGCCGCGGGCGCAGCTTCCGGGGCGTCGGCCGAATCGGCGGCGAGCTCCGCGTCGGGCGCGGTTTCTTCGGGCAGCAGCTCCTCTTCCGGAGTGGGCTCGGGCGGGTCGGGCTCCAGCTTGCGCTTTTCGTTGAGCAGACTGCGGACAACGTTCCCCACTTCCTCAAGGGAGTTGCGCAGCTTGCCGAAACCGGGTCCATCGTCGCGATACTTTTCTTCGCAGTAGACCTGGAGAGTCTCGAGGGACTCGGTGGCGCCACGGATCGCCTCGTGCATGGCGACGTACCAGGATTTGGGCGTGGCGGCGAAGGATTTGTCGAAATCCTCGGCGGTGAGTTTGCCTTCCTCGATCGCCTCGGTGCGGGCCCTGCGTTTGGAGTCGCTCGCGTCGGCGTCGGCGTCATAACCGACCGCGCGGGACTCCTTGTACTGGTAGAAGCTGAGACCTTCTTTGGTGATGGGAGCTTCGCGGAGAATATCGGCGACGCGATTGGCGGCCCATTCAATGGGAACGGCGCGCATGCCGGGGTCGCCGTCTTCGATCTCCGGATAGAGCGTGTCCCAGTACTGCTGCTGGAGATCGAGCATGAGCCGGAGGCAGGGCTCGATGATGCCGATGCCTTCGAGCTTGACGTGGGCTTCAGTCAGCCAGGCGGCGAGCTGGAGATCCTTACTTCTGGCGGCAAGAGCTTCGCCAGCGAGCCTGACGACCAGCTTGAAGTCGGCTTTTTTGGGGGTCGCCAGATTGCCGAGGATGGAGGCGTCGCCCTCGGTTCTGGCTTCCTTGATCTGATCGGATACGCGATCGTAACGGAGGCTTACGCCGGAGGGATTATCACCTGCAATCGGATTGAGCAGATCATCGCGCAGCGGCACTTTCGGCCCTCTCCTCCGCCAGATGGAAACTGAGGTTGCGTATTTCCAGCAAGGGTGTTTCGTCTTCGCCGCTGACCAGAAGCTTCTGGCCGAAGGGAACGGCGCCGACGTTTGGGTCGTCTTCCCAGACGGTGGAGCGGCCCAGGCGGACGACATCGTCGGGGTGTTTCCAGGAGAGGGGGGCAATGACGGGGAGCAGAACTTCGCCGAGATCCTGGAGTCGAAAATCGGCGGTGGCGCGGAGGACGGCGGGAAGCCAGAGGAGATCGCGGAGGCGCTTCGGAGCCTGGGTCTCGACCGATTCGAGGTAAGCGAAGGGGATCCAGGTGTAACTGCCGGCGATGAAGACTTCGAGGTGGGCGCCGATGCGGGGATCGGCATCGGTGAGACCGGCAAAGGCCGCGCCATTGATGTGGCCGGGGGGCGAGGGATGGGTTGTGCCGAGGGGCAGAGTACCGTTGGCGAACATGCCCTGGCGCTCGCGCTCGGCATGGAGGGCGCTGCGATAGAGCATGGCTCCGGCCGCAGCTTCCCCGCTGGCATCCGACAGCAGATCGAGATGCTTCTCGGCGCGGTCAAATTCCCCGGCAAAGCAGAGCAACTCAAAGAGGAAAGTGCGGCGCCTGGCGTCGAGAGGCTGCTTCTTCAACTCGGCGCCAAGCGCTTCAATGGCCGCCCGCAAATTGCCGGAGCGATAGAGTGAAAGCGGGTCCATAAAAACCGGGCCACCTTATCCCGTTATTTTGTTCGTCTCCATGTTGAATTCGGCCTGGCCGGCTTTGGTCAGATTGCCCTTGTCATCCTGCGTGGAGTACTCGAGCTTGTAGGTCTTGTAAGCCAGAGTGAAGGACGCGTTCCATTCTCCCTGGGCAGCGCCGGCAGTGGTGAGGGAGGTGACGTAGACCTCGGTCATGCTGAGCTTCAGGTAGGGCTTCTTGAGGTCGCCGCCCTTGATCACATCGACCTCGACGGTCGGGATATGGGTTCCCTTGCCGAGAGCCTCAAACATCTTGGGGACGGATTTGTCGAAAGCGATGGAGCAGGAGACCTCGCTGAGCTGAGCGGTGCCCTGGCCCAGACCATGGGTGCGGAAGCTGGCAGGGCTGCTGGCGCTCCATGTAAAGCTCTCGATTTCGATCCAATCTTTGTGTTCTTCGTCTTTCGACTCGCCTTTGATGTCGTTACCAAGCTTCATGAAGATATTGGAAGACATTCCGCGCTCCTCTTTCGCAGACAGGGGCATCTCTGGTGCCCCTGCCGGTTCGTGCTGGCGCCGGCCAGCTGTTTATCTCTATTTCCGTGCCGAGGCAGGCAGATCGGCCACCAGACGGAGCGACACCGAGAGCTCGTCCAGCTGGAAATGCGGCTTCAGAAAGGCTACCGCGCGATAGGCGCCGGGCTTGCCCGGGACTTCCATCACCTGAATGGCGGCTTCGCGCAGGGGATGACTGGCCTTCGCCGACTGGGAGGCGTTGTCGTCCGCAATGACGTAATTCAGGATCCACTGATTGAGGAATCTCTCGCAGTCGGAGCGGCTCATGAAGCTGCCGATCTTATCGCGCATCATCGCCTTGAGATAGTGCGCGAAGCGGGACATGGCGAGAATGTAGGGTAACTGGGCCGACAGGCGAGCATTGGCGTTGGCGGCGTCTTTGTCGTAGAGTTTGGGTTTGTTGGCGGTCTGGACGCTGAAGAAGGCAGCGTAGTCGGTTCCCTTGCAGTGCACCAGGGGAACGAGGCCCTGGTCGGCGAGTTCCTTTTCGCGGCGATCGGTGATAGCGACCTCAGTGGGGCATTTGAGGGCGACATCGCCCTCGTCGGTGCGGAAAGTGTGAGCGGGCAGGCCTTCGACGAGGCCGCCGCCCTCGACTCCGCGAATGGAAGCGCACCAGCCGTATTTGGAGAAGGAATTGGTGAGACGGGCTCCCAGAGAATAGGCGGCGTTGCTCCAGAGATATTTGGAGTGATCGCTGCCGTCGACGGCTTCCTCGTAGTCGAAGGCCTCAATCTGTTTGGTGTCCTTGCCGTACGGCAGGCGGCCGAGGACATGGGGCAGGGTGAGGGCGACGTAGCGGGAGTCGTCGGACTGGCGGAAGCTCTTCCACTTGGCGTACTCGGTGGAGTCGAAGATCTTGCCGATGTCGCGGGGAGCGCCGAGCTGGGTATAGCTGCTCAGGTTGAGCAGCTCCGGGCTGGCGGCGGAAAGGAAGGGCGCGTGGGCGGCGGATGCCACCTGCGAGACACGCTCCAGGAGTTCCATGTCTTCCGGACCGCGGCCGAATTCGTAATCGCCCACCATGGCGGCGAAGGGCGCGCCGCCAAAGACGCCGAATTCCTCTTCGTAGACCTTCTTGAAGAGAGCGCTCTGGTCGAATTCCGGAGCACGCTGGAGATCCTTGAGGAGCTCACGCTTGGAGACGTTGAGCACCTTGATCTTGAGCATTTCGTTGGTTTCCGACTGGTCCATGAGGTACTTGATCCCGCGCCAGGTTCCTTCGAGCTTCTGGAAGGAGGGATAGTGCATGACCTCATTGAGCTGAAGGGAGATGAGGCGATCGATTTCGGCGATGCGGGCCTGGATGGTGGCCTCGGCGTCGCGGGTGAGGGTCATGTGGCCCTGGAGGACCTGGGAGACGAACTCCTTCACCATGTCGCGGCCGCGCTCGAGGGAGGCGGCGTCGCGGGAGAAACGCCCCTGGGCGACGATCTGTTCGAGGAGGCTTTGCTCCTGTGCCTGATCGAGGGATTCGGCGGTTGCAGTGGCTGCCGCTTTTTCCGGGCTCATTCAGCACCTCCATTGCTGCCAAGTTCAGCCTTCAGCTTTTCGCGGGATTCGGTGTTGGAAACGGCTTCGAACAGGGCTTCGTCGAGCTTGTCGTTGCCCTGCAGGCTTCCGCGAAGATCGGAGAGGCGGGTGCGCAGGTCGAGCAGCTCCCTGAGGGGGCCGACCTGTTTGGCGACGTTCTCCGGGGAGAAGTCGTCGAGGCTCTCGAATTTGAGATTGACGGAGATCTGGCCGGCATTGGGATCGTCCGACAGCTTGTTGGCAACGGAATATGCGAGATGGGGCTGCATTCCCTTGAGCACGGTGTCGAAGTTATCGGGGTTGATTTCGACAAATTTGCGATCTTTGAGGGCGGCGAGCGGCTGCTCGGGCTGCCCCGTGAGATCTCCAAGAACTCCCATAACGAACGGGAGCTCCTTCATTTCGATCGCGTCGCCAACTTCCACATCGTAGGTGATGTGCACGCGAGGCGAACGGACACGATCCAGCTTGTGCTGCGTACTCTCTTTTGCCATTTGCTTTTCCTCGGGACCCGCTAAACGATTCGGAACAGCGCGCCGTGCCCCGCAGGGAAAGAAGAGAGAGAAGCGGGGCAGATCAACCGAGCGCGATGTGTCGGTGGTTGAGTCATCACGCAGGACTTTCTTCTGGGGAAGGCCGCTGCGACATCTTTTGCTGAGCGTTCTGATTATTGGCACCGGCGCGCGATCTGTCAAGGAGCAGATTGAGGGGCCGGGGAGGGGGAGGGGGAAAAGGGGGGAATCGGGGGTAAAGGGTTGCGGTATATACTCGGACGCAACGCAACGAGCCAGGGGCGGAATGTTATGCCACAGTTACAGCCAGTGGTGTGGGCGAAAGGCGTACTTTTGTCGCCGCAGCACCTGCAGGCGCAGGACCGGTTCTTCGAGGACACGCTGCGGTTCCTTGCGGGGGCGCTGTCGTTCCGGAACTGGGGATTTACGTCGCTGCAGATCGACGCGGCGGGGCTGAGCCAGGGGCGGCTGAGCGTGACGCAGGCGGCGGGGATCTTTCCGGACGGGCTGATGCTGGACATGCCGGACTGCGACGGGCTGCCGGAGTCGCGCACGCTGGAAGACTGTTTTCCGGCGCAGAGCGCGAGCTGCAGCTTTTATCTGGCGGTGCCGCAGGACAGGCCGGGAGGGATCAACATCGCGCTGCAGCGGGGCGGGGTGAGCGCGCGGTTCTACTCCGAGATGCAGATGCTGCGGGACGAGAACAGCACGGGGGTGGAGAAGCCGGTTTCGCTGGCGCGGAAGAACCTGCAGATTTTGGCGGAAAACGAGAATCTGGAAGGGTCGGTGCTGCTGCCGCTGGCGCAGGTGGAGCGGACGGAGGCGGGAGGATACCGGCTGGATGCGAAATACGTGCCGCCGCTGCTGAACATCAAGGGCAACGAGCTGCTGACGGGGATATTGCGGGGGCAGATCGAGACGCTGGTGTCGCGGAGCAGCCAACTGGCGGGGTCGCGGCGACAGCGGAACCAGTCGCTGGCGGACTTCAGCGCTTCGGACATCGCGAACTTCTGGCTGCTGTACACGCTGAACTCGCATTTGCCGGTGCTGCGGCATCAGCTGGAAGCGCAGCAGGTACATCCGGAAGGGCTGTTTCTGCACCTGCTCTCGCTGGCGGGGTCGCTGACGACGTTTTCGCCGAAGATCGAGCCGCGGGACCTGCCGCTGTACGAACACGAGCGGCTGGGGGCGTGCTTTCTGGCGCTGGACGCGACGATCGCAGAGCTGCTGGAGACGGTGGTGCCGAGCAACTTTGTGGCGCTGCCGCTGAAGCCGCTGCGGGATTCGATTTACGCGACGGCGATCGACAAGGACCGGTATTTCGAGAATTCGCGCACGTACCTGGCGGTCTCGGCGGAGATGAAGGAAGCGGATCTGATCGCGCGGATGCCGTCGCTGGCGAAAGCGTGTTCGGCAACGCACATCGAACAGCTGATTCGGCAGGCGATGCCGGGGCTGAAGCTGACACATGTTCCGGTGCCGCCGCGGGCGATTCCGGTGAAGCTGCGCTACCAGTACTTCAGCGTGGAGCGGAGCGGGCCGGTATGGGAGAGCGTGGTGCGGGCGCGAAACTTCGCGGTGTATATGCCGGGGGAATTCCCGAACCCGGACATGGAACTGATCTTCCTGTTCGCGAATCCCGACTGACCGCGGGCGGCGGTCATTTGTGGCGCAGGACGAAGATCAGGATCAGGACAATCGCCACCATCAGGAAGATATTCAGCACCAGGATGAGGGGAAGATTCTTCTGCAGCCAGCCCTGGGGTGGGGCAGGCGCGGGCGGCGGCGCGGGCGCGACGGGCGGGGGGAATGCGAAGGCGGGGGGCGCGAAGGGCGAGCCGGAGGGCGCGGGCGCGTGCATGGAGGGCGGAGCGGCGGCGGGAAATCCCGGGACTTTGGGCATAGCGGGCGGCGTCCACGCGGACTGAGCGGGAGGCGGAGCCGCGGGCGGCGGGGCGGCGGCGGGCGCCTGGAGATCGCGCAGAGCGGAACCGGAAATCACGCGCGTGAATTCACCGGGGCCCGAGGCGACGGGCTGGGACGGAGCGAGCGGCGGAAGGGTGGGCGGTGCAGCCGCGGGCATGGTGGGCGGCGCGGATATTGCGGGCATCGGGGCTGGAAAGGCCGCGGGTGCAGCGGGCGGAGGAGCGACGGGGGAAACTTGTGTGACAGCGGGCCGGGGTGGCGCGGGCTCCTGATCGGAGAGGGTGCGGAGCAACTGCGTGAATCCGCCGGGCTGAGCGGTGGGGGGCTCGGCAGCGGGGGGCGCGATGGGAGCAGGCGCGGGAGCGGCTTTGGGCGCCGGCTCCTGATTCAGGGTCTGGAGCAGCTGCGTGAATCCGCCCTGCGCGGGCAGCGGCGGCGTGGAGGATGGCGGAGTATTCCAGGGACTCTGAGCAGCGGAAGAAGGACGAGAGGAGGGAGCGGGGTCCGGACGGAGGGACTGCAGCGGGTCTTCCTGGGGGCCGGCGGCGGGCGACTGGCGCGAGAACATGCGGGTAAAGTCGCCGGGCTCGCGAGCGGGCGGAGCGGCGGGAGCCGGGCTGGAAGCGGCGGAGGATGCGGATGATCCGCTCTGGAACATGCGGGTGAATTCGCCGGGGGCGGAGGATGCGGGCGGCGGAGCGGGCGCAGGCGATGAAGGGGCGGCAGGAGCGCTGACGGAGCTGAACATACGCGTGAACGCGCCGGGTTCGGCGGGATGCTCAGAAGCGGGCTGCGACGCCGGGGCGGAGGATGGCGCGGAGGCAGCGGGCTCGGCAGGCGGCTTCTGCATGGGAACCTGGCTGAAGACGTGGGAGACGCCCGAAGAAGGCCTGGGTGGGTTCTGCTCCATCGAGGTGAGGGTTTGGAGCATGCGGGTGAACTCGCCGGCGGCGGATTTGGTCGCGGGCGGCGGAGGCGGCGCGGGAGTGGAGACAGATGGCGGAGCGGCGGCGGGTTGGGTGGGATTTTCCCTGGCGGGGGCGGGCGGAGCCGACTGCGTGAGGAGCGAGGCGAGGAGATCGTCTTCGCTGGCGACGGGCTCGGAGGAGACCTGGCCGAAGATGCCGGTGGCGCTGGAGGATTCGGCCGCGGGGGGAGGCTCGGCGCCACGGAACT
>Ga0335075_10007849_pt1 | contig 16383 bp, 16 predicted proteins | sample Lox_Sample_24_FD_206723 | JGI IMG/M metagenome (GOLD analysis project Ga0335075, IMG submission 206723) | Soil microbial communities from Loxahatchee National Wildlife Refuge, Florida, United States - Lox_Sample_2.4 | ecosystem: Environmental > Terrestrial > Soil > Wetlands | place: USA... | reverse complement strand
CACGCCTACCCCCGGATCCTGGCCGGCGGCGTGACCACGCTCGAGGTCAAGTCCGGGTACGGGCTGACGCTGTCGGAGGAGCTCCGTCATCTGGAGCTGCTGGGGCGCAGTCGCACCCTCACGCCGCTCGAGCTCGTGATCACCTTCCTGGGCGCCCACGTCGTTCCGGCCGGCCTCGACTCGGACGCGTACACCAACGAGGTACTCGAGATGCTGCCGCGGGCACTCGAGCTTGGTGTCTGTGCGTTTCACGACATCACCTGCGAGCGCGGCTTGTTCTCGCCCGATCAGGCGCTGTCGCTCTTCGACCGCTCCCGCGCGCTCAGCGTGCCGACTCGTTGCCACGCGGACGCTTGGGCCAGCTCCGAAGGCTGGCAGACCGCGGTCGCCGGCGGCGCGATCTCGGCCGAGCACCTGACGTACACGCCCGACGACGAGATCCGCGCCGTCGGCGCGACCGACACGATCGCGGTGCTCCTGCCCCAGGCCGAGCTGATCTACATGACCGACCGCCGGGCCAACGCGCGGCTGTTCATAGAGCAGGACGTGCCGGTCGCGGTGGCCACCGACTACTGCTCATCGATCCACGCCACCTCACTGCCGGTGACGCTGGGGATGGCGGCGCCGTGGTTTCGCATGACCCCGGCCGAGGTGATCGTGGCCGGGACTCTGAACGCGGCGTACGCCCTCGGACTGGCCGGAGATCGCGGTTCGATCGAGCCCGGCAAGCGCGGGGACCTGACGCTGTTGTCCATGGCTCACCCGAGCGAGCTCTGCCTGGCCGTCGGCCAGGAGGTGATCTCCGATGTGATCATCGGAGGGACGATCGTTCACAGCACCCGAACTCAGCGAGGAGAGCAGTGATTCACCAGCGAATCAGGCCGTTCAATACGCGCGACACCTATCCCGACCAGGACCTCGACAACGATCTGTCCCAGGCCGTCGTCGCCGGCAACACCGTGTTCCTCCGCGGCCAGGTCGGCCAGGACCTCGATACGGCCGAGTCGGTCGGGATCGGCGATCCAGCCGCCCAGGCCGAGCAGGCGATGCGCAACATCGAGCGGCTGCTGAGCGAGTCCGGTTCGCGCCTGGAGGAGATCTGCAAGATCGTGATCTACCTGACCGACATCAGGTATCGCGAGGAGGTCTACCGGGTTGTCGGGCGATGGCTGCGCGGAGTGCACCCGGTCTCGACCGGCCTCGTCGTGAGCGCGCTGGCCCGACCCGAGTGGCTGGTCGAGATCGACGCCACCGCTGTCATCTCGTGATCGACGCCGACGAACTCGCCCGCTTCACGGCGATCGCTGCCCCGACGGGAAGCGAGGAGGCGCGGATCCGGTGGCTCGAGGACCGGCTCTCTGGCCAACGCGGATCGCTGCAGCGTGACGAGGTCGGGAACCTGGTCTGGCGCTTCGGCGGGTCCCCGGAGCTGCTGCTGATGGCTCACGTCGACACGGTCTTCCACGGTTTGGACACGATCGACGTCGTTCGCGATGACGGCGGCCTGATCGGCCCGGGCGTGGGGGACAACGCAGCCGCGGTGATGACGGTCATCTGGGCCCTGTTGGCGCTGGATTCGATTCCGCCCGGGATCGCCGTCGCGTTCACGGTCGGAGAGGAGGGCCTCGGCAACCTGCGCGGCGCGCTGCACGTTTGTCGCTCGCTCCAGCCCTCGATGGCGATCGCGCTCGAGGGGCACGGGCTCGATCAGATCGTGACCGAGCACGTCGGGTCAACGCGCGCCCACGTGACCGTGACCGGACCAGGCGGACACTCGTGGGCAGACCGGGGCACGCCGAGCGCGATCCATGCCCTGCTCCCAATCGGATCGGAGCTAGCCGCGTCCGGGGCGAACATAGGGACGATCTCCGGCGGCAGCGCCGTCAACGCGATCGCCGCCGAGGCCGAGCTGCTCGTCGAGCGCCGGTCGATCGATCAGGCCGAGCTCGACGCGTTCGAGACCGAGGTCCGTGGGCGGCGGGTGGATGATCCGCTGCGGGTCGAGTGCGAGATCGTCGGCCGGCGTCCCGCCGGGCGGATCGAGCGCGATCACCCGCTCGTGCGGGCGATCGTCGAGGCGCACCGCTCGCTTGGCCTGCCCGAGCGATTCGAGGCGGGATCGACCGACGCCAACGCCGCCGCGGCGTTCGGCATTCCCGCGGCTTCAATCGGGTGCACGCGCGGTTCGGGGATGCACACCCCGCACGAGCGCATCGAACTCGAGCCGCTCGAACTCGGCGTCGGGCAGCTGCTCGCCGTGGTCGAAGCCTTCGCCGATCGCAGGATCCCGACACCGTGAGGAGGTCAACGCCATGACGATGTATGAGCCGTGGGACGCCTTCGAGGCGCCCCGTTTCACCGGACCGCGCACCTACGCACGGCTCCCGTATGTCAAGGATCTCGACGGCGTCGACGCCGCGGTGTTCGGAATGCCGTGGGACGGCGGGACCTCGTTTCGCTCCGGCGCGCGCTTCGGGCCCGAGGGCGTTCGCTCCGCCTCCGGGATGATCCGGACCTACAACCCAGTTCAGAAGGTGCAGGTGTTCGGGGTGCTCTCGACGATCGATTACGGCGACGCCCCCACCGTCCCCGGCTACATCGAGGACACGCTCGAGCGGATCACCGAGTTCGTCCGGCCGCTCGTTCAGGCCGGCATCACCTCGGTCGGGATCGGCGGAGATCATTCGGCCACGCTCGGGGAGCTGCGCGCGCTGGCTGCGGTGCACGGCCCGCTGGGGCTCGTGCAGCTCGACTCCCACACCGACCTGTGGGACAGCTACAACGGCCGCCCGTACTCGCACGGGACGATGTTCCGGCGCGCGCTGGAGGAAGGGCTGGTCGACCCGGCGCGGATGGTGCAGGCGGGAATGCGCGGACCGCTCTACGGCGAGCTCGACGAGGAGATCCCCGGGGAACTTGGCGTGAACACGATCCCTTGGGTCGAGCTGGTCCAGATGACCCCGCGCGAATTCGCCGACCACGCTCGGGCCCGGCTCGGCGACGGACCCGCATTCCTGTCTCTCGACGTCGATTTCGTCGACGCCGCGTTCTGCCCCGGCACGGGCACGCCCGAGGTGGGCGGCCCGACCAGCTTCCAGGCGCTCTCCTACCTGCGAGCGTTGAGCGGGCTGCCGTTCGTCGGCTACGACGTGGTCGAGGTGGCGCCCGCCTACGACGGCGCTGGTCAGGTGACCGCGCTGTTCGCCGCCAACGCCATCTTCGAGATGCTCAGCATGGTCACGCTGGCTCGGCGGCGAGCACCGTCAGCCTGACACCGCGTGGGCCACCGGTGTTGATCGGGTTCATGTCCTGCGGGCACGCCGACAGCACGACGGTCACGTCGGTCTCGGCGCGGAACGTCACCCGGTCGCCCGCTTGCGCCGGCGAGGGCAGAAACTCCAGCGCCCCGTCCTGGAGCCAGGCTACGTTCATGAACAGGTTGAGCGGGGAGGGGACCCGGTCGGCCTGGACGCCGCGGCCGGCGAGCGCCTCACGGAAGTTCTCGGCGCAGCTGGCGTGGCCCGGTTCGGCGCCCAGCAGCCGGTAGCGCTCCGGGTCGCAGGACGCGATCAGCGTGTCGTGCACGCCCGGGCTGGTGTCCTCGACGAGCGTGAGCAGCGGCCGGCGGCGGGAGCTGTACAGACCATCGCCGACCCGCGGGACCAGTCGCAACAGCGCGACCCGGGTGTGCTCCATCGAGAGGTACTCGCTCGGGTCGTCCCCTGCGAGCGCCCACATGTCCACGACCTGGCCGCCTTCGTGGTTGGTGATGCGCAGCCGCTCGCCGGCGCGCAGAGGTACCGCGACGCCCTCACGGGCGGGAAGGATGCGGTCGGCCGGTCCCGGTGCCTCGGCGCTCACGCCGGCGACCCGGCGATCGTTCCGTCGGGCGCCATCCGTTCGAGCACGGAGCGCACGGCCGCGACCACGTGCAGCGCGTCCTCGCGGGTCAGCACGAGCGGCGGCGAGAGGACGAGCGTGTGCGCGCAGTCGCGCACGAGCACACCGGTCTCCCGGCGGATCACGTCGTGCGGGGCGCAGTGCATGCTGATCGGCTCCCGGGTCTGCTTGTCGCTCACGAGCTCGACTCCGTGCATCATCCCGACGCCCCGCACCTCTCCCACCACGGGCAGCTCTTGCAGGCCGGACAGCTCCCGGAGCAGGAAGGCTCCGGTGTCCCGCGCTCGCTCCAGCAGCCCCTCCCGTTCGATGATCTCGAGGTTCTTCAGCGCCACCGCGCACGCCGTCGGATGCCCGTAATACGTGAAGCCGACTGGGAAGCCGTGGTCGCGGGCGAGCTCCTGGGCCACCTCGCCCGACACCAGCACCGCACCGAGCGGGACGTAGCCGCTGGTGATGCCCTTCGCGGTGACCATCAGGTCTGGGTCGACGCCGAAGTGCTGCGCGGCGAACCAGCTCCCGGTGCGGCCGAACCCGGTCACGACCTCGTCGAAGATCAGCAGGATCCCGTGGCGGCTGAGCAACTCCCGAACGCGCGGCCAGTAGTCGTCTCCAGGCACGATCATTCCGCCCACGCCCATGATCGGTTCGCCGATCATCGCCGCGATGTGCTCGGCGCCGATCTCCTCGATCGTCCGCTCGAGCTCGTCGAGGCAGAAGTCGGTGGCATCGCGGCCGTCAAACAGCTCGGCGCGGTACGGCCAGGGCGGCGTCAGGTGCTGTACATGGGGGAGCAGCGGCGCGAAGCCCTCGTGGTAGATCGGCAATCCGCTGGCCGAGCCCGAGCCGTATCCGATCCCGTGATACGCGTTGCGCCGGGCGAGGATCCAGTCGCGCCCCCGCTGCCCGCGCCGGTAGTGGAAGTAGCGCGCCATCCGGATCGCCGCCTCGTTGGCCTCCGAGCCACCGCTGGTGAGGTAGACATGGTCCAACGGGGCGGGTGCGAGCTCGACGAGTCGCTCGGCCAACTCGATCGCGCGGTCGTTGGTGAACTCCCAGAAGCTCGTGAAGTACTCGAGCCGCTGCATCTGCTCCGCCGCCACCTCGGCCATCTCGCTCCGCCCATGCCCGATCTGGGCCAGCCACAGACCACCGGTGGCATCGAGGTACTCGCGTCCTTCCACGTCGCGCAGCCGGCAACCGCTCCCCTCGGTCATCACGACGCGTTCAGCCACCGAGCCGGGGAGGTAGGGGTGAATCAACAGCTCCCGGTCGCGCGCGATCAGTTGCTCGGCGCCGCTGCTCACGGTGGTGGTCGACATCGCGCCCCTCTTTCTCTTCGCCGGTCCCGGTAATCGAGCGGCGGCTTGACACGCTGCCGACTCGCGGCATAGCGTATACACTATGCACGCCGCGTGGGAATCATTTTGGTGGGCGGGTTAGCGGGGTCGTGCCGGTCCGATCTCAAGAGGAACTCGACGCGGTCGTGGCGGAGCGCTTTCATGCTCGCCGGGTGGCCGCGCTGCGTCCGACGCTGACCGCGGAGCTGGTGGCGGAACATCGGCGCTCCCCGCTCGGTCCGCACAGCGACGCTCTGCAGCGCGTCCTGAACTATCTCGGGCTGTTCGGAATCGACGGCAAGCTGATCACCGAGCACGACGACGAGCACTGGTTCGTATGCCGGCTGGCCGGCTTCCCCGCGCTGAGCGCCGAGCGGATCGACGGACCGTTCGCCAGCGAGGCGCAGGCGCTGCACGCGGTCTTCCGCAGGCGCCTGGCCGACGTGTTCGGCCTGGACTTCCCGGTGCCCGCGGAGTGAGCGAGGGACGCTTTCGGACCTGGGTGCTCGGCTACCCGGACGAATGGAGCGTCTCGCCGGGGCAGGTCGTGACCTTCCACGTCAGCGGCGTTGGCGCGGACACGGTCGACGCGCACCTGGTCAGGCTCATCCACGGCGACACCCACCCGGACGGTCCGGGATTTCGCGAGATCGAGGTCGCATCGGACGCCGACGGCACGTATCCGCTGTCCGAGCACCCCACCCACCACGGCTCGTACGCCCGGCTCGCACACGCCCGACAGGTACTGCCCGAGGCCGGATCCTCGCTCGGCCTGTTCGCGATGGTGTGTCCCAGCGCCACGGCGGGCACGCAGCCGCTGATCTCGGCGTGGGATCGTGGCGGCGCGGTCGGTGTCGCGCTGGTGCTCGAGCCGGATCTCCGGCCCGCGTTCTGGATCGGCGGCGCCGACGGGGTGCAGCGAATCGTGGCCGAGGAGAGTCTGGTGGCGGGCGTCTGGTACGCCGTCGCCGGAGGCTGGGATGCCGCCGGCCGAACGCTGTCCGTCCTCGCGACTCCCGTCGTGAACTCCTACAACTCGCGCTTCGGTCCGGTCGTGGCCGCCGGCGCCTCGAGCGCGCACACGCCGGCATCGCCGTGGACGGTGATCCCCGACGTCGCGCTGCTGCTGGGAGCCTTCGATGCCACGGACGGGAGCATCGTGCGCGGCGCGTTCAACGGAAAGCTGGCGCTGCCGTGCGTGTATGACCGGGCGCTACGCGAAGCCGACCTGGCAACCCTCGCCGGCAGCGGCGCAACACCCGCCCTCGGTGATGGGCTCCGGGTCTGGTGGGACCTGAGCCGGGACATCGAGACGAGTGCCGTCCGCGGCGGCACGCCGGACAGTCCCGACGGCGAGCTGGTCAACATGCCGACGCGGGCGGTGACCGCCCACAACTGGGACGGCTCGTGTTATGAGTGGCGGCACGCCCCGTCCCTGTACGGCGCGGTCCACTTCCACGACGACGATCTCGACGACGCCGGCTGGGAGCCGATGTGCAGCCTGGAGCTTCCGGCCGGGCTGCGCTCCGGCGTGTACGCGCTGCGCCTGCGGGCGGGCGAGTTTGAGGACCACGTCCCATTCTTCGTGAGAGCGCGCCCGGGTCACGAGGGCGATGTGGCGCTCGTGCTGCCCACCGCGAGCTACATGGCCTACGCCAACGAGCACCTCGCCGCCGGGGCGCCGATGGGACAGGCCATCGTCGGCCACACGCCGGCCCTGCACGCGATGGACCTCCTGCTGATGGAGCATCCGGAACTCGGGAGCTCGATGTATGACCTGCACTCCGACGGCAGCGGGGTGGCGTTTAGCTCCCGGCGGCGGCCGATCCTGAACATGCGCCCGCGCCACCGCTTCAGCTTCATGGGCACCTGGCAATTCCCCAGCGACCTGTACCTGGTCGACTGGCTCGAGCATTTCGGCTATCGCTACGACGTGTTCACCGACGAGGATCTGCACCGCGACGGCGCGCGCGCCCTGGCCCCGTACCGCGCCGTGATCACGGGCTCGCACCCGGAGTACACGAGCGAGCCCATGCTCGACGCCTACGAGGCGTACGTGACCGGCGGCGGCAACGTCATGTACATGGGCGGCAACGGCTTCTACTGGGTGATCACCTACTCGCAGGAGCGGCCGTGGGTGATGGAGGTCCGCCGAGGGGAGGCCGGTGTGCGCGCCTGGCAGGCCGCGCCGGGAGAGACGACGCACAGCACCACGGGCGAGAAGGGCGGACTGTGGCGCAACCGAGGGCGCGCGCCGCAGAAGCTGTTCGGCACCGGGTTCGCGTCGGAGGGCTACTCGGGCGCCTACCACTACGAGCGCATGCCCGACGCGGCGGAGCCCGCCGTGGCGTGGATCTTCGAGGGCGTCGAACCCGAGGAGCCGATCGGCGACTTCGGCCTGGTCGGCGGAGGAGCGTCGGGGCAGGAGATCGACCGGGCGGATGTCGCCCTGGGGACGCCGCCCCAGACCTATCTGCTCGCCTCGGCGTACCACCAGGACGATTCCTACAAGGTGATTCCGGAGGAGATCGAGTTCATGTTCGACGGACTCGGCGGGACGGAGCATCCGAACGTGCGCGCGGACCTGACCTACTACGAGGCCGCCGGCGGTGGAGCCGTGTTCGCGACCTCATCGATCGCCTGGTCGGGCTCGCTTTCGCACGCGGGCTACCAGAACAACGTCTCGCGGATCATGGGCAACGTGCTGGGCCGCTTCATAGGAGCGCGGCGATGAGCAAGACGTTCGTGCTCTTGCACGGGTCATGGCACGGCGGGTGGGCGTGGGAGCCGACCGCGTGGTGCCTGCGCGAGCTCGGCCACGCGGCGTATGCTCCCACCTACCCCGGCCACCTTCCCGGTGCCAGCCGCGCCGGCATCCGTCACGAGGATTACGTCGACTCCGTGGTGAGGTTCATCGAGGGCCGCGACCTGCGCGACGTGGTCCTGGTCGGTCACAGCTTCGGCGGCTCGGTGGTGAGTCGCGTCTCGCAGGTCATCCCCGAGCGCCTGGAGCGCCTGGTCTTCCACACGGCGTTCGTGGTCGCGGACGGCGCCAGCGTCAACGACGAGTTTCCCGACGAGCAGACGGCGCTGTTCGAGGCGGCGGCTCGGGACAGCCCCGACGGCACCGTGTCGTGCCCGTGGGAGGTGTTCCGCGACCAGTTCATCCAAGACGCCTCGCCCGAGGCGGCCCGGTCGGTGTGGGAGCGGCTCGTGCCCCAGCCCTTCGCCCCGTGGGCCCAGAAGCTCGACCTGACCGAGTTCTACCGGGGCGAGCTTCCGCGGAGCTACATCGCGGTGGCCGACGACCGGGCGCTGCCGCCCGGGAAGTGGCACCCGGAGATGTCATCGCGGCTGGGCAGGTTCAAACTGGTCGAGATGGATGGGAGCCACGAGGTGATGTTCACCCGCCCGGCTGAGCTGGCCCGGAAGCTCGTCGATGGCGCCGCAGGCTGACGAGCCGCGCGTTCTGATGTTGACGCCGGACGAGGTGCTCGATCCGGCCTACGAACCCCTGTCCGCCAAGCTCGCCGCACATCAGCTGATCAAGCCGGAACGGTCCCGCGCCGGTGTGCTCGGCGAGCTGTCCGCTGCCGATTACGTGGTCGGCGACTGGACCCAGGAGCTCCACCTCGACGCCGAGGAGCTCGACGCCGCTGCTCGCTGCCTCGCCGTGTTCCAGCCCAACGCCGGCACGGACATGGTCGACATCGAGCACGCGGCCGAGCTCGGCATCCCGGTCGCGAACGCGCCCGGACAGAACGCCCGCGCGGTCGCCGAGTGGGTGGTGATGGCGATCCTGGCCACGCTCAAGGACGTGGTGCGCAATCACCTCGGCGTACTCGCCGGCCGTTGGGACATGGTTCAAGCCGGGCGCCTCGGCGTGCACGAGCTCGGCGACCGCACGGTCGGGATCATCGGCATGGGGCGGATCGGCCAGGACGTCGCGGCCCGCCTTGCGCCGTTCGAGCTCGGGCGTCTGGTCTACTCAGACGTGGCCGCCGCGCCGGTCGAGGTCGAACGCCGTCTCGGCCTCGAGCATCTGGAGATCGACGAGGTGTGCGCAGTGAGCGACGTGCTGAGCCTGCACGCGCCGCTGCTCCCGGCAACGCGCGGAATGCTCGACGCGCGCCGGATCGCTCTGATGCCGAAGGGTGCGGTGGTCGTGAACGCCGCGCGCGGCGGGCTGATCGATGAGCCGGCGCTGTGCGAGGCGCTGGCCGCCGGGCATCTCAAGGCGGCGGCGCTCGACGTGTTCGTCGAGGAGCCGCTGCCCTCCGACAGCCCGCTGCGCAAGCTGCCAAACGTGCTGCTCTCCCCGCACCTGGCGGGATCGACCAACGAGGCCCGCGAGCGGATGATGACCAACGCGCTGCGCAACCTCGACGGCGTGCTCCGCGGCGGTGATCCCGAGCACGTGGTCAACGGTGTGGGGGGCGTGCCGCGGCGCGGATGACGCGTGGGAAGAAACTACGTCTATCCCGAAGTTTCTTCCCAAGGGCTGCGGCGGCCGCTCCGGGACGTATACAGTGCGTTCTCGACAACCGGCACAGAAGGAGCGACACGTGAAGGCATCACGACTGGTGGAACTCGGGAGCCCGCTCGTGATCGACGACGTGCCCGAGCCGGACCCCGGGCCGCGAGACGCGGTCGTAAAGGTCGAGTTCGAGGGGGTGTGCCGGACCGACTGGCACGTCTGGCAGGGTGATTGGTCGTGGATCGGGCTCGCGCCGGAGCTCCCGATCACGATGGGCCACGAGTTCTCCGGGGCCGTGGTCGCGGTCGGGCCGGAGGTCACCACGATCAAGGTCGGCGACCGGGTGGCGGTGCCGTTCCACGAGGCATGCGGCCGCTGCTCCTACTGCCGCGCGGGCCGGTCGAACCTGTGCGACGCGCTCGAGTTCCTCGGCATGAGCCACGACGGCGGTTATGCCGAATACGTCAACGTCCTGAACGCCGACCTCAACTGCGTCCCGCTGCCGGACGCCGTGTCGTTCGACTCGGCCGCCGCGCTCGGCTGCCGGTTCATGACCGCCTGGCACGCCCTCCAGCACCAGGCCGGGCTGCGCGCGGGCGAATGGCTGGCCGTCCACGGCGTCGGCGGGATCGGCCTCTCGGCGGTCCAGATCGGCGTCGCGCTCGGGGCTGGTGTGATCGCCGTCGACATCGATGGGCGCAAGCTCTCGGCCGCGCGCGAGCAGGGCGCAGCCGCGACGGTGAATGCGCTCGATGGCGACGTCGTCGCCGCGGTCAAGGAGGCAACCGGCGGAGGGGCGCACGTCGCCCTTGGCGGGCTCGGCGCGGCGTCACTGGTAAACGCCGCCCTCATGAGCCTGCGCAAGGGCGGACGCCTCGTCCAGGTCGGCCTCACGAGCAAGGAGGAGCAGGGGATCGTCGGGATTCCCCTCGATGAGCTGATCGAGGCCGAGCTGACGATCGTCGGCAGCGTCGGCAACCCGCACATCCACCTTCCCGCTCTGCTCCGCCTCGTCGGCGAGCGCCGGCTCGACCCCGCGGCGCTGGTCACCGAGCGAATCCCGCTCGAGAGCGCTCAGGGCGTGCTCGAGCGGATGACGAGCTTCGACACTATCGGCTTCTCGCTGATCGACACCTTCTGAGGTCCCGGATCGAGACTTCTGAGGTCCGGCCCGGGCCAGGCCGGACCTCAGAACATCGAGCTCGACCTCACTCCGAACCCCGGCGACCGCCCTGCGACCGGCGCTGGCGGGGCCGGGTCCGAGCGAGTGCACCTTGTATACTCTGCACACCGAACACCACGAGACCAGGAAAGCCGGTCACATGTCCATCTCCAAGGGCCGTGTCGCGCGGCGCTCCGATCGGTACGCACTCCGCCGTCAGGACGACGGGGACGATGCTCCCCCCGAGCGTCCGCCCTCGCTTGCTGAACACGTCTGTCGCGTGATCCGGGATGACATCCTCTCAGGGCGCCAGCCGGCCGGCGCGCGTCTCACCGAGGCCACGGTGATGGAGCGCACCGGCGTCAGCCGTACACCCGTGCGCGAGGGCCTGCGCATGCTCGAGGGCGAAGGGCTCGTCATCACCTACCGCAGCCGCGGCACGTTCGTCACCTACCGGCTCACTCCGGAGGAGGCGCTTCTGATCTACGAGGTCCGCCTCGTGCTCGAGCCGCACCTGACGGCGCTCGCCGCCGAGCGGATGACCCCGGAGGTGCTCAGCGTCGTCGAGGAGTACCTGGATCGGTTCGTCGACGCCCTCGACAACGCCGACCCGCACGAGGCCGGTCAGCTCGACGCCGACTTTCACCAGACGATCTATGAGGCGAGCGGAAGCGAGTTGCTGAGCGTGCTGCGCGGCTACTGGACCCGGCTGCAGCTCGAGCTCTCAGAGCGGGTGTACAACACCGAGGTGCCGCGCCGGTTCCTCGACGAGCACGTCGCCATTCTCGAGGCGCTCCGGGCCCGGGACGCCAACCTGGCGCAGGAGCGGATGCGCTTGCACATCGAGCACAGCCGCGCCACGCTGAAGAAGGCGCTACGCGGCGAGGCGAAGCGCGACCGACCGCGCGCGGCCGCGACCGACGAAGCACGATGAAGCTCACCTTCGGACTCGCGGTCGAGAACTTCACCCCCGCACCGAAGGAGCCGGACATCGACGCGATCGTCGCTTACGCGCGACGCGGTGAAGAGCTCGGCTTCGAATCACTCTGGGCATGGGACCACATGTTCCTCGGCAGCCGCAACGCGTTCCCGGTGCTCGAATCGCTCACGACGCTGACCGTGCTCGCCCGAGAAACCGAGCGTGTCGCGCTCGGCACCGGGATCCTCGTGCTGCCGCTGCGCGGCGCTGCGGTGCTCGCGAAGACGGCGGCGACACTCGACATCATCTCCAGCGGCCGGCTGACGCTCGGGATGGCGGTCGGCTGGTACGAGCGGGAGTTCGACAGCTGCGGCGTGCCGTTCCGGCGGCGGGGGCGGATCTTCGAGGAGAACCTCGAGCTCCTGCAACGGTTCTGGACCGGCGAGCTGGTCAGCGGCGAGGCGCGCGGGATCCCGTTCCGCAACTCGATCATGCTGCCGCGGCCGGCGCAGCGGCCCCGACCGCGGCTGCTCGTCGGCGGCTACGTCGACGCCGCACTCAGGCGCGTCGCCGAGCGCTCGGACGGGTGGCTGACCTACTTCTACGCGCCGGACGCGTTCGCGACCGCGTGGCAGCAGATCCGCGAGTACGCGGAGGCGGCCGGCCGCGATCCCGACACGCTCGACAACGTCGCGCAGCTACCGCTCTGCATCGATGACTCATACGAAACCGCTGACCGCAAGGTGCGCGAGTACATCGGCGGGTACTTCGACATACCGGCGTGGAGCCACTGCTCGCCGGAGAGCGCGATCCGCGGCACGCCCGAGCAGTGCGCCGAGCAGCTTGCGGCGCAGGCCGCGGTCGGCGTGCGTCACGTCTGCCTGGTGCCCTACCGCTACGAGCACGAGCAGCTCGAGCGCTTCGCCGCCGAGGTGATGCCGCTCGTGCCTGACGTTGCCGTGCAGGGCGCCGCATGAGCGGCGCCGCCGACAAGCGGTCCTCGCTTGCGGAGGCCGCCGCGCTCGTCCACGACGGGGACACCGTTGTCGCGGGCGGGTGCTGTTACTCGCGCACGCCGTGGGCGATGCTGCTCGAGCTGCTCCGGGCCGAGCGCCACGAGTTGACCCTGGCCCGGAATCTCATGTGCTACGAGGCCGAGCTGTTTCTGGCGTCAGGCGCCGCGGCCAAGCTCGTCTCGAGCTGGGTGGGGATCGGCCTGCGGTGGGGCATCCCGAAGGTGTTCCGCGAGTACGTCGAACGCGACCCCTCGATCTATGAGGAATGGAGCCACCTGTCCTTCGGGATGCGGCTGATGGCGGCGTCGATGGGCATGCCGTTCCTCCCGACCGCCTCGCTGCTGGGCTCCGATCTGTTGGAGCGCACCCCGGCGCAGCACATCCGCTGCCCGTTCACCGATGAGCTCCTGGTCGCCGTTCCCGCGCTCGTCCCGGATGTCGCCCTGATCCACGTCCAGACGGCCGATGCCGCCGGCAATGCTCAGATCGAGGGGCCCCCGTACATGGACGTCGAGTACGCCCGGGCGGCCAAGACCGTGATCGTGACCGCCGAGGAGATCGTCCCGGCCGAGGCAATCGTCCGCACCGCCGATCGCACGGTGATCCCAGGGTTCGTCGTGGACGCGGTGGTCGAGGTGCCGTTCGGCTCCTACCCGCACGAATGCCATGGGCGCTACGAGGCCGACTTCGACCACTTCGACGCCTACACCGAACTGGTCACCCGCGACGGCGTGGACGGGGTCCAGGCCTACCTGCGGGAGAACGTCCACGCCCTGGACGGCTTCTCCGCCTTCCTCGACAGCGTCGGCGCGTCGCGTCTGCTCGAGCAACGCCGCCGAGCCCGCGAGCTGGTGGCGGCATGACCGAGGCCACGCCCGTCGAGCTGATGACGATCGCAGGCAGCCGCCTGCTGCGCGACGGTCGGGTGGTGTTTGCCGGCGTCGGCGCCCCGCTCGAGGCCAGCGTGCTGGCCAAGCGTCTGCACGCCCCGTCGCTGACGATCGTCCTGGAAGGCGGCTCGATCGGACCGCGGATGCTCCCCGGTCGCCTGCCCGTATCCACCAACGAGATGCGCGCCGCGCACGACGCGTTCATGCTCACCTCGATCAACGACCTGTTCCTGTACGGGCAGCGCGGGCACTACGACTACGGGTTCATCGGCGCCGGCCAGCTGGATCAGTACGGCAATGTCAACACCAGCTATATCGGCGATCCAGACCACCCCAAGGTGCGCCTGCCCGGGAGCGGCGGGGCCAACGACATCGTGTCGAGCTGCCGTGAGGTGATGATCATGACCCGCCACGAGCCACGGCGGTTCGTCGAGCGGGTGGACTTCATCACCAGCCCTGGATATCTGACCGGGCCCGAGGCTCGCCGCAGCGCTGGCCTCACTCGCAACCTGCCGGTCGCGGTGGTCACCGATCTTGCTCTCCTCGGGTTCGACGAGGACACGGGCCGGCTGCGACTGGACGCGCTCCAGCCGGGCGTCAGCCAGGAACACGTGCAGGCCAACACAGGCTTCGAGCTACTGATCTCAGAGACGATCGCGGAGCTTCCGCCGCCGACCGAGCAGGAACTGAACGAGTTGCGCTGGCTGCGCGACGGCAATCGGAGTCAAACGCCGGAGACGAGAGAGGTGACGAGGGCACCATGACGATCGGTCCATTCATCGATATGCAGGGCGCGGTGGACGTCCACGTCCACTCCGAGCCGGATCTGTTTCCTCGCATCACCGACGACGCGGGGGTGGCGCGGCACGCCGTCTCGCTGGGTCTGCGCGCGTTCTCGCTCAAGTGTCATTCCGAGCGCACCACCACGCGCGCGTACATGACCATGCAGATGGTGCCGGGGATTCAGGTGGTCGGCGGCATCGTGCTCAATCGCGCCGTGGGCGGGATCAACCCGGCGGCGGTGGAGGCGATGCTCCAGCTCGGCGGCAAGCACGTGTGGATGCCGACGGTGGACGCCGCGTTTCACGCTCGCACCTTTGGCTCTACCGGCGTGTACGACAAACAGGCGAGCACGGTGGCGAAAAAGCAAGACCACGGCATCGAGGTGTTCGACGACGCCGGCAGGCCGATTGACGGATTGATCGACGTGCTCGACCTCACCGCGCAGTACTCGGGAATCCTGAGCACGTGCCATTTGTCGGTGCCGGAGGTCAAGCTGCTGGTGAAGACGGCGCGGGAGCGCGGGGTAGAGAAGATCATGATCACGCACCCGTTCTTCAAGGTCCCCGGACTCGAACTCGACGATCTCAAGGAGCTGGTGGACCAGGGCGCGTACGCTGAGTTCGGTTACTGCACGTCATCGCCGATGTGGAACCACGCGCCCCTGGCGCGACAGGTCGAGGCGATCAAGGCGCTCGGGCCCGAACGCTGCATCCTGATGAGCGACGCCGGCCAGCGGCACAACCCGATGCCGGCGGAGGCACTCCGGGCGTTCGCCCAATCGGTCTGGGAATCGGGCGTCAGCGAGGACGGGGTGGAGCGGATGATCAAGCAGAACCCGCTCGATCTCCTGGAGCTGCCGCCGCTCCCCGCTGTCCCGAGCGAGAGCAACGGCAGCGCCACCTTCGACGGCGAGCACCGCGCCGTGCCAATGGCGTCCACGGGCCCGGGAGCCGCCGCATGAGCGCGCGCGTCGGGCTGATCGTCCCGTCTTCCAACACTGTCATCGAGGTCGACTTCTATCGCCGGCTGCCGGCGGGCGCGACCCTTCACACCGCCCGCATGTACCTCGAGGAGACGACGCCACGGGGCGAGTCGGCGATGCTCGACGACTACCTGCCGACGGCGATCAACGACCTGCGCTCGGCCCGGCCGGACGTCATGGTGTTCGGCTGCACGAGCGCCGGGGCGCTGCGCGGCAACGACTACGAGGCCCAACTGATCGACCGCATCGCGACCGAGACGGGGGCACAGACGTTCAGCGTGTCGGCATCCGTACGGCGCACGATCCGCGCCGCCGGCGCACGGCGCGTCGGGGTGATCACGCCGTACGTGGACAGCCTCAACGACAAGATCCGCGAGAGTCTTCAGGACGACGGTTTCGAGGTGGCGGCGATCCACGGGCTCGGCATCACCGACAACTTCACGATCGCCGAGGTCGAGCCCGAGCGCATCGCGGAGTTTGCCTCGGAGTGCTTCGGCGGTTCTGGTGCAGGTGATATTGATCTCCTGTTCGCCTCGTGCACGAACTTCCGGGCGCTCGACGCTCGCGACGAGATCCAGGCCGCCCTCGGCGTTCCCGTGGTCACGAGCAATCACGCCGCCCTGACCGTCGTGCTGGACCAGATCGGCGCGCCCGCCACGGTCTGAGGCGCGATGTACGCCGCCGCCTTCGACTATCTCCGCGCAACGTCGTGGGCCGAGGCGGTGAAGCGTCTGGAGGAGCTGGGCGACGAGGCCCACGTCATCGCCGGCGGCCAGAGCCTGGTCCCGATGATGATGCTCCGCGTCGCGGCGCCGTCCGCGCTCGTCGACATCGGGGGCGCCGACGAGCGCACGATCGACCTCGTCGACGGCCGGCTCGTGCTATCGGCGCTCGTTCGCCACGTCGATCTCGAG
>Ga0335075_10007848_pt1 | contig 16384 bp, 13 predicted proteins | sample Lox_Sample_24_FD_206723 | JGI IMG/M metagenome (GOLD analysis project Ga0335075, IMG submission 206723) | Soil microbial communities from Loxahatchee National Wildlife Refuge, Florida, United States - Lox_Sample_2.4 | ecosystem: Environmental > Terrestrial > Soil > Wetlands | place: USA... | reverse complement strand
GGCCCGCGTTGACCCCACCCGGTGCCACTGTGCGTAACTAGGCGTGCGCTATCATCACGCAACGACATCGTTTGTATTCGTAGCGTGAAGGGATGTGCGATGGTCGACGGTCGTAGGCGGCACCCGGCGATCCTGCTGCTGGTGCCGGCCGCAGTGGTCGGCGCGAGCCTGGCCGGGTGCACGAGCTCCAGCAGTCACGGGGCCAGCGCCGCGCTGTCGGCGGCCAAGGGGGACTCGTTCAGCGCCTCGAAGCTGCGCGCGGCGCTGCTCACCCGGGTCAACGGAGTCGGGGCGACGTCCGCCGCGACGAGCGGTGACTACACCGCGATGGCGGCCACGGCGGCGGGCGGGCCGTCGGCCGACGGAACGCCGAAGGAGTGCGGCCAGGCGATCAAGACCGGGCTTGACTCGGCCGTACTGGCCGGCGCGACGGCCGCGTCGGTCACCTTCAAGGTCGGCGGCAACGACGTGTCGGAGCTGGTCGCGGCCGCGCCGGGAACGGCCGCCGCGAGCGCGCTGGCGGGGAAGCTCCCAGCGTCGTGCGCGCACTACAAGGAGACCGTCGACGGCAAGAGCGTCAGCTACAGCGTGACCGAGTCGGCTCTGACCGGGATCGGCAAGCAGGCCAAGGTACTTGGCGTCTCGTCCGCGGCGAGCGGCGCCGAGCCGGTGTGGTCGCTGGTGTACCGCGGGGACGGGTTCGTCGGCGCGGTGAGCGTGGCCGGCCCCAACGCGTCCCAGACCGCGGTCCGCCAGCTCGGCCAGCAGGCCTACGAGTACGCCGCCAAGTCGCTGTCGTAACTCGGCCGGCGGCCCGGGCACTGACCGCCCGGTGTCACACTGGTGGGCATGACTGACGTATCGCCGCGCTTCCGTCCGGTGCTCGACACCGTGTCCGCCTACAAGCCGGGCAAGGCGCCGACCGCCGCCGCCGGCGAGGCGCACAAGCTGTCGTCCAACGAGTCGCCGTTCGGGCCGCTGCCGTCAGTCGTCGAGGTGATCGCGGAGGCCGCCAGGGACGTGAACCGGTACCCGGACAACGGCGCGGCCGCGCTGATCGAGGCGATCGCCGGCCGGTTCGACGTCCCGGCCGCGCACGTCGCGGTCGGCTGCGGCTCGGTCGGCGTGCTCCAGCAGCTCATGGAGGCGGTCGGCGAGCCCGGGGCGGAGGCGGTCTACGCCTGGCGCTCGTTCGAGGCCTACCCGTCGCTGGCCGACCTCGCGGCCCTCACCTCGGTCCGCATCCCGCTCAGGGACGAGACTCACGACCTGGCGGCGATGGCGGCCGCTATCACCCCGCAGACGAGGCTCATCCTCGTCTGCAACCCCAACAACCCGACCGGCACCGTCGTGCGGGAGCGCGAGCTGACCGAGTTCCTGGACCAGGTTCCGGCCGACTGCCTGGTGATCCTCGACGAGGCCTACCGCGAGTACATCCGCGACGGCGAGGTGCCGGACGGCGTCCGGCTCTACCGGGACCGGCCCAACGTCGCCGTCCTGCGCACCTTCTCCAAGGCCTACGGCCTGGCGGGCCTGCGCATCGGCTTCCTCATCGGGCACGAGCCGGTCGCCGAGGCGATCCGCAAGACCATGCTGCCGTTCACGGTCAACGCGATCGCCCAGGCGGCCGCGGTGGCCTCTCTCGCCGCCGAGGACGAGCTCCTGGACCGGGTGGAGACCGTCGTCAAGGAGCGCGACCGGGTCCGCGAGGCGCTGCTGGCGGACGGCTGGACCGTGCCCGCGACCGAGGCCAACTTCGTCTGGCTCCGGCTCGGCGAGCACACGACCGCGTTCGCCCAGGCGTGCGACGCGGCCGCGATCGCGGTCCGGCCCTTCGCGGGCGAGGGCGCGCGGATCTCGATCGGGACGCCCGCCGCGAATGACGCGTTCCTCGCGGCGGCGCGTGCCTTCCCCTACCGGGCCTAGCCCGGCCCGGGCGGCGCGTCCGGCTAGGGCGCGCCGATCTCGTATTCCTCGGAGGTGACGTCGGCCCCGAGCACGCGCAGCCGCTCGGCGAAGTTCGCGTGGCCCCGGTCGATCAGGTAGCCGGGCGAGACCACCGTCTCGCCCTCGGCCGCCAGCCCGGCCAGCACCAGCGCCGCGCCGCCGCGCAGGTCGGGCGCCACGACGTCGCAGCCGCGGAGCACCGACGGGCCGTGCACGATCGCGACGTTGTTGTCGATCTCGACCTTGGCGCCCATCTTGTTCAGCTCGGGGACCAGCGCGTAGCGGCCGTCGAAGATGGTCTCGCGGATGTAGCTGGCGCCGTCGGCCAGCGTCGCGGCGGCCATGATCGGCTGCTGCAGGTCGGTCGCGAACCCCGGGTAGGGGCTGGTGATCACGTTGATCGGCCGCAGCGGCTTCTCCCGGTGGACCTGGAGCACGGCGCCGCTCGAGGAGAACTCGGCCCCCATCTGCTCGAGCTTCCAGCGGGCGACCCCGAAGTGGTCGATGTTGGCCCCGACCAGGTTGATCTCGCCGCCCGCGGCGACCGCGGCCATCGCGAACACGCCCGCGTCGATCCGGTCGGACATCACCGTGTGCTCGACCGCCGACAGCTCGGACACCCCGTGCACGGTGATGAACCCGGTCCCGCCGCCGGTGATCTCGGCCCCCATCTTGGTGAGGAACGAGATCATGTCCAGCACTTCCGGCTCCTGGGCCGTGTTGTCGATGATCGTCGTGCCGGGCGCGAGCGAGGCCGCCATCATCAGGTTCTCGGTGCCGGTGTGGGACGGGGTGTCCAGGTACAGGTGCGCACCGCGCAGGCCGTCGGGAGCGGTGATCGTGATGACCGACTCGCCCTCGTCGACCGTCGCCCCGAGCCGGGCGAACCCGCGATAGTGGAAGTCCAGGTTCCTGCTGCCCAGGTTGCAGCCGCCGATGCCCTCGATGACGGCCTTGCCGAACCGGTGCAGGAGGGCGGGCACGAACAGCACCGAGCCGCGGAAGCGGCGGGCGATCTCAGCCGGGAGCACCGGCGAGTTAAGCGTCGAGGCGTCCACCACCAGCGTGCGCTCGGCCTCGTGGAACTCAACTCGGGCGCCGACCGCCTGGGCGAGCTCGACGGCCCGGTGCACGTCCTCGATCGGCGGGACGTTCCGCAGCACGGTGCGGCCCTTGTCTGCCAGCAGGGCCGCTGCGATCATCTTCAGGGCCGCGTTCTTGGCGCCCTGGATGAAGACCGTGCCCTGCAGCGGCGTTCCGCCGCGAACACGGTAGCGGATCTCGGTGCCCTTGGTCATGTAGGTACAGCTCCTGTCCGAGGGGGAACGGCGAGAACGGCGCACTCGATGAGCGCGGCCGGGCGAACGCGTTGTCCAGTATGCCACCCGATGTGGGTGCTCAAGCGAGCTCGGCTAGTCGATCGAAGACCTGTCCGAGCCGCTCAACGTAGCTTTCTGCGCGGAATGCCCGGTCAAGGGCAGCCTCATCCAGCACCATGTTTCTCTTCTTACCCTGAGTAATCAGAGAATCACGGAAAGGCGTCTCGTTGTCCCAAGTCTCCATGGCCGCCGCCTGGACCAGGGCATAGGCGTCCTCGCGGGAGAGCCCGCTGCTGACGAGCTCGAGTAGCACCGACGAGGAGAACAGCAGCCCGTGGGTGACGTCCATGTTCGCGCGCATCCGGTCGACGTCGACCACCAGGCCCTCGACCAGGCCCGTGGTCAGCTGCAGCAGGTAGTCGGTGCCGATGGCCGCGTCGGGCAGCGCGATCCGCTCGACGCTCGAGTGCGAGATGTCGCGCTCGTGCCAGAGCGGTATGCCCTCGGTCACCGGGGTGACGTAGGAGCGGATCACGCGGGCGAGCCCGGCGATCCGCTCGGACCTGATCGGGTTCTTCTTGTGCGGCATCGCCGACGAGCCCTTCTGCCCGCTGCGGAAGGGCTCCGCCAGCTCGCGCACCTCGGTTCGCTGCCCGTGCCTGACCTCGAGCGCGATCGCCTCGCAGACCGTGGCCAGGATCGCGAGGGCCGAGACCCACTCGGCGATGCCGTCGCGGATGACCACCTGGGTGGCGACGTCGGCCGGGCGGAGCCCGAGGGCGGGCATCACCTCGGCCTCGATCGCCGGGTCGATGTTGGAGTAGCTGCCGACCGGGCCGGACAGCGTGCCGACCGCGACCGCCTCGCGCGCGCGGCGGATCCGGTCCCGCGACCTGGCGGCCGCGAACGCGAAGTCGGCCACCCGGTGCCCCCACAGGTCGGGTTCGGCGTGGATGCCGTGCGTGCGTCCCGACCGCAGCGTCGCGCGGTGCGCCAGACCGTGGTCGCGGAGCACGGCCACCAGCCGGTCGGCCTTCTCGAGAATGAGGTCGGTGGCCTCGACCAGCTGCAGCGCGAGCGCGGTGTCGAGCAGGTCGGAGGAGGTCATGCCGTAGTGCACCCAGGCGGCGGCGGAGCGGGGCACGGTGTTGTCGGCCCAGGCGGTGAGGAACGCGATCACGTCGTGCTCGGTCACGGCCTCGACCTCGGCTACCGCCTCCGGGGTCGGCGGCGGGGCGTTCCTGACCGGCTCGACCGCATCGGCAGGAACGATCCCGGCGCGGGCGTTGGCCTCGAGCACGAGCGTCTCCACCCGGCACCAGAGCTCGTACTTGTGGGCCTCGGACCAGACCCGCCCCATCGCGGGCAGCGTGTACCTGTCGATCATGCTTCTACGGTAGCCGCCAGCCGCGGGTCGACCGTCGGCGGCGGGTTGGGGGAGCGAGGTTACCCGGCTGACGCGGCGCGCTCGGCGATGTCGTTTCTGTGCCAGCCGCCACGGAACGACGCGCGCCCGGCGGCGGCGTAGGCGGCGGCGCGGGCGGCGGCCAGATCGGGCCCCGAGCCAACCGCGCTCAGCACCCGGCCGCCCGCCGTCACCAGGTCGCCGCCGACCAGGGCGGTGCCGGCCTGCAGGAGGTAGCCATCCGACTGCGGCGACGAATCGATGGTGATCTTGTCGCCCTTGGCCGGTGACTCGGGGTAGCCCTCGGCCGCGAGCACGACCGTCACCGCCGCGCCGGAGTGCCAGCGCAGCGCCGGGGCGGCCGCCAGCTCGCCGACGGCGGCCGCGCGCAGCAGGCCGCCGAGCGGCGTCGCCAGCCGGTCGAGCAGCACCTGGGTCTCCGGGTCGCCGAAGCGGGCGTTGAACTCGACCACCTTGGGGCCCTTGCCGGTCAGCGCCAGGCCGACGTAGAGCACGCCGCGGTAGGGCGCTCCGCGGCCGGCCAGTTCGGCGATGGTGGGCCTGACGACCCGGTCCATCACGTCGTCGACCAGGCCATCCGGGGCCCACGGGAGCGGAGTGTAGGCGCCCATGCCGCCGGTGTTCGGCCCCAGATCGCCGTCGCGGGCGCGCTTGAAGTCCTGCGCCAGCAGCATCGGCACCGCCGTGCTCCCGTCGCACAGCGCGAACAGCGACACCTCGGGCCCGTCCAGGTACTCCTCGATGACCACCCGCCCGCACGACGCGGCGTGCGCGAGCGCGAGCGCCCGGTCCTCGGTGACCACGACCCCCTTGCCCGCCGCCAGCGCGTCGTCCTTGACCACATAGGGCGCACCGAACGCGTCAAGCGCATCAGCCGCCTCGGCAGGCGTCGAAGCGACCCGCGCCTCCGCGGTCGGCACCCCGGCCGCGAGCATCACGTCCTTGGCGAACGCCTTCGACCCCTCGATCCGCGCGGCCGCCGCATCCGGGCCGAACACGGGGATCCCGGCCGCGCGCACCGCATCCGCCACCCCCGCCACCAACGGCGCTTCCGGCCCGACAACGACCAGATCCACCCCAAGCCGTTCAGCCAGCCGAACCACGTCGGCCGGGTCGGTCGCCGAGACCGCGTGCACCTGGGCGAGCGAGGCGATCCCCGGATTCCCCGGCGCCGCGTGCAGCTCGCTCACCTCCGGGTCCGCCGCCAGCGCCCGAACCAGCGCATGCTCCCGCCCGCCAGACCCAATCACCAGTACGCGCACGCCCCGAACCCTACCCCGCCCCCTCCGAATCACTGTCGCTGGCGTAGCCGACACGCCCCCCGCCCTGTCACCTACGCCACCGACATCCTCTATCAGTGTCGCTGGCGTAGCCGACAGATCCCGTCCGGGTCGGTGGCGCAGCCGACAGACGCCAGGCCGCGCTCATCGTGGGTTTGGTGGGGCTCACCCCCGCCGCCCCGGCGACACCACAGATAGGTTTCGCCTGTTGAGAATTTGACCTTAGAGCAGCGGCCGCAAAGAAAGCGTCTGATCCCGCCGCGGGCCAACCCCGACCGCCGCCACCGGCGCCCCCGACAGCTCCTCAATCGCCCGCACATAGTCCCGAGCAGCCTTAGGCAGGTCTTCGAACGACCGAGCCTCGGTGATGTCCTCCCACCACCCGTCCAGGTACTCATACACCGGCTTGGCGTGGTGGAACTCCGTCTGCGTCATCGGGATCTCGTCGTAGCGCACGCCGTCGACCTCGTACGCCACGCAGACCGGCACCTTGTCCAGGTTCGAGAGCACGTCGAGCTTGGTCACGAAGAAATCCGTGACCCCGTTCACCCGAGTGGCGTACCGCGCGATGACCGCGTCGAACCAGCCGGTCCGGCGCGCCCGCCCGGTCGTCACCCCGTACTCGCCGCCGACCTTGCGCAGGAACTCGCCCGCGTCGTCGTTGAGCTCGGTCGGGAACGGACCCGAGCCGACCCGGGTCGTGTACGCCTTGACGATGCCGATCACCTTGCTGATCCGGGTCGGCCCGATGCCGGATCCGACGCAGGCGCCGCCCGCGGTCGGGTTGGACGAGGTGACGAACGGATAAGTGCCGTGGTCGATGTCGAGCAGCGACCCCTGCGCCCCTTCGAGCAGCACGGTCGCGCCTTCGTCGAGGGCCTGGCCGAGGACCAGCCCGGTGTCGGCCACGTACGGCCGCATCCGCTCGCCGTAGGCCAGGTAGTCGTCGGCGATCTGCTTGGCGTCGATACCGCGCCGGTTGTAGATCTTCGTCAGGACCTGGTTCTTGTCCCGCAGGGCGAGGTCGAGCTTCTGCCGCAGGATGCCCGGGTCGAACAGGTCCTGGACGCGGATGCCGACCCGCGCGATCTTGTCGCCGTAGGTGGGGCCGATGCCGCGGCCGGTGGTGCCGATCTTCGCGTTGCCGAGGAACCGCTCGCTGACCTTGTCCAGCGCCCGGTGGTAGGGCATGATCAGGTGCGCGTTGGCGCTGACGAGCAGCCGGTCGCAGCTCACCCCGCGCTCGGTCAGCGCGTCGATCTCCTCGAACAGCGCCTTCGGGTCGATGACCACGCCGTTGCCGATGACCGGGGTCACGTCGGGCGAGAGCACGCCGGACGGGAGCACGTGCAGGGCGTACTTCTCTTGCCCGATCACGACCGTGTGGCCGGCGTTGTTGCCGCCCTGGTACCTGACGACGTACTGCACGCTGTCTCCGAGCAGGTCGGTCGCCTTGCCCTTACCCTCGTCGCCCCACTGGGCGCCGATCAGCACGATGGCGGGCATACTCTTCACGCCTTTCACACGACGAAAGCCCCTGGCAGCGCAAGCGCGACAGGGGCTCTTGCGTTGTGAGGTTACCCGAAAGACCCTGGTGAAACCTAGCCGGGGCAAGTCGCCGGGGCGTCGCCGCGACCGGATCTGGCACACTGGCGCCCATGAGCACTCACACGAACCTGCTCGGCGAGCCGCCGGCCACGCTGCTGCCGCCGAACCCGGAGGCGGAGAAGCTGCTGGCCGAGGGGAAGCCCGCGGTCGAGGTCGCGGCCGCGTACCCGACCTTCTCGCTGGCGTGGGCGCTGCTGGCGGAGCTCGCGCTCGAGGGCGGCCGGACCGTCGAGGCCTACGCCTACGCGCGCACCGGGTACCACCGCGGGCTCGACGCGCTGCGCAGGAACGGCTGGAAGGGCCACGGCCCGATCCCGTGGTCGCACGAGCCCAACCGGGGGTTCCTGCGCTGCCTGGCCGCGCTGGCCACGGCGGCGGGGGAGATCGGCGAGCAGGAGGAGGCCGATCGGTGCTGGACGTTCCTGGCCGACAGCAGTCTCGAAGGCTATGAAAATCTCAAGAAGTTATCCCTAACGGTCCGTGGCCCCGGCCCCGCGGCCACAGTGGCTGCGGGGCCGGGGCAAACGAACCGTTCGATATAAAGCATGTGATTTTAAAGCTTTTGATTCGAAGGGTTCGCTTCGAAGCAGTTACTTCAGACGAGTGCCAGCGGAGAGCAGGTCCTGGCAGGCCTGGGTCACGCGGGCGGTCATCCCGTTTTCGGCCGACTTGCCCCAGGAACGCGGGTCGTAGGTCTTCTTGTTGCCGACCTCGCCGTCGACCTTGAGCACGCCGTCGTAGTTGGCGAACATGTGGCCCGCGACCGGGCGGGTGAACGCGTACTGGGCGTCGGTGTCCACGTTCATCTTGACCACGCCGTAGGAGATCGCCTCGCGGATCTCGCTCTCGGCCGAGCCCGAGCCGCCGTGGAAGACCAGGTCGAACGGCTTCTCCTTGCCGTACTTGGCCCCGACGACGTCCTGGATGTCCTTGAGCACCGACGGGCGGAGCTTGACGTGGCCCGGCTTGTACACGCCGTGCACGTTGCCGAAGGTCGCGGCCAGGATGTACCGGCCCCGCTCGCCCAGCCCGAGGGCCTCGGCCGTGGCCAGGGCGTCCTCCGGGGTGGAGTAGAGCTTCTCGTTGATCTCGCCGACGACGCCGTCTTCCTCGCCGCCGACCACGCCGATCTCGAGCTCCATGATGATCCGCGCCTCGGCGCAACGGGCCAGCAGGTCGGTGGCGATCTCGAGGTTCTCGGCCAGCGGCACGGCCGAGCCGTCCCACATGTGGGACTGGAACAGCGGCTCCCGCCCCGCCTTGACCCGGTCGGCCGAGATCTGCACCAGCGGGCGCATGTACCCGTCGAGCTTGTCGAGCGGGCAGTGGTCGGTGTGCAGCGCGATGTTGACCGGGTACTTAGCCGCGACCACGTGCGCGAACTCGGCCAGCGCGCTCGCGCCGGTGACCATGTCCTTGACCGCCTGACCGGAGAGGTAGTCGGCGCCGCCGGTGGAGACCTGGACGATCCCGTCGCTCTCGGCGTCGGCGAAGCCCTTCAGGGCCGCGTTGAGCGTCTGGCTCGACGTGACGTTGATCGCCGGGTAGGCGAAGCCTTGCTGCTTGGCCCGGTCGAGCATCTGCGCGTAGATCTCTGGGGTCGCGATGGGCATGGCGATGCCTCTCCTGTTTGAATTCCCGCTGAATCCGTTGTCCGGGGAGAACTCTAGCCTGGAAGTGGTCTATGTCACTCCCGGCCATGCTGTAGAAAGATGCCCATGCAGAGCTTCCTCGTATCGCACGCCATCTACGCCATCGTCTTGTTCGGCGTGCTCGAGGCCATGTGCATCCCGATCTCATCGGAGCTGACGTTCCTGCTCGGCGGTGCGATCGCGTCGGGGGCGGTGGTGCACCCGCACCCGTCGCTCGCCCTGGTGATCATCCTCGGCATCGTGGCCGAGATGGTCGGCTCTTACATAGCCTACGGCGTGGGCCGCTGGGGCGGCAGCCCGCTGGTGCGGCGCTGGGGGCGCTACGTGCTGATCACCGAGTCGGACGTGGCCCGGGCGGAGCGCTTCCTGGCCGGCAAGGGCGCGTGGGCGCTGCCGGTGGCGCGGATGCTGCCCTTCGTCCGCGCGTTCGCGTCGATCGTGGCCGGCCTCGTCGACATCCCGCCGGTCCGGTTCGGGGTGCTGAACTTCATCGGGACGACGATCTACATCGTGGTGCTCTCGAGCATCGGCTACAGCCTCGGCGGCCAGTGGGCGAAGCTCAACCACAGCCTCTCGCTCGCGAGCTACATCCTGGTCGTGGTCGTGGTGCTCGCGATCGTCGGATTCGCGGCGATCCGGCTGCGCGCGTTCCGGCGCGAGGAGGCCGCGGGCACGGTGCCGGAGCGGTCGCCGTCGCCGTCGCCCCAGCGATCCGGCCGGCACCGCCAGGGCTAGTTAGAGTTCTAGCTCGCTGAGCTCGTAGACCGCGACGTAGGGCAGGCCGCGGTCGAGGATCTTCTGCCTGGCGCCGCGGTCGACGATGACGGCGACGCCGACCACCTCGGCTCCGGCCGCCTCGAGCGCGTCGACCGCGGTGAGCACCGAGTCGCCGGTGGTGGAGGTGTCCTCGAGCGCGAGCACCCGGCGTCCGGCCACGTCGGGACCTTCGATCCGGCGCTGGAGGCCGTGCGTCTTCTCCGACTTGCGCACGACGAACGCGTCGATCGGGGTGGACCGGTTGGCCGCCGCGTGCAGCATCGCCGTCGCCACCGGGTCAGCGCCGAGCGTCAGCCCGCCGATCGCGTCGTAGGACAGGCCCGCGGTCGCGTTCAGCAGCACCCGCCCGACCAGCGGCGCCAGACGGCCGTCGAGCGTCACCCGGCGCAGGTCGACGTAACTGGTCGCGCGCTGCCCCGATGAGAGCACGAAATCGCCGTGCACGACGCCCTTGGCCTTGATTCCCGCCAGCAGTTCTTCTCGATCACTCACAGCAACGCAGTGTATTGCGGGCGGTTGATCTGACCCCAACGGGCCTGTGACTTGTGCGGGAACGGCCATCGAGAGCGGTCCGCTTTATTACCCTAGGAGGGCGAGGGACGCTCGGCCATGGGTCGCTGTGGCTGCTGACCTGGATGTTCTCGCAAAGTGAGGGGAAAGGCGGTATAGCGTGGATCGCTGTGCGCTGTTCGTGGACGCGGGCTATGTGCTGGCGGACGGTGCCCAGGCGGTGCACGGTACGCGCCGCCGTGAGTCCGTCTCCTGGGATTACCCTGGCCTGCTGCAACTGCTGGCCGGGCTGGCGATGGAGCGGTCGCGGCTGCCGCTGCTCCGCTGCTACTGGTACGACTCGACCGTCGAGGGGCGCCGCAGCCCGGACCACGACGCGCTGGCCGACCTGCCCGGGGTCAAGCTCCGGCTGGCCAAGATGCGCCCGGGCCGCCGGGAGGGCGTCGAGGGGGAAATCCACCGCGACCTGACCACGCTGGCGCGGAACAAGGCCGTCAGCGACGCGATGGTGGTCAGCGGCGAGGAGGACCTCGCGCAGGTCATCGCCGACGTCCAGGACATGGGCATGCGGGTCACGCTGCTGCACATCGCCGGCGACGGCAACCCCGAGATCCCGCGCGCGCTGCGCCAGGAGTGCGACGACATCGTCCAGATCAGCGCCTCCCAGCTGCGGCCGTTCGCCGAGCTGATCTCGGGGGCCGAGCCGCCGCGGGCCGACGACCGGGAGAGCGGGATGCTCGCGATCCGGGCCGGCGCCAACGGGGCCAACGGGCACGTGAACGGCCTCGCCAACGGCACCAGCAACGGAAACGGCAACGGTCACGGGAGCTCCCGGGCGCTGCTCGGGCGGGTCGCGCAGCACGCGGCCGACCGGCCCGAGGACGACCGCGCGGACGCGGCCCGCGAGCCCGACGCCTACGAAACGGTCGCGGACTTCGTCAACACCGGCGAGTACCGGCCGCTCGAGGACTACCGGGGCGGCCACGACTACAGCCCGCCGCAGCCCGAGTACGGCGCCCCGCGGTCTGACTACGGGGTTCCCGGGGCGGGGGCGGGACCCTCGATGCCTGACTTCACGCCGGCGCCGCCGGTCGCGCCGGTCGCGCGGCCCGAGTTCACCGCCCGGGCCGAGGCCGCTCCGCGGCCGGACGTCCAGCTCCGCTCGGAGACTCAGCTCCGGCCGGAATTGCCGGAGCTGCCCGGCCGCGATGAGCTGTACGCGGCGCCGGTCGCGGTCCCGGCCGATGACCTCGCCGTCGAGCGCCCGCCGTCCCGTCCGCGTCAGGAACGCCAGGAGCCCGAGCTGCTCCGGCCGGTCGATTCCGGGTACAGCCCGGGCGCCGTTCGCGAGCAGTTCCAGCTCGACGGGCCGAGCCGTGAGCAGTTCGCCGGGGACGACCGGTACCAGCCGGTGCCGGTCGCGGTGCCCGCGGGCGCCGGCGTCGGGGCCGCCCCGGTCAGGCGGCTGCCGGTACCCAACGGAGCGCAGCCCGGCCAGCCTGCGGGGCAGCCGGGCGGTGAGCCGTCGTCCGGTCCGGGTCCGCTTGGCGCGGGTCCGCTCGGGCCCGGGCCGATCGGCCAGGGATCGCTCGGCCAGGGATCGCTCGGCCAGTCGGCGCCGGCGACCGGCCCGATTAACCCCGGGGCCGGGGCCGGGCCGGCGCCATCGGGCCTCGGCCCGAACTCCGGCGGCCAGCCCATCGCCCCGGTTGTCCCGATGGAGCAGCCGGGCCAGGGCTACGGAGGCAACCGCACGGCCGCCTACGGCGGTCCGCGCCCGGTCAACGGCCCGGTGGCGCTGGTCGGCCAGCCGCCCGCCGCACCCGGGCCGGCCGTCTACGCGGGCCTGGCGGGCCCGGGCGACGGCGGCGCGGGCCAGCCGCCTCGGTCGGCTCAGCCTGGCCAGCCCGGGCAGCAGGGTCCTGATTCGTACCCGCCGCTGAGCCCGGTGGCGCCGCCGCCCGCGGTCGGCCCGCAGGACGCGGGCGGTCCTTCGGGGTATTCGGGCGGCCAGTCGGGTGTCTCGCTGGCCGACGCGGTGCAGTCCGCACACGAGGAGGGCCAGGCGTTCGGCGAGTCGGTCGCCCGCGACGCGCCCGCCCTGTGGCTGGAAGCGGTGCTGGCAAGGAAGCCCCGGATGCCGTCTGACCTCGAGGCCAGGCTGCTTCAGGGGTCGGCCCTGCCGATCGACTTCCTGCTCCACGACGAGGTGCGGCACGCGCTGCGCCGCGGTTTCTGGGACGCGCTTGAACACGCTCGCCGATAAATCCGGACGTATGGTGAAGGGTCGCTGAGGTACCGTGGGAAGAGTGGCAGCAGGCGTCGGCGACTTCGACGAGATCGAGTTCCAGGCAGCGCGCACGGGCAATCACGTGCGAGCTGCGGTTCGCATGAGCGAGCTCGCCCGGGAGGTCGATCCTGACCTGCGGGCCGAGGCGCACGTGCGCGCGGGCGAGCAGTGGATGATGGCCGACGAGCCTCAGCCCGCGGCGGATGAGTTCACCGCCGCGATCGAGGACGGCGGCATGGTCTCGGCCGAGGCCAGGGTGCACCTGGCCCGGGCCCTGTACGGGCTCGACCGCGGTCCGGAGGCGGAACTGCTGCTGGCCGGGCTGACGGCCGAGCGCGACGAGGTCAGCCCCCGCACCTGCGATCTGCTGGCGGAGCTGTTCACCGAGCAGGGCGACCTGAGCCGGGCTCAGGACTGGAGCACGGTCGGGGTCGAGCGGTGCATCCAGCTCGGCGATGAGGCGGAGCTGCAGTTGCTGCTCCGCCTCAGGTATCGCCTCCGGGTGGACTTGGGCCTCGGCGAGGACGACTACGACCGCATGCTCGACCACGCCCCGCGCAAGGCCTGACCGTCGGCCGCCCCGCCGGGCCGGCTTAGCCGACCCGGGCCGCGCTGGCGACCGTCAGTCCGTCACTGGCCGGGTCGAGGTCGACGATAACTTCGTCGCCGTCTGTGACCTCGCCGGAGAGCAGCGCCTTGGCCAGCTTGTCGCCGATCGCGGACTGCACCAGCCGCCGGAGCGGCCGGGCGCCGTAGACCGGGTCGAAGCCGGTCAGCGACAGCCATTCCTTCGCCGCCGGGGTGACCGTGAGCGTCAGCCTGCGGGCCGACAGCCTGCGGCCAAGCCGCTCGACCTGGATGTCCACGATCCTCGACAGCTCCGACGTGGTCAGCGCGTCGAAGATGATCACGTCGTCGAGCCGGTTGAGGAACTCGGGCTTGAACGAGGTGCGAACCGCGTTCATCACCGCGTCCCGCTTGGCCTTCTCGTCGAGGCTGGGATCGGCGATGAACGACGAGCCGAGGTTCGAGGTCAGGATGAGGATCGTGTTACGGAAGTCCACCGTCCTGCCCTGCCCGTCGGTCAGCCGCCCGTCGTCAAGGACCTGCAGCAGCACGTCGAAGACCTCGGGATGCGCCTTCTCGACCTCGTCGAGCAGCACCACGCAGTAGGGCCGGCGGCGAACCGCCTCGGTCAGCTGACCGCCCTCCTCGTAGCCGACGTAGCCAGGCGGCGCGCCGACCAGGCGCGCGACCGAGTGCTTCTCGCCGTACTCGCTCATGTCGATCCGGATGATCGCCCGCTCGTCGTCGAACAGGAACTCCGCCAGCGCCTTGGCCAGCTCGGTCTTGCCGACGCCGGTCGGGCCGAGGAACAGGAACGAGCCGGTGGGCCGATCCGGGTCGGACACGCCCGCCCGGGCCCGGCGGACCGCGTCGGACACCGCCTGGACCGCGCTGGCCTGGCCGATGACCCGGCTGCCGAGCTCGTCCTCCATCCGCAGCAGCTTGCCGGTCTCGCCCTCGAGCAGCCGCCCGGCCGGGATCCCGGTCCACGCCGACACGACATCCGCCACGTCGTCGGGGCCGACTTCCTCCTTGACCATCGGCGCGACGGCGGGGGTGGTGCCGTCGGCGGCGGTCTGCGCCGCGCGGTCGCTGGCGGCCGCTTCGGCGATCTCCGCGTCGAGGGCGGGGATCTCGCCGTAGAGCAGCCTGGAGGCGGTCTCCAGGTCGCCGTCGCGCTGGGCCCGCTCGAGCTGCGTCTTCGCGTCGTCGAGCTTCTTCTTCAGCTCGCCGGCCCGGTTGAGCCCGGACTTCTCCTGCTCCCAGCGCGCGGTCAGCGCGGTCAGCTGCTCCTGCCGGTCGGCGAGGTCGGCCCGCAGCTTCTCCAGCCGCTCCTTGCTCGCCGCGTCGGACTCGCGCGACAGCGCGAGCTCCTCCATCTTCATCCGGTCGACGATCCGCCGGAGCTCGTCGATCTCGACCGGGGAGGAGTCGATCTCCATCCGCAGCCGCGACGCGGACTCGTCCACCAGGTCGATCGCCTTGTCGGGGAGGAACCTGGCGGTGATGTAGCGGTCGGACAGGGTCGCCGCGGCGACCAGCGCCGCGTCGGCGATCTGCACCTGGTGGTGCGCCTCGTAGCGGCCCTTGAGCCCGCGCAGGATCGCGATCGTGTCCTCGACCGAGGGCTCGCCCACCAGAACCTGCTGGAAGCGGCGCTCGAGGGCGGGGTCCTTCTCGATCCGCTCGCGGTACTCGTCGAGCGTGGTCGCGCCGACCATCCGCAGCTCGCCGCGGGCCAGCATCGGCTTGAGCATGTTGCCCGCGTCCATCGCGCCCTGGGCCGCGCCGGCCCCGACCACCGTGTGCAGCTCGTCGATGAACGTGATCACCTGGCCGTCGCTGGCCTTGATCTCGTTGAGCACGGCCTTGAGCCGCTCCTCGAACTCACCGCGGTACTTCGCCCCGGCCACCATGCCGCCGAGGTCGAGCGCGATCAGCCGCTTGCCGCGCAGCGACTCGGGCACGTCGCCCGCCACGATGCGCTGGGCCAGCCCCTCGACGACGGCGGTCTTGCCGACGCCGGGCTCGCCGATGAGAACCGGGTTGTTCTTGGTCCGCCTGGACAGCACCTGCACCACCCGGCGGATTTCCGAGTCGCGTCCGATGACCGGGTCGAGCTTGCCGTCCTTGGCTGCCTGGGTCAGGTCGACGCCGTACTTCTCGAGCGCCTGGTAGGTCCCCTCGGGGTCCTCGCTGGTGACCTTGGCGCTGCCTCGCACCTCGGTGAACGCCTCGGTCAGGGCGTCGGCGGTGGCGCCGGCCGCGCGCAGCACGGTGGCGGCCTGGCCGCCGTCGGCGGCGATCCCGACCAGCAGGTGCTCGGTCGAGACGTACTCGTCGTCGAGCTGGCGGGCGCGGCTGGCGGCGGTGTTGATCACGGCCAGCAGCTGCCGCGAGGTCTCGGGTCGGCTGGTGGTCTCGCCGTGCATCCGCGGCAGCCGGTCGATCTGGTCGCCGGCCTCCTTGGCGATGACGGCCGGGTCGGCGCCGACGGCCCGCAGCAGCGGCACCGCGGTCCCGTCCGCCTGCTCGAGCAGCGCGGCCAGCAGGTGCAGCGGATCGACCTGGGGGTTGCCGTTCGCCGCGGCCTTCCTGATCGCCACTGAGAGCGCCTCTTGGCTCTTGCGGGTGAGCTTGTCGTCCATGGGTTTTCCTTCAATCCCCCTTGATGCTTATTAAGTTAAGTTCGCTAGCCGACGGTCGGCTGGCCCGGCCCGCCCTGCGCGGCGTCCGCCTGCGGCGGCGTCTGCGCGGGGGCGTGCCAGAAGGTCATCCGGCCGGACGGGCGGACCGGGACCAGGGTGGCGGCCGGGTCGACCGTCCGTGAGCGGCGTAGTTCCGCCAGCCGGGCGGCGACCGCGCGGGTGGATTCCAGCTCATTGCGGAGCTGGGAGATCTCGGCGTGCAGTTCCGCGGCCATCAGCCGGGTGTGCTCGAGCTCCCGCTCCAGGTCCAGGATCCGCTTGATGCCCTCGAGGTTGATCCGCTCCTCCTGGGACAGCCGC
>Ga0335075_10007847_pt1 | contig 16385 bp, 7 predicted proteins | sample Lox_Sample_24_FD_206723 | JGI IMG/M metagenome (GOLD analysis project Ga0335075, IMG submission 206723) | Soil microbial communities from Loxahatchee National Wildlife Refuge, Florida, United States - Lox_Sample_2.4 | ecosystem: Environmental > Terrestrial > Soil > Wetlands | place: USA: Florida... | reverse complement strand
CGTAAGGGCTGCTGGCCTGGTTGACGATGTCCACGTCGCCGCTGTAGGTGGTCTGGTTGCTGCCGTTGGTGACGACGATCGACCACGGATAGCGGCCGGTGCTCAGATCGGTGGCGTCGGCTTGCAGGGCGACCTGCATGATGTCGCCCGCGTTCAGCTCCGACGTGTCGTAGGTCACGGTGGACAACGCCGTGCCGTCGAACGTCAGCTGCGCCGTGATGGTCGAGGGCACCGATTGTCCTGTCGGTAGCTGATACTCGGTCAGGAAGATCGGCTGCGGGTTGGCGGTCGTGGAATTGTAATCGAGACTTACCGGGGTGGTATTGGGGTTGTAGGACGGCATGGCGAACGAGGTCTGCACGGAGCCGTCGACTTCGCCGATACTGGCATAGGGACCGGCCGCCTGCGTGGGTTGCCCACTCAGCAGCTGGTCCGGCGTGATGACCGTCGGCCAGGTGCTGCTCGACGTCGGCTGCGTGCTCGAATAGGCCGGCGAGTCGGTGCCGGCGACCGCGAACGTCATGGTCATCGTGATAGGCGAGCCGCTTTGCGGCGTCTCGGTGACGCTGATGGTTTCGCTGCGGGCGGCGCCGGTGAAGCTGGCCCAGGTGCCTTGCAGGTTGAGCGTGTTGGTGCCGCTGATGTTGGTCAGGTCGGGTGCTCCGCTGGTGTCCCAGCTCACGCTCGACAGCGCCCCACCCGACACCTGGGCCAGCAGATCCTCGCTCCACGTCGAGAAGGTGTTGAGCGTGACATTGGCGGGGATGGTCTCGCCGGTGTTCATGTCCAGCACGTACAGCGGATCGCTACTGCTGCTGCCGCTCTGACCGTGATCGTGGCCACGATCGTGCCCGTTGCCGTGGCCGTTTTCGTTACCGTGTCCGTCTCCGTTACCGTTTCCGTCCCCATTGCCATGCCCAGAGGCCGGCGTGGCGAGGTAGGACAGGCCAGCTTGCGTCGGGGCGGTCATCGCATACGTCGTCTGGAAGTCGGTTGACGGCGATGTGCCGGCTGCTGGATCCTGCTGGGAAGCCGGACCTACGGTGCCCCGGTCCTGCTGGGAAGCAGAACCTGCGCCACCCAGGTTGTCGCCCATAAACGTGTTTGCGTTGACCAGGCCGGGACCGCCGCCTCCGCCGCCCGTGGGACCGCCGCCGCCCTTGCCGGCGTTGGGCGTCGAGGCGCCGCCGATGCCGCGTCCTCCGCCTCCGCCCTGCCTCGCTGCCGGCAGAGGCAACGGCGATTTGGGCGGCGTGGACAACGGCGAGAACGGCCGCGACGACAATGGCGCGAACAGGGCATCGCGTGCGCTCGTGTCTTGTTGGCTGAAGCGCGAGGCCGGCCACGACTCTTGTGCTGGCGTCGCCGTTGATAGCGCCACGGAAGCATCGTCGCCCGGCGGTGTGCAAACCAGCGTGATGCTCTCGCTGGGCGGCACGCCGGCCCAGGCATCGCTGTTTCGTGTTTCGCCGGTGGTCGCGGCCATGACGCTGTTAACTTGGGAATTATGGGGGGGGGGGCGTAAGATCCACCGGCGACGCGACGCTAAGCGACGTGGGTGCGGAACGCTCTTCGAGGAGAATCAGCGTCGGCTTGGCATAGCGTGTTATAGGCCGGCGTCGTGCGGCTCCCTTGCGGGGAAACCAGCGACACAGCAAGGAGAATAACCAACGAGGCAGCTTCCGACCAGTCATGATTCCATCCTCACGGAGCGGAGCCTGGATGAGCGGAGTCGCGGTCGAGTGCCTGGTCTCTGTTCGGTTCGGACATCACGGCCGCAGGATGAGTTGGGAGCCATCGCGACGGCAGAGAATGAGAAAAAAGTAAAGGGAGTTTACATTTATCGAACCGGCTAAATCAAGAGCAAAATGATTACAAATTCGCAAGGTGCTGTCTTTGGCAGGGTCAGGAGACGGAAGCCGTTCTCGCGCATTGCGGGGCGGCAATGACATGCCGCTGCGCAATGCGAAATGCTATACCCCTGATCCATCCATCAGCGCGTCGGCGTAGGCTGCGGCCCCCCAGCGGCGGTAGCTGGCGCAGGCGGCAGCGAGGCAGGATGCTGTCGCCGAGGAGCTGTTCCGCGACCGATGCAAGCACGCGGCGCGCTGGCTGGCCAACGCCTCCACCTGAAGGTAGCCGTATTTCTCGGCGGCGGCGCGGGCTTCCTCATACGCGCGCAGCGCCTCGGCATGCTTGCCGCGAGCCTGCAAAATCTCCGCCGCCAGCAGTCGTTCCTTGTGCTGAAAATTATCGGCACATTGACGCGCCCACTGCTGGAACATCCGCTGCGCCCTCCGCAGCTGCCGAAGATAAGCGCAGCGCCGCCAGACAGGACTCTGAGGCAACAGGGCGGCCAGCACCAGGGCGTGATAGAAGGTATGCTCCGCGCTGTGGAGCATGCCGGGAGATTCCTTCAGGTAGTTGGCGGAAAGGCGCGCCATCTCCAACGCCTTGTCGTACTCGCCCCACAGGTAGAGCGCTTGCATTTTCAAAATGTAGTAGAAATGCGCGAAGTGCCGCGAGCCGAACGAGGCCAGGCCGCGCACGTAGGCGTCCTCGTCGAACTCGGCATCGTGGAAGGAAGCTCGCTGCGGCGTTTGACCGCGTAAGTTGCGGATGAATTGACGCACGGCGGCAAGGACGCCAATCGGCTCGCGCAGATTGGCGCGGCGCAAAAACTCCAAATAGCGATCCGAGGCGCGAACGACCTCGTCCATCGGCACGCCGCGCATGTGGTAGCTCATGATGGTGGCGGCGCTGGAACAGCCGATGTTGAACAGGTCGGCGGCGTCGCCGCGCTGGGCGGCGCCGGCGGCGTGGTAAGCGATGCGCCACAGCTCCTCGGCCTCCGTCGCCGGCCGCATCCACGAGGTCGCGAAGTAACCGACCACGAAATGCACCTCGGCACGCTGGGCCGCGTTGCCGTACTTCTCCACCAGGTTGAGAGCGAGCCGGCCGAAATCGTAGCCGAGGCGATGCTTGCCCAGCACGCCGCCCTGAAAGATCACGCCGTAGGCCAGGTAGCAAACGGCACAGTCGCGGCTGTTGCCGTGCTTGAGACACAGGTTGATGCCCTTGGTGGACACGACCACGTTCAGGCCGGGCTGCACCTGATAGGCGGCCTTGGCCACGGCGCTGAGTAGACGCACCGCCGCCTCGACGCGCGGATCGTTCGTCGTCGGCCGTTCCAGCAAGGCGGCCACGTCGCGTCCCCACAGGCGCAGCTTCGACTCCAGATAATCGCGGAGAAAGTGGAGCGGACGGAACCGGGCCGGCAACCGAAAGCCCAGAAGCGCCGCGCTGCGCCGGCCGACGGCGTAGGCATCGGCAAAGCGAGCCATGTCGGTGTAGAAGTGGATCATGCGATCGTAGACGTCGATCTTGTCGAGGTCGGACGGCGCCAGGACGGTCGCCTTTTGGTAGAGCGTTTCGGCGCGCTCGTAGGCCAGCACGTGCAGGGCTTTCCGGGCGGCCTGGGTGTAATAGCGGCTGGCCTTGGCCGGCTGTCCGGCGGCCTCGAAGTGGGTGGCCAGCCTTTCCGGATCGTCGTCGCCGGCGGCCTCCATCGTCTCGGCCAGGCCGGCATGATAAGCCCGGCGCGTGGCCGGCGCCAGGTGAGCCAGCACGCTCTCGCGGACGCGGTCGTGAAAGGTTTCGATGTCGTCGTCGAGGTGCGGCCCGCTGCTGCGGACCAGGTGTGCCGAGCGCAGCAGCGCGACCAGCTGCGGCGGCAGCGCGGGCAAGTGGGCGGCTTCCTGGGCCAGACGCAGGCGGATCGGCCGGTCAGCGGCGGCGATCACTTCCAGCAAACGCCGCGCCTCGGAAGGCAAACGCAGGACACGGCCCCACAGCACTTCATCCAGGTTAAGCCCCTCGGTGGAAGCCGGCGCCAGGCCGGCGCGCAGGTAGCGCACCAGCTCGCCGATGAAGAAGGCGCTGCCGCCGGATTCGCGGACGACCCATTCGGCCCGGCTGCGCGTCTCGGCGGAATCGCCGCCCAGCAGGGCCACGGCCAGCTGCCGCGTCTCCTCGACGGTCAGCGCCTCGACGACCATCGTCCGGCCCTGGAGGGATTGCTCGCCGTCGAAAGCGAGGTCCAGAAGCTGCAAGCAAGGGCTGTGGCCGACGTACTCACTGCGGTAAGCGATCAGCATCAGCAGCGGCGGCGCGTCCGGCGGACGCAACAGGTTCGCCAGCAGAGCGGTGCCGTCGAAATCGCCCCAGTGAAGATCATCGACGAAAAGCACCAGCGGCCGATGCCGGGCCAGGCGAGTTAGCAGGTCGCGAAAGGCGGCAAAGGCCTGGCGGCGCGGCTCGCGCAGGTCGGTGATGTCGGCCGCCGTTCGCGCCGCCGCGGCGAACGAATCGACACGGGTAAGCACGGGAAAGATGCGCGCCAGGGCCGCGGCCTCGGTTGGCAGCAGCGCTTCGACTTCGGAGCGGCCCAGGCGCAGCAGGTAGCGCGTCAGGGCGTCAACCAGGCTGTCCACGGCCTTGTACGGCATCGATTCTTGCTCGTGGCAGCGCCCGCTGAGGATCACGGCCTCGCCGCGAGCGGTCAGTCCCTCCAGGAAGTGCTGGACGAGCGTGCTCTTGCCTGCCCCGGATTTGCCCTGGACGTGGTAGAGAACGGTTTTCCCTTGCCGCGCGTGCTGAAAAGCCTGCATCAATTCGGTGAGGTGCTGCTGGCGGCCGACAAACAGGGGGGACTGAGCGACCGCGGCGGCGTCGGCATCCGCCGGCAGCGGCCCGCCGCCCAGACGCGCCAGCACCTCCGCGCCGCTGGGACGCGCCGCGGGGTCGCGGCGCAGCAGATCGACGCACAGGACGTTGAGGTCGTCGGGGATGCCCGCAGCCAGGTCCGAGGCGGTGGGCGCCTCGTGGACTTGCTTGGCCTGCAACATCTCCAGCCAGGCGCCCCGAAACGGCAAGCGATCGGTGAGCGCTTGAAAGAGCATGACGCCGACGGCATACCAATCGCTGGCCGGACTGAGCCGCTGCGCCGCCGCCTGCTCGGGCGCCATGTAGGCCGCGGTGCCGGCGATGCCCGAGGGCTGCGTCGCCCACTCTTCCTCAGGGACGGGCGCCTGGCTGGCCGACGCGGCGGCATGAAATTCGGCAACCAATCCGAAGTCGAGCAGGATGACCTGGCCGTTGGCCCGTACCAGGACGTTGCCGGGCTTCAGGTCGCGGTGCAGCTTGCCGACCAGGTGCAGGGCGCGGACACCTTCCGCCAGCTGTCGAAAGACGCTGCGCAGGCGCGGGAAATCCAGCTCGGCGGACGGTAGCCGGCGCTCGGCGGGATTGCTCGCCACGACCGACTGAGAAGGTCCGATCGTTGTCTCCGGCCCCGTCGGTCCAGGAACGCTGGAGGCGATCCCTTCCTGTCCTGTTTCTCTGCCGACGGAGGCGCCGTTGTGCGGCGAGTGATGGTGGTTCGGAGTCTCTCTCGCGATGATGAAGGGATTGTTGGCCATCGTCGCCGCCGGCGGCTGCGCTGGCCGCAGATCCAGGGTTGGCGACGAGGAGGTCGGCTGCTCGCCGAGATTGTTCGGCGGAGATGTCTCCGATTCTTGGGAAGCGAGGTCCGTAGCCGTCCGGCCGCGCACGTAGGACAGCAGATCGATGCCGTCGTCGATCAGCTCCATGGTGAAAAACCACCGCTCGCCGTCGGAGATCAGCTCGTAAAGCGGCACGAGGTTGGGGTGAACGATCTCGGCGGAGGAGCGGAATTCTTGCTTGAAGCGATACAGGGCGTCGGCATCCATGTGCCGCAGCGTCTTGAGGGCCACGCGCAAATCGCGCTCGCGATCGTAAGCCTCGTAGACGACGCCGGCGCCGCCGGTCTGAAGGCGGCGGATGACCTGAAAGCGCTCGGTGCCGTGAAATTCGTCTCCGGCGGCCGAATGCATCATCGTCCTCGCTCTTGTAAGGAGGAAGGCGAAATTCCCATGGGCGCAACAAGAGCTAGCACACGGACCCCAGCTTGTCCGAGCAACGGCCGTCAGGCAGCGCCGGGGCGCGCCAGCGGTTTGTCCGAGCCGGTCGGTGGGACCGGCTCTCCCCAGCGCGACAGCATCGTGATGTCGCGCGCGGATTCCGAAGTAGCGATCTTGGCGTCCCGCGATCCCCAAAGGGTCGTAGGGACCGTGGCCGCCGCCAAAGCGGGAATCGTCCTTGTCAAAGTGGCCGCAGAGGGTACGCCCGCAGGCGAAATCGGCGTACTGGTAAACGTCGTAATGGTCCGCGAGGATCGTCTAGGCGGCTTCGGCATCGATCGCTCCCCGATACGAGTCCATCAATTGATCGAAGCGCAATCGGCGCGATCCGCTCTAAAGGATGTTATCATACCCGGAGCTGCCGGCATTGTCGAGGCTGCGGACGAGCAGCGAGCCGCGCATGAGACGCTCCTCAATTCCATCACGAAAACACGAAAGAGGGAAAACACGAAAGAAGAACGAGAAGAATGGAGTACCAGCAGCCAAGCATGTCTCCGTCTGCCTGCTCGTTGTTTTTTTCGTGTTTTCGTACTTTCGTGTTTTCGTGATTCTATTTCAGAAGGCTGGTCGTCTGGAGCGACGGCCGGATTCAGGCGAAGCGAAATTCTGTCTCGTCGGGCAGCGGCCAGGCTCTCGAAGACAGCTGTTCCAGCCCTCTCAGCGTGAGGGCGAGCAGCTGCGGATCGTAGGTGGCCGGCAGCTGGTGTCGTTCCGCAAGCTCGTTCGCCTTGCCCTGGGCCTCCAGCACCAGCAGGCGAAGAATGTGCAGCGACATCCGCGGAGTGCGGCCAAGACAATAGCCTGGGCCGACGGGGTCGAACGGCAGGCCGGTCTTGTAGTGCTCCGCCAGATGACAGCCCAGGTGCCAAAGACCCAGTGTCATGTTGTCGATCGCCTTGTAGCAGAATTTGCGCTCGCCGGCGCGGTAAGCGGTATCCAGCAGGCAGAGAATGATCCAGTAGTGCAGGTCCGCCAGCCAGGCGATCTTGCGGGCGGCCTCGTTCGGGATGGTGTCCGGATGGTGCGTGTACGCTGTCAAACGCTTGAACGAATAGGCGGGATAAATCTCTGCCTCCGGATCGTCCCAGACATGGTCATCGGGGATGAATGCGTCGCCGGTGAAGACGCCTTTAAAGAAATCGTAGTGGGACAGCTCCCCCTGGTAGAGAATCCAGCTCATGCGGTCCTCCCATTCGGCCCAGGGGAAATGGCTCGGCAAAAACGCCGGCGGATGCTCCGCGACGCGGCGCGTCTGGCAGACAATCTTGCGGTAGAGGCTGCCGACGTGGTTGATCGGCTCGTTATCGACGGACCGCTCGCGATAGCGTTGGGAGCCGTCGTGGAGTACCTGGCGCACCTCGCGAATGAAATTCTCCGGCTCGCTCAATCCCCGGCAGCGCTCGCTGAGACTGAGCTTGCAGCTATCCGATTCCACCCATAAGTAGGTGGCGGCCGTGTAGCGGTCCAGGGAACGCAAATGAATCTCGAACGGATAAAGATCGGAGACGAACGGGAAGGCATGGGGACAGAGGTTCGGGGCCGCGGCCAATTCGACGAGGAACCAATTCACGAGCGCCAGGTGCTGCATCTCTTCCAGGGCCACATCGAGAAAGGTATCGTGCTGTCGCAAGACCTCGGTGCCGCCGCGGCCGATCGGCGAATGCTCCAGATAGGAGAGCCGGGTAATGTCGCCGCGGACCCTGGTGTATTGCCTCTTCACGGAAAAGAGAGCGAAAAGGTAGGCGATCATGAGGGAATGTTCCAGGCCGGCCCCCTCGATGAGAAGACGCACCAGCTCCAGGTAGTTATCGTCGTAATCGCTGGGGATCTGGCCCGTTGAGCGGTCAATGCGCAGCATGCTCTCCGTCCTCCCGCTGAAGCTGAGCGCACATCCTGCTCTGGACGCCGTGTTTCTCGAGCACGCGACAGCAGAAGCGCCACAGCAGCTCGCGCCGGTACTTGGACAGGTCGCGCGTTCGCGGCATGTAATTGTAGTAGTCCCATAACTTCGGATCCGTCATGCGCATGACATAGCGCGCGGCGGTCGGCGTCTCCCAGATCGATGCATCGGTAACGTCCAGGTATTCGCTCATGGCCGGTAAAATCAGGCTGTAGTAGCGAAAGATTTCGTCGTAGATGCGCTCCCAGGTAAGCTGCTCGTCGCTGAGCTGGCTGTAGTCGTCGTAGGGCAGGACACGGACATCGACGAAGAATTCCTGGAATTGCAGGGCGGCCAGCGTGTCGGGAGCGATGCGCTGCGGCCACAGTCCCGGCGGCACCAGACGAAACATCCGCATGCCCGCTCCCTGGCTGGGCCGCAGACGGAGCCTGCCCTTCGCTCCCTCAAGGGTAAGCGTTTCCGTGCCGAGCAGCACCGGATAGCGGTAGACGCCGTACTGGTCGGTGAAGCCGGTCGGCGTGGTCATCCATTGTTCGACCCGCAGAGTCGTCGGGCCGGTTGGCAGCTTGCCGCGGCGGCGGACGTACAAATCGACTTCGCCGCGCAGCGCCAAAGACGGCTGTGCATGCAGCTCCTGGCGCACGTCCTCATCGTCCCATGTCTTGTCGGGCGGCAATTCATCCAGGTAGTTACACGAGCAGTCGGATTCGACCATGTACTCGGTTTCGCACAGCAAGACGCCGCCGGAGGTCGTTTGCAGCACCAGCTCCTGGCCATCGTCGTCGAGCAAAGCCTGCTGTTCCGGGGTAAGGTGTTCGTAAGAGACATCATAGATGCCGCCCTGCTGGCGATAGGTTTCGCGGTCGTTGCGGAGAGTGCCGATCGGCAGGACGGGGTTGGTGTTGGTAGAGGGATCCTTGTCAGGCTGCGTGGCCTGGCGGATACCGAGCGTCACGTCGCCGAGACTGTACTTGTGGCCTTCCGGTCCATCTTCCGGCAAGCAGTTGGCGGCGTCGAGGCAGATGCGTTTGCTGTCCGCATCGACCACCGCGACACACGGACTGAGGTAGTAAGGTTTGTCCGGTCGATAGGGATTGACGAACGACGTTGCCGGCTTCAGGTAACGGCCCAGGGTAATGGTCGTCGGCTCGTCCTCGTACCACGGAGTAAGGGTGCCCAGCACCCAGCCGATGGCCGGGTTCATCTTGTGAACGTCCCTGGCGAAGTACTTGCTCGCCAGCTCCGTGTCGGAAATATGCGGAAAACACAGATACAAATTGTAACGGAACAGGAGTCCCTTCGCTTTCGGATGGCGAAGGGCTTCCACAAGAGCGGTGACGGCCGGCGATTCCTTGCGTGCCAGCAGCCGGTGCCGCACCACGCCGGCATCCGAGCTTTGGTGCGGCACCGGCTCAAGGTCTTTGCGCTTCACCTCGATTCCGCACTGGAAGGTGGCCGAGGCTCCGCCGGCCCCGCCGCTGGACAGCTTGCCGTCGGCGCCGGCCGGCGGCAGGCCGAATCGCCCATGATAGGAGACGTTGCGATACCAGTTGAGCCATCGCGTCGTGGCGCGTGTCGGCTTGCGGCTCAGGAAAACGCCCGCGCCGGCCAGAGCGTCGGGACTGCGAACCTCCAGCGATTCGCAGAAGACCTGCGACGTGTGATAGCCCTCTGGGTTGGTGTCGATGAGAATGCCGTAATGGAGATGCACGGGGGCGCCGATCAGCGGCTCCTGCCGCGCATCGGTCACGAGCTTATCGTGATCGAGCTGCACGGACCGCACCCGCACGTCCTGGAATCGGAACGAGAAGTTGCCGAAGTAGTTCCACTGGGCGCGCAGCATTCCGTCCTTATCGAGCGACATCATCCAACGGCGGAACCGGTCGTCGGTCATGCCGCGCGTTTGAGCGCGAACGCGCGCGGTATCGGAGGTTACCGTCAGCTCGGCCCCGGGGCTTGCCGAGTCGTTGTTGCCGGTGCCGGCGTTGACCTCTTGCGTTCCCCAGACATGAATGCGTGGAAAGTCGAACAGGCTCATGCGTTGCCGCCTCCTCTCCCGCTGAGCTTTAGGTGGTGTAGGCGGCCAGCGAGGTACTGTTACCAGCCTTTTTCCAACCGCCCCACCCCAAACCGGACTTGCAAGATTTCCAAACATCCGGCTCTCCAGCTGATTCGGTTTCCTTGTTTCGGCTCTCAGCATTACGCTTACCTTCACATCTACTTCCCGAATCTGCCTGTCGCCCTTCGCCATGTGTCAGGCTTTCCCTGACGCGGACTACTACGGCGACTCCGTTCCCATGAGCCTCTCGGCTTTTAGGGAATCTCGCGTTTTCCTCGTGATCGACGTATAGATCGGTTTAGGCGCCCTGTTCGTGTCCTTGGGTTCGCTATAGACGAACCTGTTCCCTGGAGCGTATAATCGGCCGGTGTAGGGACAGCCGATCTCTCAGTGGTCCGTTCGCTTTGCCACTTTTCAAGGGAACCCTGGCGTGACGTTTCACTCGTTCCGCCTCTTCGGTTGGGGTTAGCCCCTGGGTGAGCCTTCAAGCCCCCGTAGAGCATTGCCCGGAACTCGCTAGTCTTTCCGCTGTTCCTCCAGGTCGATACGGTTACGTTTTGGACACTGGGGTTCAAGCAATCCAGCCACTTCACCATGCCGATCGAGCCTCGACGGACGAGCAGATAAGCGGCTTCTCTGCTCTCCGCCTTTCCGAACATGCTGTTGTCCCCTTCGGCTTTCGCTTCCAGGTAAGTCAGGTGGCCCAGAGGTATCACGCTCAGCCTCTCCCTGATTATCAGGGGATCAATCACAAAGTAACGCGACGCACCGAACGCCCGATTATAACCTGTTGACGAGGACAGTCAACGACCGAGATAGGCATTCTCGAAAACGACGCCATTTTTTGCTTGCAAGACGGGAATTCCTCTGCTGGGATAGGGGCGCGCGGCCGACTTTCTTATCGCGAGGCAGAGCTGCCTCGACCCGGTGGAGATCCAACATGGCCAAGAAAAAAAGGGATCGTTCCGTGAATCCGGTCCAGATCGTCACAGAGTGGTACGAGAAGGGAGTGATTCCAAAAAACATGGAGGTGGTGCTTGAGCACCTGCACAAGGACATCGAGTGGTGGTGCTTCGGCCCGCCGGGCTACCGGACCAACGGTTACTACAAGGGGCATGCGGGCGCCGAGCAGTTTTTCAAAAATTTAGAGGCCACGCTCGACGCCACCAGCTTCAAGCCGCACGAATATCACGGGGCCGGCAACGTCGTCACCGCCGTCGGTTTGGAGAAGGGGAAGATCCGCCAGTGGGGCACTCCCGAGTCCAACCAGCCTTTCTTCAACTACTGGGTGCATATGTTCTACTTCGAGGGCGACAAGATCAAGAAGTTTCGCGCCAACTATACGGTCATAAAGCCAAAGTCGGTGCCGTCTCCTTTGGAATGATCTTGAGGGCTAGAAGCCGTTTCAAAACCAGCCCGCAACATACGCGAAGACAGCCCTCGCTTACGCTGCGCGCGAACAAGTCGAGTATTGAACCCGGTTCTGAGCCACGCTTGAATCTCTCTTCCCCACATCTCCCCCAGATCGCCCCTTGCAGACCTCCCATCGAAGCTCATTATGGATACAAGCTCGGCGGTAAGAACCTGTAAAAAAATGAGCCACAGGTGAACACGGATAAAGGACAAAAAGAGAGAAAGACAAAAGACAGTGGCAGGGAGCGGTCCTCGGTATCGCTTTTCTTGTTGTTTTGATCCGGGTTGATCCGTGTTTATCTGTGGCTCATTTTTTTACAGCCTTTAAAGCCCGCACTGCGGGCAGATGGGAAAGCAACGACGATGACGACTCTTCCCCCTGCGAATGACCCCAGCATCCCCCCGCCAACCCAGTCCGGCGAGGCGGCCGCGGCGAAGCCGGCTCTGGAGCAAGGCGTCGCCTGCTGCCTCTCGGGCGGCGGCTACCGGGCCATGCTTTTCCACGTCGGCAGCCTGTGGCGAATCAACGAAGCGGGACTTCTCCCCTCGCTGAAATGTGTCTCCAGCGTCTCGGGTGGATCGATCACGGCGGCGGTCCTTGGAGTAAGCTGGCCGGACTTGCACTTTGGCGACGACCAGGTGGCCCAAGGCTTCGTGTCCTCGGTCGTCGCTCCGCTCCGGGCCTTCGCCCGGCATACCATCGATTGGCTTGCCGTCGTCGGAGGAGGACTGAACCCGTTCGGGACCATCGCTGAGAGCATTGCCGCCGCTTACCGCAAGCACCTGTTCGGCCACAAGACCTTGCAGGACCTTCCGGACTCTCCGGTCTTCGTCCTCAATGCCACCAACGTGCAGACCTCCGCTCTGTGGCGGTTCCGCAAGGCGTACATGGGCGGTTACCGGACGGGGTTGGTCCATAATCCAACCCTGGAGCTGGCGGTGGCGGTCGGGGCGTCCTCGGCCTTCCCTCCGTTTTTGTCGCCGGTCCATCTCGACCTGGCCGGACAGCACTTCGAGCCGGACAAGCTCGCCGACCTTCCGTATCCTCCGTACACGACAAAGGTGGTGCTCAGCGACGGCGGCGTCTACGACAACCTCGGGCTGGAGCCGGTTTTCAAGCATTACGACACCGTGCTCGTCAGCGACGGCGGCCAGAAGATCGCAGCCGAGCCGGACCCGGCGAGCGATTGGGCGCGTCACGCGTACCGCATCCTGGATCTCGTGGACAACCAGGTCCGCAGCCTGCGCAAGCGTCTCCTGATCGGCGCCTATGTCGATCAATCCCGCAAGGGCGCTTACTGGGGCATCCGCACCAACATCGTCAATTATCAGCTGAAAGACGCCCTGAGCTGCCCGCACGACAAGACCCTACAGCTCGCCGCCGTGCCGACGCGCCTGGAAGCCATACCGGACGATCTTCAGGAACGCCTGATTAACTGGGGCTATGCCGTCTGCGATGCGGCCCTGCGCAAGCATTACAACGTGGGGGACAAAATCGCTCCACCTCGGGGTTTTCCTTACCCCGGAAGGGGCGTCTAGCATACCGCTCGCCTCCGCGAGCTTACCGCGGAGGGACAAAAGGAAAGGAGAAGATTTACCATGCCCAATGCATCGCCCCAGCAACAGATCGCTGCGCTCCCCAGCAGTGCGAAGAATCCGCCTCCCCATCGACGCTTACGGGTCTACACGTTTGACCCAAGCCTGGCCACGCAGCTGGATACGGTCCTAATCAACGAGACGGTGCTTCGCGTCCCCTGGGAGAAGCTCCGTCCTGGCCCGGTTGGGGAATATCTCGAAGTAGTGGACTACGATCCGGCCAGCCGCTGTTTTTACAACCCGGTGGACCTGGAAAACCCTTATTTGCTGGCCCAGGATGGTTTGACCCCCACGGAGGGCAACCCGCAATTCCATCAGCAGATGGTCTACGCCGTCGCCATGACGACCATCCATAATTTCGAGCGCGCCCTGGGACGGCGGGCGCTGTGGGCGCCGCACATCGAGCACGATCCGGAGACGGGCGAATTTCGCTCGTCGGAGCTGGTGTCTCGGCTGCGCATTTACCCGCACGCGCTGCGCGAGGCCAACGCCTATTACAGCCCGCAAAAGAAGGCCCTGTTGTTCGGCTACTTCCCGGCGATCCTGGTCAGCCCCGGCGAGAACTTGCCGGGAGGCATGGTTTTCACCTGCCTGTCGCATGACGTGGTGGCCCACGAGACGACACACGCACTCCTGGACGGCCTGCATCGCTATTTCGGCGAGCCGACCAACCCCGACGTGCTGGCCTTCCATGAGGCGTTCGCCGACATCGTGGCTTTATTCCAGCACTTCACGCAGCCGGAGGCGCTGCGGGACCAGATCGTCCGGACGCACGGCGACCTCGGCAGACAGAACCTGCTGGGGGAGCTGGCGCACCAGTTTGGTCAGGCCATCGGCAACCACGGCGCGCTCCGCGACGCCATCGGAAAACCCGACCCCGTGACGGGCCAGTGGAAACCCCAGGTGCCCAACCCCGAGCTGTATCCGGTGACGACGGAGCCGCACGCGCGCGGCGCTCTGCTGGTAGCGGCGATGTTCGATGGCTTTCTGTCGGTCTACAAGGGACGCATCGCCGACCTGCTGCGCATCGCCGCCGACGGGACGGGGGAATTGCCGGCCGGCTCTCTGCACCCCGACCTGGTCAAGCGCCTGGCCTGCGAGGCGACGGATACAGCCGCTTACGTCCTCCGTATGGCGATCCGGGCGCTGGATTACTGCCCGCCGGTGGACATCACCTTCGGGGAGTACCTCCGCGCCCTGATCACCGGCGACAGCGAGCTGGCCCCCGACGATCCGCACGGCTACCGCATCGCGGTCATCGAGGCGTTCCGCCGCCGCGGCATCTACCCGCGCGATGTTCGCACCCTGGCGTGGGACGCTCTGTTGTGGCAGAAGCCGACAGACCACCTGCCGGACTTCGCCGATCTTATCCACAAGCTCAAATCGGGGTGGATGCCGGAATCGATGCCAGGCTTCAAGCCGCCGGCCAGGGGGAAGGAGCCGCCGACGCTCGAATGGCAGACAACCGCCTCACGCGAGCAGATCGATCGCCTCAATCACCGCTACCAGTACGCTACCTGGGCCTGGTTCAAGGAGCAGGCCGCCAACAGCGGCAAGCGGCGCAACGGGTTCCTCCCCGACGCTATCGGCCTCGCTCTGGGGGCAGACGCCCCGGCGACGATTTATCGCAGCAAGCTCGACGGCCTGCCCGCGCTGGAAATCCACTCCGTCCGCTCCGCCCGCCGGCCGCTCCAGGACGGCCGTACTATCCTCGATCTGGTCATCGAAATGACCCAGAGCCGTCGAGGCTATCTCGATCCCGAGAAACAAAAACGAGCCGACAAGCTCCCCCCCGACTCTCCCCAATGGAAGACACCCGAGCTGCGGCCGGACTTCAAGTTTCGAGGCGGCTGCACCCTCCTGATCGACAGCGAGAAGGGGGAATTGCGTTACTGCATTGTCAAGAGCATCCGCAGCGAATCGCGGCTGGCGCGCCAGCGAGCGTTCGTCTCGGGCGCCGCGGAACCGTCGCTCCGCGCTACCTACACGCGCCTGACTCCCGGCTCCCCGATCCATGAGCCGTTCGCGCTCCTGCACCGCTCCCATTGAGAAAGGATGTCGGCATGACCCAGAGAAAGCCCCCTTCCAGGCCGAAGAAGCCTGCGAAAACGAACCGCCATGCCGGTCCCGACGGCCAGGCGAAAAAGAAGTCGCGTCCCGGCGCGAACGGCACCCCGCAAGATGGGACCAGCCCCATGCCCGCGCCCGGCGGGCGGATGAAGCCGCCGGCCCACGGCGTCAAGGTCCGCATGTATCGCACCGGCCTGGGAGATTGTTTTTTGCTGGCCTTCCCGCGCTCCGGCACGGGGGATGCCTCCCGCGATGCGTTTTACATGCTGGTCGATTGCGGCGTTTACAAGGGCACCCCGGAGCCTTACAACGCCACGCGGATCGCCGAGATCGTCGCGAACATCCGCGATGCCACGGGAGGACATCTGGACCTTCTCGTCATCACCCACGAGCACTGGGACCATGTCTCGGCCTTCCACCCGTCGCAGTCCCAGGCGATTTTCGAGCGCGACATCGCCCTGGATACCCTGTGGATGGCCTGGACGGAGAACCTGAATCTCCCGCTGGCCCAGCAGCTTCACGCGGGCCGCCGAGCCGCCCGAGCCGCCCTTGCTGTGGCGCTGGATCAGATGCAGGGGCTCGGCGCCGTGGGCGAGACGGGGAAGCTGATCCGCAAGGTCCTCGATTTCTTCGGCGCTCCCGTGAAGAACGATCGAGCGAGCGGCAGGAACGCACCCGCTTCGTCCGGCGCTTTCGGGGCAACGGTCTTCGGAGCGACGAGCTTTCAGACGGAACAGGCCATGACCTGGATTCGGGACCAGTACGGCAAGGGCAAGACGAAGTTCCTCCATCCCGGCGACGGTCCGTTGACCTTTGAGGGCGTGCCCGACGCTCGCGTGTACATTCTGGGACCGCCGGAAGATCCCGTTCTGATCAAGCGCTACAACCCCAGCGCTTCGGGAGCGGAGGTTTATCCGCGGGCGATGGCCGCGGCCAGCGAGGCCTCTTTCTTCGCCGCTTTCGGCGTGGTGCCGTCTCCCCTCGACGCCTCGCCTGACCCGGACGCCGTCGCCGAGGCCCAGCAAATGAGCCTGCCCTTCGACGAAAGCCATCGCGTGGAGATCGAGGATGCCCGGAAGGATGCGTTCTTTGGGAAGCATTACTACGGCGAGGAGAAGACGGCCGGATGGCGAGCGATCGAGGGCGACTGGCTGGAAACGGCCGGCGAGTTTGCGTTGCAGCTCGACAGCGCCACCAACAACACGAGCCTGGCATTCGCCCTGGAGATTGGGCCTCCGGGAGAGGGCAAGGTGTTGCTGTTCCCCGGCGACGCGCAGGTCGGCAACTGGCAGTCCTGGTTCGGCAAGGTTCAGGTCGGTAAGCGTCAAGTGGGCAAGGACATGGT
>Ga0335075_10007845_pt1 | contig 16386 bp, 10 predicted proteins | sample Lox_Sample_24_FD_206723 | JGI IMG/M metagenome (GOLD analysis project Ga0335075, IMG submission 206723) | Soil microbial communities from Loxahatchee National Wildlife Refuge, Florida, United States - Lox_Sample_2.4 | ecosystem: Environmental > Terrestrial > Soil > Wetlands | place: USA... | reverse complement strand
CGGCGCAACAGTGTAACCCGAGACAGGAGCCCGGTGCGGGAAAGCCGCACGCCGGGATCTGTGCGGGGGGCTGGCCGCAAGGCCAGTCCCTACCGCGACCGTCGCTTCGCTCCTCGCAATGACATGGTGTGCTTGCAATGACATGGTGTGCTTGCGGTGACGTGGTGTGCTTGCAGTGACGTGGTGTCCTTGCAACGACGCGGCGACGGTCAGGCCCGTTAGGCGCGCGGGACGTTTGCGCCGCCGCGCAGTTGACCCAACCGACGTGCCTCGGTCACCAGAGCAGCGGTCAAAGGGGCCAGCGGCTCGCGCTGCGGATAGACGAGGCCGATGGTCGGAGGGTCGGCCTCGGCAATTGGAATGGAACGGATGCGTTCCGTTAGCCCCATTGTCTCTGCCAGCACCGCCGGCATCACGCTGGCCCAGCGGCCGGTGCGCACGTGCGAGAACAGTACTACCATCGAATTCGATTGCAGCGTGGGGGCGGGCTCCACGCCGGCGTCGCGCAGACGGCTGTCGATGATGCGGCGGTTCTGCATGTCGGGCGTGAGAAGACATAGCGGGATGCTGCCGACTTCCGTCCAGGTGACCTGCGCACGCCGCCCGAGCTTCGTGTCCGCTGCGATCAGCAGATGGTACCGCTCGGGATAGAGCGGGACGAAGCGGACGCGGCCGAGCGGTTCGTTATACACGTAGGTCAGGCCGGCATCGACTTCGAGATTCTCCAATTCGGTCAGCACGTCGATGGAACTGCGCGAGACGACGGTGAACACGACGTCGGGATGCCGCTCGCGCAGCGGCGTGGTGAGTTCGGCGACGATCGGCAGTGCGGTGGGCACCGCGGCGAGGCGCAAGTGCCCGGCCAGGCCTTGTTTCAGAGCGCGGATTTCCTGGTGCATGGCGCGTGCGTCGCCGACGATGCGGCGCGCCCAGTCGAGCACGCGCTCGCCTTCCGGCGTGAAGCCGAGGAACCGTGACTGCCGGTGCACCAGCAGCAGGCCGAACGTGTCTTCCAGGTGCTTGAGTCCGGCGGACAGCGTCGGCTGCGTGACGCCGCACGCCTCCGCCGCGCGGCCGAAATGCTGCTCGCGCGCCAGGGCCAGCAGCATTTCCAGTTTGTCGATCATGGGGTGCCGATCATGTGTGGTGCAGGCGGGTTCGGGCCGGCGACTTTTCGTGCGGGCGATTCACCGACTGTAAACCAAATGCTGCGAGGCTGCCGATAGATCGAACAGAGGCGAGGGAACCGCATGGCCGGCGCATCATAGCAGCCTGAAGCGCCAGGATACGGCGCGTCCCGAACACAACGATTTGCCGCCTGACGAGCCGAGAGGATCGGCGAAACCCAGCACGCTGCATACCGCAGCATGCAGCGGTCGCGGCTGCCCGGATGACCGGGCACTGTGCCCCGTCGCAAAGGGCACGTCGCGCCGGAACACACGGAGATGCACATTCGCATTGAGGTGGTGATCCGGGTCGGCAAGAGGCGGATCAAGCTTCGAATCGTGATCCGCCTCTGAGCCGTACCGGAGACTGGACGGTGGCTGCAAGGCTGCCGTCCGGGTTCCGGATAGCACAATGGGGTGCGTCTTCGCAAGTGCGCGGGCAGCGATCGCTGGAGAATTGTGAAGGTCGGCGCTTGACCTACGACTGTACTCAGGCACGCTGGCGGCGCCCATCGCATCCTGTCGTCGATAAGCGGGATGCGATATAGCGCAAGGAGTCGCTCATGGCCGATCGATCGCGCCTGGATCCGGAAATGGCCGCGTTCACCGCGGCGGCAGAAGCAGCGGCGAAGCAATATCCGCCGATCCGGCTGGAGATTCCACTCGATCCCCATCGTGCGACGAACGATGCACTGAACCTGCCCTTCGCCAAGGGCGGTCCGGACATGGCGGAAACCGCGGACCGTTGGATCGCGGCACATGGCCGTCGGATCTTCTGCCGCGTCTATCGTCCGCGCGTGGATCGGCCGTTGCCGACGATGGTGTATTTTCATGGCGGCGGCTGGGTGTGGGCGTCGGTCGATACGCATGACCGGCTGGTGCGCGAATATTGCGCGGCCGGCGAGGTGGCCGCCGTGTCGGTGGATTACGCGCTGTCTCCGGAAGCGAAGTTCCCGCAGGCGCTGGAAGAATGCGTCGCGGCGTTGCGCTGGGTGGCGGCGCATGGCGGCGATTGGGGCCTGGATACGTCGCGGCTTCTGGTCGGCGGCGATTCGGCCGGCGGGAATCTTGCGCTCGCCACAGCATTGCTGGCGCGCGACACCGGCGGCCCGGCTTTGCGCGGCATTCTGGCGACCTATCCGGTGTGCGACAGCGCGCTGGATACGCCGAGCTATGGCGAATTTGGCGATGGCGCGTTCGGTCTCAGCAAGGACCGGATGGCGTTCTACTGGTCGGTCTATGTGCCGCATGCGGCGGACCGGCTGCATCCGCTGGCCGCGCCGGTGCGCGCCGATCTGCGGGGGTTGCCGCCGGTGCTGGTGCATCTGGCGGAGCTCGACGTGCTGCGCAGCGAGGGGGAGGCGCTGGTGGCGCGGCTGCGCGAGGCCGGCGTGGCGGTGGAGGCCGAGACTTTTGCCGGCGTGGTGCACGGGTTTCTGCGCGCGGCGGCGACTGTTGGGAAGGCGAGGGATGCGGTGGCGAAGGCAGGCGCGTGGCTGCGGCGGCTGGGGTGATGATGTCGTTGCGGGCTGATGTCATTGCGAGGGGCTGGTGAGTAAGCCACGCACGACGGGGATTGCTTCGTCGCTTTCGCTCCTCGCAATGACATCACGCACGACCGGGATTGCTTCGTCGCTTTCGCTCCTCGCAATGACATCACGCACGACCGGGGTTGCTTCGTCGCTTTCGCTACTCGCAATGACATCACGCACGACCGGGGTTGCTTCGTCGCTTTCGCTCCTCGCAATGACATCACGCACGAGGGGGATTGCTTCGTGGCTTTCGCTCCTCGCAATGACATCATGCACGACCGAGGTTGCTTCGTCGCTTTCGCTCCTCGCGATGACATCATGCGCGACCGGGGTTGCTTCGTCGCTTTCGCTCCTCGCAATGACATTATGCACGACGGGGATTGCTTCGTCGCTTTCGCTCCTCGCAATGACATAGGGGGGAGGCGGTCCTCGCGATGACGTAGGGAGGGAGGGGTCGTCGCGATGACGCCGCCGGGCGCCATCTTGCCGCCCATGCGTCCCGGGCACACATTCCCGTCGACACAGCAAAGGTGCCACGGTCATGGACTTCGACTTGTTCGTTATCGGCGGTGGCTCGGCCGGGGTGCGATGCGCGCGGATTTCGGCCGGCCACGGTGCGCGAGTCGGCATCGCCGAGGAACGCTTCTGGGGCGGCACCTGCGTCAATGTCGGCTGCGTGCCGAAGAAGCTGCTGGTGCAGGCCGGGGAATACGGCGGCTGGGCGGACGATGCCGCGGGCTTTGGCTGGACCATCACGAAAGGCCCGCATGACTGGCGCAAGCTGATCGCCGCGAAGGACAAGGAGATCGGCCGGCTCGAAGGCATCTATCGCAAGCTGCTGGACAACGCCGGCGCCACCATCTTCGACGCCCGCGCCGTGTTGGTTGATCCGCACACTGTCGATGTCGGCGGCAAGCGCGTCACCGCGGAACGCATCGTTATCGCCACCGGCGGACATCCCGAGCGCGTGCCGATCCCAGGGGCGGAACTTGGCATCATTTCCGACGACGCGTTCTTCCTGCCGCGCATGCCGTCGACGGTTGCGATCCTCGGCTCCGGCTACATCGCGGTGGAATTCGCCGGCATCTTCCGCGCGCTCGGCGCCGACGTGCACCTGATCTACCGCCAGCCGCTGCCGTTGCGCGGCTTCGATATGGATCTGCGCGAGGGCCTGGCGGAAGCGTTGGGCCATGCCGGCATCATCCAGCATCCCGGCTGCCGTCCGCTGAAACTGGAAGCCCGCGGCGAGCGCCGCGTGCTGACCTACGGCGAGAACCAGACGCTGGACGCCGACCTGGTGTTCTTCGCCACCGGCCGCCGTCCGGCGACGGAAAAGCTGGGCCTGGACCGGGCCGGCGTGCGCGTGAACGACAAGGGCGCCGTCATCGTCGATGCGCATCTGCGCACCTCGCAGCCGCATATCTACGCCATGGGCGACGTGACCGACCGCATCAACCTCACACCCGTCGCCACCGCCGAGGGACATGCGCTCGCCGATAGTCTGTTCGGCAAGCATCCGCGCAGCGTGTCGCTGGCGAATGTGCCGTCGGCGGTGTTCTCGACGCCGCCGATCGCAACGGTGGGACTGACCGAGGAGCAAGCCGCGGCGCATGGGCCGGTTGATGTGTACGTGACGAAGTTCACGCCGATGCGGCACACGCTGTCGGGGCGGCAACGCAAGTCGATGATGAAACTGGTGGTGGACCAGGGGACGCAGCGCGTGCTGGGCGTGCACATGCTGGGCGAGGACGCGCCGGAGATCATCCAAGGCATGGCCATTGCGGTGGTGATGGGCGCGACCAAGGCGGATTTCGACCGCACCATCGGCATCCATCCGACGGCGGCGGAGGAGTTCGTTACGCTGCGTACCCGCACGGGGGTCGCGGGCATTGCGAAGGCGGCGGAATGACGTACCGTTGCGGGCGGTAGCGCGCTGGGACGGCGTTCGCCCGCCCCTTTGCACCCGCCCCTTTGCACCCGCCCCTTTGCACCCGCCCCATCGCACCCGCCCCACTCAAAGAGGCCGCCATGCCCCATGTCCTGATCACCGGCGCCGCCGGCGCTCTCGGCACCCGCCTGCGCCGGCACATGCAATCCCTTGGCTGGACGCTGACCCTGCTCGATCGGGACCCGCGCGGCGATGATGCGATCGTTGCGGCAGACCTCGGCCGGTCTGGCGAGGACTGGGGTCGCCGGTTTGCCGGCGTCGATTGCGTGCTGCACCTTGCCGGCGATCCCAGCCCCGGCGCGTCCTGGGCCTCGGCGCAGTGCAACAATATCGATGCGACGCATAACGTGGTCGAGGCGGCCTGTCGCGCCGGAGTCCGCCGCGTGGTCTTTGCCAGCTCCAATTGGGTTCTCGCGGGCCATCGCTTTGAAGGCTTTCCGCTCGAGGCTGAAACCGAGCCCTATCCGGTCAACCCGTATGGCGTCTCCAAGCTGGTGGGCGAGCGCATCGGGCGCGCTGCCAGCGAATTGCGCGGGCTTTCCTTCATCGCGTTCCGCATCGGCTATTGCCAGCACGACGAGAACAGACCGGGCGTGCATATGGGCTGGGGGGTTTGGGGGCAGCGCATGTGGCTCTCCAACCGCGATCTGTGCCAGGGATTCGAGAAAGCGGTGCTCGCCCCGGATACGCTGCGCTTCGGCATCTTCAATCTCGTTTCGAGGAATCAGGGCATGCGCTGGCGCCTCGACGATGTGGCGGCCGCGATCGGCTATGTGCCGCTTGATTCGTCCGTGCCGGTCGAAACCTCGGAGATCGCCGGGGAGACCGAGGCCGCACGCGACGCGAGGCGCCTGGTCGAGACGGCCGAAGCGCTTGTGCTCCGCCGCCGCTGGTAGCCGGCGTTACACAAAAACGCGTCCGCATTCACCAAGCGTTAGCATCTGGCCGGGACAATCGCAGGCACACCCAGCGGAAAAGGAGCCCGCGATGCGCCTGATGCCACTCTTGTTCGTTCTGCCACTGTTCTTTTTTCAGGCGCGCGCGCAGACGACGCCTGTGCCGCCACCGGCGCCGCCGGCCGCTGCCGCGGCGGCCGATGCGCCTGGCGCTGCGCCCGGCGCGACGGCACATGCCTCGCCGAAGCCGCACCGCATGACGTGGGAGCAACGTTTCGCCGAAGCCAATGTCACGCATGACGGGCATCTGACGCTGCAGCAGGCCGAAGCGGGATATCCCACGATTGCGCGCCACTTCCACGAGATCGACGCCGACAAGAAGGGCTATGTGACGGAGGAGGACATTTCAAATTGGCATAAGCAGCTACATGCGACGCACCACGCACATCAGGGGCAGCCGTCGCAATCGCGGTCGGCGATGAAGCAGTGATGGGGGGCGGATCGGATCGACAGGACGATTTCGTCACGACATAGGCTCTGGCGTGGAGCGGTAGAGGTCGGTTGGGTCGCGACGCGAACCGATCGTTGGCGTTACGGGTGAGGGTGATCGAGCAGGTATGCGGTTTATAGGGTACCGACCCGATCACCCTCACCCTCGACGCCTGCGGCGTCTTGACCTCTCCCGCGCTTGGCGCGGGAGACGTTTAAATTTAGGTGGTGCGGGCCGCGGGGTCGCTTTCCTCCGGCGGCCCATATCCGCCGGCGCCGGCCGTTACGACTTCGATAATCTCGCCCTTGCGCAATCCGCCGCTGCCGTGGTTCAGCGGCTCGGCGCCGGCGTGCAGGCGCACATCCGCTTTCCCGCCTGGCAGGCCGCCGAACAAGCCCCACGGCGCGGACAGGCGCCGCGCGATGTCGACGCGCACGCGGCAGGGGGCCTCGGCGCGATAGACGCGACGCAGGCCCATGCCGCCGCGATGCCGGCCGGCGCCGCCGGACCCGTCCACCAGTTCGTAGCGCAGCAGCGTGAGCGGGTATTCGATTTCCAGGGCTTCGACGGGCAGGTTCGATGTATTGGTCATGTGGACGTGGACGCCGTCCAGGCCGTCTTTCGTTGCGCGCGCTCCGGAGCCGCCGCCGATGGTTTCCAGATACACCCAGAGCGCGTTGTCGCGGGGCTGGTGCCCGGCGAAGGTGATCGAGGTGCAGGCGCCGTTGGTGGCGGCGATCACGCGATCCGGGATCGCGGCGGAGAGAGCGCCGTGGATCAGGTCCACCACGCGCTGGCACGCGCCGAGCCTGCCGTTCACCGCCGCGGGATGCACGCAGTTCACGATCGTGCCTTCGGGTGCCGTAACATGCAGCGGGCGCGACAGGCCGGCGTTGGGCAGGATTGTGGGATCGACCAGAGCTTTTATTGCGTAATAGACCGTGGAGAGCAGCGCGGTGCAGGTCATGTTGAGGCCGGCGCGCACCTGCGGCGCGGCGTCGAAGTGCAAATGCATCTCGTCGTCCGCGACGGTGATTTCGCAGGACATGTCGAGTTCGCCGTCGATCTCGGGGCAGTCGTAGCGGTCGGCGAAGCGATAGGTGCCGTCGGGGATGGCGGCGATGCCGGCGCGCATCTTGCGTTCGGCGTAATCCTGCAATGCGTCGCCGGCGCGCAGGACTGTGTCGCGGCCGTATTTGGCGCACAGCGCGGTGAGGCGCTGCACGCCGAGCCGGTTCGCGGCCATCTGCGCGCGGAAATCGGAGAGGCGCTCGCGCGGCACCTGGCAGTTGAGCAGGATGAGCTGGAGGATGTCGTTCTGCAGGGTGCCGGCGCGGTAGAGGCGGACCGGAGGGATGCGCAGGCCTTCCTGGTAGATATGCGCGTGGCCTCGGTCGGCGAAATCGGCGTGGTGGGCGAGGTTCACCGCGAAGGCGGTGAGGTGGCCATCGACGAAGACGGGCTCGGCGAGGACGATGTCGGGCAGGTGGGTGCCGCCGCCTTCATAGGCGTCGTTGCCGCAGAACACGTCGCCGGGGCGCATGTCCGCGACCGGGTGGCGCTTCATGATGTGCGGAATCAGGCCGAGGAAGCTGCCGAGATGCATCGGGATGTGCTCGGCCTGGCATAGCGTGTTGCCGTGGATGTCGAACAAGGCGGTGGAGCAATCGCGGCGTTCCTTGATGTTGGTGGAGTAGGAGGCGCGGATCAGGGCTTCCCCCATTTCCTCGACGATGGAGGAGAGGGCGCTGCCGATCAGTTCGATGGTGATGGGGTCGAGCATCGATGAGACGGGAGGCGCGGCGTCGTTCATGGTGTGCAGTCCGAATGGGCTTCGTCAGGCATAGTGCCATCAGGGCAGCCGGGCAGCCATTCGGTCTGTCTACGGCCGGACTCTACGATAGCACCCGGGTCGGCTGTCGCCGGGCACGGTGGCGGCCCCTTTGCCGATAAGTTTGTGGCATTCAATGCCATAAACTTGTTGATCCGTGGGCTTCACACTCAGCGGCTGGAGAAATGCCATCCGGGATTCATCTTGCCTCCATCACGAAATTCAAATGCGGTTCCACCCGCGCCACCATATCCGGCAGCACCAGCGTCGTCGCGTCCATCTGCTCTATCACCGCCGGTCCGTGGACGCGGTTGCCCGCGCGCAGCCGGTCCCGATCGTACACGGTGCAGGATACGAACCCGCCGGCCTCCGGCAGCCAGACATCGCGCCGTGCGATTACCGCGGCCGATGCGTCCGGACCGCAATCTTCGTGTCGTTCGAACGACGCCTTCGGGACGACGCCGGTCGCCTCTAGCCTGAACGTGACGAGCTGCACCGGATCTTCCTCGGCCACGAACCCGTAGGCCTGGCGGTGCGCCGCTTCGAACCGCTCGGCCAAAAGATCCAGGGTTGCGGGGCCGATCGCGCCATCCGGTACCGCGATCGGCAATTCGTAATTCTGCCCGGCATAACGCATGTCCACCGTGCGCGAGACGCGTTGCGCCTGGCGAGCAATGCCTTCCGCCGCGAACCATGCCCCGGCCTGCGTGGCCAGCGCATCAAACGCGGCGACAATATCCGGCAACACCGCCGGGCTTAGAACACGCAGTGCCGTTGTGGCAAAATCGGCGCGCAGGTCGGTCAGCAGCAATCCCATCGCGCACAGAATGCCGGGGTTGCGCGGGACCAGGATGCGGCCGATGTCCAGTTCCTTCGCCAGCCGTGCCGCATGCAATGGCCCGGCGCCGCCGAACGCGACCAGCGTATAGTCGCGCGGGTCGTAGCCGCGCTGCACCGAGATCACGCGGATCGCCCGCGCCATGTTCGCGGTGACGACCGACACGATGCCCTGCGCGGTCGCCATGACATCCAGGCCAAGCCGCGCGGCCAGACGCTCGATCGCGGCGTGCGCGAGGTCCTGGCGCACCGCCATCCGCCCACCCAGCAGGTATGCCGGGTTCAGAGTCTGAAGGACGACATTTGCATCGGTGACCGTTGGTTCGACCGCGCCGCGCCCGTAGCACACCGGCCCAGGATCGGCGCCGGCACTGCGCGGGCCCACTTTCAGCAACCCGCCGCTATCGACATAGGCGATCGAGCCGCCGCCGGCGCCCACCGTGTGAATATCCAGCATCGGCGCCTTGATCGGGTAGCCGTGCACCGTGGCCTCGGTCGCCAGCTTGCACACGCCACCTGACAGCAGCGCAACGTCTGTCGATGTGCCGCCCATGTCGAAGGTGATCAGTTCGGAATAGCCAGCCACGCGCCCGGTTTCCGCCGCGCCGATCACGCCGGTGGATGGTCCCGACAGCACGGTGCGCACGGGCAGCCGCGCGGCCTGGCCGAACCCGATGACGCCGCCGTTCGATTGCGTGAGGTGCGGCGTCGCGCGCATGCCCATCGCGGACAATCGGCCGCCGAGGCGTTCGATATAGAACTGCATCACCGGACCGAGATATGCGTTCACCACCGTGGTGGACATCCGCTCGTACTCGCGGAACTCGGGCGCGACCTGGTGCGAGACGCAGGCGAAGGCTTCGGGAAATTCGTCATGCAAAATTCGTAGGGCCGCCGCTTCATGCTGCGGGCGGATGAAACTGTAGAGGAAGCACACCGCGACCGCGGCCACACCCGCCGCTCGCAATTGGCGCACCGCGGAGCGCAGCGCCGCTTCATTCAGCGGAGTTTCCACGCTGCCGTCGTGCCGCACGCGTTCGGGGACTTCCAGCCGCAGGTCGCGCGGCACCAGCGCCGGCGGCTTGTCCGCTTGGAGGTCGTACAGATCGGGCCGCTTCTGCCGGCCGATTTCGAGCAGGTCGCGGAATCCGTCCGTCGTGATCAGGCCGGTGGGTACGCCGCGATGCTGGATCAGCGCGTTGGTCGCGACTGTCGTGCCGTGGCCGAAATAGGTCACCGATTCGGGCGGGGCGGCGGCCAGCGCCAGCGCTTCTGCCACACCATCGGCGATGCCGCGTGAAGGATCGACGGGGGTCGAGGCGACTTTCCATACTGAAATTCTGCCTGTTACGGTGTCGAACAGAGAGACGTCGGTGAATGTACCGCCGGAGTCGACGCCAATGCGCATGACAGTCTCCAGTCTTTAGTCGCCAGTGGTCAGTTCTAGTATCCAGGATCAGAGGAGTGCTGGCCATGCGCGCTATGTCGTTGCGAGAGGCGAAGCGAACGACGCAACCCCGATCGATTGGGCGCACGAACGAGCCGAGCGCTACTCCGAACGAGATTGCTTCGTCGCTTCGCTCCTCGCAATGACATTGGGTGCATGACATTGGGTGCGTGACTTGCGCTTCTCTCATAGCGTGCACCAGGATCGCAGCATATGGTCGTACAACCCGATTGCCCACCGCCTGTAGCCTGCATGCCTAATATCCGACAACTGACAACCGAACACTGAAAGCTGTTCATGCTGGGCCTGCATGCCTAATATCCGACAACTGAAAACCGAACACTGAAGACTGATCATGTCCCCACCTGTTGATCGCGTCGCATCCGACTCCGCGCTGCCGTCCCGCGCGTCCGTGGTGGTGATTGGCGGCGGGATCATCGGCACGTCCACCGCGTTGTTCCTCGCCGAGAAGGGGCACAGCGTCGTGCTGTGCGAGAAGGGCGAGATCGGCGGCGAGCAATCCAGCCGCAACTGGGGCTGGTGCCGCACGATGGGGCGCGACGCGCGCGAAATCCCGCTGGCGATGGAGAGCCTGCGCCTGTGGCGCGGCATGAACGGACGCGTCGGCCGCGAAACCGGCTTTCGCCAGGCGGGCATCGTCTACCTGTGCGAAAACGAGAAAGAAGTCGCGGTCCAGGAAGCGTGGCTGGCGCAGGCGCGGGAATACCAGGTGGAGGCGCGGCTGCTGCGGGGCGAGGCGGTGAATGACGCGATTCCCGGGGCCGCCGCGTCCTTCATCGCCGCGCTGCACGCGCCCGCCGACGGCCGCGCCGAACCTGTGCACGCCGCACCCGCGATCGCGGAAGCCGCGCGCGCGCACGGCGCGACCATCCTGACGAATTGCGCGGTGCGTGGCCTGGACATCCAGGGTGGCCGCGTTAGCGGGGTGGTGACGGAACGCGGCCGCATCGCCTGCGATGCCGCGGTGCTGGCCGGCGGCGCCTGGTCGCGATTGTTCTGCGGCAACACCGGCATCGACCTGCCGCAACTGAAATTGCTCGGGTCGGTGTTCCGCACGGCGCCGCTTTCTGGCGGCCCCGATGTCAGCGCCGGCGGGAACGTGTTCGGATGGCGCAAGCGGCTGGACGGCGGCTACAACATCGCGCGACGCAACGCCAACACGGCGGACATCACGCTCGATTCGTTCCGCCTGCTGCGCGACTACTGGCCGACGCTGCGGCAATACTACGGCGAGTTCCGCCTGCGGCTGTCGCGACGGTTCATCGAGGAATGGCGGCAGCGCACGCGGTGGACGCTCGATCAGGCGACGCCGTTCGAAGCGGTGAGGGTGCTCGATCCGGTGCCGAACGAGAAAGTGCTGGCGGAAGCGCGCGCTTCGCTGTCGCGGATGTTTCCCGTGTTCGCCAACGTGCGGGTGGTGCAGAGCTGGGCGGGGCTGATGGACGTGACGCCCGATGCGGTGCCGGTGATCGACCAGGTTTCGCGCATTCCCGGCTTTTTCATTGCCACCGGGTTCTCCGGCCATGGCTTCGGGATTGGGCCGGGGGCGGGCCGCCTGATGGCGGACATGGTGGCCGGCGATACGCCGGTGGTCGATCCGGCGCCGTTCCGGCTGGATCGCTTCGCCAGGGCACGCTGATGGCATCTGCGGTCTTGGGGGGAGGAGGTTGACTGGGCGGGAGGCGATTTTGATCCGTGGTCATGGTGCGTGGGTGTGACGCGGGCTTGCCGGGCAGGGGATTGCTTCGTCGCTTCGCTTCTCGCAATGACATAAGGCGGGCGCGAGCAAATTGGTTCGTGGCGGCGGCTGCGGAGAACCGGCGCCTCGGATATCGCAACACCAATCGACCGCTCGCGGTCAGACTGTCTGCCCGGGCCGTGGGGTGCAGCGCGAGCCAATGGGCGCTTCCAGCCCCGGCGTAGCGAGCCGATCCTCCACCATGCCATCCCACAATCTGCTAAACCGCTTCCTGCATGCCCCTCCGCCGCAGACGAATCGGCGCCCCGCGCCTTCGCACGCTTCCTGCGCTTCCGCTCGCCCTGGCACCGTCCTCGGCACTCGCGCTCATGCTCGTCCTGATGCTCGCTGGTTGCGCAAAGCCGGCAACGCCGCCGCCGCAGCCGGCCGCCATGGCCCTGCCGCTGCCGCCGCCACCTCCGGTCACCCGTCCGGTCCTGCGTGCCGTCTGGAACTTCGACACCGCCCACGAATCCTGCATCATGGCGGCCCGGACCCGCCGGGCCAGCCTGCTGCTCAATCTGCGCCCGGAAGGCCCGATCCGGCTCATCGTTTCGCTGCCCGCGCCCTCGCCGCCCGATCCGGCGGCACATTTCACCGGCCCGGCGGGACAATGGACCATCGGCGGCACCGCGCTGGCCCGCGATCAGGCCGCGTTCCCGCTGCCGCGCAACGAGACCACGCTGGGGCGCATCCTGATGATCCTCAGCGGCGGCACGCTGGACCTGCGGCCGGACGCGGCCGGCCTGCCCATCCTGTCGCTGCCGGAATCGGGCGCGGCCGGCCGGGAATGGTTCGCCTGCGCCCGCCGCAGCGTGACCGGCCTGTGAGCATGCCGCTATACCGGTCGCCAAAAATGAGTCGGTTGTAACCAAGCCGCAGCCCAGCCTGGAGCATACAGCAGGTTGAGGAAGGTCATTCGTGAAAATCCCGGCCCCGATCCGCGCCAACCTGCCCCGCCTGATCGTCCTGGTGACGCTCGCCGTCGGCGCGGGATTGTTCCTCGGCGGCTGGGTCATCCTGGTCGGCGCCGATCTCTCGGACACCGGCCACAACGCGGGGCAGCGCGCCACGCTGGCAGCGCAGGGCGTCGCGGCCAGCGTCGATGCCACGCTGGCGCGCTTCGCCGACCAGATCCAGGCGGTGCGCCCGTCCGAGTTCACGGCCGCCGATCGCCTGCAGCAAACCGACCGTGTGCTGCGGCTGCAGGCCCTGCTGCCCGCCGCCACCACGTTCATGCTGACGCCGGACGGCCACTTGCTCGCGGCCTCCGAGCCATTCGCGCGGCAGGACGCGCAGGTGGGCGACGCCGACTGGTTCCATCGCGCCGTCGGCACGCCCGCCGGCGCGCTGGAACCGCAGCGGCTGGCGGCACCCTGGCTCGGCCTGACCAATGGCGTCGTGCTCACCCGGGCCGTCGCCGATTCGGCGGGAACGGTGGTGGGCGTGGTCGGGGCCGTGCTGCCGCAGAGCATGCTGGCGGGACTGATCAGCCCCCACTGGCTGCCGAGCCAGGTCACCCTGACGCTGCTGGGGGGGCCGGAGGGCGTGCTGGCATCGCCGCCGCCCGGCCAGCCCGGCGCCGCCGACCTGGCCGGCCGCAGCCAGCGCCTGATGCTGTCGTTGCTCGCCTGGTTCGGGCAGCCGACGAGCTGGGTCGGCACCGCGCCGCTGCACACGATCGCCGCGGCCGTGACGGCCAGCCTGCCCACCAGCGTGGCGCTGCCGCAGCATATTCTGGATGCACCGATCATCGCCTCGGCCGGGACGCTGGTTGCGGCGTGGCTGATCTGCCTGTGCGGCGCGACGGTTGGCCGGCGGCGCACATTGCAGGCCGAGCCGGCGCCGAGCGGCTTCGGCGCGGATTGGCAAATGCGGCTGGATGGCGAAGGCACGATCACGGCCGTGCACGGCGCCCCGCCGGCGCCGCTGCCGGACGCCATTGGCCAAAAGCTTCTGCCGGGCATGGGCTTGCTGGAGGAGTCCGGCGCCGGGGGCGAGCTGGCCGCCGGATTGCAACAACGTACCGCGGTCCATGACCTGCGCGTCGCGATGGACGGCCGCACCTGGCGCGTCGGACTGACGCCCGACGATGAGGGCGGCTTCGCCTGTGCCGGCCGCGACATGACGGACGAAGCCGCCGCCCTGGAGTCGCGGGACGCGGCCGAAGCCGCGCTGGCGGATGCTCGCCGCCATCAGGACCGGCTGCTGACCTCGCTCGGCCACGATATCCGCACGCCGATGGCCAGCATCATGGGTACCTGCGAGCTATTGCTCGACGGCGAACTGGAGCAGGAGCAGCGGGACTGGCTGGAACGGGTGCATGGAAGCTGCGGCGCGCTGCTGGGCATGCTGAACGGCTTGCTCGCGGTGTCGGAGGAGGAGAGTGCCGGCGCCCTGGTTTGCGAGCCGGTGGATGTCAGCGCCCTGGTGCAGGATGTCGTGGACGTGCTGCGCCCGCAGGCCCGCGACAAGGCGCTGGAACTGCACACCCGCTGCGACGACCTGCTGCGCGGGCTGTGGCTGGTCGATCCGTCGCGGCTGCGCCAGGTGGTGTTCAACCTCGCCAGCAATGCGGTGAAATATACCCAGAGCGGGCGGGTGGAGATCCGCGCGTCGGCAGTGGAAGCCGACGGGCATAGCCGGCTGCGCATCGCCGTGTCGGACACCGGTCCCGGGATCGACCCGAACGAGCGCGACGCGATTTTCGAACGCTTCCGGCGTGGACGTGCCCACGATGGCACCGCGCAAGGCGGGCTGGGGCTCGGGCTGGCGCTGTGCCGCGAGAATGCGCGTGCGATGAACGGCAGCATCGCGCTGGAGAGCGCATTGGGCGTGGGCAGCGAATTCACCTTCGACTGTCCGGTCGAGCGCGTGGCGGTGCAGGAGCGCGATCTGCCGTTTGCCGGCCGCACCGCGTTGATCGTCGCTGACGACAGTCCGGCGCGGCGCGCCTTGTCCGCCCAGCTTGCCGAGCTTGGCCTGATGGTCGAGATGGCGCCGGACGGCTACCTGGGCCTGGCGCTGGCCGAGCGGCTGGAGGCGCAGCGTGGCGCCGTCGATCTGGTGGTGCTGCAAGGCAACCTGGCGGGCATGCCGGGCGAGGTGTTCGTGATCCGCCTGCGCCGCACCGGCTTTGGCAGCCGCGCGGCGCTGGTGTGGATGGGCGGCGGCGCCGAGGGCACGGAAGTGGACGCGATGGTGCCTGCGTCCCCGGATTCGTACCAGGTGGCGGCGGTGGCGCGGCAGTTGCTGTCGCAGCGTCCGTCACTGGACGTGCTGACGCCCGGCGGTTCGGCCAGCAGCGGCGGCCGCGTGCTGCTGGTGGAGGACGACAACGACAACCGTGCCCTGCTGGCCGCGGCACTCACCCGTCGCGGCTTCGCCGTGTTCACGGCCCGGTCGGGCGAAGAGGCGCTGCGGCTGGCGGGCCGCGACAGCTTCGACGCGATCCTGATGGATTTGCAGATGCCGGGCCTGGACGGGTTCGAAACGACGCGCCGGATCCGGTCCATGGGCGGGCACGCGGCTGTTGTACCGATCATCGCGCTGACCGCGTGGCAGGCGGCGAAACTGCGGCAGCGCTGCGCTGAGGCGGGCCTGACGGCGCTGATGGAAAAGCCCGCCAATATGGACCGGCTGACCGCCTGCCTGCGCCGGTCGATCGGGAATGCGGGGTCGGGCCAGGCGGCCGATGGGCCGGGGGTGGAGAGCGGCGCTTACGTCGCCGACGTGTCGCTGGCCTATATGGAAGAGATGGTCGCGGTGGTCGGCATCACGCGCGCTCGGGCGGGGGTTGCCGAGTTCCTGGCCGACGCGGCTGCCCGCTGCCGCCACCTGGGCGAACTGGTGCCCGGCTGGGAGGTGGACGCGATCCTGCGTTGCTGCGAGGAGCTCAGCGGCCGGTCGGAAACCTGCGGCGCGCTGGCGCTGGGCGAGCTGCTGGAAGAGATCGCGGATGCGGCGTCGCGTGATGACCGCGACGCGGTGGGTGCGCTGGTGGCGCGACTCGATGCGGTGGTGGCGCGGCTGCCGACGGCGATGAACGTGTGCCTGGACGATATCGAGCGGCGTTGGTCGCGCGGGACCAGGGCGGCGTAGGGGCGAGCGCTGCGCGGCGTCATGCGTGTGGCTTGCCGCTATGGCCGGGCTTGAGCGGGCCGGGCTTGACCTGGCCGGTGGCGCACCGGTTGTCCGGAGACGCCCATTGTGAAGTCCGAAGCGCGAGGCGCGCCCCCAATGTCGTTGCGAGTTGCCCACCGGCCTAGCGGCCGACCCGCGGCTGGATGAAAGAATTTCCTTCGTCTGGTGGAGGTCGGAGCAAAATCCTCCCTTCTTTCTTGTTAGGAGCGGAGCGACGAAGACCCTATGTCCTTCTTGACCTCGAGGTGACCCACCCTCGATGCGGAAAACGAGGGTTGCCCGGATGGTCCGGGCGGAGCCTCACACAAGGAGGGTGAGCCATGGGGGAAGATAGCGT
>Ga0335075_10007843_pt1 | contig 16387 bp, 13 predicted proteins | sample Lox_Sample_24_FD_206723 | JGI IMG/M metagenome (GOLD analysis project Ga0335075, IMG submission 206723) | Soil microbial communities from Loxahatchee National Wildlife Refuge, Florida, United States - Lox_Sample_2.4 | ecosystem: Environmental > Terrestrial > Soil > Wetlands | place: USA... | reverse complement strand
CCCGGATACCGGGGAAAAGTGCGAACGCACGAGGGGGCTGCGGTCGGGGCGGCGTGGAGCGGCCCGGGATCGCGGGCCCGTCCCACCGGCGACGGAGTCGACCGCGCTAGGCGCGCGAGACGTATTCGCCGGTGCGGGTGTCGACGCGCACCGTCTCCCCCTCCTCGATGAAGAGGGGGACCTGGACCACGGCGCCGGACTCGAGCGTCGCCGGCTTGTTGCCGCCGCCGGAGGCGGTGTCGCCTTTCAGGCCCGGGTCGGTCTGGGTCACCTTCATCTCGACCGCGCTCGGCACCGTCACGTCGCTCGGCTGCTCATCGACGAAGAGCACCTCGACCTCGGAGTTCGGCAGCACCCACTGCATCGTGTCGCCGAGCACCGCCGAGGGGATTTCGATCTGGTCGTAATCCTGGTTGTCCATGAAGACGACCGAATCGCCCTGGTCGTAGAGGTACTGCATCTTTTTCGATTCGGTGCGCACGGAGCGGAACTTCTCCCCGGCGCGGAAGGTTTTGTCGATCACCGCGCCGTCCTCGATGCGGCGCAGCTTCGTCCGCACGAAGGCGCCCCCCTTGCCCGGCTTGACGTGCTGGAACTCGATGATCTTCCAGATCTTGCCGTCGATTTCGATGTGGCTGCCGTTGCGGAACTGATTGGTGCTGACGCTCATGGCGCTGACTCTAGCGACGGGGCGCGGCGGGGCGCCGGTCAGTCCCGGCGCTCGGAGGCGGCGGGGACGAGGGTGCTCGCGGCGCCGCCGCCGAGGACGCGCCGGGTGAGGCCCGGGGCGAGGACGCGGAGCTGGGCGGCGAGCGCGTACTTGCGCGGCACGTAGCGCTCCGTCTTGCCGCCGGGGCCGACCTCGTGGATCGCCTCGGCGACCTGCTCGGGGGTGCCGAGGATCAGCCGGGTGAGGGCCTTCTCGCGCAGCTCGGCCTGCGGGAAGCCCTCGGTCGGGATGAAGCCCGGCAGCACCATGCCGACGTGGACGCCGTGCGGCGCCTCCTCCAGGTTGAGCGCGTCGGTCCAGCCGATCAAGGCGAACTTGCTCGCCGAGTAGGCGCCCGATTTGGCGCGGCTGACCCGGCCGGCGGTGCTGGCGACGTTGACGATCGCGCTGGGGGCGGAGCGGCGCAGCAGCGGCAGGAGCTCCTCGGTGAGGCGGACGACCGCGTCGAAGTTCAGCTCCATGTGGCGCTGGACGTTGGCCCAGCCGGTCTCGGCGAAGCTCCCCCGCCAGCCGGCGCCGGCGTTGTTGACGAGGAGGTCGAGGCGGTCGTGGTGCTGCTCCACGTGGGCGCGGACCAGCTGCGGGGCGTCGGCGCGGGTGAGGTCGGCGGCGAGCCAGGTAGCCGGGACGGGCAGCGAGGCGGCCAGCTCGGCGAGCAGCTCGCCGCGGCGGGCGACGAGGACCAGCTCGGTGCCGGGATCGCGGGCGAGGCGCCGCGCGGTGGCGGCGCCGATCCCGCTCGAGGCACCGGTGACCAGCGCGATCTTGGCGGGGGAAGACATGGCGCAAACCTACGCCACGAGTCGCCGCGGGGCACGTCGGGGCGGCCGGCGGGGTGGGAAGCCGTCGCCCCGCCGCGGCGATTTTCGCCCCCCGGACGGGTCAGGAGCCTCCGCACTTGTAGAGCGTGCCGCCGCCGGCTCCGCCGAACGGGGCGCCGACCGACGCCGAGGATTCCGATTCCGAGGAGGAGCCGTAGGCGGAGGTGGGGATCGCGGTGCAGGATTCGACCACGGTGTCGATCGCCGATTCGGAGCCGGTGCGGGTGTCGCCGCCGAAGCCGCCGCCGGGAGCGCCTTCGCCGCCCGACGGTCCGCCGGCGCCTGTCCCGGCCTTGGCGCCGGCGCCGCCTGTCCCGACGCCGGTGCCGGTGCCGCCCATGGCGCCGCCGAGGCCGCTGGTGTAGATCCAGGCGATATCGCCGTTCGCGATCCGTTCTTCGAGCCAGGCGGCGCTGACCGAGGACTCTTTGCCGGAGAAGCCGCCGATGCCGGCGACTTCGGCGCCCGATTCGATGATCGAGGCGGCGGCGCCCGACTGGCTGTCGATCGCGATCGTGCCGCCGCCGTGGGCTTCGGTGTAGGCAAGGATCGAGCTCAGGTCTTCGCCGCCGAACATCCCGCCGGGACCGCCGCCGGTCGAGGAGGAGCCGCTGCCGCCGGCGCCGAGCGAGGGCAGGCCGCCTGCGGTGGAGCCGGATTCGCCGAAGAGTTCGCCGACCGTCCCACCGCCGGATCCGGCGGTGCCCGCGCCACGTTCACCGCCGGGCAGGCCCGAGCTGCCGCTTTCGGAGCCTTCGATCCCCGGGAGTTCGCCGGCTTCGGTGCCTTCGCCGCCGAACCTGGGGAGTTCGCCGCCTTCGGAGCCGGCCGGCGAGGGCAGGCCGGACATGCCGCCATCTTCGGCGCCGCCGAAGCTCGGCGGGCCGCCTTCGAAGCCGCCGCTCGTGCTCGGCGGGCCGCCGTTGCCGGAGCCGGTCGGGCCGGACATGCCGCCGCCGGGACCGGACGTGGTGCCACCGGGGAGGGACGTGGCGCCACCCGGGCCGGACGTGGTGCCACCCGGGCCGGACGTGGTGCCACCCGGGCCGGACGTGGTGCCACCCGGGCCGGACGTGGCGCCACCTGGACCGGAAGTGGTGCCACCGTGACCAGCGCCGATGCCACCGGGACCGCCCGGGCCGCCGATGCCGCCCGGACCGCCCATCGAGGCTGATTCCGGTCCACCGGCGGGGAAGGTGCCGCTGGTCGGATGGCCGAGGGTGTCGACGGACCAGATCGCGGGGCCGACGAGGAGGATGCCGAGGCCGCAGGCGAGCGCCGCCATGCGAACCCGCCAGGCGGTCGCCCGGCCGCCGAGCCGCCCGGCGAGGGCATCGGCGAAGAGCAGGGCCCCCACCGCCGCTACCGAGACGGCCACCAGGGGCGCGACCAGCCAGTCGAGGTCGGAGGCGCTGTGATCGACCACCACCAGCTCGACGATCGCGCCGAGGCCGATCGCCACCGCGCCGACGATCCGCGTCGCGATCGGCCCACCGTGGTCTCCGCTCACCGCCACGGTCTCACTGCCGTGCCCGCCACTCGCCGCCACGGTCTCGCTGCCGTGCTCGCCGCTCACCGCCAGGGTCGCCTGGCCACGGTCGCCGCCCAACGTCGCGTCCGCCCCGCCGCGGTCGCCGCTCGCCGCCGCGCCCGGCCTGGGATCGGCGGCGGGCGAGGTCGCGTCACCGCGCTCGCCAGCGAGGACCTGGCCCACGGTCGCGCCGACCAAGGCCGCGGCGAAGGGGGCGAGCAGGGAGGTGTAGTAGGGGTGGAAGATGCCGCCGGCGAAGCTGAAGGCCACCGCGGTCACGCCGAATGCGCCACCCACGGCGATGATCCAGCCGGTGCGGGGGTCGTCCCGGCGCAGACGACTCAATGCGGCGATGCCGACGCCCCCCGCCAGGGCGGCGCCGAGCAGCCATCCGGCCTGTCCGCCGAGGGCTTCGTTCAGCAGGCGGAAGGCACCGGTCGGGCCGCCGAAGGTCCCTCCCGCACCGAGGTTCCCCGGCCCGCCGGTCTGGCCTTCGAGGCGTCCCAGGCCGTTGTATTCCCAGATCAGCGACCAGATGCTGTTGTCGCCGGTGCCGGAGATCCAGGGTCGCGCCGACGCCGGGGTGAGCCAGACGAGGACCGGCCAGGCGAGCGCGACCGCGACCAGGGCCGCGCCCGCCACGGCCAGCTGGCGGATCGCGAGGCGGCGGCCCCGAGGGGCTACCCAGAGCCAGGCGAGCGCCATCCCGGGGACGACCATCAGCGCCGCGCCCATCTTCGCCTCGAAGCCGAGGCCGACGCAGGCGCCGGCGAGGACGAGCCACCTCGTGGCCCCGCGTTCGAGCGCCCGCACGAAGCACCAGAGCGCGCTGACGCTGCAGAGGACCAGCAGCGCGTCGGGGTTGTTGTGGCGGGAGATCGCGACGACGACCGGCGTCAGCGCCAGCGCCAGGCCCGCCACCGTGCCGGCGGTCCGGCCCCAGCGGCGCCGGGTCAGGTCGTAGAGCAGCCCTACCGAGGCGACGCCCATCAGCGCCTGCGGGACCAGGATCGCCAACGGATCGAAGCCGAAGACTTTGGCCGAGAGCGCCTCGACCCAGAGCGCCAGCGGCGGCTTGTCCACGGTCATCAGGCCCTTCGCGTCGAAGGAGCCGTAGAGGAAGTCATGCCAGCTGCCCGCCATCGAGCGGACCGCGGCGCTGTAGTAGTCGTTCGCCCAGCCGTTCTTGCTCAAGGCCCAGAGGTAGAGCAGGGCGGCGAGGCCGAGCAGCGCGACCAGCTCGGGGCGCGGCAGCGGCAGCGCCCGCAGGCGCTCCGGCAGGCGGTCGCGCCGCCGGGTCGAGTTCCAGGGCCGATCGTGTGGGTGGGTCGCTGACTCCATGCATCCACCGTGGCGCCAAACCCTCGGAGAACCCTGGGACGCCGCTGGGAGTGCGGTCGACCTGCGTCAACTCACCACAAGCGCGGTCGACCTGCGTCAGCCCATCCGCTACGCAGGTCGACCGCGGGTGGCGGGACTTGACTCGAGTCGACCGCGTTCGGGGGGCGGGGTTAGGTGGACGGCGGGTGGAGGGGGAGGTGGACGGTGAAGAGGGCGCCGCCGGGGGCGGGGTTCTCGGCGTCGACCCGGCCGCCGTGGGCGTTGACCAGGGCGGCGACGATCGCCAGGCCGAGGCCGGCGCCGCCGTCGTCGCGGCCGCGCGACGCGGAATCGCGCCAGAAGCGCTCGAAGACCGCGGTCGGGTCGCCGGGCGGCAGCCCGGGGCCGTGGTCGCGGACCGCCACCGTCGCCCAGGCCTCGGTCGCCTCCAGCGACAGCTCGATCGGCGTGCCGGCGGGCGTGTGCACCATCGCGTTGCGCAGCAGGTTGGCGAAGACGCGGCGCAGGGCGTCGCCGTCGGCCTCGATCGCCACCGGCCCGGTCGGGTTCAGCGTGATCCGGCGCTCCGGCGCCGCCGCCCGGGCGTCGTCCCGCGCGTCCTCCAGCAGCTCGCGCAGGTCGAGCGGCTCGCGCGCCGGCTCGCGCACCTCGTCCACCCGCGCCAGCGTCAGCAGGTCGTCGACCAGCCCGCCCATGCGCGCCGACTCGGCCTCGATCCGGTCCATCGCCCGCTCCACCTCGGCGGGCTCGCGCGCGGCGCCGATCCGGTAGAGCTCCGAGTAGCCGCGGATCGAGGCCAGCGGCGTGCGCAGCTCGTGCGAGGCGTCGGCGAGGAAGCGCCGCAGCCGCCTCTCCCCCGCCGCCCGCTCGGCGAAGGCCTTCTCGATCTGCCCCAGCATCGCGTTCAGGGACCGTCCCAGCCTCCCCACCTCGGTGCGCCCGTTGTCCGGCTCGACCCGGCGCGAGAGGTCGCCGGCGGCGATCTGCCCGGCCACCTCGCCCATCCGCCGCAGCGGGCGCAGCCCGACCCCGATCAGCCACCAGGCGGCGACGCCGAGCGCGATCAGGATCGCCGCGCTGACCACGAGCTCGATCAGCGCCAGGTGGCTGAGCGTCGCCTCGGTGTCGCCGAGCGGCACCGCGACGACGGCGGTCAGGCCGGTGCCGGGGATCGTCACCGCCGCGGCGCGGAACCGTTCCGAACCGCCGCCGCGCTCGCCGACCGTCACCGGGGAGATCGCCCCGCCGGAGGTGGCCTCGAGGTGGGCCGGCAGCTCCGGCGTCGGCACCGCTTCGCCGAAGAAGCGGTTGCCGGTCTGGGCGAGGACTTCGCCGCCCGCGCCGCGCAGCTGGCCGTAGGCGCTGCCCGGCAGGTGCCCTTCCGGCCCCGGGCCGGCGGGCCCGCCTTCCCCCGGACCGGGCCCGAACCCCTGCGCCGGCTCCCCCTCGCCGGCCTTCGCCGTGAGCGCTCCCGAGACCGGCGCGACCGCCGATTCCAGCTGCTGGTCCACGCGGTCGAAGAGGTAGTCGTGCAGCGCCCGGTAGGAGGCGAAGTCGGCCGCCGCCAGGCCGACCACCGCGAGGCCGACCAGCAGCAGCAGGAGCCGCGTGCGCAGCGACCAGTCAGGCAGGCGGAAGGCGGAGCGCATAGCCGACCCCTCGCACCGTGTGGATCAGGCGCGGGCCCCGCGCCTCGAGCTTCTTGCGCAGGTAGCTGACGTAGGTCTCGAGCACGCGGGCGTCGCCGCCGAAGTCGTAGTCCCAGACGTGGTCGAGGATCTGCGCCCGGGTGAGCACGCGCCGCGGGTGCGACATCAGGTAGCGGAGCAGCCGGTACTCGGTGTCGGTGAGGTCGATCGAGGCGCCCGCGCGGAAGACCTCGCGGGTGTCGTCGTCGAGCTCGAGGTCGCCGAAGCGCAGCACGCTCTCGCCGCCGCCCGCGTTGCCGAAGCGCCGCAGCACCGAGCCGACCCGGGCGAGCAGCTCCTCGACCGAGAACGGCTTGGTGACGTAGTCGTCGCCGCCGATCGTCAGGCCGCGGACCTTGTCCTCGGTGGTGTCGCGGGCGGTGAGGAAGAGGATCGGGGTGTCGTCGGCGCGCTCGCGCATCCGCCTGGCCACCTCGAAGCCGTCGAGGTCGGGCAGCATCACGTCGAGCAGGACGAGGTCGGGACGGAACTCGCTCACCGCCCGCAGGGCCGCCTGCCCGTCACCGGCCGTCTCCACCTCGTAGTTGTTGAAGCGCAGGGCGATCGAGAGGACGTCGGCGATGTTCGACTCGTCGTCGACGACGAGGACCTTGCCGGCGGAGGTGGTCGGGGCGGCGCTCACGGCTCCATGTTCTCGGAACTTCCTGTGTGAATCCTGAGAAAGCGAGGGCGGCGCGCTCCCAGGGAACCCTGAGGTCGCGCCCACGCTGCGCTGACGGACGGGGCGCACCCTCGGGTCGCATGAGACCCACCGTCGAGATCGCCATCCCCGTCTTCAACGAGGAGGCGGCGCTGGAGCAGAGCGTCCGCCGCCTGCACGACTTCTGCCGCCAGGCACTCCCCTACTCCTTCCGCATCGTGATCGCCGACAACGCGAGCGAGGACGGGACCGCGGCGATCGGCGCCCGGCTGGCCGCCGAGCTCGACGCGGTCGCCTACCTGCGCCTCTCCGAGAAGGGACGCGGGCGGGCGCTGCGCCGGGTCTGGTCGCGCAGCGAGGCCGACGTCGTCGCCTACATGGACGTCGACCTCTCGACCGGCCTCGAGGCGCTGCTGCCGCTGATCGCGCCGCTGATCTCGGGCCACTCCGACCTGGCGATCGGCACCCGGCTGGCGCGCGGCTCGCGGGTCGTCCGCGGGCCCAGGCGCGAGGTCATCTCCCGCCTCTACAACCGCCTCCTCCACCTCACCCTGCGCAGCCGCTTCTCCGACGCCCAGTGCGGCTTCAAGGCGGGCCGCGCCGCCGTGGTCAAGGCGCTCCTGCCGCGGGTCGAGGACCAGGCCTGGTTCTTCGACACCGAGCTGCTGGTGCTCGCCGAGCGCTCCGGCCTGCGCATCCACGAGGTGCCGGTCGACTGGGTCGACGACCCCGACTCGCGGGTCGACATCGTCCGCACCGCGCTCGACGACCTGCGCGGGATCGCCCGGATGGGCGGCGAAGCCGGGCGCTTCGCCCTGGTCGGCGTCGCCAGCACCGCCCTCTACCTGCTGCTCTTCCTCGCCCTGCGCGCGGTCGCGGCGCCGCTTGCCGCGAACGCCGCCGCGCTCGCCCTCAGCGCCGTCTTCAACACCGCCGCCAACCGCCGCTTCACCTTCGGCCGTCGCGGTCGCGAGGCGCTCCTCACCCACCACTTCCAGGGCCTGGTCGTCTTCGGCCTCTGCCTCGGCCTGACGACGGGGGCGCTGGCGGCGCTCGGCGCGCTCGCGCCGGGGGCCTCGCAGGCGGTCGAGGTCGGCGTCCTGGTCGCCGCCAACGCGGCCGCGACGCTGCTCCGCTACTGGCTCCTGCGGCTCTGGGTCTTCGGCCCGCGCGCCGGCGGCGGGCGGCCGGATCCCGAGTTGCAAGGATTGGCGGCGTGTCCGACGCCCCGTCTCCGGTCCCGCCGAGCGGCCCGCACCACCGCACGCCGCGCCTGAGCGCCGCCCGCCGCGAGGGCGAGCGGGTCACCCCGCTGGAGCTCTTCTTCGACCTCGTCTTCGTCCTCGCGATCACCGAGTGCACCTCGCTGATGTCCCACCACCCGAGCTGGTCGGGACTGGCGCAGGGCCTGCTGGTGCTCGGGGTGCTCTGGTGGGCCTGGGCCTCCTACGCCTGGCTGACCAGCGTGATCGACCCCGAGGCGGGGCCGGTCCGCCTCGTCTTCTTCGCCGCGATCGCCTCGATGCTGATCGCGGCGATCTGCGTGCCGGAGGCGTTCGGCAGCCTCGGCCTCGCCTTCGCGCTGGCGATCGGCTTCTTCCGCGTCGCCCACATCGCGCTCTTCGCGATCGCCGATCCCGACAGCGACGCCCTGCTCCGCTCGGTCCGCGGCCTCGCCGTCTCCACCGTCATCGCGGTGGCCCTGCTGGCCGCCGCCTCCGCCTTCGACGGCCCCACCCAGGCCGCCTTCTGGGTGGTGGCGCTGGCGCTCGACTTCGGCGGCCCCTACTTCTTCGGCGTCGAGGGCTGGCAGCTGGTCCCGGCCCACTTCGCCGAGCGCCACGGGCTGATCATCATCATCGCGCTCGGCGAGTCGATCGCCGAGATCGGCGCCGGGGCCGCCGGGCGGCTCGACCTCGGGATCGGCGTCGCGGCGGTGCTCGGCGTCGCGGTCGCGGCGGCGATGTGGTGGACCTACTTCGACGTCGTCGCCCTGGTCTCGGCGCGCCGCCTGGTCGAGGCGGAGCCAGGCCGGGTCCAGAACGCGCTGGCGCGCGACTCCTACTCCTTCCTGCACCTCCTCCTGGTCGCCGGGATCGTGCTGACCGCCTTCGGCCTGAAGACCGTGATCGAGCACACCGACGAGCACCTCGGGTGGGTGACCGCCTTCGCCCTGCTCGGCGGGATCGCCACCTATCTGCTCGGGCTGGTCGCCTTCCGCTACCGCCACGTGCGGACCTGGAACCGCCGGAAACTGATCGCCGCCGCGGTCCTGGTGGTGCTGATCCCGCCCGCCACCGCGATGCCGGCCCTCCTCACCCTGGCGATCGCCGCCGCGCTGCTGGCGCTGCTGGTGTCCCGGGAGTACGCCTCCTACGACGAGCGCCGCGACGAGCTGCGCGCCCGCAACACGATGACCGAGGCCGAGGCGGAGCTGCTCGCCGGCGAGGGCGAGTGACCTCGACGCCGCTCGCCCGCCGCCGTCCGGTCTCTCCGTACCGCGGTGTTTTTGACGGACGGACGTACGACTTCGACATACTGGCGGTCCTATGACGACTTCCAACGACGTTCCCAAGCTTCTCGACGAACTGCTGCGGGCGGGCGCGCCGTCCGGCTACGAGGGTCCCGCGGCCGCGGTCTGGCGCCAGGCGGCGTCGGCGTTCGCCGAGCTCTCCTACGACGGCATCGGCTCCACCTTCGCCCGCGTCGGCGAGGCCGAGCCGCTGGTCGCGATCGTCGGCCACATCGACGAGATCGGGCTGATCGTCACCCACATCGACGAGAAGGGCTTCCTCTGGTTCGAGCCGATCGGCGGCTGGGACCCGCAGATCCTGGTCGGCCAGCGGGTAGAGGTGACCGGGCGCGAGGGGATCGTCCCCGGCGTCGCCGGGCGCAAGCCGATCCACCTGCTGGAGCCCGAGCAGCGCAAAAAGGTCGTCGAACTCAAATCGATGCACATCGACATCGGCGCCGCCGACCGCGAGGAGGCGGAGACGATGGTCCGGGTCGGCGACCCGGTGGTGATCCGCACCGAACCGATGCAGGTGGCGGGCTCGCGGCTCGTCTCCAAGTCGATGGACAACCGGCTCGGCGCCTTCGTCGCGCTCGAATCGACCCGTCGGTGCGCCGAGGGCGCCGGCCCGGGCGGCTCGATGGCGGGCGTCGCCGCGGTGCAGGAGGAGATCGGCCTGTTCGGCGCGCGCACCTCGGCCTTCGAGCTGAAACCCGACCTCGCCGTCGCCGTCGACGTCACCCACGCCACCGACGCGCCGGGGGTCGACGAGAAGGAGGTCGGCGTGCACCCGCTCGGCTCCGGCCCGGTGATCGGCCGCGGCTCGACGCTGTCGCCGAAGGTCTTCGAGCTGCTGGTCGAGACCGCCGAGGCGGAGGGGATCGAGTACTCGATCGCCGCCAGCGGTCGCAGCACCGGCACCGACGCGGACGCGATCCAGATCGCCCGCTCGGGGATCCCGACCGGCCTGGTCTCGATCCCGCTGCGCTACATGCACTCGCCGGTCGAGATGGTCGACCTGCGCGACGTCGAGGCGGCGATCGCGCTGCTCGCCGCGTTCGGCAGCCGGATCAAGGCCGGCGTCGACCTTTCGCGCTGAGCCCTATCGACTTTTTGGCCCCTATAGGGGCCAAAAAGTCGAGCGCGACCGTCAGTCGACGAAGGTCAGCTCCTTGGGGAGCGAGGAGAGGTTCCGCAGGCCGTCGTCGGTGACGACGACCAGGTCCTCGATCCGCACCCCGAGGTCGCCGGCCAGGTAGATCCCCGGCTCGACCGTGACGACTTCGTTCGCCGCCAGGACGTCGTCGGAGCGCAGCGAGAGACGCGGGCCCTCGTGGATGTCGAGTCCCACCCCGTGGCCGAGGCCGTGGCCGAAGTGCTCGCCGTGGCCGGCCGCGTCGATCACCTTGCGCGCGGCGGCGTCGACGTCCTCGCCGGTCTCGCCCGGGCGGATCGCCTCCAGCGCCGCCTGCTGGGCGGCGAGCACGGTCGCGTAGACGCGGCGCCCTTCCTCGCCCGGGTCACCGGTGGCGTAGGTGCGGGTGCCGTCGGAGCAGTAGCCGTCGAGCTTGGCGCCCATGTCGAAGACGATCAGCTCGCCGTGGCCGATCTGGCGCGGGCCGGGCTCGGCGTGCGGCTGGGCGCCGTCGGGGCCGGCGGCGACGATCGTGTCGAAGGAGAGCGTGCCGCCGAAGCCGCGGACCCGCTCCTCGAAGAAGTCGGCGACCTCGCGCTCGGTCTTGCCGACGAAGCCGCTTTCGACGGTCTGCTTCAGCGCCGCGTCGGCCAGCTTCGAGGCCTCGGCGATCGCCGCCAGCTCCTCGGCGTCCTTGACCCGGCGCAGCGCCTCGACCACCCCGCCGGCGGGGACCGCCTCGACCCCGGCGGGAAGCTTCTCCTCCAGTTTGGTCAGCGTGCGGACCGAGACGTGGTCGTCCTCGAAGCCGGACTTGCCCGCGAGTCGCTCGCCGATCCCGCCCAGCCAGTCGCCGCTCAGGGTCACGCACTCCCATTCGGAGACCTCGGCGGCGGCGCGCTCGGTGTAGCGGAAGTCGGTGAGGAAGACGCGGACGCCGGGACCGCAGATCGCCGCCCCGTTGGTGCCGGTGAAGCCGGTCAGGTAGCGGACGTTGGTCAGGTCGGTGACCAGCATCCGGTCGAGGCCCCGCTCCGCCAGGGCCGCCTCGAGCCGGTCGCCGCGCCCGCGCATCAGGCGCCCACCCCGAGCTCCCGGGCGATCACGGCGAGCGCGTCGCGATAGCCCTCGGCGCCCTTGCCGACGATCTTCTCCACCACCAGGCCGTCGAAGACCGACACCTTGCGCCAGTCCTCGCGCGCCTCGACGTCGGAGAGGTGCACCTCGACCGCGGGCAGCCCGGCGACGTCGAGCGCGTCGGCGATCGCGCGGCTGTAGTGGGTCCAGGCGCCGGCGTTGATCACCGAGCCGTCGGCCAGATCGGGCAGCCGGTGCAGGTACTCGACGAACTCACCCTCGTGGTTGGTCTGGAAGAACATCGGTTCGAGCCCCGCCTCGCGCGCCCACCCTTCGATCTGGTGTTCCAGCTCGTTCAGCGAGCGACCGCCGTAGAACGACGGATCGCGGCGCTCGAGGATGTCGAAGTTGACGCCGTGCATCACGGCTACCCGGTTGCGGGTGGTCGGGGTCACCCGCGCCACGATATCCAAGCGCCGCCGGGACGTTGGAACAGGGAGGGTCCGGGCGTGCCGTGGCGACTTGTTCTCGCATAGCGAGAGTTTCTCTCCACGGCAAGCCTCCCGGCGCCGGGGCGCCGGGAGGGGCTCCGTCGCTTACCGGGCTTAGGACAGCAGCTCGCGGATCGCGCTCTCGACCCTCGCCGGGTCGACCAACTGGCCGATCTGGGGCTCGCCCGGGCGGCGGAGGAGGACGAAGCCGACGCCGGCGGCGGTGCGCTTCTTGTCGCGACCGAGGGCGTCGAGGATGTCGGGGACCTCGATCGGGACCTCGAGGCGGGTCGGCAGGTCGTGGCGGGCGAGGATCTCCTTCACCTCGGCGCGCAGCTCGTCGGCCGCGGAGAGGCGCAGCGCGGCGAGGAGTCCCAGGCCTACCGCCTCGCCGTGGCGGTAGGCGGTGTAGCCGGTCGCCGCCTCGATCGCGTGGCCGACCGTGTGGCCGAGGTTGAGGACGTTGCGCAGGCCGAGGTCGAGCTCGTCGGCGGCGACGATCGCGCACTTGTAGCGGGCGCAGGCGAAGACGACGTCGTCGAGCTCGGCGGGGACGATCTGCTCGATCGACCGCACCCGCTCCCAGAGCGCGCCGCCGGCGAGGAGGCCGGTCTTCAGCACCTCGACGAAGCCGGCGGCGAGCTCGGCCGGGGGCAGCGTCGTCAACACCTCGGGGTCGGCGATCACCGCGGCCGGCTGCTGGAAGGCGCCCGCGTAGTTCTTGCCCTCGGGGAGGTCGACGCCGACCTTGCCGCCGTAGGCCGAGTCGACCTGGGCGACGAGGGTGGTCGGCACCTGGACCACCGGGACGCCGCGCTGGTAGAGGTGGGCGACGAGGCCGCCGAGGTCGCCGACCACGCCGCCGCCGAGCGCCACCACGTGGTCCTGGCGGGTCATCCCCCCGCGGGTCAGCGCGCGCAGCACCGCCGCGGTGTTGGCGAGCGTCTTCGCCGCCTCCCCCGCCTCGATCTCGGCGCCGCCGGCGACCGGGGCGAGGCGCTCCTGGTAGAGCGGGCCGACCGAGCGATCGCTGACGAGGAAACGGCGGCTCGCCAGCGGCCACCAGCCGCAGCCGAGCAGGCCGCGGCCGACCAGCACCGGGTACTCGCCACCGGGGGCGCTCGCCCAGAGCATCTTCGTCCCGGCGGGCAGCTCGGCCAGCCTGCGCAGCATCGGCAGGGCGCGGCTGACGATCGAGCGGTCGCCCATCGGCACCACCGCGTCGGCCAGCTGTTCGTAGAGCGGCAGGCGCGTCTCCAGCAGGGTGCCGACCGTCTCGGCGTCGCTCGCCAGCGGGCGGTCGGAGTGGGCGATCCGGCGCCAGGCCTCGGCCGCGTCGACCTGGAGCCAGACGACCGTGTGGCGCGCCATCGCCGCGCGGATCCGCGGCGAGAGCACGCTGCCGCCGCCGAGCGCGATCGCGCCGCCGTCGTCGGCGTTCTCCAGCAGCGAGCCGACCACCTCGGCCTCGCGCTCGCGGAAGCCCTCCTCGCCGTGGCGCTCGAAGGCCTGCGGGATGGTGCTCCCGAACGAGGCTTCCATCAGCTCGTCGATCTCGACCGTCGGCAGCCCTTCGGCCCGCGCCGCCGCCAGCGCCGTCGACTTCCCGGCCCCCATGAAGCCGACGAAGACGAGCGAGGGTCTCACCGCGTGCCCCTCGTGCTCCCCGGCCCGGGCGCGCTCACCGCGCGTCGATCCGCGCCTTGTAGGCGTCGATCGCGGCGCGCACGTCGTCGATGTGGTCGCCGCCGAACTTCTCCCGGTAGGCGCGCGCCAGGGTCAGGCAGACCATCGCCTCGGCGACCACGGCGGCGGCCGGGACGACGGTCGAGTCGGTCCGCTCGCGCAGCGCCTGGGCGGGCTGGTGGGTCTCGGTGTCGACCGAGCGCAGCGGTTTCGTCAGGGTGGAGATCGGCTTGATCGCGGCCCGCACCGAGAGCGGCCGGCCGTTCGTCATCCCGCCCTCAAGGCCGCCGGCGCGGTTGGTTTCGCGGAAGTAGCCCTGCGCCTCCGACCAGAAGATCTCGTCGTGGGCTTCCGAGCCGGGGCGGGTCGCGACGTCCCACGCTTCGCCGATCGAGACGCCCTTGATCGATTGGATCGAGCAGACCGCCTGGGCGAGCCGGCCGTCGAGGCGGTCTTCCCAGGAGACGTGCGAGCCGAGCCCGGGGACGAGCCCGAAGGCGATCACCTCGAAGGTGCCGCCGAGGCTCTCGTTGGCCTTGCGCAGGCGGTTGATCTCCTCGACCATCGCCTTGCTCGCCTCCTGGTCGAGGGTGCGGACCGGGTCCTCGTCGACGCCGGCGAAGTCGGCCGGGGTGAGGTCCTCGCGCTCCGCGGCGACCACCGAGGCGATCCGGGTCACGTGGCTGTGGACCTCGACCCCGAGCGCGGTGAGGAAGCCGCGGGCGACCGAGCCGGCGGCGACGCGGGCGGCGGTCTCGCGGGCGCTGGCCCGCTCGAGGATGTTGCGGATGTCGGAGTGGCCGTACTTCTGGGCGCCGACCAGGTCGGCGTGGCCGGGCCGCGGCAGGTGGACCTCTTCGGGCTCGAAGCCCTCCACCGGCCAGGGGTTCATCCGGTCTTCCCAGTTCTTGTAGTCGCGGTTGGCGACCAGCAGGGCGATCGGGCCGCCCAGCGTACGGCCATGGCGGACGCCGGAGCGCACCTCGACCGTGTCGGTCTCGATCCGCATGCGGCCGCCGCGGCCGTGGCCGAGCTGGCGGCGGGCCATGTCGCGGTCGAGCGCCTCGCGGTCGAGCTCGAGCCCGGCGGGCATCCCCTCGACGATCGCGGTGAGGCCGGGGCCGTGGGACTCCCCGGCGGTGGTAAAGCGGAAGGCGGTCATGAGCGCCACAGGCTATCGGCGCGCGGCGGCGCGGCGATCGGCGGCGCGCCGCCGACGCACGGCCCTGCCCAGGGCCCCGACCGCCTAACGCCCCACGGCGGTGCGCATCGCCTCCAGCGAAGGCTCCTCCCCGGTCCAGATCCGCAGCGACAGCGCGCCCTGCTGGACGAGCATCTCGAGCCCGTCGACGGTGGCCGCCCCGGCGGCCGCGGCGGCGGCGAGCAGCGGGCTCGGCTCCTCCCCGTACACCATGTCGACGACGACCTGCCCGGAGGCGAACGAGGCGGCGGCGAGCGGCAGGTGCTCGAAGGGGTCCTCGCCGGCCAGGCCGACGGCGGTGGTGTTGACGATCAGGGCGTAGTCGGTCGTGCGCGGCTCGACGACGGCGCGCGCGCCCAGCTCCGCGGCGACGGCCTCCCCCCGCTCCGCGGTGCGATTCCAGACGTCGACCTTTGCCCCGACGTCGGCCAGGGCCCAGATCGCCGCCCGGGCGGCCCCGCCCGCGCCGAGGACGAGCGCGCGCTCCCCCTCCGGCAGCGCCGACAACGAACGCAGCAAGCCGCCCGCATCCGTGTTGTCGGCGACGATGCGGCCGTCGCGGAAGCTCAGCGTGTTGGCGGCGCCGATCGCGCGGGCGGCCGCGCTCGCCTCGTCGGCCATCGCCAGCGCCGCCTCCTTGTGCGGGACGGTCACGTTGACCCCGGCGTACTCCCCCGCCGCGGCCAGCTCGGCGACCTCGGCCTCGAAGTCCTCCGGCGCCACGTCGAGCGCCCCGTAGGTCCACTCGCCGGCCAGGCCGAGCTCGCTCAGCGCCGCCGTCTGCATCGCCGGCGAGCGCGAGTGCCCGACCGGGTGCCCGATCACCGCCAGGTTCGGCACCGCGACCTCCCCGCCCTCACTTGCAGGTGCTGGGCTGGTTGCCGCCGTTCTTTTCGCGCGCCTTTTCGTACTTGGCCGCGTCGGCGAAGAATTCTTCTTCGGTCTTGGCGAAGGTGAGTTCGTTGCACGAGTCGGGATCGGTGACGTAGAAGAGGTACTTGGTCTTCGCCGGGTGCGCGGCGGCCTGGATCGCTGCCAGGCCGGGGCTGTTGATCGGGCCCGGCGGCAGGCCCGCGTGGGTGCGCGTGTTGTAGGGCGAGCTGCTTTCCAGTTCCGACTGGGTCAGCGGCTTTTCGTAATTGCCGGTGGCGAAGCGGATCGTCGAGTCGATCCCCAGCGTCATCCCTTCATGCAGGCGGTTGTAGATCACCGAGGCGACCAGCTTGCGCTGCTTCGGCACTCCCGCCTCGCGTTCCACCATCGAGGCGATCGTGACCACGTCGAAGACGGTCAGGTTCTTCGACTTCGCGTACTTCATGTTGACCTTCTTGATCTTCTTCTTGAAGTCTTCGAGCTGCAGGCGGACGAGGTAGGAGATCGGCTCCTTGGTCTTCACTTCCCAGGTGTCGGGGAAGAGGAAGCCCTCGAGGTCCTTGGCGCCCTTGCCGCCGTATTCGGCGGGGTTCAGGTACTTCGACTTCTTGGTCGCCTTCAGGTAGTTGCCCTTGATCCC
>Ga0335075_10007842_pt1 | contig 16387 bp, 14 predicted proteins | sample Lox_Sample_24_FD_206723 | JGI IMG/M metagenome (GOLD analysis project Ga0335075, IMG submission 206723) | Soil microbial communities from Loxahatchee National Wildlife Refuge, Florida, United States - Lox_Sample_2.4 | ecosystem: Environmental > Terrestrial > Soil > Wetlands | place: USA... | reverse complement strand
GGTATTTCAGCCGGCGATGCGCGTCGTAGCCGAAGAAGTCGGGCGTGCAGACGGCGCCATAGGCCCGCGCAACCGATTGGTCCTCGTCGTGCAAATAGGGGAACGGAAACGCGGGGGCCTGCGCGAAGCGTCGCATCGCCTCGAACGAGTCCGCGGGGTAGGCCTTGGCATCGTTGGAGCAGATCGCGGCGAAGCCGATACCCTCCGCCATCAGCGCGCGGGCGTCGGTGACGAGACGGTCGATCACCGCCTTCACGTATGGGCAGTGATTGCAGATGAAGACGATCACCGTGCCGTTCTCGCCGGCGAGGTCGTCGATTGCGTAGATCCGCCCATCCGTGCCCGGCAGCCGGAAATCGGGGGCGGGGGTGTCTGGCGTCAGTTGGGTCGTTGAAGGCATGATGGCAGCTCCTGGGGCTCAGCATCCACCATAGCATGAAGCTGGCGCAAGGGCGGCGCCCCAGCCGAGTGACATTTCTGCCTGGGACGGCCGCCATTGTCGGTGCCCGGCAAAAAAAGATGCCTGTTTGCCGATAAATATGTGGTTCGACATCGAGGCATCGGAGCGCGACGTTAATTCCTATCTTTGGTCCCCAGAGCGGCGCTTCCCGAGCTACGCCCGGACCACGATCAGTCAAAACCTCCGTGCAGGGGCAGTAGGGTCAGCCGCCGAACGCGTTGAGCCCTGTCTGCGCCCGGCCAAGGATCAGTGCGTGCACGTCGTGCGTGCCCTCGTACGTGTTCACCGCTTCCAGGTTCATCACGTGGCGGATCACGTGGTACTCGTCGGCAATACCGTTGCCGCCGTGCATGTCGCGCGCCTCGCGGGCGATCGCCAGCGCCTTCCCGCAGGAATTGCGCTTCAGCATCGAGATCATCTCGGGCGCCGCCTCGTGCGCGTCCATCAGCCGCCCGAGCCGCAGCACCGCCTGCAATCCCAACGTGATCTCGGTCTGCATGTCGGCGAGCTTCTTCTGCATCAGCTGAGTCGCCGCCAGCGGCCGGCCGAACATCATCCGCTGCATCGTGTAGTCGCGCGCCGCCGTCCAGCAGAATTCGGCCGCCCCGAGCGCCCCCCAGGCAATGCCGTAGCGCGCATTGTTCAGGCAAGAGAACGGGCCGCGCAATCCCTTCACGCCGGGCAGCACGTTCGCCTCGGGCACGAACACGTCCTGCATCATGATCATGCCGGTGACACTGGCGCGCAGGCTGAACTTGCCCTCGATCTTCGGGGCGCTAAGTCCGTGCATCCCGCGTTCGAGGATGAAGCCACGAATGTCGCCCGCATCGTCCTTTGCCCAAACCAGCAGCACGTCGGCGATCGGCGCGTTGGTGATCCAGGTCTTCGCGCCGTTCAGCACGAACCCGCCATCGACGCGACGCGCACGGGACCGCATGGACGCCGGGTCTGAGCCGGCATCGGGCTCGGTCAGGCCGAAGCAGCCGACGAACTCGCCGCTGCGCAGCCTGGGTAGATAGCGGTCTTTCTGCGCGTCGGAGCCGAATGCCCAGATCGGATACATCACCAACGAAGACTGGACCGAGAAACAGGAGCGGTAGCCGCTATCCACCCGCTCCACCTCGCGGGCGATCAAACCGTAGGAAACATAGTTCACCCCGGCGCAGCCGTAACCTTCCAGCGTGGCGCCGAGGAATCCCATCTCCCCCATCTCGTTCATGATGGCGCGGTCGAAGTGCTCGTGCCGATTCGCCTCCAGCACCCGCGGGAGCAGTTTCTCCTGACAATAGGCGCGCGCGGCGTCGCGAATCGCCCGCTCGTCTTCCCCTAGCTGCGCGTCCAGGCGCAGCGGGTCGTCCCAGGCGAACGGGGTGAAGGGGGATTTCGGCGCGAGGGTCATGCCTCGGCCTCCGCCTTCTGCGCCTCCGATGCCGGGGAACGCGCGGGACGGGCGGGCACCAGCATGAACGCGGGTGCCTGGGCGCCGAAGCCCTTCACCACGGCAGACGGCTCGCTGGCGCGACGTTCTGGTTGGCGCTCGCGTGGTCGCGGTTGCCGAGCCGGTACCGCCGCCGCTGCACCCTCACCCGCCGCGCTGCGCGCGGCGACCTCTCCCGCAGAGCGGGAGAGGTGAGGTGGGGGTGGCGCCGGCTTGTCGGCCAGCTTCTCTCTCTTTCTGACGCGTTTTTCGGGTTTCTTGTCCGGCTTCTTCGGGGCCTTCGGCCGGCTTCGTTTCCCGCGCCGGATCTCGCCTTGCTCCCAGGCTACCGGGTCGAGCCCCTCCACCGTCAGCGGCGGGATTGGATGGCCGATCAGCTTCTCGATCGCCTCCACCGCCAGGCGATCCTCGGGCGTGGCGATGGTGAAGGCGTGTCCCTCCATCCCCGCCCGTCCGGTGCGCCCGATGCGATGCACGTAGTCCTCGGCATGGTGTGGCACGTCGAAATTGAACACGTGCGACAGCCCGCCGATATCCAGCCCGCGCGCCGCCACGTCGCTGCACACCAGCAACTGCAGCTCACCCGCCTTGAACTTCTCCAGCGTGGCGAAGCGCACGGTCTGCGTCATGTCGCCGTGCAGCGCGCCGGCGCTGAATTTGTGCTTGGACAGCGACTTGAACAGGATATCGACGTCGCGCTTGCGGTTGCAGAAGATCAGCGCGTTCTGCACTCGTTGCGTGCGGATCAGCCGGCGCAGCGACTCGCGTTTGTCGTGCGTGGCGACCAGCGCCAGCCCCTCGGTGATGGTGGTCGCCACCGAGGCGGGGCGGGAGACCGAGATCTCTTTGGGGTTCTGCAGGAACGCATCGGCCAGCCGCCTGATCTCGGGCAGCAGCGTGGCGGAGAACAGCAGCGTCTGGCGATTGCGCGGCAGCAGACCGACGATCCGCTCGACATCGGGGATAAATCCCATGTCAAGCATGCGGTCCGCCTCGTCGATTACCAGGATCTTGACGTCGCTCAGCAGGATGGCGCCGCGCTCGAACATGTCGATCAGCCGGCCGGGCGTGGCGATCAGCACATCGACGCCGCGCATCAGCACGTCGCGCTGATCGGTCATGCTCTCGCCGCCGATGATCAGCGCATGGGTCAGCTTGAGGTATTTGCCGTACTGAACAAAGTTTTCCGCGACCTGCAGGGCAAGCTCGCGCGTCGGTTCCAATATCAGGCTGCGCGGCATGCGCGCCCGTGCCCGCGAACCGGACAGGATGTCGAGCATCGGCAGGGTGAAGCCGGCGGTCTTGCCGGTGCCGGTCTGCGCCGCGCCGAGCAGGTCGCGGCCCATCAGCACGAAGGGGATCGCCTGCTCCTGGATCGGCGTGGGATGGCGATAGCCCATCTCGGCAATCGCCTGCAGGACCGGTTCGGAGAGCCCGAGAGCATCGAACAAGGGACGACGCGGCTCGGCCCCCATCACGGCCGCGGCGTGGTCGGGCGGATCCGCCGAGGCGGTCATCGTGTCGGTCAAATGCTCGTCCAGTCGAGGGAGTGCGCCGATTCACCCAGGGTGCCGCGCCGCTCACGTTACGACGCGCGGAACCGCTTCGGGTTGCCGCGCGTTTGTCGCGGCATATCAAGACGAACCGAGGGAAAGTCAAGCTGCGCCTGCCGTGTAACCCCACGTGAAGGCCCTGGAATTGGCGGTGCGGGCGCGCCAAGATGCGGCTCGGTTCGCCCTAGCGCACGGAGTCCGCTGATGATCGCACTTCTCCGCCGGCTTGGCCGTTCGCTCGCCGTGACCGCCGTTGGCGCAGTATTTTTGGCCCCCCTCGTAGCCGCGGCGCCTGCCCAGGCGCGCGTCGGTGTGGTCTTTGGGTTTGGCGTCGCACCGCCGGTCTATTATCCGCCGCCGCCGGTGTACTACCCACCCCCGGTCTACTACGCACCTCCGCCGCCGGTCGCGTACGTGCCTCCACCGCCGTACGCCGCGCCGCCTCCGTCCCCGACCGGCCAGTCCTGCTACGCCGGGCCGATCGTCTGCCCGATGGAGCGCCTGGGCGCGCCCGGCCGGACATGCTGGTGCACTGACACCGCCGGCCGGCGCATTTATGGCTCCGCGAGCTGAGCCCGCCAAGACAATGGCGGCAGGTCCCGCGGCGGACCCGCGGGAGCTGCCGCCTCGGATCGAAGACTACGCGCTGATCGGCGACTGCACGACCGCGGCATTGGTCAGCCGCGGCGGCTCGATCGACTGGCTCTGCTGGCCCCGCTTCGACAGCGACGCCTGCTTTGCCGCCCTGCTCGACACGCCGCGGGCCGGGCGCTGGCGCGTTGCCCCGAAGGACGAGACAGCCCGCATCACACGCCAATACCGCCCGGGGACGCTGATCCTGGAGACCACGTTCGAGACTGACGCGGGTGCCGTGTTGCTCATTGATTTTATGCCGATCGACGGGGCCAGTTCCTCGGTGGTGCGCATCCTGCGCGGCCTGCGCGGCCGGCTGGCTATGTGCCTGGAGTTCACGCTCAGGTTCAATTACGGCTCGGTCGTGCCGTGGGTGACGCGGCTGCGCACCGGCTTCGGCGTGCGGCTGATTGCCGGCCCGTCGCTGGTGGTGCTGAACAGCACGGTGCCGCTGGAGGGGCGAGACCTCAGCACGGTCGCCGAGTTCGACGTCGAGCCGGGCGAGGAGACCTATTTCGTGCTCACGTACGGCCCGTCGCATCTGCCGACACCGGCCGTGCCTGATCCGGACCGTGCACTGTACGACACGGAGTCGTTCTGGACCGACTGGTGCCATCGCGGCACTTACGAGGGGGAATGGAAACCGGCGGTGCAGCGGTCCCTGCTCACGCTGAAGGCGCTGACATTTGCCGAGACCGGCGGCATGGTGGCGGCGCCGACTACCTCGTTGCCGGAGCGGCTTGGCGGCTCGCGCAATTGGGACTACCGGTTCTGCTGGCTGCGCGATGCCACGTTCACGCTGCTGGCGCTGATCCATGCCGGCTACCGGGAGGAGGCGCGGGCCTGGAGCGAGTGGCTGCACCGCAGCGTAGCCGGCAGCCCGGACCAGATTCAGACCCTGTATGGGCTGGCCGGGGAACGACGGCTGGCGGAATGGGAGGTGCCGTGGCTCGCCGGCTATCAGGGGGCGCGGCCGGTTCGCATCGGCAACGCCGCCAGCGAGCAATTGCAGATCGACGTGTTCGGCGAGGTCGTCGATGCCCTGTATCAGGCGGAGCGGGGCGGCCTGGCGCCGCCTGGCGAGGGATGGGAGTTGCAACGCGAGATCGTCGAGCATCTGGTCACGCTGTGGGACCAGCCGGACGAGAGCATCTGGGAAGTGCGCGGGGGCCGGCAGCAATTCACCTTCTCCAAGCTCATGGCCTGGGTGGCGCTCGATCGGGCGATAAAGGGGGCCGAGGAGCGTGGGCTGACGGCCGATCCGTTGGATGACTGGCGCAAGCTGCGGGACGAGATCCACAGCACGATCTGCCGACGTGGGTTCAACACGGCGCGCAACAGCTTTGTGCAAAGCCTCGACGGCGATGCGCTGGACGCGAGCCTGCTGATGATCCCGCTGGTCGGCTTCCTGCCGGCAACCGATCCGCGCATGCGCGGCACGGTCGCAGCGATCGAGCGCGAGCTGATGCATGGCGGGCTGGTGCTGCGGTATCAGACAGAGGAGACGAGAGACGGGCTGCCGCCCGGTGAGGGCGTGTTCCTCGCGTGCAGCTTCTGGCTTGCCGACAATCTGGTGCTGCAAGGGCGCTACGACGACGCGACAGCGCTGTTCCGGCGCCTGCTGGCGCTGGCCAACGATGTTGGCCTGCTGGCCGAGGAATACGACCCGACGACGCAGCGCCTGGTCGGCAACTTTCCCCAGGCCTTCTCGCATCTGGCGCTGATCAACACGGCGCTCAATCTTACCAATTACGGACCGGCGCACGAGCGCGGCGCCGACTCATCCGGCTCGCCCGTCTTGCAGGAGGGGTCGCCACGCGTAGCGGGACGCGCGAGGGCTTCGCCCGGCGGCAAAGCGAACCGGGCAAGCGTGTCGCCCGGCGATTGATGCGGCTGCCAATCCGTGCCGATACTGCGGACCCATGACGCCGCCCGACCAACCGGACAATCAGCCCGACGACGTCGGACGCATCGTGATCACGCGGGAGGGCCTGCGTAACGGCTCGCTGCTGGCCCGAATACGTGCCAATCCGCCGCCCGGCATCACAGTGCGCAGCGACGCCGAGATCGAGGCGTCGCTGGACGCGATGCTGGCAACGCACGACGCGGCCCAGGATGCGTGGCTGTTCGCGTATGGTTCGCTGATGTGGAACCCGGCGATCCAAGTGGTGGGCCGGCGGGCGGGGTTGCTGCACGGCTGGCACCGGCAGTTCTGCTTCCGCATAGAGGCGGGGCGCGGTTCCCCCGCGCAGCCCGGGTTGATGCTGGGGCTGGTCCGCGGCGGCGCCTGCCATGGCATTGCGTTTCGCATCGCCGCCGCCGAGGCTCGCGACGAACTGCTGCTGGTGTGGCGGCGAGAGATGTTTGGCCACGGCTATCTGACCCGTTGGGTGAACGTTGCAACAGCAGAGGGTGTGGTACGCGCCGTTACCTTCACCGCCAATCCGCGGCACGAACGCTACGTCGCCGGGCTTAGCGAGGCGGAGGTGGCGGCACGGCTCGCGGTGGCTCGTGGGGTGCTTGGCTCGGGTGCGGATTATCTGCGTGAGACGTTGGGACACTTGCGGGAGCTTGGCCTGCGCGACAAGCGGCTTGAACGGATCGGAGTGGTTATGGAGCCTCTGGTGGGCAAAGAGACGGTTTCAGTGTGAAGCGGTCGGTAGTCCGTTATTGCTGTGCGCGAGGCTGTCAGTAAATTGGCGTTTCCCCTGTGAAACGTGCGGTGGGCGGCAATTTTTTGCCCGACCCGCCGGTGCGTGATGACTGACGCACCATCCGGCATCCAGCAAGAAACTGAAGTCTAATACCAAGCAGCCGAACGATCGACTCTCCGGCACCGGGCCCACCCGTCATGGCCGGCCCTGTGCAGCCCTGTGCCGGCAATCTACCGCCAGTTCCGGCACGCCGGCGACAGCGGCAGAGTGTCATTCTTTCGGACGCTTGATATAATTAATCAAGCCAATCCGTGACGCAGGCGCATGATGGGCCCGATTCACGAAAATTGTGCGCCCTGACCAGCGCCTACCGCGCTGCCAGCCTTGGAGTTACGGGTAGCGTCCTCGCTTCGCTAGTTCAGACGCAAATCGATGATGTGCTTCGGGTCGGGCTGCAGTTCGCCGCGCTCGACGCGCTTGACGATATCGGTCAGCGCCGCGTTGGCCGGCGTGGCGACACCGACCTCGTCGCCTTTGCGCACGACGAACCCGTTCAGAAACTCGATCTCGGTGCGACGACCCTTGACCATATCCTGGCCCATCGACGGACGATGCGCGCCACCGCCGGGGCGTCCCGCTTCCGCTAATCTATGCTCGTCGTATTGCCGTGTCGCTGTGGGATCGCCTTCGCCGGCGAGAGCGATCACCTCGGGCGGCAGATGGCTGATCTCCTCCAGTTCGTAGCCCAGCGCCTGACCGACGCGGATCGCCTCGGAGCCCAATCGCGCGCCGAAGCGGCGGATCGCGTCGTTGCTCAGCATATCGCGGCTGATCATGCCGGTGCAGGCGGAGAGTCCGTTGCCCATCACGTTGGTTACCAGTTTCGACCAGCGCTCGCCCCACAGGTTCTGGGTGACCAGCGCGCCGTCGGCATAATCCACCAGCCGGCGCACTTCCTGAGCGCGATCGGTGATCCGGCCGTGCACCTCGCCGACCCGGTAAACCGTGTGGCCCTTGCCGCGGCTCTTGCCGGCGGCGCGGCGCACATGACCAGGCTCGCAAAGATCGACCGTAATCGAAGAAGCGATGCAGCCCAGCGTCTTGCCCCAGCCAACCACACCGGCCACGGTTTCTTCGTTCATGCAGTTCTGCAGCGACACCACGAAGCCGTTGGGGCCGAGATACTGCGCGATCATCTGCGTCGCCCAGGCGGTGTCGTAGGACTTCATGCAGACGAAGGCGATGTCGATTGGCCGCTCCTTCGACAGGTGCTGCACGTCGGTCAGATGCAGCGCGCGGACCGGGGTGGTGAATTCCTCGCCGGTGAGGTGGCTGACGCGGAGGCCGGCGGTGCGCATGCGCTCGACATGCTCGGGCCAGGGGTCGATGAAGATCACATCCTCTCCGGCCTGGGCCATGTGCGCGCCGGTGTAGCCGCCAACCGCGCCGGTGCCGACGATGGCTATTCTTGGTTTCATCCAATGACTCCCTTTGCGTTATCAGGCAAGCAGATCGCGACAGCCGAGATCGTCAACCGCCATCATGATGCGCTCGAGGTTGTTCCACCAGACCCGCGGGTGAAGATTGCTGACGGCTTGCACGACCGGCCGCACGATCAGCCAAAGCACCGAAAGGCGGTAATCGTCATCGAGCGCGCCCCGATCGTAACGGCTCACGCCGGAGGCCAGCAGCGCTGCGTGGTAGCGGTCGAGCAGCGGCTGCTCGAGCCGGTGCCGACTATCGGGATAACAGAGCATCGCCATCATGTAGGCGAGGTCGGTGGTTGCGGTGTTGATGTGCCAATCTTCCCAGTCGATCAGCCGGACATCCTCGCTTCCGCCGTGTCGGGACAGAAAGAAATTCCAGAAATGTGCATCGCCATGAACCAGCGTCAGGTTGCGACGCATATGATAGCGCGCGAGTAAACGGGGCCCTTGGTCGAACAAGCGCTGATAGAGATCACGCCGATCCGGCGGCATCAATTCGCCGAAGCGATCGGTGAAGCGCGCAAACTGGTCAGCGAGGATTCGCAAAGCCTGGTCCCAGTCATCCGCACTTCGCCATCTGCCCACAGAGACACCCAGACGTGGATGGTTCCACCATGCTGCATGGAAGCGTGCCTGCGCCTGCACGATACGCTCGCACTGCTCCAGTGTGGGTGGAAGCGGCCACTCGGTGGCGATGAAATGCGAATCCGTCAGATCTTCGAGCAGCAGGTGCCACGGGCTGGCATCCGTGGCCTCGACAGCCTCGAAACAACGCGGCACCAGCCGTTCCGGCAACGCGGGAGCGACGTGGCGGTAGAACGCAATCTCGTGGCGGTTCGCATACGAGGAACGACCGGCGCTGTCGAGATGCCCTATCTTGAGAATCACCGAACGTGGAGCGTCGCCTGCCGGACCCTCGTAATTCAGGCGCAGCCGGAGCGCGTTCGAGCGTGCCTTCTTCAGCGAACTTATCGGCACGATGTCGCGAAGGTGTGCCGGGCCAAGTGCACCTGACCGACGAAGTACTTCGGTGAGATGCGCGGCGTCAGCCGCTTTCGGCAAGGATTCTGTAGTCAGGCGCTTCCTCCAAGCCCCTCGAGGTTGCGGGCAACGCTCCTTGTGGTGGGATGGTCGGGGCCGAGCGCAGCGCGGTAAATGCCGAGCGCCCATTCCAGCGCGCTGCGGGCGGCCAGCAGGTCGCCTTGATCGCGCAGCACGCCGGCCAGGTTGTTGGCCTCGCGGCCGACGCTGGGGTGCCGCGGGCCCAGGGCGCGTTCGTCGATCGCCAGCGCCTGCTCGAACAGCGCCTGGGCGGCTTCCAATTCGCCGGCATCGTGCAGCACCAGGCCGAGATGGTTGGTATCTGTCGCAACCTCCGGGTGTTCGGTGCCAAGCGCAGCGATATGCAGAGCCCGTGCGCGCTCCAGCAAGGTCGCCGCGGCGGCGAGATCGCGCAGCTCGTGAACAAGGCGGCCGAGGTCACGCAAGTCACCCGCGAGATCGGGGTGATCCGGTCCCAGCCTACGCTCCTTTTCCGCCAGCAAGGACTCCAGGTGGGCACGGTGCGCGCGGAGATCGTGCAGGCTGGTCATGGGGACCAGATTATCCGGCCAGCCTCTCTATCTCTGCGCCGCAGGCGGCCAGCTTCTGCTCAACCGCCTCATAGCCGCGGTCCAGGTGATAGACGCGGTTCACCACCGTCTCTCCCTGTGCCGCCAGCCCGGCCAGCACCAGCGACACCGAGGCGCGCAGGTCGGTCGCCATCACCGGTGCGCCCGACAACGACGGCACCCCGCGCACGATCGCCGATGCACCGTGCACGTTGATTCGCGCGCCCATCCGATTCAGCTCCGGCACGTGCATGAAGCGGTTTTCGAAGATGGTCTCTGTCACCATCGCGGCACCCTCGGCGACCGACATCACGGCCATGAACTGTGCCTGCATGTCTGTGGGGAAGCCCGGATACGGCTCGGTGATCGCGTCCGTGCCGTGCAGCCCGTTCAGCCGGCGCACCAGCAGGCCCCACGGCTGTTGCACGACTTCCACCCCGGCCTCGCCCAGCGTGCGCACCACCGCGCCCAGATGCTCCTTCCGCGCATGACGCAACCGCACCTCGCCCCCGGCGATGGCGGCAGCGCAGGCGTACGTGCCGGTCTCGATGCGATCCGGAATGATCGTATGATGCGAGCCGTGCAGCCGCGCTACCCCCTCGATCGTCAGCTTATCCGAGCCGATACCCTCGATCCGCGCGCCCATCGCGACCAGGCACGTCGCCAGATCACCGATCTCCGGCTCCCGCGCCGCGTTTGCCAGCACCGTCCGTCCGTCGGCCAGCGTCGCCGCCATCAGCAGATGCTCGGTGGCGCCCACTGAAACCGAAGGAAACACGATCGTTGCTCCGCGCAACCGTCCGTGCGCCACGGCGCTGATATATCCGCCGTCGAGCTCGATCTCCGCACCCATTTGCCGCAGCCCCTTCAGGTGCAGATCGACCGGTCTGGGACCGATCGCACAGCCGCCGGGCAACGACACCCGCGCCTCGCCGGTACGGGCCAGCAGCGGTCCGAGCACGAGCACCGAGGCGCGCATCTTGCGCACGATGTCATATGGCGCCTCGGTGTTGCTGATTGCGCCGCCGAGCCACAATGTGCGCCCGTCCTCGCCGCTGCGCTCCACCATGATCCCGTGTTGCGACAGCAGCGCCGTCATGGTGTGGATGTCGGCAAGCTGCGGGACGTTCTCCAGCACCAGCCGATCGTCGGTCAGCAGGCCGGCCACCATCAGCGGCAGCGCCGCATTCTTGGCGCCGCCGATGACGATCTCCCCCGCCAGCGGCCTGCCGCCGAATATGCGAATGCGGTCCATTACGCGCAGGCTCCGAGGCGCGAAAGGCCAGGGGGGCAGAGCCCCCTGGCCTTTACCCTCACAGCCGCGGCAGCGCGACGCCGCGTTGGCGCATGTACTTGCCGGCCTTGTCGGCGTAGCTTGTCTCGCACGGTTCGTTTCCTCGCAAGAACAGGAACTGGCAGATACCTTCGTGGGCGTGGATCTTTGCCGGCAGCGGCGTGGTGTTGCTGATCTCGATCGTCACCTGGCCTTCCCATTCCGGCTCCAGTGGCGTCACGTTCACAATGATACCGCAGCGTGCATAGGTGGACTTGCCCAGGCAGATCACCAGGATGTCGCGCGGAATCCGGAAATACTCCACTGTGTGACCAAGCGCGAAACTGTTCGGCGGAATGATGCACACCTTGTTTCGACGATCGACGAAGCTGGTTGGCGAGAAGTCCTTGGGGTCGATCACCGCCGAATCGATATTGGTGAAGACCTTGAACTCGTCAGACACTCGGGCATCATAACCATAGCTGGACAGACCGTAGCTGATCACGCCCTCGCGCTTCTGCGCCTCCTCGAACGGTTCGATCATTCCGTGCTCCAGCGCCATGTGGCGGATCCAGCGATCGGACATGACGGACATTGGGGCGACTCCGAGGGCCAGGCGGGCGCGGGGCGGCTCGTCTAGCCCAGCCCGGGGTCAGGGGCAATCGTTGCGCTCGCCTTGCGGGCACGGGCCTGCTCCTTGCGCCGCTTCAGGTTGGCGCGCAGGGCCTCGGCCTCACGCGCGCGTCGAGTTTCCTGCTGGCTGGGTGCGCGCCGCCCGGTTGGCTGCGCCGGCGGCTTGCGGTTTTCCCTTTCCATTACCCCGCTTGCTCCTTCCTGCCCGGTCGGCGACGATACGCCGATGAGCGCATCATCCGAATCCCAGATCACCGCATGGCTGGCCACGCAGCAGGACGCCATGGTCGCGCTGCTGCGCGAGATCGTAGACATCGACAGCGGCAGCTACAACAAGCCGGGCATCGACGCAGTCGGTGACGCGGTGCGTCGGTTCCTCACCGGACATGGGATCCCGGTTGAAACGATCCGCCAGCCGAAACACGGCGATTGCCTGCGCGCAACAGTCATGCGCGACGGCGGCGAGGCTGGCACCGGCAGCCGATCCAACATCGGCGGCAACGTCGTTTTGATGGGCCATCGCGACACCGTGTTCCCCGACGGCGAGGTGGCGCGCCGACCCTTCACGATCCGCGACGGCCTCGCCCGCGGCCCCGGCGTGGCCGACATGAAGGCGGGCCTTGTCATGAACTGCTTCATCCTCGCGGCATTCGCCAAATTCGGCGGCGCCCCCGCCCCGCTGATCGGCCTCTTCACCGGCGACGAGGAAATCGGCAGTCCCGAAGGCCGCGCGGTGATCGAGGCCGACGCACGGCGCGCCCGCGCCGTCTTCAACAGCGAGCCCGGCCGGGTGTCCGGCAACGTCGTGACCGGCCGCAAAGGTGGTGTGTTCATGCAGATGCGCATCACCGGTAAGGCGGCGCATTCGGGCGGCAGTTTCACCGAGGGCATCAGCGCAATCGAAGAGTTGGCGCGAAAGATCCAGGCAATTCACGCACTGACCGATCTTCCGCGCGGCATCACTCTGAACGTCGGGCTGGTGCGCGGCGGCCAGAGCGTCAACACCATCGCCCCCTGGGCCGAGGGCGAGATCGATCTTCGCTATATCGACCCGGCCGACCGCGACGACGCCGTGGCGCATATCGGCCGGATCGTTGAACAAAGCTTCGTTCCCGGCACCAAGGCAGACCTGACGATCAACGGCGAATTCCTACCGATGACGCAGAGTGCGCCGGCAAAGAAACTGTTCGAACTATACGTCAAGGCCGCCGCCGACTCCGGCTTCGCCACCGCCGGCGAGTCCACCGGCGGCTGCGCCGACTCCGGCTTCACCGCCGGTGTCGGCGCGCCGACCATCTGCGCGGTTGGACCCGTCGGCGGCAAGGCTCACACGCCCGACGAATTCCTGCGCCTCGACAGCCTTGTCCCGCGTGCGCAGGCCAGCGCGCGGGCAATCCTGCGTTTGCCTACGACCGGCCTGTAACTACCTGTTAGGTTGCGTCAGTGGTCCCAGTGGTGCCAGCCAGGACCGCCCCAGCCACCGTAGGCGAAGTTGACTGACCCAGCCGGGTACGCGTAGCCGTACGGATAGCCATAGCCGTACGGATAGCCATAGCCATAATAGCCGTATGGATCATAGACGCAGCCACCCACCAATGCGGCGATTCCAATGACCGCGGCGGGTAGCAGAGCGCGTAGTCGAAACCGAACGGACATCACATCCTCGCTCTTTGTGGTTCACGCCCCCAATAAGGTGCTCATCGCGGCGATTTGGTGTCGCACTCGGTCGTGATTTCGCCACCTTGCAGCGTTCCGGTTACCCCTCAGCACAGTCACGCCCCATTCCAACCGGCTCGCAGTTTCAGGGGACCGCCCATGTTGTCGCAGAACAAAATGTTTCGACTGACCGCCTGGGTTGCGGTCACCGGATTGGTGCTTGGCCCGGCTCTGCCCGACCGTGTCCATGCGCAAGCCGCTCCACCACCCAATGGCGCTCCGCCGCCCAATCAGGGTCCCGAGGTCAATCCGCCCGCTCGCGTCGGGCGACTGGCCTGGACCCAGGGTTCGGTCTCGTTCCACGCTGGCGACCAGGAGAGCTGGAGCCCGGCGGTCGTGAACTACCCGGTGACCTCCGGCGTGGCATTCTGGACCCAGCCCGACGCGATGGCCGGCATCCAGGTCTCCGACGTATTGGTGGCGATGGCCGGGACCACCGAGCTGGATGTGAACACGCTGGATGATACGAACCTCCTGGCCACCGAACCGCAGGGCGAGGTGTATGTGCACGCACGCGACCTGGCGCAGGGCGAAACGTACACGCTCGAGACGCCGCGCGGCACGGTGATGATCGCCGCCCCCGGGCGCTACGAGATCGCCGCCGGCACGACCCAGTCTCCTACCCTCGTCACCGTCCTTGAGGGTGCGGCACAGTTCACCCCCGGCGGAGCGGGGGCACAGCCGCTGAACGTGCCCACCGGGCAGACCGCCCAGATCACCGGCGATCAGACCTTCCAGGCGCAGCTCGAACCGGCCGTGCACGACGCGTTCCTCGACGCCATGATGCAGCGCGAACGGCCGGCGCCGCCACCAACAGCGGCAGTTCCGCAAGTGGTGGCACAGATGCCCGGCGGCGCCGACCTGGCGGAGTATGGAAGCTGGTCAGAGTCGTCGCAGTATGGCAACGTCTGGTATCCGCAGGTTGCAGCCGGTTGGGTCCCGTATCGCGAGGGCCAGTGGTCCTATGTCGCGCCTTGGGGCTGGACCTGGGTCGATAGCGATCCGTGGGGCTTTGCGCCCTTCCATTACGGCCGGTGGGTCGATGTCGGCGGCCGTTGGGGTTGGTGCCCCGGCGCGGCGGTTGCCGGCGGGCCGACTTATCCGGTCTATGCGCCGGCGCTCGTCTCGTTCTTCGGTGTCGGCGCGGCGGCGGCGGTGGGCTTGGGCGTCGGCCTGGCGATCGGGGCGTTGGCGAATGGGTCGGTGGGTTGGGTGCCGCTGGGATGGAACCAGCCCTGGCATCCGTGGTTCCACGCCAGCCCGGCCTATTTCCGGCAGGTGAACATCCGTAACGTCACCAACATCAACAACATCCGCAATACGACGATCAACAACGTCACGATCAACAATTTCCCCAATGCGCGGGCCGCGACCGTGGTGCCGGCCTCCGCCATGGTGACGTCGCGGCCGATCCGGGGGGTGGCGCAGCCGGCGCGGCCGGAGCAGTTGGCCTCGGCACGTCCGATCGTGGGGCGCGACCCGGTGCCGCCGACGACGGCCACGCTCGGGGTAACGCCGGCTCTGGCGCGACAGGAGCACATAGCCGCGCTGCCCGCGGGGATAGCTGCCCCCGCGCGGCCTGCCGCGCCCGGCCCGGCGATCCACCCGGAGACGCTCGCCGCCGCCCGACCGGGGGCTCGGCCAACGCCGCCGACCCTGCGCACGCCGGCCGCCGCAGGAGTGGCCGGGGTGGCGCACGGGCCGGCCTCCGGTGTGGCGGAGGTCGCACCGGGCGCGCGTCCTGGTACCGCGGCGAACCCACGCGCACCTGCGGTGGCTGAGCACGAGATCCCAACCTTGCGCACGCCGGAGGCAGGCAAGGCGGGACCGCCAGCGATTGGTAACGAAACCGGCCGCACCGCGCTGGAGGCACCCCGTGTACCCCGAGGTGTGACGGGTCCGCAGACCGCCGCACAGCATGCGGTGCCGCCGGGGCAACACCTCGCTTCCCCGGTCGTGCCGCGGCCGGAGGAGCAGCACGGTGTGACGCATGCCGCGCCGGTGGTGGCCCGGCCCGAGGCGCCAGTCGTGCATGAACCGGCACATCCGGCAGTGGTCCGGCCTGAGGCACCGGTCGTGCACGAGCCGGCACATCCGGTGGCTGCCCGACCCGCCGCACCGCCGGTCGTGCATGAGCCAGCGCGCCCGGCGGTGGTCCGGCCTGAAGCGCCGCATCCGGCGCCGCGGCCGGAGGTCCATGCAGCGGCGCCGCGCCCGGCACCCGCGGCGCATCCGGCGCCGCAGCACGAGGAAAAGCGACCGGGACAGCCGTGAGGCGTAGGCCGGCTGGTTCGCACGCCACCGGGCGTGGCCTAGCCATAGGCGCAGTCCGGGGGAATGGCAGTGAGATAGCCGGCACAAGGCCGGTCATCACGGGTGGCTGGTGGGTGATTACAGATCTGCGAGCAATCTCGCTTTGACCATGCGGATCCGGTCTTCGTCGCGCTGGTAGAAAATCCACTGCTTGATGCGCTTCGAGCGGACCAGTCCGGCCTGGAGCAAAAGGCGCATGTGCGCGTTGAGCGTGGCCTGGGCGATGCCGAGCTTTTCGGCAAGGAATAGTGCGCAAACACCGTCTCGCTCCAGATCGCCATCGACCTGTGGGGCGAAATGCGCGCGCGGGTCCTTCAGCCAGTGCAGGATCATGAGACGGCGGTCGTTGGCGAGCGCCTTGATGATCTCGACCTCTTGCATTTCGCTATTTTGCGAAGTAGCTAATTGGCGGTCAACCCTGCCTGCGAGCCGTCCATGCCCCTTGATTCGCCGCCGATCACGCCCGAACGCATTGCAGAGATCGAGCGGTTGATCCGCCCGCATATCCGCCGCACGCCGGTGCTGCGCGTCGATATGGCCGATTTCGGCCTGTCGCCGAGACAGGTGGACCTGAAGCTCGAGTGTTTGCAGCACGCGGGTTCGTTCAAGCCGCGCGG